>Ga0214921_10010619_pt1 | contig 11351 bp, 8 predicted proteins | sample LL1505_MetaG_FD_177992 | JGI IMG/M metagenome (GOLD analysis project Ga0214921, IMG submission 177992) | Freshwater microbial communities from Lake Lanier, Atlanta, Georgia, United States - LL-1505 | ecosystem: Environmental > Aquatic > Freshwater > Lake | place: USA: Georgia | collected 2015-05-28
GGCTGCACGTTATTCAACTTCATATCGTTGTGCGATATTCGAGTCGGAATATCTCTATTCTCCAAGGCCGAGATCAAGGCTCCCCCAAGCTCCCGCCGAGACTGCGCGAAGTCAATTTCGCTCATCGCCTCACGAGCTCTTCCCTCACTGTCCTCTTTCAACGCCTTGGCGAAAGCGTCGTAACGTCGCAGCCCGTGGTGAAAGTATGGGATCGTATCTCTCAGCTTTGCGGCTGAGGTCTTTGAGAGCGCTCGTTGAAATCGCCCGAGGATAGCGGCCGCCTCACAGGCGACATGCGTGCTCGGACACACGTCATAGGATACCGTATTCTCAATGTACTCAAAGCTGCGCCAGTACTCTCCACTCTCATCTTGGAGGTACGATGCCCCGCCCCTGGTTCGAATAAATGTCAGGGTCGTTTCACCCTCAATAACTGGCCTCGCGTGAAGATCCTCTCGAAGTGCATCCGTCACGATCTCAAGGTTTCCCATCAGCGCTTCAATATCGGTAAACACGCGATGGTTCACCGATTGATGGATGTACCGTTTACGGGAGCCCTGCACATCCCAATGGCCGATATAGGTCCGGTTGATGTGCCCTCGCTTAAGCTCCTCCACACTGTGAAGGGTACCGTCGATGTCGAACTGGTTCAGGATATGAATGGGAACGTTCTTCGATTGCTCCATAGTTCGAATATCCTCGCTCTGTCTACAATACGGTTGCCGCCTCGGCGCTGCCACCCGGAGAAACACGAGGCGACGTAACTGGGACGACCTCTCCCTCCTCGCTCAGCAGGCCGTCTACGAACTCATCCACCGAAAACGGCAGCAGATCGTGCGCCTTCTCTCCAACACCAACATAGAACACCGGGATCTTAAGCTCCTGCGAGATCGCGACGATTATCCCACCCTTCGGGGTGCCATCAAGCTTGGTAACCACAAGACCTGTGAGCGGCGTGCTTGCGTTGAACTCTCGGGCCTGCGAAAGCGCGTTTTGCCCACTCACACCATCCACCACAAGGATCGTTTCGTGTGGGGCGTCTGGCACATGTCGTCGTATCGAGTTACGCACCCCCTCAAGCTCCTGCATGAGGTTCGACTTTGTGTGAAGTCGGCCCGCCGTGTCGATCAGCACCACGGCCGCCCCCTGCTCCTTGGCTGCGACCATTCCATCGAACACAACCGCCGCAGGCTTCGCATTCTCAGCACCACTGTAAACCGAGAAGCCGGTGCGATTTCCCCACTCTTTCAACTGTTGCACCGCGGCAGCGCGGAAGGTATCCGCGGCGATGGCTACGACCTTCTTTCCCTGCTCTTGATATCGGGTCGCTAGTTTCGCGACGGTTGTTGTCTTTCCAACGCCGTTGACCCCGACCACGAGGATAACGAGGGGATTACCCACGGGGTGGTACACCCGATGCTCCAGCGGCACCGGGATGAGCTCCTTACGAATCCCCTCTTTGAGAAGATCACGCAGTGCGGTTTCGGTGACCTCCTGGTTCTGCGCCGCTCGCTCTCGCACCACGTTGACTAATGCATCAGAGACCCGCGCTCCTACGTCGCTCGTAATTAACATCTCCTCAAGGTCGTCCAAGCCGGCGAGGTCGACGGTCTTGCGGCCCGTGAAGAGCCCCTTGATCTTACCCAACAAGCTCGTACGGCTCTTCGCCATCCCCTTCGCTATCGTGGAGGCCTCTACCGTGGGAGCTACCACCTTCTCGGGAACGGGCGCGCTCTCAACACGCACCTCAGGAGCCCGAACGCGCGGCACCTCACTCACGGCCTCCTTTGGAGCCGAGGGAGCTGCTTCGACCTTTGCCCGGGCGCTCACCTGCTGCCGCAGTTCGTTAACCTCCTGCGTAAGTCTCTGAATATCTGCCTGAAGAGCAGAGAGATCGCTCTGCGAGGATTCCCGCGAGCCTTTCGCCTTTATCGAGAGTATCCCCACGATACAATAGAGGAGGACCAGCCCGATGACGAGCAGCGATATCTCTACATCAACCGCAACCACAACCGAATGGATAACCGCATACAGGTCTTGAATATCGTCGAACATACACCTACCACCACAAACAACCGCACCGACGGCGCGTCGGTGCGGGCTGACCCGCTCGCTGTGAGAATCCTTTCGGCATCCGCCTCACAGTCATGACAGGCTACGCCTTCCTATCCAGCGTGCTTCTCGGCGTCTTGCAACGAAACCGTTAACACCTTCGAAGCGCCAGGTTGAGGCATCGTTACACCGACCAATGTGTCCGCAGCGGCCATAGATGCCTTGTTGTGCGTAATCATCAGGAATTGGGTGCGAGCACTCATCTCCTTAATGAACGCCACAAAGCGATGAACGTTAGCTTCATCGAGCGGTGCGTCAACCTCGTCCAGCACGCAGATCGGGCTTGGACGAACCATGAACATACTGAACACAAGCGCGATAGCGCAGAGCGCCTTCTCTCCACCGGAGAGGAGATCGATACTCTTTGGCTTTTTGCCTGGAGGACATACGAGGATCTCAACACCACTCTCAAGGGGTTTCTCTGGATTCTCAAGGTGAAGCTCGGCCTTACCACCACCAAACAACTTCGGACCGAAGATTGCGAAGTTCTTACTGATCGTCTCAAAGGTTTGGATAAATCGGCGAGCGCACGCCTCTTGTAGCTCCACGAGGGTTACCGAGAGGGTCTCAATCGCTCGAACGAGATCATCACGCTGGGTTGTAAGGTCCTCGAGCCGTTTCTCCTCAACCTCATGTTGCTCGATAACTGAGGGATCGACCTCCCCTTCGCGCTCCAGGCGCTGCCGCATTCCGTGCACCCGAGCGTCAAGCTCTCGGCGGGTCTGCTCATCGAGAAGCTCCGTGGTCTCCTGGCTCCTACGAACCTCCTCAAGAACCTCTTCTCCATAGGACTCACGAATGGCGCTCTCAGCGCTGCCGAGCTCACCCTTGATTCGCTCGCCCGCCATCCGCTCACGGACCAATCGATCCCGCGCGGCCTCATGGCCCTGTCGCTTGAACTCAAGATCTCGAAGGAGCTTCGCAACCCCATCTCGAACACCTCGACGCTTTTCCTCGACAGCGCGAAGGTTCGCGGTGACCTCCTGATAGGCCTGCTCGACCTCCGAATTATCCTGCAGCTTCAAGGCCTCGATCTCTTCAGCGAGCGTCAATATCGCCTCCTGAAGCGAAGCCATCTGACTTCGCAATTCGTGCGCTTGTGGCTCGATACGCTGAACGTCCATGTCGAGTTGATTGAGCATCTTCGACTCACTCGCCAAACGCCCACGGACCTCACCCTGCCGATTTGAGAGCTCACGAAGCCTTTGTTGCGCCTGTTGAATGGAGCGCACAAGCTCCCCGTGCCGTCGCTCGCACTCATTCAGTCGAGCTACGGTCGCGTCACGTTCCGCCACGATCGTGTCGTAAGCGCCCTGGTTCTCTTCAATTATGCTTGTAGCCTCGTCTACCTTGTTCTTGACCTGAATGATTCCACCCTCGTGTCGGAGGCTGTAGAAGCTCCACGGTGAGAGCAGATCTCCGGTCTCTGTTACCACAACGAGGTCTATCGGGGGTTCACCCCCAACACTCTGAGCCTCGGAAAACTTAATCGCAGTATCGAGATCTTGAGCGACCCACACGTTCGAGAGGAGTCGCTCTACGAGTCCCTTGCTCCACTCCGAGGTCTTCACGAAATCGAGGATCGGGGTGACCCCCTCAATCGGCGTAGTAGCGCGTTCCGTCTCCGCTGCTGGAGGTACCTGCGCGAAAAGCCCCAGACCGATCCCTTTCTTGTTCTGAGGATCCGCCTTGAGCACCATCTCTTGGAAACTTCGCGCCACAGTCGACACGTTATCAACAACGAGGAACGAGGCTCGCTCCGCAAGCACCGCCTGTAAACACTTCGCGTACCGATCCGGTACGGTGATTCCATCAACGAGGAGCTTAAAGTCCCCCGTCACCTCAGCAGGCATCTTGAACTCGCCACCCAGCGCGCGCTTGAGCTGCGTCAGTGGAGATGCCGCGGTAAGTTGAGCTTGCAACGCCTCCCTTCGGCTCTGCGCCGATACAAGCTTGTCACGGAGCTCTCGGATAGTACGCTCCTGATTGCGTTGATTTTCACGAAGAAGGTTGATCTCCTGCGTGAGCTGCGTGAGCTCCTCTTCGCCGGAGAGATCAAGGGAGGACAGTCCCTCCTCAATCTCCAGAGCTTGCGCCTCAAGATGTGCGAGCGCGTCCTGTGACTCCTGGCGTCGAGCAAGAAGGGTGCTCTTGCGCTCCTCGAGTCGAGAGATCTCCGTCGTGCGCGCCTGCATCACCGAGTTAAGCTCACGCAAGCGAGACTCGCGAGTGTTGACCTCGCGTTGACGGCGATTCAACTCATCTCGCAACTGCTCTGATTGCGTTCGATAGAGCTCAACCTCCGCGTCGAAACGATTACCCTCATCGCGAGACTCCTGCTCAACGCGTCGAGCCTCGTCGAGAGCGCCTTGCGCAACCTGCTCCTCATGCTCTAACTGAGCAGCTTTGTGCGCGCTCTCGCCTACTCGCTTGAGGAGTCGTAGCAAGGTATCACCGAAGAGCTCACGCTCCGCTACCTTCAGCTCCTCCTTGATCTCCGCGCGAGCGATAGCGCGTGCCGCCTGGCGTTTCAAGCTTCCGACTTGGCGAGTCACCTCTTTGATAACATCATCGAGACGAACCACTTGGGCATTCGTATCGTCTACTCGCTTCGAAACCGCGTTCATGTGCTCTCGGAACCCAGCGATGTGAGCGGCCTCCTCAATAACGATACGCCGATCATCAGGCTTAGCCGTGATGATTCGACCTATCTCGCCCTGGGCGATGATGGTGTACCCGCGCGCGGCGAGCCCAACAACTCTGAAGAACTCCTTGATATCCTTGAGCCGACACGGAACCTTGTTAAGGAAGAACTCGGACTCACCACTTCGATAGAGTCGACGGGTAACCTGCACCTCAGTGACCGACTGAAGCCACGAGTACTTAGAGAGTGAAGCTCGGATATCCGAGAGGAAGTCGCCAGAAACAACCTCGCCGGCAATCTCGATCTTTGCCGCCGCCGGGGTTGTCACCGCTTGCACCACCTCAGTTACTTCAGCGGATGCACCCTCATCCAGCGCCACCTCGCCTTCAGCAACCTTTTCAATGGTGGCATCCTGAGTCTCAACCTGGTCAGTATTCTCAGGAGCGCCTCCCAATAACGGTGTGGACGAGGACTCCACCGCGGCAACCTCCTCCTGAGCGCCTGGCTCAACGACGTTCGCGGCCTCTGTCTGTTGGTAGTAGCTAAGAAGATCCTGAAAAAGGGTCCCCTTGTCGGCTCGAATTACGAGGGACACCTCAGCGAGACCAAGAGGTCGAAAGGACTCAGTTCCATTGAAGATAACGTCCTCAAGGGTATCCCCTCGAAGGGACGAAGCGCGAGTTTCACCGAGCACCCATCGGAGGGCGTCGATAATATTTGATTTGCCGCAGCCGTTAGGTCCAACCACGCCGGTAATTCCCGATTCAAGGGGAAGCACCAGACGCTCCATGAATGATTTGAACCCGAAGATGTCTAAACGCTCTACTCGCATCGCAACTGCTATCGCTCAAAACTACACATATTAAAAGGGGGGCCCGGCTTCGTTGAACCGACGGGATCCCAAACCGACTCAAAACGCCTTTTGAGCGAACGAGAAGGTGGTGACGGTAGGTTTAACACTCTTAAAACAAGAAAGCACTACCCAGTTTGAGGAATTGGGGTGACGGCAGCCCCCGTAGGGCCCGTCTCCCGACGGGCCGGAACCCGCGATGAAATATTCGTGCATACCCGACCCGTGAGGACACGGGCCCTCCGGATCTAAACGCCGCTACTCCGTCTTCCCCGGCTCCTGCGGCTCTTCTTGGGCCGCGACCTCCCCAACTTCGTCGGCCTCGCCACTTCCCAAAACCGTCGACCCGATCCTCTTGGTAATATCAGCAAGGGTCCCGTGGTGTGGCATCAGGATAGCGAGGGAATAATCGATCGCCGAGAGGTACGAAAACGCGAGCGAAACGATCAGGATGTTGAGACCGAGAAACTGCCCGGTGACACGATACCCGAAGAAGCTCAACGAATAGTCATAGAGGAGAAGCGCCAGGATGGCGAGCATCTGCAACGCGCTCTTTACCTTTCCCCCCGATTTAGCAGCGACGATCGTTCCATCTTTGGCCGCAAACGCCCGTAGCCCTGTAATCCAGAGCTCCCGAGCGAGAATCAGGGTAACCATCCATGCGGGGACGAACGAGACGCAGTTGTCATCTCGAAGACCAACCAACATAACGAGGGCGGCCATCACCAAGATCTTATCAGCGAGGGGATCAAAGAGCTTCCCAAAGTCACTAATCGCCTTATATCGACGTGCGATGTATCCATCCAAGTAGTCTGTGAGCGCTGCGAATACAAAAATAACAGCGGCGATGTTGAGAGAGTTTCGGCTAGGTTCTATCAGCACGGCAACGAACACCGGGATCAGGATCAGCCGCAAGAAGGTCAGCCAATTAGGAATTCGTTTGTACCAGTTAGCCATGTGCTACGGCAGTATACTGCTTTTTGAGATGCAGTACACGCCTCACGTAGCTCTGAGTCTCAGAATATGGCGGAATGCCGTTATATCGCTGCACGGGAACATCCCCGGCGTTGTAGGCTGCGAGAGCGTACGCCTCATTTCCATACCGCTTAAGAAGTTGCGCAAGGTACTGCGTTCCCCCGTGAATATTCCACTCCGGAACGAAGGCGTTCCGAACGCCGAGCATTCGCGCGGTACTGGGCATCAGCTGCATCAATCCCTGCGCCCCTTTGGGGGATACGGCTCGTGGGTTGAACCCGGATTCGACGTGAATAACAGCCTTAATAAGGTTGGGGTCAACTCGATGTCTTCGAGCCGCCTCATTGATGGCGCGTTCGAACGCAGCGGATGAATGGATTCGTCGACCGCCTTTCAGTCGGTTCTTTCGGTAGTAACTAAAGCCATCCGCTCTCGCGGTGAAGATCTCGGCCTGCTGCCCCTGCTCCGGTGGCTTCGTTGTAAAACGGATAACGCCCCCCGGCTCCCGGACAACGTAGATCTTGCCATCCGCTGCAAACCCCTCCGCCACCATCGTGACGACGGAGAGAAGGATTGCACATACGAAAGGCTTGAGAGCGGAGCTCGGTACCATACGCGTCTTAGACATATCTTCGCTTTTGTACCAATCCTTAATCGGAGAGGTGCGGTATACTCTTTCGATGCGGACACTCGTGGCGGAGAAGTATGAGAATTCGCAAAACGCTATTTGACCCGACAAGCCCTCAGAAGGACGCCTAAAAATGAGGGGAAGCTCCCGCGAGAAAGTTGCGGTCTGCCATCCCCTAACTCCCGGATTCTCCGATTCTTCCCTTTCGGCCCATAAAAAAACCACGAGGTCTCCCTCATGGTTCGGATAAACATTTCGGGAACGAGCCGCTAGAATCGCAAGATCTGAAGGGCGAGACTGGGCAACTGATTGGCCTGCGCCAACACTGAGGTACCGGCCTGTTGAAGGATATTCAATCGCGTAAGATTGGCTGCTTCCTCCGCCACATCAACATCACGAATCCGACTCTCAGAGGCACTAAGATTCTCACGCTCAACGCCAAGCTTAGCGACGGCGGTCGCTAAGCGTGACTCAACGCCACCAAGAGTGCCCCGCGAGGCCCCGATGGAATATATGGCTGAGTAAACCGCGTCGAGAGCGAGCCGGGCAGCCGATGCTGACGCAACATCCGACCCCGCCTGAATAGAGTATGTGAGAGCACCAGAGCCGTTCCCCAGTCCGATCCCCTGAAGCGTAGCGAGCTGATTTGTGTACGCCACTTGAGATCCACTCGTGGATCCGGTCCCAACCTGAATAGTTATCTGACTTTGCCCGGAGAGGAGTTTGATCCCGTTAAACTCGGTCACTGCTGCGATTCGCTCGATTTCGGAACTAAGAGCGACGAACTCATTCGATACCACCGAGCGTTGTGTAGAGCTGAGGGTTCCGTTCGCGGATTGGGATGCCAGCTCAGCGAGACGGGCAAGGATGTTACCCACCTCACCCAGGGCGCCATCGGCGATCGCAATCGTCGAAATACCGTCGTTGGTATTGCGAATCGCTTGGCCGGCGATTCGGCATTGCGCCCTCAAAGACTCGGCGATGGCGAGCCCGGCGGCATCATCAGAGCCGGAGGTAACGCGCTGGCCTGAGCTGAGCTTGTTGAACGACTCGCTTAGCTTACCTCCCGTTGCATCCAAGCGGCGCTGAGCTTGAAGAGCGGTTGAGTTGCTTCCGATACTAATTCCCATATTCTCTCCGAATCTTTATATAGTTAATGTCGCGTCGAACTCTCAGCTCCTATCGCAGGAGCTGCAGCGCCAAGCTTGGCAGCTGGTTCGCTTGCGCGAGAACAGCTGTACCGGCCTGCTGCAGGATGTTTAACCGAGTCAGGTTCGCTGCTTCTTCCGCAACATCCACGTCTCGGATTCGGCTCTCCGCAGCCACAAGATTCTCTCGCGTCACTCCGAGATTGGTGATCGCGGTCGATAGTCGTGACTCCACTCCTCCCAAGATTCCTCGAGAGGCTCCTACCGAGTAAATAGCCGCGTACACCGCGTCGAGCGCTAATCGCGCCGCGGTCGCTGCCGCCGCCTCAGACGTTCCGTTAAGCGAGTAGGTCAGCGCCCCACCGGAGGTTCCAAGGCCAAGACCGTTAAGGGTCGCTAGCTGATTCGTGTACCCGATCTGCGAGGACACCCCCGAACCCGTCCCTACCTGGATCGTAATAGTGTTCGTTCCAGAGAGCAGCTTGATGCCGTTGAACTCGGTAACCGCAGCGATACGCTCAATTTCGGAGCTCAACGCCACGAACTCGTTCGATACCACTGACCGCTGCGTCGTGCTCAGCGTTCCGTTCGCTGACTGGGACGCAAGCTCAGCGAGACGGGCGAGAATGTTGCCCACCTCTCCGAGCGCGCCGTCCGCGATGGCGATCGTTGAGATTCCGTCGTTGGTATTACGTATCGCTTGACCCGCGATACGTGATTGCGCTCGCAACGACTCAGCGATGGCGAGTCCAGCCGCGTCATCAGATCCACAGTTGATGCGATAACCGGAGCTTAATTTGTTAAACGAGTCACTTAGCTTGTTTCCTGTCGCATCCAAGCGTCGCTGCGCTTGAAGCGATGTGATATTACTTCCAATACTAATTGCCATAACTACCTTCCTTACGTGCGAAAACTACGCAACCTATGTCGAGTCGATATGCGCATCCCCGCCACTACGTGACAGCAGCACCTATCCGTGCATCCACACCCACAGCGGTCATACTCGAAGCATGACAGACGAAGCATTAGAATGCCGACTCGTGAAAGCGATAGTGAAGGTGAAGAGATCGAGAACTACCTGAGAACTTCTGTGAACTGCAACTGCAATAGACTTCTGTACTACGTTACTTCTCGGAGCTTCACTACTTTCGCTCCACAGATAGTTTCGGATCAATTCGCGTCCCTCTTGAATAAAAAATGAGGGGGGGGGGCGAAAAAATAGCATGCATTTCTACGGAACGACTGCGGACGTTCGCGAAAACTATGCGGGAGGAAACGGTCCGTATTGATAAACACACGTGGTGAAATACACAAAGAGAACGGCGAGAACCGAAAAGAGAAGCTTTTCTCTCTCCAGTCTCACCGCCCTCTTTGTGATTATCACCGTCGGCGCAGGCTGAGTCCTTCCCACAGACTATCCTCTCCGGGATCAGCGTCACCAAAAGAAAAGACTCACCGGCGCCAACGCGCCGGTGAGTCCCCTCGAAAAAGAACGTTAAGGTCCTTCTTATTATCGCAGGAGCTGCAGCGCCAAACTTGGCAACTGGTTCGCTTGCGCAAGAACGGCTGTACCGGCCTGCTGCAGGATGTTTAATCGAGTCAGGTTCGCTGCTTCTTCCGCAACATCCACGTCTCGAATTCGGCTCTCCGCAGCCACAAGATTCTCTCGCGTCACTCCAAGATTGGTGATCGCGGTCGATAATCGTGACTCGACTCCACCCAAGATTCCGCGTGAGGCTCCTACCGAGTAAATAGCCGCATACACAGCGTCGAGCGCTAATCGCGCAGCGGTCGCCGCCGCTGCGTCAGACGAACCGTTAATCGAGTACGTCAGCGCACCGGAGCCGTTATTACTGAGTCCGATACCCTGCAGGGTCGCAAGCTGGTTCGTGTATCCGATCTGCGAGGACACTCCCGAGCCCGTTCCCACCTGGATCGTAATCGTATTCGTTCCAGAGAGTAGCTTGATGCCGTTGAACTCAGTCACCGCAGCGATACGCTCAATTTCGGAGCTCAACGCCACGAACTCGTTCGATACCACTGAACGCTGCGTCGTACTCAGCGTGCCGTTCGCTGACTGCGACGCAAGCTCAGCAAGACGGGCAAGAATGTTACCCACCTCTCCGAGCGCGCCGTCCGCTATGGCGATAGTTGAGATTCCGTCGTTGGTGTTACGTATCGCTTGACTCGCGATACGCGATTGCGCTCGCAACGACTCAGCGATGGCGAGTCCAGCCGCATCGTCAGATCCTCGGTTGATTCGGTATCCCGAGCTCAACTTGTTGAACGCCTGACTCAGCTTCGTGCCAGTACCATCCAAGCGCCGTTGCGCTTGAAGCGATGTGATATTACTTCCAATACTAATAGCCATAGTTCATTCCTCCTTGAACAATAATGGCGTTACTTCGCAAACCTCGAACCTGCATCATTCAAGGATTGAGAACTCTGCATGAGAGCTACCCCATGCGGCATCTTGCCACATAGCGTTCCGGCGCCGTTCGATATCAGGAACCAGGGGAGCTTCGTCATCTCAGTGAGAGTCAACGATCTTCCAAGGTCTCGACGTCCGAACGACATCCACGTGCGCTCCTACAAACGCTCTACAGATTCTTTCGGATGGGATACGTTTTTTCTTGACCAGAAAGTGACACGGTTCGAAAAATGTCCTCTCGCAACCGTTAAACACCTGTTGGATCAGAACTTTTGAGCCCCTACCTAGCGAAGTTAGGCAAAACCTACGATGAGTCTCGCCATTTGACTAAACACGGAAACGTGAACTTTCACGTGGCAACATGGCCGGTTTTGCCTCTCGTACCTAGGGTGGGGACCATCCCCAACCCAAGGCACGGTTCTATCGACAAAGCGCAAGAAGCGTTGTGGAGAGGCGCACCAAAGCAACGAGCGGTGGAACTCTGGTGAGTCCACCGCTCGTTGCGGGTATCGCTACGAAAAGCTGTGGAACCGGTTTTCACCGATCCTTAATCTTATCGAAGC
>Ga0214921_10010620_pt1 | contig 11351 bp, 14 predicted proteins | sample LL1505_MetaG_FD_177992 | JGI IMG/M metagenome (GOLD analysis project Ga0214921, IMG submission 177992) | Freshwater microbial communities from Lake Lanier, Atlanta, Georgia, United States - LL-1505 | ecosystem: Environmental > Aquatic > Freshwater > Lake | place: USA: Georgia | collected...
ATCAATGACCGAGTTATCAAAATCCATCACCCAAATCACCGAAACTGCTCGCTCAGTAAACGAAGGCTCTCAATCCGCTCTTGCAGAAGCAAAAGAAGGACAGCAGAAAGTCAATGAAACCGTGAAAAGAATGGCAGCTATCGAAGAAAGTTCCGAGCAAATATCTGACATTATCAATGTAATAAACGATATTTCTGAGCAAACCAACCTCCTAGCTCTCAATGCTGCTATTGAAGCAGCTAGAGCTGGTGAGTCCGGCCGTGGTTTCGCTGTAGTTGCAGAAGAAATTTCTAAGCTTGCTTCTAGATCCCAAAAAGCCACACGTGAAATTGCTGAGCTAATCACAGACAGTATCACAAAGGTCAATGATGGAAAAGCCATTGTTGGTCAAGTGGTAGAGTCCTTAAATAAGATTTTAAATAAATCTATTGAAGCTGCTCAGTTCTCTGACCAAATTTCCAATGCAACCAAACTTCAAAGTGCTGGAAACCAAAAAGTAATGAAATCTATTTTGACTCTCTCACAAATGGCACAATCGATATCTCGTGCTACAAATGAAATGAGACTTTCTTCAAAAGAAATTTCTAATGCAATCGAACAAGTCAATTCAGTAGCACAGAACACGGCATCTTCATCTGAAGAAATGGCTGGTTCTACATCTGAACTCGCAACACAATCTGAAAAACTAAGCAGTTTAATCTCTATTTTTAAATTGAACTAGCCAAAAGAGGTTTCCTCGATCACCCTTCTTGGAAACCTTTTTTTAATTTAGAATGGTATCAAACATGAATAAATTAAACTTAGGTTATGTTCGAGAATCTTAGATTTATAAAACAACACGATCCAGCCGCCAAATCCTATTTGGAAATCGTTCTCTGCTACCCGGGACTCCATGCTTTATGGATACACAAACTAGCCCATTTACTCTACCTCTGGCAAATTCCCCTCTTCCCTAGATTACTCAATTACCTCAGCAGATTTTTCACAGGTATAGATATTCATCCTGGTGCGGAAATTGAAGACGGGATCCTAATTGACCATGGAACTGGGGTTGTTATTGGAGAAACTGCAATTATAAAAAAGGGATGTTTGATCTACCAAAATGTCACTCTTGGCGGTACTGGCAAAGAAGTTGGAAAAAGGCATCCTACTTTAAAAGAGAATGTTGTTGTAGGAGCAGGTGCAAAGGTTTTAGGAAATATAACTATCCAAAAAAATGTTAGAATTGGTGCCAACTCAGTTGTTATGAGAGATGTTCCAGAAAATTGTACGGTGGTAGGAATACCGGGTAGAGTGGTTAAAAATACAGTTTCTCAATCAATAACAGAAGAAACTTTGCTGAACCATTCCGAGCTCCCAGACCCTGTTGCAAGGGTATTCTCCATCCTTGCTGAGAAAATTGAAACTCTTCAAAAAGAAATGGTTAATATCTCAAATAAAACGGAAACCCAGAAAAATATAAAAGAACAGGATGATTTTATTCAGAACTTTATTCATGGCGATGGGATATGATCTACATTTTTCTTTTATTTTTATTTTTTTTTCTTTAACTATTTTTTTTTCTTTACAAATTTTTACAGCCATGTATTCTTTTGTCAGGAGTTCATGGTTAACCAAAATGTACATAATAAAAGTTATTATTCCAATGTTGGCTATCCTATTAGCCTCCATCTTTGGATGTGCAATAGGTAACCCTTCTAATCAATACGCTGCCACAAAAAAAGTCCAATCAGGTTGGATTAAATCAGATTTATCCGAAAAAAAAGTTTCAGATACTTTTTACTTCAAAGTAGCTTCTTATACTGGATCAAATGTTATCAATGGTGCCAAAAAAGAATTTGTTTGTAAACAAGGTGCTTTAGAGATAGGAAAAGACTCTTTTGCAGATAAAATTGTAGAGGATCTCTCTATAGATACAAATAAACTAACATCATTATCTGATATTAATACTTCCGTTAAAGATCTTAGAGTAAAAGAATGCCGCCCTACAGCAATATCAGATCCTAACGTTCCTTTTAGTGAATGGAATAGTTGTGAATGTATGATAATTGCTAAGGTAGATGGTGGAAAATCTAATTTACTAGCAAAAACACTCTAATTATATTCAAAAATATAGTTACTACCAAATCTGCTGTACTTATTATTATATTGTTTTGGTTCATCAGGAGATTGTAAGTAAATTTTACTCCCAAAGTTTGAAGAAATAATACCCTGTAATAGATTATTAATTTTTTCAGGCACTTCCCAAAATGAATAGGGTGGATCTATGAAGTACACAAATACATCTTCTTTCTCTTTTTCTGTTTTATCATAAAATCGAAAACTGTCTTTGTTATGAATAAATAACTTTTCTGACAATGGAGATACATTTCTAATAAGAAAATTCACCCTGGATTTATCAATCTCAAATAAATGAGCAGATTTAAAACCTCTTGATACTGCTTCCAAACCCATCTGACCTGATCCTGAAAACAAATCCATAAAAATGGCATGATCTAATTGTAAATTTCCAGAGAGTACTTGAGATTCAATCATTGCAAAAACTGCTTTTTTTATTAACGCAGGAGTAAAATTAGTATGCCCTTTCAGTGATTCTACCATTGGAATTCGTTTATTTTTTAATGTACCCGATTGAACTATTAATGATCCCATAGAATACCATTGTAAGCTTTTCAATTTATTGTAATAATAAAATATTTCTTTAATTGAAAATAAGTCTTTTTCAACCCTAGATTGAAATATAAGTTTACATGTTCTTCTTGAAAATTCATTTTGTAATCAGATCTGGAGCAACCTATCTAAATGAATTCTTTTAAACTTCCATTTTTCAGTCTACTTGCTATATTTATTTCTTATATAGCTATTTCCATTTATCCTGTTTTTACTTTTTTTTCCAATCCTGATAGGCAGAACTTTGTTGAGATCAAAGGGAAAAAATATTATATTTCTGATCTAAAAGATAACTCTGCATATAAGAAAGTTAGAAAAGAATTTATAACAAATATCGGTAGCGTTCTCCAATCTTTTTCTATGGAAGAAGTACTTAAACAAGAGGCTAAAGAAAAGAATTTAACAGTCCAAGAACTGTTAGCTCAATCCCGTCGACAACCCTCTAATGAAGAAATACAAAAAATCTACGAAGACTTCAAAGATAGGCTCCAAGGGATGTCAATTGCTGAAGCTCGTCCTAGAATCATAGAATTTATCAATTCAATGGAAGAACAGGAATTTAGGAAAAATCTACTTCAAAAATATAGTGTTACGGTCAATACTGAAAAACCTGATCGCCTACAAGTAGAAGAAAAAGGAAACCCGTTTTTAGGTTCAAAAAATTCTAAAGTAACTATAATTGAATTTTCTGATTTTGAATGTCCATATTGCCAGAGAAGCCAATCTGTTAGTAAAAGCTTGCGAGAAAAATACAAAGATAATATTAGATGGGTGTTTAGAGATTTTCCTCTGAGCTTCCATCAAAATGCAATGTTTGCTCACATAGCAGCTAACTGTGCGAACAAACAAGGAAAGTATTGGGAATTATTTAATGTACTATTTCAAAACACTGGATCATTAGAAAAAGCTAATGTTTTAAAATTTGCAAGCGATCTCCATCTCGATATGAAAAGTTTTGAGAAATGTACAAATGACAGTTCCATATTATCAGAAATTCAAGATGATATCAGCGAAGGACAAGAGTTGGGAGTAAATGGGACTCCTGCTTTTTTTATCAATGGGATTATGATAGAGGGTGCTCAGCCACTTTCTGCTTTTGAAAAAATAATTGATCAAGAACTAAAATAAAGGAGAATTTATGGGAAAAACAGTAAAAGTAGCCGTCACTGGAGCGGCGGGGCAAATAGGATATTCATTATTATTCCGAATTGCTTCAGGTCAGATGTTTGGATATGATACTGCAGTTGAACTACAACTTTTAGAACTAGAAGCTGCGATACAATCATTGAAAGGGGTAGTAATGGAATTAGAAGATTGTTCTTTCCCCTTATTACAAAAAGTTACAGTAACATCTGATTTAGATGTAGCATTCAAAGAAGCAAATTGGGCTCTCCTAGTAGGATCGGTACCTAGAAAAGCTGGAATGGAAAGAGGAGATCTTCTTAAAATCAACGGTGGAATTTTTACAAAGCAAGGAAAAGCTTTAGAAGCAAATGCAGCAAGTAATATAAGAACTTTGGTCGTAGGGAATCCTTGTAATACAAATTGTCTCATAGCTATGAATAATGCAAAAGGTATTCCAAGTAATCGATGGTTTGCAATGACTAAGTTGGATGAAAATCGTGCAAAAACTCAGCTAGCAATTAAGGCTGGTGTTAATGTATCTGAAATATCAAATTTAGCAATTTGGGGAAACCATTCTGCTACCCAGTATCCTGATTTTTACAATGCAAAAATTTCAGAAAAGCCAGTCACAGAGGTTATAAAAGATCATGAGTGGCTAAAAAATGATTTTATTTCCACTGTTCAAAAACGTGGTGCAGCTATTATAGCAACTAGAGGTGCTTCTAGTGCAGCAAGTGCTGCCAACGCCGTAGTTGATACTGTCAGAAAAATTACCAATGTAAAACCAGTTCAACAAGGTGATTGGTTCAGTGTTGCACTTTGCTCAGATGGAAGCTATGGTGCAGAGAAAGGTCTTATCTTTGGATATCCAGTTCGATCCAATGGTACTAATATAGAGATCGTTCAGGATTTGCCTTTCAATGATTTCAGCAAAGAAAAATTTAAAATCACACATGATGAATTACTTGCTGAAAGAAATGATGTTAAGGATATGATTTGATTCAAATTAAAATAAATGATACCCTCCAAAAAATTGGAGGGTGCTAAGAATCAAATGAATTTTTTCAATATATCAATTGTAGTTTCAGTTTTTTTTGGTGCTTTGTTAATATTTCTTATTAATAGTAAAGTAATAACATTTTCATTGAAATCTAATTTAGAAAAAATAAGAAATGCAGCAAATTCTCCTTTGCAGAGAGATTCATATATTTTATTAATCTCTTTTTTTATATTTTTAGTACTACCTCTTTTTTGGGGTTTATCTTTCTTCTTGGTTTCTGATGGAAATGTAGTTGTAGTTATATTTACTATTGCTTGGATTTACAATTGGCTTAAGTATACATTTTTCTTAGAAGAGTAATTTATTTTTTTCTAATCAAAACTTCAAACCTTTCCTGTTTAGCAATATCTTCTAAAGATTCTTCCTCAATATTTAATTTTTGAAATTCCGACATACCCTGAACTGAAATATGAGATTCAGGAATACCATATTTACTAGAAATTTCCTTTGCGAGATAAGATGCTCTATGGGCATTGTACTCCCAGTTATTTTCAAAATTTGCTCTCTTTGCTTCTGGTAGGTAAGGAATTTGGACTCTTACTATTATTTCTAAAGGAGTTTCTCGATCCATCTCTTGAAGTTTTATAAAAACCGCATCAGCTTCTTCAGGAAGTTTTACATTTCCCTCACCCAGTGAAGAAGCAGGTATAGTAAGAGTGAGTTCTTCTTTATTTTCGAGTTTGACCATAATTTTATCTGTGATTAGAACCTTTTTAACAACAGCTTGGATACGTTCCCATAGCCTATACATCTGTGACTTTGGAACTAGATCCTGATCTTGTATCAGACCCTGGCTTCCATCCAATACAATTTCTTGCCCTTTTTCATCTAGTCCAAAGCCACCCCGAATAGAACTTGCCACTGATTGTAGTTTGATGGAATCTATATTAGAAATTGAGTACATAACAATAAATAAACCCAGTAGCAATGTTATCATATCTGAGTAGGTTAAGAGCCATCGTTCGGATTGGTCTTTTTCAGTTTCAACTTTCTTTGGAAATTTTCTAGACTTTCTATTATCATTCATTGTTCTTCTCTGATATTAGGAAATCGATCAAACAAATATGCCCATTCTTTAGTTTTTACTTCTTCATAAAATGCATCAAATATTTCTCGTCTTACAGGCATACAAGCATAATAACCATCTTCTATAGTTTCAAAGAGAGGATGAATTCCAAGCATCTTGGACATTACTTTTACAGGCTTAATAATTACTGCATTGATTGGTCTATGTGCTAATTCATAAAATTGTTGTAAGTTAGTTAAAACATGTTGTAACTGATGAGCTCTTTCTTTCGAGTGACCAATTTCTGAATAGTATTCATCATATTGAACCCTTGTAAGAGCCTCACCTTTCCAACCTTTACCTAAAATTAAATTTGCCATTATTTCATCTAACATATCTGTAAGCTGGTTTAATTCCATAAGTTGCTCAACATTCTCACGTGTAGACTCTTTCATTATATTTTTTACTTTATCAAAACTATCAATTGCAAGATGAATCCATTCTTTTCTTCCATCTAAATTATATATTTTTTCAAAGAAATATTGAACCATAAGAAGTGTTTCTTCACGATTAAAATAATCAGAATAAAATTCATGGAATCTTTCAACCTGAGCCCTTACTACTTCTTTCTTAGCATTGTAAATTTGCTCTTCCGTATAATCTGTCATGTTCACTTAGTCTCAGCCAATAAAGTAAATGTATTGTCTTGCCATAAAAATCTTAGTTTATCATTACCCGGAGAGTAAATGAAAAGTTGATTTTTATTTTTAAGCTCAAAAGAAGCAGTCTTCCATTTCCTTAGGAAGGTTTCCTCTTTAAGTGAATTTAGTCCATCGAAAATTTTAATCCCATTTCTATATATCATCGGTACTTTAAATAGACCAATAGGAGGCTCCTCAGATAGAATTGTAAAGAAAAGAGAATAAAAGTCATCCTTATCTATTTTGTGATATGTGATATCATTAATTATCAATGGCTTTTTAGTATCTAATAAATCCGTAGGAACAAATTCACTCTTTTCAATAGAATAACTATAGGCTCCATAATTTGATAAAATATAACTTTGTCTTACAATTATATTACTATTATTGATTATAGATAATAACTCTTCATTCTTATCACGAAATATATATATTGAAGAATTTTTTTGAGATTCATCTAATATTAGATCTTTATAATATACTAGTTTGGGATAAATTCCCTTAAAGTCCCTTTCTGGATAAAGTAACTTTATTACATTAATATTTTGATCCGAATCAATACAGGATGATATTAAAAAAACCAACATTAGGATACCTAATAATTCAATTTTATTTTTCATCGTTAAATTTTGATTTGGTGCATCCTAATATTATAAAAATCCAACCTATTAAAAAAAATAATCCTCCAATCGGAGTTATCATTCCAAATTTTTTAACTCCAGTTATGGCTAATGAGTATAAACTCCCACTGAATATGATTATCCCAAACATAAACAAATAGGAAGAAATCTTGAATTCTTTTTTAGGTGAAAAATTATATAACAATCCAGACACAAATATAGCCAATGCATGGATGATGTGGTATCGGTTTCCAATCTCATATACAAGTAATAATTCAGGAGGAACACTACTTTTTAAAAGATGACTCCCTATTGCTCCCAGCCCTACTCCCATAAAAGCAAGGGATCCAGCAATAGCTAAAATATACTTTATGGTCATAAAACTATCAAAATCAAATCCAGTCTAAAAATCTATTTAGTTTTCGAGAAAATATCGGATTCTAGAATCAAGAAATGAAACACTATAATTTCCTTGACTGAGATAAAAACTATTCAATCCTGACAATAGACTCCAAAGAAAACTGGCTTTAGAATCCACGGTATCATAATTATAAGGTAACAACATGAAAAGAACATACCAACCAAGTAAAATTAAACGGGTAAGAACCCATGGTTTTCGATCCAGAATGGCTACGCCAGGCGGAAGATCTGTGATTGCTCGAAGAAGACTCAAAGGAAGATATAAGTTAACTGTATCTGATGAAAAAATCGGCAGAAAATACTAATTGATTGCCTCATCAGTGGATTACTCTGACTGATCGCAGCCAAATTAGAGAAGTATTTCGGAAAGGAACTCGAAAAGGGTCCAAAGCTTTGAATATTTGTTTTAAAAAAAATTCCCTTTCTTTTACAAGGTATCTTTTTTGTGCAGATAAAACCTCTAAAAATGCTGTAAATAGAAACAGAATAAAGCGAGTTTTAAGAGCTTTGGTTCATGACAGAGATATAGAGCATCCAGTTGGCTTTGATATTGCTATTACAGGTGGTTTAGAACTTAATTCACTCCAATTTTCTGAAAGAAAAAAAGTTCTAATGAATCTATTTCAAAATGTTTGTGTTAAATAAATTATCTATACTACTACTCTTAGCATATAAAAAATTTATTTCTCCATTTCTTCCTCCTGTTTGTAGATTCACTCCATCATGTTCAGAGTATGCTCTAGAATCATTTAAAATGTACGGTTTCTTCAAAGCATCTTTTTTAACTATATCTAGGATATTGAGATGCAACCCCCTTTTTGAGGGAGGAATTGACCCCGTACCTCTAAAACCCACAAAAAAGGACTTATAGATGGAAGATAGACAACAACGAATATTTTTAGCAATCTTAATGAGCTTAGGGCTTTGGATGGCTTTCAATTATTTTTTATTCCCACCAGTGGAACGAAAACAGGTATCTAACAATGGGAAAAAAGCAGAGGCAATCGCTTCTGAAAACAAACCTGAAGATGTGCAGATCAAGACTGACCAAAAACTTGAACTCCCCAAACAGGACACCCAAACCCCTAAATTCAATCCAGAAGATATAAAAAAATATTATATAAAAACAGATAGTTTTCTAATTCAATTGAGCTCCCTTGGTGGCAAGATTGAAAGATTTTATATAAAAAATTATCAACACATCGATGGAACTAATGTTTTAATTACAAAAGATAATTCAAGTTCAATAGAATTTGATGGAGAGACTTTCCAAGCAGTTGAAATCTCTAGAGGCAAGGGGTTTGATTTCAACCCAATCAATTCTATAGAAGAAGCTGCTAATTCTCCCTATCTAAATGTTAACTTTAAATCCTTTGAGACCAAAGAAACTAATTCATTTACTTTTGAAACAGATTCTTTGGATTCAAAAACGAAAATTAAAAAAGAGTTTAGATTTTTTCCAAAAGAAAATTATTTTAAATTTAAATATTCAATAACAAATACTGGTACCTCAACAGAAATTCTTGGAATGCCAAATAAGCCATATCTTTTCCGTAGCTTTAGTAGTTTAGGTCCACACAAACTTACACCTGCAAATGACAGAGACCAAGTGCATTTTTTTAGATATTACTATCTAGATGGTTCTTTTAAAGATAGTATAGATGGAACATCTTCTGAAGGATTTTTCTCAAATTTATTCGGCCAAGAATCAAAAGACAAAAGATTTACCGAAGTACAAAAAAAGGGAGATGGATTTGATTTCTTTGGAGTTGGAAGTCGGTATTTTATTGCTGTCTTAGATCCACTCAATCATCCACCTAGTGGTGTAATCTTAGATAACCGTGATGGCAATACTACAGGAGTGATAGCAGAATATGATAGCATAGTAATTGATGCTGGAAAAACGGAAACATTTGATTTTGCTGCATATACAGGAATTCGAGAAGAAGACGGAATGGTCTTTAGGGATACAACCTTAAATCCCCTTGAGACAAAAGAATCCCCATTTGTAGGGCTTTCTGAGAAGTTAAATAAGTCTTTCAACCAAGGTCTTACAACTCCGTTTAGAAATGGGATAATTTGGATTTTTAAGAAACTATACCTATTTTTAATTCCAAACTATGGATGGTGTATCATTGTTTTCTCTCTTTTGCTAAAACTTGTTTTTTACCCACTCAACCAAAAGCAAGCTGAAAGCATGAAAAAAATGCAGGAACTAAATCCCCTAATCCAAGAAATAAATGTTAAATATGAAAAAGATCCCGCTCTCAAACAACAAAAGATTATGGAGCTGTACAAAAAAAATAATGCAAACCCTGTGAGTGGATGTTTGCCAATGTTAGTTCAAATTCCAATATTTATTGCACTATATACAGCTTTTAGTGATACAATTGATCTTTGGAAAAGTCCATTTTTATGGATAAATGATTTAAGTGAACCAGATACTGTTTGGGTATCACCTTTAATCTTAGGAAGTAGTTTTAGCTTAAACCTTTTACCTATTATTATGGTGGGAACTCAAATTGTTCAAACTAGAATGACTTCTGTATCTACTGACCCAAATCAAAAGATAATGATGTATATGATGCCAGTTATTATGACTTTTTTCTTTTGGTCTATGCCAAGTGGAGTTACTCTCTACTGGACCACACAAAATTTCTTTTCAATAGCACAACAGTACTACACAAATAGATTTGTGGAAACTAAAAAAAAGCAAAAAGAAAATACCTCTATTGCACAAAGTTCCACGCCAATCACACCACCGGTGATTAGGCAAAATAAAGGTCCAAGAAAAGGTAAACGTTGAAATTATAAATTCGGAGAAAATAAATGTTAAATTATATTTTTGAAGCAGAAGGGAAATCTAAATCAGAGGCAGAAGAAACAACTCTAAAATTACTACGCCTCGAAGATGGTGATTTACGATTTGAAACAATTGAATCTGGGAAAGGAGGTTTTTTAGGTATTACATCTAAAAAACCAGCAGTTGTGAGAGCATATGTTGCATCTAAAGACTTACCAGCAGAAAAAATCATACATGGGATTATCATCACTCTTTTGAAAAAAATGGGAATCGATGCTGAAGTTGTTGGTATGGGAGATGTAGATGGAAAGATATATATTGAACTAGCAAGCAACGAGTCTGGAATTCTCATTGGAAAGAGAGGTAGTACACTAGATTCCCTTCAATTCTTATTAAATGTTATGGTGGATTCAAAGATTCGGCACGGAAGAAAAATAATTCTAGATATTGAATCGTACCGTGATAAAAGAGAAATGTCTTTAGTTAGACTAGGAAAATCCATTGCATCCTCTGTTGCTAGGACAGGGAAGTCCCGATTGTTAGAACCTATGAATCCCTATGAGCGAAGAATTATACATATGGCACTCCAGAAAGATGAAAAAGTTTTTACCCGCAGTGAAGGGAATGGAACTTATAAACGTGTTAGAATCATATCTATGAAAGATAAACACAAATACAAAGATGTGGACAAAAAGAAAGATTTTCCAGACGACGATTTCCTTGAAGAATGATACGATTGCCGCAATTTCTACTCCTTTATTATCTGGTGCGATAGGCATTATTCGCTTATCAGGACCAGATACACTTTCAATTTCTGAAAAAATTCTCTCTAAAAATTCAATCCCTCTTACCAAAGATAAAATTAGCCAAAGCCCCCGGAGTGCCATCTATTGTGACCTTGGTTACCCCAATCCAATTGATAAAATCATCTATACCTACTTCAAAA
>Ga0214921_10010622_pt1 | contig 11349 bp, 10 predicted proteins | sample LL1505_MetaG_FD_177992 | JGI IMG/M metagenome (GOLD analysis project Ga0214921, IMG submission 177992) | Freshwater microbial communities from Lake Lanier, Atlanta, Georgia, United States - LL-1505 | ecosystem: Environmental > Aquatic > Freshwater > Lake | place: USA: Georgia | collected...
TCACCGTCATCGAACTGCTGGTCCAGCCCGGCGACACGATCAAGCCCGAACAAAGCCTGATCACCGTCGAGTCCGACAAAGCGTCCATGGAAATTCCCTGCAGCCATGCAGGCGTGGTGAAGGAACTGAAGGTCAAGTTGGGCGATAAGGTCAAGCAAGGTTCTGTCGTGCTGGTGTTGGAGGGCGAGGGCGCTGCTACTGCTCCGGCATCGGCGCCGGCTCCAACTCCCCCGGCCGCAGCCGCGTCCGCGCCTGCCAAGACCGTTGCACCCGCTGCTGTTGCACCTGCACCCGCAGCCTCCGGCTATACCGGCGCGGTGGACATGGACTGCGACCTGCTCGTTCTGGGCGCAGGCCCCGGCGGTTATTCAGCGGCCTTCCGCGCTGCAGACCTCGGGCTCAAAGTGATTTTGGTCGAGCGTTATGCCAGCTTGGGCGGCGTGTGCTTGAACGTCGGTTGCATCCCGTCCAAAGCCTTGCTGCACGTCGCAGCGGTGATGGACGAAGTGGCGCATCTGGGTGACCTGGGTGTGGACTTCGGAAAGCCGGTGGTCAACATCGACAAGCTGCGCGGCCACAAAGAAAAAGTTATCGGTAAATTGACCGGCGGTTTAGCGGCTATGGCCAAGATGCGCAAGGTCACTACCGTGCGCGGCTACGGCGCGTTTGTCGGCAGCCACCATGTGGAGGTGGAAGAAACCACGGGTAGCGCACAAGACAAGACTGGCAGCAAAAAAGTCATCGCGTTCAAGAACTGCATGATCGCCGCCGGTTCGCAAGCGGTGCGTCTGCCGTTTATGCCGAATGACCCGCGCGTGGTCGATAGCACCGGCGCGCTGGAGCTCAAAGAGGTTCCGAAGCGCATGCTGATTTTGGGCGGCGGCATCATCGGCCTGGAGATGGGCACGGTTTACAGCACCCTGGGCGCACGCCTGGACGTGGTGGAAATGATGGACGGCCTGATGCAAGGCGCGGACCGTGATCTGGTCAAGATCTGGCAGAAGATGAACGCACCGCGCTTTGACAACATCATGCTCAAAACCAAAACGGTGGCCGCACGCGCTTTGCCTGAAGGCATTGAGGTCACGTTTGAGTCAGCAGAGCCGGGCGAGAAAGGAAGCAACGCAAGCGTTGCGGTCCCCGAGCCGCAGGTCTACGACATGGTGTTGCAAGCCGTAGGCCGCACACCCAATGGCAAAAAGATCGCTGCCGACAAAGCGGGTGTGGCGGTAACAGACCGCGGCTTCATCAACGTCGACATCCAGATGCGCACCAACGTGCCGCACATCTTCGCCATCGGCGACATCGTGGGCCAGCCCATGCTGGCGCACAAAGCGGTGCACGAAGCGCATGTGGCCGCTGAAGTCATTGCAGGCGAGTTGCAAGGCAACAAAGAACTGGCCGCAGCTGCGTTTAACGCCCGCGTGATCCCCAGCGTGGCTTACACCGACCCCGAAGTGGCATGGGTGGGCCTCACCGAAGACCAGGCCAAAGCGCAAGGCATCAAGGTCAAAAAAGGCCTGTTCCCTTGGAGCGCCTCAGGTCGCGCCATTGCCAACGGCCGCGACGAAGGCGTGACCAAACTGCTGTTCGACGATTCGCCCGAGGCCCACGGCCACGGCAAGATCCTGGGCGGCGGTATGGTCGGCACGCATGCGGGCGACATGATTGGTGAGATTGCGCTGGCCATTGAGATGGGCGCAGATGCCGTGGACATTGGCAAGACGATTCACCCGCATCCGACGTTGGGCGAAAGTATCGGCATGGCGGCTGAGGTGGCGCATGGGAGCTGTACGGATTTGCCGCCGGCGAAGAAGTAAACCGGCTTTCAAGACACCCCAACTAAGCGCGTATGAAAAAGGCCGCAAAAATGCGACCTTGTTTTATGTGGCGGTGCAGTTCAGGCGGTGGTTCGCCACCCCACTACGCAAAACTAAACTCAGCCAACCAAGCAATTTGGCCCAAGTGACTGGCCTTGTCAAAGTAACGACGATCAGCTGTTACCAGCACCGCGCCCGGAACAGACAGTGCAACTGCGTGGTACAGCGTGTCGAACAGGTGGTGGTCAAGCTGGCCCGCCAGTTCAATGGCTTTGGGGTAGGCGGTGGTGGGCGCTGCCCAGGTGATATTGAGCTGCGCCAAATCATCAACACATTGTTGTGCCCGGTTTGGCGTCAGGCGTGACAACACGGCCGCAACTTCTGCCAAAAAATGGGGCGGCTGATAAAAGTCCAGCGTGCCGCGTGCGCTGGCTTTCAAGATCTCAAGCGCGGGCTCAATATGGTCTTCACGCAACGCCCAGTCGCCCTGCGCAAACCACTTGACAGCCACGCTGGCGTCGACGACACAGATCACGGACGACCTTCGTCGCGGGCGGCGTTGAACTCCGCCTCAGAAAACCGGGGTGCGTTGATGCGATTGGCCAAGATGCGGTCTACGGCGCTGCAATGCTGCTTGCGGCGCTGTTCGCGCTCCACGGCGTCGCGCATCAAATCTGCAATGACGGCGCTTTTGTTCTGGCCCTCAAAGACCTTGTTGAACGCGTTTTTGACGTCTTCAGGGACGCTGAAATTGACGGTAGACATGGAAAATCCTTGGTTGTTGAAAATTTCAACAACATTGTGATGCGTTATTTCTAATTCGTCAAATCCCCAGCGTCGCCTACACCGACCCTCGAGTGGCCGGGGGGCCTCACCGAAGACCAGCCCCAAGCCCGTGCCATACTTGGCAACATTGAGTTGAATTTTTTCCTTAATCTGGATCTACGAATGGAACAGTTCATACAAGGCGTGTTCACGATGTCAAACCCGACTGTCTGGTGGCTGCTGGTCGGTATCACTGTTGCCATCGAGCTGGCCATCGGCACGTTTTATTTGTTGATGATCGGCATCGGCTTGGCCGCTGCCGCAGTGGCGGCGCATCTGGGCCTGCCCCTGCCGGGGCAACTTGTGACCGCTGCGCTTGTGGGCGGCGGCGCTGTGGTCATGTGGCACTGGCAAGGCGGCAAAAAGCCCAAGGCTCTGCAAGTCAATGCCAACCCGGATGTGCACATCGACATTGGCGAGCTGGTGACGGTGACCGAGTGGGAGGCCGACGGCACCACCAGCGTCAACTACCGGGGGGCTCACTGGACTGCCGTGCTGGCGCACAGGCTCAAAGCCGACGCACATCCTGCTGCGGGCCAGTACCGCATCACGGAAATGTCAGGCAATCGGCTGTTGATTGAACCCGTTTGATGCCCACTTTGTACTTTTAAGATTTTTCACACTGAAAGAAAGCATATGGAAATCGCAATCATCCTGTTTGTCGTGGCGGTCATTTTTATTGTGCGCAGCATCAAGGTGGTGCCGCAACAAAACGCCTGGGTGGTCGAGCGGCTGGGCAAGTACCACGGCACGTTGACACCGGGACTGAACTTTCTGGTGCCTTTTATTGACCGGCTGGCTTACCAGCATTCGCTCAAAGAAGTCCCGCTGGACGTGCCCAGCCAGGTTTGCATCACACGCGACAACACACAGTTGGAGGTCGATGGCATCTTGTATTTTCAGGTCACCGACCCGATGCGCGCCAGCTACGGCTCGTCCGACTACCTTGGCTCCATCACGCAGTTGGCGCAAACCTCGCTGCGTTCGGTCATTGGCAAACTCGAGCTGGACAAAACCTTTGAAGAGCGCGACATCATCAACGCGCAGGTAGTGGCCGCCATTGATGAAGCCGCCATGAACTGGGGTGTGAAGGTGCTGCGCTACGAGATCAAAGACCTGACGCCGCCCAAAGAAATCTTGCACGCCATGCAGTCGCAAATCACCGCCGAGCGTGAAAAGCGCGCACTGATTGCGGCATCAGAAGGCCGCAGGCAAGAACAGATCAACATTGCCACCGGCGAACGCGAGGCTTTCATTGCCCGGTCTGAAGGTGAAAAGCTCGCCGCCATCAACAACGCCCAGGGCCAAGCCGCCGCCATTTTGGCCGTGGCCGATGCCAACGCCAAAGCCATTGAACTGGTGGCCAACGCGATTCGCCAGCCCGGCGGCGAGCAGGCGGTGCAACTGAAGGTGGCTGAAAAAGCCGTCGAAGCCTACGGGCGCGTGGCCAGCGACGCCACCACCACACTGATTGTGCCCAGCAACATGACCGAAGTCTCGGCATTGATCACCTCGGCCATGAAAATGGTTCAGTTAAACAAAGTTTAAAAATGGAAGTCGTGAATCGCCCCGGCAATTGAGGAGGCACCGCACTTTCAGAAGATGGTTCCATGAGCAAGTGATCTAACAAATTTCCTCCCCCAAAGTGCGCGAACCCGCTGTTGAAACCCTGAAAGTCCTTTATGAATACGCCTAAACAAATAGCCGCCTGCGCTTTACTGGCCTGCGCCACAAGTCTTTTCGCCCAAACGCCAGCGCCCGCTGTGAATGTTGCGCAACTGTCGGCCAACGGCACGGTGGAAGTGCAGCAGGACCTTTTGAGGATCACCATGGGTACCACCGTCAGTGGTCAAGACGCCTATGTTGTGCAGACCCAGCTTAAACAGGCGCTTGACGCGGCGCTGGCAGTTGCCCGGCCAGCCGTGCAGCCCGGACAGCTGGATGTGCGCACCGGCAACTTCAGCCTGTATCTCACCCATGACAAGAACGGCAAGGTTAATGGCTGGCAGGGCTCGACCGAGTTGGTGCTAAACGGCCGTGATTTTTCGCGCATCACCGCCACCGCAGGAAAGATCAAGAGTCTGACGCTGGCCGACGTCAGCTTCGGCCTGAGCCGCGAACAGCGCGCCAAAGTGGAGGACGAAGCCCAGGCCATCGCCATTGAGCGTTTCAAGGCCAAGGCGCTGGAAGTGTCAAAAGGCTTCGGCTTCAGCGCTTACACGCTGCGCGAGGTCAACATTAGTGCCAACAATGACCAGGGTGGCCAGTACCACACCGATTCGAATGCGCGGATGGCTGAGTCACCAATGCCGGTTGAGGCCGGCAAGACCACGGTGCTGATCACTGTCAGTGGCTCGTTGCAGATGCGCTAAAGCTGTTGAAGGGCGAGCTGCTGTTTGCCGATTCATTCGCGCCCGACGCTGGGTGAATCCATTAGCATGGCGGCGGAAGCGGCGCATGGGTCTTGTTTGGATCTACCGCCGGTGCGCAAGTCGTTTGCAATCCGCGAGCTGCCGCCATACAGCCGCACTGGTGGTGAGCCCGGTGCTTCGGGCGGTAAAACGGACACTGAACACCGATTGACGGATTTTCAAGGGCGCGATACTTGCTCGCACGTGGTTGAATCGCCTCTGCGTTACCTCATAAATGGGCAGGAGTCGTTCGCGCAGTTAGGCCGCTGGCGGTCCAGTGTGCGGCGCTGGATGCTGTGGGAATTGGCAGCTCGTTGGTATGAATCGGTAAACTTCAAAAAATCAAAGAAGTAATAAGATGAATCATATTTCAGTAGTTATAAACTTTTGTTCCTTGGAGCGCGAATTTCTGAATATTTGCCTCAGAGAATGCATGAAGTTTTCCAATGACATTGTGGTCAGTTATGGATCTCATTTTTATGATGGAAGCATTGAAGATCACGAATATATTAAACAAGAAATATCAAACAACAAAAATGTTCATTTCGTAGAATACGAAGTTGATGTAACCGTCGACTTGTATAAACAAAGAGGTGTGGAAAAAAGACCGCATGCATATTGGCACAATCTGGCCAGATGGACTGGACTAAAAGCCTTAAAAAGAAATGAATGGATATTGTTTCTAGATGTTGACGAAATACCAGATGGTGAAAGATTAAAAGCGTGGAGTCTAGAAACGCAATTAGACAAAAACACGAGCTACTCACTGGCCAATTATTGGTATTTTAAAAGTCCTAATTACCAAGCTACCGATTGGGAAGAAACTACAAAAATAATTTACGCCAACAACATAACAGAGCATTCTATCTTCGGAGATTCTGAGCGTGATCATCTTCAAAACTCTGCTGGCAAGATAACAGCGCACTGTGTACTTGGCTTAGATGCCTTACCTTTGATACACCACTATTCATGGGTTAGAGAAAAAGAAGTATTGCTGAGAAAGATAAAGTCATGGGGACACAAAGACCAAATCGCCGATCCAATCAATTATGTGGAGTCAATTTTTAAGAACAAAAACATAAATGATTTTGTTCACAACTATAAATACAAATATGTATACAACCAATTTGAAATAAAAATAAACACAGTGGATGTGAGTTATCCGTTAACTACCAGAGAATATGAAGACAGCCGCATGAATCGCAAAATTGAAGTATGCATAAAGGATCCAAGCGGTAGCGCTTCATTCAATTTAAATGGTTTAAAACTGCTTCGTCAGCAAAGATACGCAGAAGCAGTTCAATTTTTTGCTGAAGCAATCGAGGGCCACAGCCGGCAGCCAGATTTCTACAATAATCTTGGAGTCGCCATTTACGGGATGGGAAATTTCGATTCTGCTATTGAAATATTTGAAATGGCATTGAAAATTGATGATAAAAATACCGAGGCGGTACATTATTTGGGAAGATCTTTTTTTAAATCCGGAAGAAATCCAGAAGCTTTGGAATGTTTTTTATCTTTAGATAATCTGGATAATGCTGATCTCGAAAATAAGTACTATTTAGGTTGCGCGTACCTGAATAACGGTGATTATGATGATGCGCTGAGTTACTTTGAAGATTTGATTAATCAAGGTATACGGGACGATGGCGTCTACAAAAATAAGGCGATTTGTTTGGAGCATTTATGACAAAACCCACCTTGCTTGTTAGCAATGATCACCGTGACAAAACCGGTGGTGGTACCTATGTAATGATGATTCTTAATATTTTGAAGAAATACTATACGATTTTCGTCCAAGGAGATGTTGAGTATTATTCAGACGCCGATACGCCCTGGAGGTTGAGCGCAAATGAGGTGAATTTTTATGATAATTCTTTTGCACCCGATCTTCACCTGTATGCCAGTTATCGCGGTTGGATAGAGCCCAAGGGTAAAAAGAATGTACAAGTTGTTTTTTACCCGATTGAAAAACAAATTACCGGCTGGGGCCAAGTGATTAGTTTAAATAGCTACGTCGTTGAGCCATGTAGATCAAAATGGAATGTCAAAGCAGATATCGTAGAGCCTTATTTTGAATTTGATAAATTCTATTCCAGTGAAAAGGAGGAAATATTAATCAATATAGGGAATTATTTTTTCGAAAACGATGGCCATTCTAAAAATCAGCATTTGGTGATATCGTGGTTCAAAAATCAAACTAAACTCCAAAAGCTGATTTGTCATGGCATGGTGGCGAATCCTTTGTATTTTGATGAGTTGCTAAGGATAACAAAAGACGATAGTAGAATTATTTTGAAACAAAATTGTACTCAAGAAGAAATACGAAGTGATTTGTCTAAGTCAAAGTATATGTTGCATGCGATAGGTTATGGAAGAAGCGATCCTGCGCAAACTGAACATTTTGGATTAGTCGCGGTTGAGGCGCTGCTGAGCGGGGTTCAACCCGTGGTACATCGTTCTGGAGGGTGTAAAGATATACCTGGTGTGATGACCTATGACAGCTTTGCAGACATTCAGTTGCCGGAGAGCATAAATGTTGAGTCACTAATAAACTATGGCCAACGATTTAATATTCAAAATTCAGAAAATCAACTGATGAAAGCGTTACATGGATAAGTTAAATTTGGGGTGTGGAAACAACTACATGGATGGGTTTATCAATGTAGATATAGGTAATTGCAAAAAAGATTTAAATCACGACCTCGAAATTTTCCCTTACCCGTTTGCTGATAATCAATTTTCACTGGTCATCATGAAACATTGTATTGAGCATATCAGCAGAGAAAAATTCCCTATTTTGGTGAAAGAGTTGCATAGGATAACTATCCCTAATGGGGAGATCTATATTGAGGCGCCCTATTATCTTTCCAAAAATGCTTTTACTGACTTTACTCACAAAAATTTCATGACCGAGGATAGCTTCGGATATTTTGATAAAAACCATCAGTTACGGGAGTTGGGTAAGGTCTATGGCATCGATTTCGAGTTCAAAGTTGAAGTGAGACTCGATCGCTATAGATTGGACCCCGAGGTCAACGTGCACTACTTGCTGTTTCCAATCAAGTAATTTTGCGACGCCTAAGCGAATAAGTCACCTTGTTCAGGCGAGGTTGCGGGTGCGCGGGGTGCTTTTGATTTGCGCCTTTGCCCCGATGCCGGCAAGCCGCTTTTGCGCGAGCCATGCTTCTCCTGCACATCGGCCGCCTCCATCCGGGCCTGCGGTGTTTTACGCAATCCGTACATCCGCTCTTTTGCGAACGCCATGGCTGCCTTGTCATCCACGATGGGAAGCGGGTAGTCAACGCCCATCCGGCACCCCGCCATGTGCTGCACGCTAGTGTCCATCTTCCAAGGCTCGGCCAGATAGGGCAGGGGTACTTTGGCCAATTCAGGCACCCAGCGGCGAATAAAAAGGCCTTGCGGGTCCTGGTCTTGCGCCTGTTTGGTGGGGGAGTACATCCGCAGCGTGTTGATACCGGTGGTGCCGCTTTGCATCTGCATTTGGCTCCAGTGGATGCCCGGCTCATAGTCCAGAAATTGACGCGCCAGAAACAGGCCGGTTTGCCGCCAGTGCAGCCACAGGTGGTAGCTGGCAAAGCTGACCAGCATGGCCCGCATGCGAAAGTTCAACCAGCCTGTGGCCCGCAGCGAGCGCATGCACGCATCGACCATGGGGTAACCGGTGCTCCCTTCGCACCAGGCGGCGAAGTAGTCGTTGTTGAATGCGTCCTCACGCAGGCCGTCGCATACACGGGCGAAATTGTGAAATTCGATACTGGGCTCGTCTTCGAGTTTCTGCATGAAGTGACAGCGCCAGCGCAAGCGCCCGGCAAAGCCGCGCAACGCATACGCCAGCTCGCGTTCGGGTGTGTTGCTGATCGCCAGCTCAGTGGCCTGGTGCACCGTGCGCAGCGACAGGGTTCCAAATGCCAGATGCGGACTCAAACGGCTGCAGCCTTCTTCGGCGCTCAAGGGGCTGGAGAGCGCCTTGCGGTAGCCGTGGCCGCGTATTTCCACAAAGCTGCGAAGGGTGCGCCTTGCGGCCCGCTCGCCCGCAGCTTGCAAAGTTTTTCCGTGCGGTAAAAGTCCCAGGCTGGCGGGCGTCGGCGGGGCGGGTTGATCCAGCGGCAGCGCTGCGGTAAAGCTGCCGTCCAACAGATGCAAAGGTTCGTCCATACGCGTCTGCCAGCGCCGGGCCCAGCCTGTGCGGTTGCGCAAACCACGGATGACGCCTGTTTGCGTGAACTGTTGCCACTGAATGCGGGTGGAGGCGCACCAAGCGGCGACCTGCCGGTCGCGCGCGTAAGACCACGCCGCGCCGGTTTCCTCGTGGCTCAGAAGGTGGGAAAACCCGACTTCGTGTTGCAGTTGTGTCAGCACGGCGACGGCATTGCCCACGCGCACCAAGAGCGGTAGGCCGCGCTCGGCAAGCGCTGCGCGTAATTCGGTAAGACAGGCCAGCGCAAAGTCGGCGTGGCTGGCGTCGCAGTCAGGGCTTTTGAGCCATTCCGGTTCGATGATGAAAATGGCCAGCGCGTCTGTGTAGGAACGTGCGGCCACCAAAGGGGCGTGGTCATGCACCCGCAGATCGCGCTTGAACCACACCAATGCCCGTTGTCGCTTATTGCTCATGAGGCATCAGGCGCTCACCAGCTTGAGATCAAAGGCGCGTTCCAGCAACCATATCAATGCGACGAGCATGGTGAGCCAAGAGCCAATTACGAACACACCACGCAAATAAAAGCGGGTGTTGCGCAGCAAAAACGCCACCGGCAAAAAGCCGGCAACGATGGCCATCTGCCCGACTTCCACCCCGGCGTTAAAGCCCAGAAGCGACAACACCAATGCATCCGCAGGGAGACCGAGTTCGGCCAACACACTGGCAAAGCCGAAGCCGTGAATCAGCCCGAAACCGAATGCCACCAACCAGCGACGGTGTTCCACCACGGGCCATAGGTTGTTGGCCGCAGCCAACACCACCGACAGGGCGATGGCCGACTCCACCAAACGGGAAGGCAGCGAGACCAGCCCGAGTGCTGCCAGCGACAAAGTAATCGAGTGCGCTGCCGTGAACGAGGTCACCACCCACAACACATCGCGCGCGGCGCTACCAAAACTTTCCACACCCTGCCAGCGCCGCATGTCCAGCACCAGTACCGCAGGCAGAAGCAGGGAGAGCAAAAACAAAATGTGGTCAAAACCGATCCAGATATGCCAAATGCCTTCAACCAGGTATTGGCTGAACTGCGCCCAGCGTGATGTCTGTGTTGCACCGAACTGCACGACGCCACTAGTGGGCGACAGCACCGTGGTGTACGTTGCGCCATCCAGGGCCAGGCGCAGCAATCCGCGGTGCAGCTTGTCCAGGTCAAACAACAAGCGGTATTGCAGTCCCAAGGCACCTGTTGCGCCCGGACACTCCCCGCGCAGGTGCAACACCGCATAGCCGCCATCGGTATGGTCATCAACTTGCAAGCCCGTCACCTCAATCGGGCAGACCCCACCGCGTGTGATGGCCAGCCGGCTTAAAGCCCACGCTGACACATCGCTTTGGCGCGCGCGCAATTCGCCCCAGGTGATCTCAGCGTTGCCATCGCCGTCCAGACCCAACGCAAAGTCGATGTCGCGCAAAGCAATATCCCACTGCCCAGTCACTTGTTTGCCTTGGGCGTCCACCACCAGATAGCTGTCGCTGGCCTTGTGCGCCCATGCAGATAGCTGGCACACGAGCAGCACCAGGAAAACGACAAGCCGGCGCGTCATGGCGTCACCCCCGGGGTTTTGGCTGAAGCGGGCAATTGCAAGGTTTGCGCCGCCAATGCCCGCAGGCGCGCATCTTCAAAGCCGCTGCTTTGCAGCCAGTCGCGTGCGGGCTTGGCAGCAGCCGCGTCGCCGGCGGCCAGCGCGGCTTCCAGCAACACCCTCAGGTCACGCGGCTCTTTTTGTACTTGGTAGTTGGCAGCAGCCAATTGCACGGCCAGCGCGGGGTTTTTGCGAAGGCGCAATTGGAACCGCGCCTCTTCCGCGCGGTGGGTCGTATCGCCCCGCAACTTAGCCGCCGCAAACCGGTCGTCTAAGGCCTGCACATGCGCTTTTGCCGCAGGCGCTTGCAGCAAGATTTCAGCCTCGGCCAGCCGCAGCAGCAAAGGGTCCGACGCCTCCCAATCACGCAGTAACTTCACGACTTCAGTCGGCCGCTTGTTGTCCAGCAAAAAGTCGGTCCAAGCGGCCAGCAGGTAGCTGTCATCCAGTCCCAACGCCAGCGCATCGCGGTAATGGCGCTCGGCCCG
>Ga0214921_10010624_pt1 | contig 11348 bp, 9 predicted proteins | sample LL1505_MetaG_FD_177992 | JGI IMG/M metagenome (GOLD analysis project Ga0214921, IMG submission 177992) | Freshwater microbial communities from Lake Lanier, Atlanta, Georgia, United States - LL-1505 | ecosystem: Environmental > Aquatic > Freshwater > Lake | place: USA: Georgia | collected 2015-05-28
AACTTACGTCGGCACTGTATTTAAATGAGCGTGATATATTCTTGATGTTAATAAACATCTCATTCGCTTTTAAACCGAGTAGGCCGTCTTTAATGTCTTTTTCCTTAAACAAGACGAGATTGCAGGAGTTGGCCAATTGAGCGCAGTCCTTCCGGCGAACTTCATTCAGTTTATCATCATCGGGTACAATCAGGAAACATTCGGTGCTGAAGTCGGACATCCCGGTGAGGTTGCCGATCTTAATTTTCTGAACGGTATCATCGCTCGCGATATCAATCTCCTCCACGAGGTCTCGATCATCATGGAGGGATCCCAGAATGACGGTGAGTCGCGCTAAGATGTCCTTGGCTTCGACATTACCGATGGCGATGTACTTAAACTCCATGCGGTCGTTGCCCATCACGAGATGGATACGGGCTTTACCGAGGTCCCAACGCACGATCACCGGCGAGATTTTGTTATTACTGTACATCGTCCAACTATGATCATCGATGCCCGTATCGCCTTTACCTTCTTTGAGGAGGTCGAGGTCGTACTTCCATTCTTTCGCAATGAGCTCAAGAACGGGTCCGGTATCGATAAGGATGGTGGCGATAGGTTTCTGGTTAAGCAGCGCGCTGCCTTCTAGAGAGGTGAACTCTAGGTCATGGAGCGCTTTCATTTCGGCATGGGGCAGTTCGATCTCGGAAGAAAAGATGATACCCCGGTAAGGGATAAAATCCTTGAGCACTGAGTGAGTAGGGAAGGCTTGGAGTTGGTACATAGGGTTTGATGCAGTGGCCTGCATATATAGGGCTACCAAACGTCCAAAAACTGCGAGGGCGCCCCCACGCACCGCAGAAATTCAAATATTTTTGGCCTCTAACTCAATTCCTACCCCAAAAATATTTTTTCATACCCCAAAAATCGACCCCCAGACCCCACCACCCCCTGGGTCAACTCTCCCAATTCAGGTTCTTCAATAAACCTACAGAACCCCCAAAAGTTTCATAATTGAGGTAGGCTTTTGTTTTTAAAGAGAATACTAAAAGTCTTAAATGCCTAAAAGCACACCAGTTACAGATGATGAAAAATGGAGTAAACTCACTCTATCTAGGTTAATGCACGGATTGGCTGAATATGCAGAAGATAATACTCTCGATCGTTTATCTGCTGAAGAAACTGAGGAGCTAAATCAACTACGCGGTAAGCATAGTTCTTATGTTTCAAAATTGAGCAATGTAGCTAATTTTATGGGCAAATCGGTGGGTAAAATAGTAGATATGGTTGGTCATAGGCTAGATGCACTGAAAGCAACTGACAGAAACTATATAGCACTTTCGAAGAAGATAAGTAGGGTTCTTGAGACTGAGGATTATATAATTAAATGTTACTTACCTGATTTTTCTGAGAACAAGCTCTATCGTTGGCCAGGCTTAATTAGTTACCGCTTGGCGTTGAATCACTTCGTTGCTGTATCATTAAGAGTTCATTCAATCTACCCTCAAGTATCTTTCGATAGTGTATTAAGTTTAGTCGCTGGTGTAATTATAACACCTACAATTGCGCATAATCTTTCTTTTTTATCAAAAACACGACCTGAGTTATTTCGTACACTTATTAAGGTAAATTACGGCGACCAAAATTCAAATGCTGCCTTGGTTAAGTTGGCAGACTTTGATGACTCAAATGAAATCAATCCTCCTAGTCATTTGAGCGACACAGATAAAAAACTATTTAGGAAGTGGATTTTGCTACTACGAGCATATATAGCGTATCATCCAGATAGAGATGAAGCCAAGGCTCAGATATTAAAGATCGTTGAATTGTTAAAAGACTACGAAGATAACCTTTCTAATAGTGTCTTATGGTCAAATTTAGAATTTATAGCATCGGGTGATTTTGCAATGGATGAGCTTCTTGTTGCAAAGGTTATAGAAAAGGGAAGTGCACTATTTAACTCTGTTAAGCTAAATCCAATAGTTAGCTGTGCGCAGTCTAGATTCGGATTGTTACAATATATTTATAGGCTCGAGAAAGATTGGCGTGAAGATATCAAAACTAAGCCAGAAAATGCATTTCAAGCAGTAGAGAAGATTATCAAAGCATATGAAGATTATCCATATCCTGAAAAAATAGACAAAGAAACCGCAGAAAAACTCTTTGGCTGGGCTTATATTCTATCACGCAGAAATTTACTTGGTAGATTAAATGCCGAACCTAAAAAGTTAAGCGATGATTCCAACATTAAGAAAATATCATCGATACTTGCAACAGAGTTTAAAGCTGAGGTTTTTTTAGAGAGAATTTTTAACTCCCTTACGCGAGAAAGGGTCATGGGTCCCAATAGTCCTGCCAGGTATTATGGACTGCTCGCATTACGTTATTCAGCCGGTTTTAAATCAAACCCGAGATTCATTATTGATACTAAAGGTGTTGATAATACGAGGTACATAGAGTCGCTATTAGAACGTATTCAGAAAATCGATAAATCCGAAATACCACCTGCGATTATCTGTATGCTCAGGGCGCGTAATTATTTACATAAAGCGTTTCTGTATCGGAGAAATAAAAATAAAAAAGATGAAATCGCTAATTTAAACCTCTCACTTATGAGTTATTCAGATTGCCTAAGTTATGTATTTTCTAACCAAGGAGTAATGGATGGCGAGGTTGCTGCTTGGTGCATTCCTGAGATGATCACCGTTTTCAAGTTGAAACATAATCATCCCGATACAGATAAAAAACGAAAAAAGGATATCGATGATTTAATAGATGCATTAACCGTGATGGGTGAATACCAGTTTGGTATATACTTTAATCAGTTTGATGAAAGAGAACGAATTGAGTTAGGTCTAAAAATACGCTGTTCAGCTAGAGTACTATAATTTCTCCATTAGATGTTCTATTTTGAGGCTAAATTAGCCTCTACTCTTCGTTAACGTAAAAAGGTTAATTTATGGGCATATATAATAGTTAATTTTACTTTTGGTTAAGTTATCATCTGAGATGTGATGTATTATAATCAGTTAAATTGATACCACTAGATTAGTATTAAATTGTGATGAATATGTTTATTACAGATTCATACATAACTACTGACGGCGGATCATCCACAACACCTGCTGGGCAGGTTAAATTGGTGTGCAAGTCTCTTATATTGGTCCCACCATTTCTTAAACACTTTGGTGGGCCGTTGGCTGGTCCAGCATACTTAAAAGGTGCTGGCGAAAGAGTTGGTCACAAAGTTGATGTACTCGACTTAAATCAGCTATGGATCGAAGAAAGAATAAACACGATTCATAAATCCGGAACTATTAAGGGCGACCACGATAAGCCTTCATTTGAACTGAATCGTATTTTTAAAGAATGGCAGACTTTGTTGGCTCAGCACTGGCCAAACAAGCTCAATGAGTCTGATTACGATCGTAAGCTCGTGGCTTTGTACGTCACTAATGATGAAGTTATTAATTGTGCAGAAAACTTGTGTAATTCGGATTTCGGACAATACGTTTTAGAAAGTTTATCTAATCTTGATCGTCCTGATATAGTTGGATTGTCCGTTATGTTTAGCGGCCAAGTTATTGCTGCTTTAGCTATTACACGTTTAGTTAAGTCCAGGTGGCCTGGGGTAAAAGTAGTGTGGGGTGGGGCACATGTGACAGCTTTAGCTGAGCGTATTTCTAAGAATTCCGAATACGGAATGTGGGTTGACGGCTTTGTCGCGGGTTACGCTGAGCAGACTTGGGTGGATTTATTAAACTCAGTGGCGACGTCTAAACCCTGGCCAACAGAAGTTTTTGCTGCCGGCTCTAAAAATATTCGTGCAAAGGAAGATCCACTTACAGTTCCTGTTTTTGATATTACAGATAAGACTAAATATGATTTAACTTTACCTGTTCAAGTTTCGCGCGGGTGTGCTTATGGTAAGTGTAATTTCTGCACCTATCCTAAAATAGAGGGAAAATATCGTAAACTTAATGTCCAAACAATCGAACCAGTTATAGTTAAGGCTCAACAACTAGGCGCTATTGTTTCCTTTAAGGATAGTCTATTAGTGCCAGGTCAACTGGTTGAGGTAGCAGATTGTATTAATGGTCGAGTAAAATGGAGTGCGTGTACAAAACTACATGACTCGTTTGATAAAGCGAAGATGTCAGACTTAGCGTCAAAGGGTTTAAGTACTCTAGAAATCGGTCTGGAAACTCTGGACTCAAATACGCAACAGTTAATCAATAAAAAACAGTCAACGGAACTTTTTAATGCATTCTTAGACGCAGCTGAATTCTCAGGTATTGCTGTTGTAATAAACTACATGACCGGACTGCCCGGAGCAGATCCAGACGAGGAACAAAAATGGTATGAATATGTTAAGTCTGAGGTTGCCAGACGTCCGAAATTAAAGGCCAAGATTGAACACAACACTTTCCAGTTAGAGTTGCTCTCAGAGATTGGGAGAAATCCTAAGAAATATAATATAGAAATTATAGCTGAATGGCCTTGGTCAACTTTACTGGAGTTTAAATCCATTAATGAAAGTAAATCCAGATGCCTATCTTGATTAAAATATCTGTAAATATTACCTAAACTAATAAAGGCATATAATATCCGGTTAATAATATAGAAATATATAATAATTCTTTTTGATTTAAAAAATAATTCCCTATAAATAAACATCATGTTTAACCCCAAACAACAACTACAGGATATTTTCGTTAATCAGTTTATCGCTGATTTAGCACTTTTGCCACAGGCAAGTGTCGCTGGTCTCGCTAAGGATTTATCTGAAGATACTTCATTATCTGACATTGAGAAAATTAGATCTTACCTGAAGTCTAAGCCTAACAAGACAATGTCTCTTTTTGCTGAAGTTATTAAAGACATGCCTTACTATGCTCCATTGAGACATTTTAGATATATTGATGAGCGTACTTTAATATTAAATTTTGATAAACAGCTTAGAGAGATTTTTGGAATTACTAGGCTCGAATTATTTTTTGATACTCACCTTTATCTTCTAGGAGGAAAAAAAGTTAAAGAACTACTCTCTGGCGGAGACCCCAAGAACTATGTTTTAGCCTCTCCTCCAGATTTAGATAAGGTTAAAGAACTCGATGCAGAAATTTCCAAACAACTCGTTAGCATAAATACTATTGCTAATGATAAAATGAGTAAGTTGTTAATTGAAGCACAAGATCGTGCAGTTAAGACAGAAAATGAATTTGAAAAAGCTAAGCTTAGATGGGATAGTCATATCAACCATGTTAATAAGCAGGCTGAACGTATAAAATTATCCGCAGTTGAAGATGTCAAAAAAGAATTATCTAGAGAAAATGCTGTAGTTATTGATGAACTTAAAAGAAAACTAAATGCTGTAACGGAAGAGAAAAATGATGCGCTGTTGAAACTGCAAAAAGCTGAACAATATAAAGAAGAAATAGTCCAAGCCGGTGGAGCTACGCCGGAGCGAGTTGCTGAAATTCGAGCGGAAATTCAGAAAGACGCTGATAAGCGTCTCGCCGATGAACTATCCGAGAAAACTAGACCATGGATAGCAAAAATTAAGAATGTAACTGAAAGTTTTGAAGCCTTAGATGAGGCTACAAAACTTTCCCGGGATGCTCTTGAATTGGCAAAAAAAGAAGCCATCGATAAGGATCCGATTTTAAAATGGAAAACTCACAGTCCGCAGGCAATTGCTGCACTTGAGGCACAACTAAATCAAATTGGTGATTTAATACGTGTAACTGTTGAGCCCTCACCGGCATTAGTATCTATGCATAGTAAATTACTAGAGCTTTTAACCAATTGTCGTGAACGTACAAATCCAAGCGAGCCAGCTGGTGAAGTTATGAAGGCATTGCATGAAGGAATCAAAAAAGTTTCTGCTGATAGTATTGATGAAGTTACCCAAGCATTTTTATTATTATCTAGCTATGATGTATTGGCACATGAGGAAGGTCAGAATCTGAAACGTGCATTAGAAGCCCGCAAAAGATTATTGATCGAGTCGGGAAAGACTAAAACGAGCACAAAAACAAAGCTTAAAGCTGCAATTCATAAAAACGAGAAAGTTGTACTACTTATTGATGTACTAAATTTCATGCGCCGAAATGACCCAGAATTTATTAAATTTAAAAAGGGAAAAGATACCAACGGAGCAGTGATGTATAAATCTGAAGCCTTTGATCATTTAGTTAAAATTGTAGCCCCTCTAAGAGAAATTAACCCAAAAGTTGAGATTCATTTATTTATGGATGGTAATATTATTAAAGATACCCTCCCACGCGAGGGAATTATTTTTCACAATCCAACAATTAAAACCAGCGGAGACGGACAAGCTGATGCTGAAATTATTCACTTCTTGGCGCATGGTTGTCCAAAAAACGTTTTAGTTGTCACTGTTACTAGCGATAAGGTGTTACAGCAAACAGCTGATAAACACCTAGATGTCAGTAGTTTCTACAGTATTCTTATGGATTTAAAATAACAATTTAATTCAGAGTATATGAATATAGATAAAGCTATAAAATCTCACGAAAAACATTACGGCAAGTTGCCTGATGGCGTAATATGTCGTCATGCAGAGAGACCTCATTTAGATAGATCAACAAAGTATCAGGGTTTGACGCCTAAAGGTATTAATCAGGCATTTGAGATTGGTCAAAATATAGGAGGTAAATGGTCAATTTACTCCTCGCCGGTTGAAAGATGTAGGCAGACTGCAATGGCATTATCTTGGGGTATAAATTTCTCAGGGGGCACTTCTAGTTACCTAAGCGAACTAGGTTGGATGGGTGGTGATCTACTTTATAAAAACCATGACAAAGCAATGGAAGTAGTTTTTTCTCAAAATTTATGGGACTATATACCTAAATGGAAATTAGGTGAGTTAGAACCTTTCAGTGAGTTTAGTTTTTTTGCTCAAGAGACTTGTCGTAACGTATCTAGGATTATTCAAGATTATGGAAATTGCATATTTGTTACACACGATATTAATCTTGTGGTATTAGCAGATCAAGCTGGTCAGGTTATCGACCAAAAAATGTATTTTCAATTTATGGACGCTGTTACATTGATTTCACGTCCTGGTTCAATTGGTATAGTTGCATGGCATGCTGGTGTTCCGACAGAAAACTGGTTCAATTTATAACCGTTGATTTCGTTGGATTAAGAAAGTAGCAGCCTTCGCAATAAGGGTGGGGTCTACTTTCATTGATGCTTTTTCTGAAAAAATCAGCATTTGGACCATTCCATAGCCTGTCGAATCGCATGCTTGTATCCAAGTGCAGTGCTGGATGTCTGAGTGTGCCATAGCTATATGGATTAAACATATTACAACACGTTATCTCGCCATCGTAATTTATCATTATCTCGCGCCATGGTCTATTGCATCTTGTCCCTGATGTTAGATTAGCATGACCGCCAGTGACTTTAGTTTTACCTATGTGATCGGGAATTCTGACTTTTGTGAGAGTACCTTCAGATAATTGATGTACTTCACTGAATGCCTTTAGAATTTTCTCTGTAGCATTTTCGATCCATGGTGAGCCGTCTAATTCATTAACCATGTTAAAGAGAATTAGACCTATATTATTCTTAATTCCCATCTCGGTAACTGGCAAAATTGAATCAAGATTATATTCTTGAACCGTAAAAATTAAATTTAATTTAAAAGGCTCATTTTTTAATTTATCAAATAAGTAGATCAGATTGCTAGTTACTTTATCGAAATCTGATCCCGTTCTAAGTTTCTCAAAAATATCTTTAGTATGTCCATCCCAAGATCCAAAAATAAAAAAGTTATATTTAACTAGTGCATCATATACTTCCTTTTTACCTGATAAATTGGTTATTATTTCCCTCTGTCCTGTATATTTAAACTCGTCTAGGCAGAGTAAGTATTTCTCAAGATTTGGTATTATAGTTGTTTCACCGTAACCGTTAATTCGTAGTGTTTTAGTAGTTAAGCTTAATACTTTGATGTATTCGCCAAACTCGTTTAAATTCATCGTGAACTCAGGTCTAAATCCGCCCGTGCGTGATGAACACATGCCACAACTAAAGTTACAGCTTCTTGTTAACTCAATAATTACTGAATCTGGTCTACTGATTGCACTGGGTTTAATTTTCCATTTTTCGTAATTATCAAGAAACGTTTGGGTATGAACTGGATTACCCATTTGTTTTAAATTACGCAGCCATGTTATATGAAAATCTCTGAAGTCTTCTGCCGGTGTATGTGCTAGTAGTCGCATCCACCGATTTAATATTTCAACAGGTGGGTTAAGTAGCATCCTATTAAATCTTGTTCTTGCACACCCCAGAGGCTCTTTTGTTGAAAAATCAGAATGAGTTAACTCTTCTAAAATATTTTTTCTATCACGTTCTCCAATTATGGGTAGGTATTCTCTCCACTCTGTGTAAGCGGCTGGAGTGTCTCCATGCTCAAGAATTCTTTTGGCGTTTTCTGTTGTTAAATTATCGTGCATGACAAACCATAGATGCACACCCTTCGGTGCACTGTTTCATAACTTGTCTTGCGTTTTCGGCTTCAACCCCGGTCCACATTTCTTGAAGGGTCGACTTACGAATATTACCAATAGGTTTTAGGCCAATTCTCTCCATATTAAAACAGAGTCTTACTTGTCCTGTAATATCAATCATCATTGAGGAATAATATGATGCACACTGGCCCTCACGTACTTTTAGAGGATTCTTGAAGTAATATCTCATGTCTTCGAATTGTTCCTCGGTCTGGTAAATTCTTCTACCTTCTTGTTTTAATTTTAAAAGTGTATCAATACCACGATCAATTTTTTTGAAATCTACAGGAAATAGTTTTCCCATGTGCCAATTATTTTCAAGCTGACGAGCAAAAATGGGTTGAATTGGTTGAAAGATTGTTGTTTCGGCTCCGATTGATTCAAGGAAGTCAACCAATTGTTCAATTTCATCTAGGTTGTGCTCTCCTAAAATTGTGCTGGTTAATACCGATAGCCCAGTCCCATTTTTAATTTTGTTGGCAACTTTTACTGAATTAATAACTTTTTTATATGTTCCGTCTACTCCGCGTATTGTATCGTGTACTTGTTCCTTATGTGAATCTATCGAAAAAACAATGCACGATATTCCTGATCCTGGAAGTCTGATTAAATCATTTGGCCTAACCAGTGTCCCATTGCTACTTATAGTGATATAAACACCGAGTTTTTTTGCTGCTTCTGCAGTTTCGTATAGCCTTTCAGGCCTCATTAATAATTCTCCGCCTGTGAGAACAACTTTTGGCTGTTCATCCCAAAGTTTCGTTTCATTCAAAACTTTAATACGCTCTTCCAGTGTAAGGCTGTTTACGGGATTTTTAAGTGTCCAGATATCACATTGAACACAGCGCAAGTTGCATTCAATTGATACATCTAGAAAAATATGTTTCGGGGCTTTAATCATGGTTCTTTTGGCCACGGAAAATCTTCACCATCTTTAAATCCTTTACGGTAATATATAGCTCTAAAAAAATCTAAAAATAAGAAAATTGGAATTAGGTGCCAGGGTAATTTTGATTTGAAATAGGCAACAGTAAGTTTTGGTAAATCTGAAAACTTCATCATATGTGCTAGTGCTGTTTTAGCGTCAGCGCCGTAGACTTTGTGCGGATCACCGTCAGCTAGAAAGATATCTATCCACGACATATCGTCCTCCTAGTCCGTACCGATAGAATGTTTTACAGAAATCACCAAGGCCTACTCTGTATCGGTGTATGATCTCAGCCTTGGGGATAAATTCAAAATAGTATCCCATTTTTGCCATTCGCATGCTGAAAGCAGCATCCTCTCCTCCGGCGGTTGGGATTCTTTCATCAAAACCTCCAGCACGCATAAATGCATACCTCCAAACGCCGCAGTTTGCTGTAACTAGATATGGAATACGCTTAGGGTTTTCGCGGTCATGCGGGCGAGGTTCAAGAATATGATGAAAATCGTAGTACCTGCTAAATATGTCGGAACCATTTGCTTTAACCGCCCCGCCGCATCCTCCTAATCCGCCTTGCTGTCCATTTATGAGTCCTTGTACCATTTCACTTATCCAATTTTCGGTGATAAGACAATCATCATCAGTAAAAAGAAGGATATCCCCGATAGAGTTATGTACGGCAATGTTTCTAGATTTTCCTGGCCCAAAGCAATTTTCATTTCTCAACAATTTTATATTAAGTCCTAAATCTAGCTCTATTTTAAATGCAGGTGTGGAGGCGTCATCTGTAATTACAATTTCATCAGGTAATATACTCGATTTTGATATACTCTTCAAAAGATCATTTAACATCTCTCTACGGTTATGTGTTGCTATAATAATACTAACCGTAGGCTTATGCATAAAATGCTTATGTAATAGTTTGTAGTATACTTTTAATATAAATTCAAGCGTACAAGACTATAGAAGCATTTCATGGCTTTACCCCTATCAAGGAGAAAGTTGAGAAATCTCCCCGTAGGGGAAAGTTGGGGGGGAGGGGAGAAATGGGGTAGGTTTTTTGAAAGTGGGTGTATACTCCTGGCCTTATGAAACCTAAAAAGCACAAAGCGACTTCACTCCTAAGCCGAATTTTCGATTACGATGCCCAACCTATCATCTGGGTTGATTGCGAGGGGCGACGTAAGGATGTGTTTCCGGCGATGACCACCATCCTAATCGGTGATGAGCTCACGACCTACATCCACGATCCGGTCCTTGCACCGGCTGCTAAGGCTAAGGGTGTCGTGTTCATGGAATGGAAGGAGTTGTATGTCTGGCTCCTGCAACTTGCGAAAGAGAAGGGCGCGTACATTGCCGGCTACAGTATCCCTGAGCGTGATTACCTGTATGCGGCGAATCCGGATCAGAAGGAATTAGTCGATAAGGTTTACTTCAATGCGAATGCGGCATCGTGGTTCCGCAATAAACGTCCGGACATGTATGAGCGTATTCGTAAGAGCATGCCTAAGATGCGTAAGCCTGGGCTCAAGCAGTTCTTGTTGGAGCCTGAGGTTGGATATGCCTACCCCAAGTACTTAGTGCGCAGTGAATTCAGTCCGGCCAACGCACTCAAACAAGCCCGTGAGCAATTAACCAAGTACCACGGTAAGTATTCCGATATATCCTCCGGCACCAAAACCGCCATCAACCATCTGATCGATTACAACCGCCATGATGTACTCGGGATGAGGCACCTCGTGGAGTTTACGCAAGGATTAGGGGACAAGTTGGCAAGGTGACACGGTGACAAGGTGTGAAATGCCTAAAAAACACACCCGTAGTTTTGTCTGGCTTTGAGTTTTATTGTAGAATATACAAGCAAGTATGAGAAATTTCGTATTCAGTTTAATAAATTT
>Ga0214921_10010625_pt1 | contig 11348 bp, 3 predicted proteins | sample LL1505_MetaG_FD_177992 | JGI IMG/M metagenome (GOLD analysis project Ga0214921, IMG submission 177992) | Freshwater microbial communities from Lake Lanier, Atlanta, Georgia, United States - LL-1505 | ecosystem: Environmental > Aquatic > Freshwater > Lake | place: USA: Georgia | collected 2015-05-28
TACCTGCCCCAGTGCTAGCAGTCGCCTGGGTGGTTGCCGATGCAGCGCCACTCACACCCGCTGTGGCCCAAGTTTCATTGTTTACAAACCCAGTCACAGTGGTGCTAAAAGCGGGATTGGCATCGCCATAAGTTTTAGTGGCGTTGTTGGCAGTGACTGTCAGGTGCGCGGGGGCTATGGTCAAAGCGCCACTGGTGTAGCTGTACCCATACCCCAAGGCATTGGCTGATGCAATGAAGGGTGTGATGGCATAGCTGCCTGCATTCACCGCGTTTTGACTGGTGCCTGCTGCATAAGTGACTGTACCGATGGTGCTAGCGCTGTCGCCGTTAACCAAGCCGGAATAGGTATAGCCGTTACCGCCCGTGAATGAGAACCCATCGTAGGTCTTGGACAGTGCGCTCGCTGTGATGGATATCAGCGGTTGCTCGCGGTAAATTGCATAGGTTTGGCTGGATGTGATGGACTGCGTGAAATTGCTGGAAGTTGTGTCGCTGTTGTATCGAAAATTACCTTGGGATACCAGTTGGTTGAAATTGCTGCCGGACACAGAACCGGTGTAGATCAGCGTTCGAGCACCGGTGCCTGTAGACACTGATGCCGGTGAGTTGATAACCACATCCCCACCAGTAGATGCTCCTGCCGAACTGCCAACACCGGCCCCCAGTGTCACTGCACTCAGTGAAGTAGACGTTGTGGTCACACTCTTATTCAAGGTTAGGTTGCCAGTGGTGGTACGAATGTCAATGACGCCTGGAGTATTAATGCCATTCACCGAGGCCACTGTACCTATTGCCAAAGCGGTTGCATTTTTGAATGTCAACGAACCACTGCCACTGAGTGTTGCAGCCAAATTCGATACGTTGTTGGCATTGCTCAGTGTGTAGGAGGTGTTGTTACCCACCAACTTCAAACCACTGCCTGAGCCACTGCCTGTATTGAGCGTGCCAGTGCTAGACACCGTGTTGCTAGACGAAGCATTGGATGTCAAAGTGATGGTGGAAATGGCGGTGACATCGCTGTTGATCAACACATCCCCATAACTGGTCGCCGACAACGCTCCTTGGGATATGGTCGAGCCTGAAGTGAATGTCAGATTTTTGCCTGAATAGGTTTGGGCGCCAACCGAATTGACGCCATTGATGGTGATATCCCCATATACGCCTGTGGCATATGTGTTCACAGTTGCATTAGCGTTCACCGTGACAGTGTTTAATCCCAACCCTAATGAATTCCCTTTCAGTGAAATAGAACCAGCGTTATGGTTAAAGGAAACGTTGCTAGGCGAGGTACTAAAGTATGCACTGTAGGAACTATTTGTGCTTGTGTTTAAAGTCAAACTTTTATTACCAGTCAGGCTTGAAACCCCCACACCACCTAAAGTGATGCTGCCAGCATACAAATTGTTGTAACTGGTCACGTTCGATTGCCAAGTGCTCATGGTCACATCTGCACCCAATCGGATATCCCCAGTCAGACTGATCTTTCCATTGGTCGCAGTGGCTGTGGTTCCATACGACTGCGTATTGATATTGCCATACACATTGATTTGCCCGCCAGTTACCGAAACGGTATTGGTACCATTAACGGTATTTAGTGTCAAAGTGGGCAAAGACACCGTGCCCGATGATCCGCTTGCAAAACTAGTGCTACTGTCGATTGCCAAGCTGTAAGCGCTCAAAGTGCTGTGTGCGGTATTGTTGTAGAGATCAATATTGCCACCATTGCCCAATGTCGATTTAGCATTGAATGTGAAGTTATAAGACGGCGAAAAAGCAAGTGATGGGCCTGCAAATTTGATATCACCTGCATTGACCAGTGTTCCGTCGGGATTGGTATTGATCGTTAAACCATAGTTGGCAGTCACGTAGCCTTCAGCACTGAAGGATCCCTTGATATAGGTATTGCCGTTAGCGTAGTCATACACATAACCGTCTGTGGTGCCAGTGGGGGCTGCACGAGTAGCTTTTAGACTGACACCACCCAAGTACTTGCCACCGTAGGCGACACCATTGACAGAGACAGTGGAATTGTCAAATGAATTTCCAGAGCCGAGGGTAATGTTATTACTGGTAGCGTTTTGTGAACCGCTATCCACAGACAAGGTATAGCCTTCGCCATTAGCGGAAATTTTGCTAGCACTGATGCTGATAGAGCCGGAAGCACCGGTGTGGTTTATGTTGCTTATTTCATCGGCATTACTATTAATAGTGATTGACTTCATCAACACCAAATTAGCAGCCACCAGGGAGATGTTGCCTCCGTTTGTCAATACATCCGAATTCAAGCGAATTGAACCAGTACCCATATTGATGCTGTAATTACCCGTTCCAAGCGCAACAGAATCAATTTGGACAGACTTACCAGATGGAGTAAAAGTGAAATTGGTATTACTATCAGACAGTGCTAAGTTACTATTATTCAGGGTATAGGTACCGTTAACATCCGCCAAATTTATAACATCTGTGGAATTAATAAATGCCACGCGGATTGTTTGCCCTGAGGCCAATGCATTACTAGTACTTGTAAGATTATTAAAGAAACGATCTCGATTGGGAGTTAGACTTAAATCTGGCGTCTTGTTTACAGAGACGTCAATATTTCCCCAATAAGAGCTCACGGTAAGACTGCTAGCAAGCGCGTATTTTGTGACACCACTTGTATAGTAGTTAATTGGATTAAATACCAAGTTTGTAATGCCAGTTTTGATGGGTGTATAGACTGCGGCACTGTTAACTAATGCGTAACTATTGGTGCTATTGGCATTATTGACTGTGATATTCACGCCCGTAATATTGACAGACCCATCACTCACTGTGCTTGCAATGCCATTGCCATTGCTGTCAGAATTAGGTGCATTCTGGGTAATCGTCACGCCACCACTAATCCCCATGACAATGGCATTGGGCTCCAACGTCACATACCCTGCACCAAGTCCGTTGGGTGATGATGCTGACCCTGGGGCTATCGAATTTGAGTTAATTGCCAAGGTTCGCGCGCTATTTGACAAATTAATACCAGCTGGATTTGTAAAAGTAGCAACGCCACTGAGCAAACTGTAAGTACCTCCATTGGATGCCACGTAATAAGAATTACCGCCTCCATAGGTGTAATTAATATGGTCGCCGTTGTACCAAAGCAAGCTTGCTGTACTGCTAGCCCGAGAATCTAATCGGTTGTTGCTGATAGTGATATTTGTAAAACCATTATCAACAGCTTTAATAAACAATCCAGAGTCAACGCCATCTTGGGTTGTCAATGTCAATGTACTGCCCTTGGATATATTGACGGAATTGCCCAGGGAACCTATTAACGGCGAACTAAGAGAAAGACTGTATGCGGAAATACTGCTTATGTAATTACTGCTACTGTTGGCGATAGAAGTACTAGCAGTCGCCGAAAAATTGGTACCCAAACCACCGTACGCCATTGCAACAGAGTATTTAGATGTTGAGCCTGAATATTGATAATAAGAGTAATAATTAGAGCCAATATTTATGGATTGATCTGTTAACGATATTTTGGGGGCGGTAAGAGAAACGCTGGTAGGAAAAACACTCGGCTCTTGGCCTCCAGTGTATTTGAACGTAGCTGGTACATACGTTGAAGCTACTGTAGATGTGATCCCTACGCCCACGGTATTTATACCTTTATTAGGTACAACCAAGGTCCCAGTCGCATCTGTTGTAAGCATGATGTGACCAGTCCCAGCATAGGAATCTAATTCGCCACCTGGATTTCCCGAAATATTAATATTGTGCGTACTAGAAATCTGATTACTGAGATTTAAATTGATAGTGTTAAAGGCTTGATTGTTGTAGCCACTATTAGCGATTTGATTGATGTATGTGCTACCGTAACTATTATTTACAGTCAGAATTCGTGATGTATTAGCGTATGTTGCAGTAGAGTTTGCGGCACTGGTCACCAAACCGTATTGGTCTAAGCTTCCAGTTATTTGCAAAGGATTCGCCGCAGTGCCAATATTTCTAGCTGTAAGAGAAAAATCATTTCCCATGTAAATATCCGCATAATTAGAAGATGCGTTTGCGGTAGTGATATTGCCGCTTGCATAAATTGTGGCCAACTTGCTGGTGTAGTTGTAAGCGATAGCTGAGGTGGCGCTATTTGAAATTGGATAGCCGTAAGTTGTATCGTATTGAGATGAAATTGCAAACTTGCTAGTTTGCGCACTGTTGTCTGGCAATGCAATGGATCCACCTACCTTGATCGTCAGTAAGCCCTTGCCGCTATTGATATAACTACCCTGTGCCAACGAAAGGTTTTGACCAGAGAGCCCAACAGAGTCAGCGCCAGTAACAGTTCCAATGTAAAAATTTCCGCTATTTGTGTTTATAAATGAATTATTGCTAAGTGAAATATTGTTACCAGCAGTCAACACCACATTGAGTGGCGAATATGTCCCAGTACCTGTTGATTCAATTTTTTGATTGATATTGATGTCGCGCGCTGCCACCAAGGTTAAAGTTGATCTAGAGGTAGTTCCTGTTTTGGTAATAGCGGCATTTACAGTTATGTCACCGCTCTCAGTGCCTGCACCACTTGTAGTAACCGTAATAGAAGAGGTATTTAAATTAGTAGATAGTGTGCTTGCACTAATACTTGAGTTAGCCCCGCTTGGGGTGTAAGTATTTGCTGCTAATGTGTTGTTGGATGTACTGGATGCGATCGTGACGTTATACGGATCAAGCAACCACTCTCCGGTTTGACCTGCAGTAGCTTGCGTTGAAATTTGTATGCCCTCAACATTCAATGTATGCCCAGATGTTTCAATTTTCCCGCCATTACCTCCATTGGCACCAGCCTCAGCTTTGATACTGCCATTGATATGCGAAGCGCTGTTGGAGTTACTAACATCGCTCCACAAAACCACCACCCCTCCGTTGCCTTTATCCGTACTACTTGCATCTATGGTGGCGCCCGCCACCATGTCCACTTTGGTAGCTTGGCGCAAGTCTCCATTGCCTTGCCAATTTCCACCTATTAATACGGTTCCACCGTCTGCGACTCCTTTTGTCTCAATTTTGCTAGTACTAGCAAGAACAATTTCGTCACCCTCTAAGTAAATCTTGCCTCCTTTGCTAACTAAACTGTTAGCTTCCAAATTGCCACTATTTTTGATCACACCAGCTTGTAGCTTGTTCATCGCTACCGCGGACAAGATAATTTGCCCATTAGGTGCTTGCACAACCTGCTTGTTTTCGATGAGCGTCGCAATGGTGCTTGGCGTAGTAGTAATGCCTGCCAAGCTACCTGCCCCATCTACTTTTAGGGTAATCATCTCGCCAGCAGCCATAGCTACAGTGCCTGCACGCGCTACAACTACGCCAGAATTTTGAACCTCAGGCGCAAGCAACGCGACATAGCCAGCTAAAGCCGAATTAATACGACCTTCGTTTATAACTTTGCCAGTGGCACCATTGCGTTTAAATACGTAATTACCTGAAACAAAATTGTCATCACTGATAGCGTGCGTAGTAGCTGTGAGCGCCCCTACATCAACCGAAGCAGTGGGTGAAAAATACACCCCGTATGCATTTGTCAAAAATACTTGGCCATTAGAAGTGATGCGTCCAAATATTTGGCTCGGATTGCTATCGTTCACCCGGTTCAGTATGACGGCCTGTACATTGGGTTGCACAAAATTAATACTGGCGGCACTTCCTAGATTGAAAGTACTCCAATTAACTACTGCACTTTGGCTAGTTTGGTTAACCGTCATTGCGGCAGCTTGCGCTGTAGCGGTTTGGGTTAGGGTGGCAGTTCCACGAACAACTACGCCACCTGTTGGCAACTGATTTAGGGCTGGGACAGACTGTGCAACGACACCCCCCGTGAGTATGGAACTCAAAACTGCATAAGCAATCAAACCACTAGCAGATGATTTACTTTTTTTTCCGGCAGATTTAGCTGTCTCAGGAGCAACTTGCCACGTCTGCGTGACAACTGACCAAAGTACTCGATAAATCCGGTTCATATGAACTATTCCGGAATCAAAATGCGACTCCAGCGCTCAACCAAATTCGGGTAATTTTTTTAGTACCATCACCATCCATACCATTTGACTGCGCAACGGGGTTTTCGCCAAGACGCCTTGATAAAGTAGTTTTCAAATCAATATTGCGGGCGGCTTGCCAATTAAGGCTAAATCCATATCCACGCAGTGAATAATTATTTGGATTAGCAGGTGAAGTGATGTTGTTATCGTGATTTGCCCTAGCCCAGCCATAATCATAAAAACCAGTTACAGTTTTTTTTTCGGCGATTCGCTTTCGAATCTCAAAAGTGAGAGCCCCACCTTCGCTACCACCTGCTTCACTTGAAGGGTAAGCTCTTACTGATGTTGCGCCACCCAAATAGATTTTTTCAGATGAATCTAAATTTTTATTACTTAATTGCGTATTGAGTGAGGCATAAAAGTTCAAATCTGCTGAAAGATTTTGTAATCTACTGAGGCTGATATTGAGTTTGCTAAAGGTACTTTCTGTACTTTTATTGCCAGTTGTAATACCGATATTTGCGATAGTGGAGCCACCGCCTCGCCAATCATCAGTTTGAGTGGCATTTATTGAAAAGTTGTACGCCTTGATATCGTATGTTGTAGCAATACTATTTGAAGTGTTACTAAATTTTTTGTCATCGTAGTTAATAGAAATATTAATATTTTGCAACTGACTTCGGAGCAAAGGGTAATTTACATCCACCCCAGCAGTAGTAGCAGTTCCGTAGGGATTGAGTGCTGCAAACTCTTGTGCAACAACTTGGTATTTCAATGTTGATGCATGTGCGCCTAGTCGCCATCCATTGAAACCTGCTGGCAAAGAATAACTCACTCTTTCATATTCAACCCCATTAGTCTTGAGCGCATTGATCACTAATGAATCTCCAATGCGCGCAGGGCTGTTGATACTTATATTGGAACTTAACCTATTGATACCCGTTGAGGGAGATCCTTGATTATCAGTAGTAGCATTTCCAGTCACTAAATCTTCATCTATGACAGTAATTGCAATGTCAGTTTCTCCATCCTGTCTGCCTTCTATCAAATTACCAGTAACTTGTATGCCCGGCAAATCATCCATTAATAATAGTGCGCGATCAATTTTTTTTGCATGTAACGGTTTACCTTTGATGAGATTAGCTTCCGCCATTTGAAGCAAACGATTTGCTTCTATGCGAATTGGATTTGTACCTTGTAAAGTTGCACCACCAAATACTGCTTCAATAATTTGTATAGTGATGATTTCATTATCAACTTCTTGCTTTGGTAAGAATGCACGAACAGTCCAACCAGCCTCCCGATAAGCAGTAGCTACCGCTTCTGCAGCTTGCTTAAGTTCTGCCAAGCTAAGCATTCTGTTTGTGAAATTGGACAACACGTTACTGAGTTGCTCTGAAGTGAGCAAAGTGTTGCCTACAAATCTAAATCCACTGACTTGTATCTTCAAATCTGTAGAAGATGTATCTGGAATAGGCGCAGCCTTCTGAACCTTGTTAGTATCAGGCGGCTGGGGCACCTTTATCCCTTCTTCGGCTTGCTTTAACAAGGAACCAGCGTTTACATTTAGTTCAATTGCATTCGCACTGAAGCACTGCACATTCGAAAGTGCAATGACAATAATGGCGAGACGTTTTTTTTCACCTAAGGTTCGCATCAAGCTGGATATAAATTGACCAGCCTGAATTTTTAAAAAATCTTATTTATTTTTATTACAGCCTATTACATTTTACTTATTAAGTATTAAATTATTTCAACAATCGTTGTTAATTGATAACCGTAATTGCGCAAAGATTCAATCGCAACGCCTTCAGCTCCTGCGTCCTTTAGTTTTTTTCGTAACCTAACCATCCGCACCGCAAGGCTGGATTTGAAGGATTCATCGGGTTCAACTTCTAAAAGTTCCGCAATTTGCCAAGTTCTTAACTTGCCTGCAGGAGCTCTTGCCATTGCTGTGAGTACAGTTGCTTCTTGAATGCTCAGTTTGATTGAGCCCGCACTTCCCTTAAGGTCAAGCTTGTTCAAAGTCAAAGTTTGTGCTGTCACATGCTGCATGGTGGCTTGACGACGGCGAGCAAAACTTCTAAACGCTGCACGAAGCTCATTCATTTCAACAGGCTTCGTTAGGTACATATCTGCGCCACTCTCGTAGCCGATGAGCTTATCGTCTTGTGTCATGCGAGCAGACAAAATAATGATGCCAACTAGCGGATGTACCCTACGAATGCGTTTGGCAACACTCAGCCCATCTTCACCTGGCAAGTTGATATCAATTAAGAAAGCATCTGCGTGGTCTATACCAGCCTGGTCTTCAAGTTCTTCAGCTGCTGACAAGCCTGTGACTAAATGACCATCATTCTTTAGTCCATTGCATAGCAAAGTCCGCAGATCATTATTGTCCTCAATCACAACAATATTTAAGTTGGAATCCACAGCTCAAACCTCACTTGCGTGTCATCTGGAACATACGAGCATGAACCACCGATGATTTTTGACATGCTTGCAACCAAAAATAATCCAAGCCCAGTGCCTGAAATAGCTTGAGCACCAGTGCTACGGTAGTACTTCTGAAAAACTAATTGCGGGTCCGGCCACGAAGCGATTCCAGTTTTATTCGCTACTATAAAAGCAAGTCCTGTAGTTCCTTTTACATCTGATTTATCCACAACTTTGATCGTAATTGGTTGAGTTTCATCTCCATACCTTATAGCGTTATCCAATAAATTGTTCAAGATTATTTGCAAACACTGAAAGTCTGTCGATAGCGTCTTGATCTTTGTATTGATTTCAATTTGTATTCTTCTTGCATTTACCTCGTAATGCTCTAGAAGGTCGTTAAGTGCGTCTTTGATATAAACCGTTTGAAAATTAGCATTTAGCTTTCCTGATGCAACACGATCAGCATTTAGGCATCTGTTCAAGATATTCTTGATGATTTCAACATTTCTAGCGACATAGCCTTGTGCTTCATAATCAGTAGTGGCCTGCTGTGCTAGATCTATGACTGCCAAGGGAGTTTTGATTTCATGCATTAGCATCGCTAGAAGTTGGCTTTGTTCCTCAAGACGGACTTTCTCAAGTTCTCTTTGTTGACTCATTAGCAAAATGTCTTGTTGGTATTGAGCATTTGATTGACGCAGTTGATTAGCACGAAGTTGCATCACGACTGTCATTACCACGCCTGAGCACAAGGAGTAGAACACCAAGCCGTTGATAGAAAATTCATTGCCCGCCATAGCACCGACAGAAGGCAAAACACTGAACAATAGAAGCACTGTAATTACAGCGTAATAGCTTATAACGACTCGTTTTTTTAACAATGATGAAACTTGATTTTCTTTTGCTTTTTTATCATTAATAAAAATTGAGGCAGTTATGAATAGCACTAAGATACCAACACCATTTAGCAGCATATTCAATTGAAGTGCTTCTTGAATTTTTCCAAACAGCAATAATGTTGCAGCAGTTGCCGACCAAACAATTAAGATATTAATTACATAATTCGCCCATTTTGGAGGGAAATATTCCTGCAAGAATTTTCGTTCAAACCACAATGAAAAAGCTGTAGCTGCAACTACAAACCAGTTATAGATCAAATCTAAATATATAGCATCTATTACCGAATTGAATGCATAACGATGAAATCCAAAAAATGACGCTGTATATATCAAATAAAGCAAATGACGCACAACAAAAGCAGCGTACAAATGCTCACGGTAGTTTAGCCAGTTGATAAATACTACGATTAAAAAAATAATAATAAATGAGAGTACCAAGCAGTAGCCAATCATTAACTTGAATTCACTAGCTAGCATTTCTTCAGCTGTAAATCCTTCAACACTTATGAGACTTGTGCTTGTTGCCTTTAGGCGCAACCAAATATGTCGAGTTTTATCTCCTGCCGGTATAACAAATGTATGGGCAAGAGATTTGTACTCTTCTTTACCATAGTTGGTTCTATCGCCAGTAACTCTTAATTTGCCACTTTGATCCAACGGATCGTATAGGGTGATCTCATCTAAGTAGATTGGACGAATACGCAAAATCAGCTTGTCTTCAGCCTTCTGGTTTTGATTTGGCGTGATTTCAAGCTGTATCCAAACAGCAGACTTTGTATAGCCTCTACTTAAAACGCCTGAATATTTTTTGAATTCGCTGGCTTGAGCTTGTGCTAAGGTTGCTTGACCGCTTTCATCTTCCCAATAACTGCGATTTGAAATTAGATCATCTGCAAATGCAGACGGCATTAAAGCCACGATTAGAACTGTCTCAATCAAGAGCCTAAAAATATCTATTAACTTGATTTTAGTAAGCATGATTGGATGAATTTTGTCTAAGCCTAGCATTTAAAAAACGGTAGGCATTACCGTAGATTACATTACATCGCCTTGCAAAACCTGACCGGATTTATATTGGCGCAATCTGACCGCGAACCCAAGTTCCCAATTCCTTTTCACCAAGTTCACCTGCCGCAAGTATCAAAATAGTTTGAATTGCTTGTGGCTGCGATGCAGTGAGACGATGTCTATTCACTCGCAAAGATATACCTAGCGCCAAGAAAGCAGTTCTCTCGATGACATCAATAAGGACGAAACTTTACAAATCCAAATGCTTAAGCAGTGGCAATATCTGCCTTTTCTATTTTCTGCGCAGTGACAACAGCCGAAGGAAACGATCAAGAAAAATCTTTCCTCATGTCACTCCGGATGAGCGACCCATTTTTATGAAAATTTAGAACTTTATAGTGAATTCAGCAGAAATCAAAAGATCATTAAGTTGTTGGCAGAGGCATCGAGGCCGAATATGGCGATATCACAATACCTTGTTAAAGGGGTAAATTTCTATTCAGGGGCCTTCATAACAAGCTCTACTCCATCAGATTGGTATCAGAAAACACTATTAATCCACCCATACAGATCAAGCGGCAGATGAGTTTGGAACTGGGAAAGTTGTGATCGACAACAACTACAAGTTGTGCTGAGTTGTGTGGGGGAACAGCCGTGCCCTTTTATGAATGAGAGCCAATGGCAGTAAATAGTTTTGAGTAAATGCCCACCACCCCGTTAATAGGGTAGAGCAAGAGCCATGCCCGTACCCCAATAATGGGGGGCCCCCTAGTGAGCCAAGAGCGGATCCGAAGTTACCAGGGATGCTTTGGTAACGGTTTTGGTAATAAGGTTGCTGTATGGCCACAAACCCTTTAAATACCAATTGACTTGGCGGAAGCTGTGAGATTCGAACTCACGGAGGACTCACATCCTCGCCGGTTTTCAAGACCGGTGCATTCAACCGCTCTGCCAAGCTTCCGTGTTGAAATTAAAGAAAACAT
>Ga0214921_10010626_pt1 | contig 11348 bp, 11 predicted proteins | sample LL1505_MetaG_FD_177992 | JGI IMG/M metagenome (GOLD analysis project Ga0214921, IMG submission 177992) | Freshwater microbial communities from Lake Lanier, Atlanta, Georgia, United States - LL-1505 | ecosystem: Environmental > Aquatic > Freshwater > Lake | place: USA: Georgia | collected...
CCCCATTGTAATAGAGCACTTCGTTACTAATTATGTAAAAAGGAGGGAGACATATGACCCAGCGTCTTACAACTATGATTACAATGTTGTTGTTAAGACATTTTCGGCTGACCAAATTTTTGGGCAGTTTTTGAGCGAAATGAAAGATGAAAAAACAAGCCCCATAGTAACACTTGGCAAAAATGGCAAAACCGATGTTATTATTAAGCAGGTTGTGCCTAAAATCAAAAGTAATACTTTTATTTTTAGAATCAGCAAGGTTACTGCCCCCTCTCAAGGTGCCACGCAGGTTGTAAAAAATTATCAAGTTACTCTTAAATACGACTTTAACACCACCAATATGTCATATGACGACTCAATGATTAACCCGCTTGGACTAAAAATAACAAATTACGAAATCTTGGACGAGAGAACCTTGGCAGATTAATAATTGAGCTTAGCCCTTATCCTTGTGATTATTACTTTTATCTTGCATTTAACAACACTTGCTTTAATCTAGGTATGCTTGCTTAAAAGCCGGAGGTAATTGCTGGCTTTGATATTGCTATATTAAATTATTGAGGAACATTGTTGTTTAATGTTTTCATGTCCAGTCCAACAAAAATGCTTTTTACAAGCACACGCAACTCCCATCAAAGCTACACCCTTGACCAAATCATCTTAAGGGGAACATGCGACAGAGGGGGGCTTTTTATGCCGCAAACCTTGCCATCTTTTAGCAAGGAGGAGATAAATTTGTTTGCAACGCAAAGCTATCAAGATGTTTGTTTTGCAGTTGTAAGTAAATTTACAGATGGTGTTTTGTCCCAGCAAGAGCTTAGAGCTATGATTGACAGAGCGTATTCAAGCTTTACCCACAAGGCGGTTTTGCCTTTAAAGCAGGTGTCGTACAATCATTATATGGCGGAGATGTTTTACGGCGAGACCTTTGCCTTTAAGGATTTTGCTCTTAGTCTTTTAGGGCAGATGATAGAGTATTTTGTAAAAATTAAAAACAAAAAAGCCGTGATAATTGGGGCAACATCTGGCGACACAGGCTCGGCAGCTATCTACGGATGCAAAAATTTGGATGCGGCATCTGTTTATATTTTGTTTCCGCGTGGAATGGTATCGCAGTTTCAAAAAATGCAGATGGTAAGCACTGGCTCGCCTAGCGTGTACCCCCTTGAGGTTGACGGCACATTTGACGACTGCCAAAACATTGTAAAAGATTTGTTTGTTGATGAAGACTTTTTGTCAAAGCTTGGTAAGGACCTTGTGGCGGTTAATTCCGTAAATTTTATGCGTATTTTGGCACAGGCAGTGTATTATTTTTACACTTGTTCTAGGCTTAATCAGGGCTGCAAAATTGCGGTTAGCGTGCCAAGTGGCAACTTTGGCAATATCTACTCGGCAATGCTTGCAAAGCAGATGGGGCTAAAGATTGACAAATTTATCGTGGCAACCAACAAAAACGACATACTATATCGCTTTTTTAATGCAGGCGACTACTCGGTTAAGCAAATTAGCCCCACAATTTCGCCAAGCATAGACATATCTATTGCAAGTAATTTTGAAAGATTTTTATACTCCGCCCTTAACTGCAACGCCGACTTAACCGCGGCAAAAATGCAGGATCTTAAGTCCTTTGGTAAAATTACATTTAGTGCTGCTGAGCTTAACGCTTTAACGCAAAACTTTGTTGCCTTTAAAGCACAGGAGGATGACATGAAGCAGGAAATACAAAACCTATACAATCTTACCTGCGAGGTGGGCGAGCCACACACGGCGGCTGGGCTTTATGCGGCAAATTGCTTTTTAAAATCGCAGGAGGCACAAGGTTATCTTGTAATTACCTTTGCAACCGCAAGCGGGGTAAAGTTTAGCGATGCTGTTTTATCGGCTGGGGTGCCAGCCCACGCTCTTGAGGCAACCATGCCAGCAATCATCACGGCTAAAAAGCAATCTAACCAGCAGCAAAAATGCTATAATTTGCCTGCCAAGCACAACCTAATTAAAGATTTTATTTTGCAAAGCCAATGTTAAAAAATGCTATTACTATACTTTTTAGTCTTTGCGTTTTAAGCTCCTGCGGCTTTAAATATATTGCCGATGGGGCATATGAGACTAGGAACGAGGAATCAATTGGGGTTTTGCAAAGCAATTTTTTATGCAAAGCAAAAAATTACTCATTTTGCCACGAGGTTTTAACCCTTTTAAAAGCAAGGGCAAGCAATACATTTGGCGGAATCATTGAGGTTGACCTTAGCGACATAAATAACAACTTTACCAACTGGGATAGCGAAAGCAAGATACAAAAGCTAAACATAATAAAACTTAGGGCAAGCTACATAATAGTGCCGCCAAGGGGTGATGTTGTTAGCGGCTATAAGGAACAATCTTTTTACTATCAGTTTAACACTTTGCATGCTACAACCTTGGCGTCGCAGGATTATTCCGTTGCCTCTCTTGCAAGCATGATTGCCGATGATATTTCAAAGGAAGTATTTAAAACGCAATACACGGAGTCAAAATTATGAATAGCAAAATTATGAATAATAAAACGGAAGAGAGCTTTAAGGCAGAGTGCCTTACCGCTTGGGGCTTTGTAGCCGGCAAAGATTACACTCTAGGCAGGATTGATGCTAAGCTAAAAAACATCTGGATAGAGGCAAAAAAAGGCACTGAGGATATAGATAAAATGCTGGCACAAATAATCTTTACCGCAAGAATACAAAGTGCCACTCTATGCGAGGCTTTGCCGCCTTACCTAGGATGCTTTAACCAGCTTTGCGGGGCAATTATACACGAGGACGACATACACGAGGCACTAAGCCACCCTAGTGTGAACTGGAACCAAACCCCTTCAAAAATTAACGAGCAAACCGTTGCAATTATTGCCTCTACTTTAAAAAATAAACAAATTTTTTACAACTTAACAGACTTTGGCAAGGCTTTAAAGCAAATTGCTAGCACAAATTACCTAAGGCAAAGCGAGATCACAAAGAACAATGTAATTTCAATTTATCACGACTGGCTTGCAACCATCGGTAAAATTTTAACATTTAGAGACCCCAAGATGCTTGAAAACCTAAAAGCAGATTGCTTTTTAGCAGATATAATGATTGATGAGGACGGCGACAAAACAATCACTCAAAAGCTTACCTTAATACGCAGGACAGTGGACAGAGAGTATTATTACATACCAAGGGACAGAACAGGCTTTGACTTAAAAGACGACATAAAAATAACAAATTACGATGTTTATAATACATTTTGGAACAAATACAAACGCCCCCCAGCTCAAGATTTTAGAAACCTAATACTTACAAGGCGAGACCTCTTGGTTTTTAACAAGGATAGGCAAAAAAATGGTGCCTTTTACACGCCGTCAACATTTTCGCAGGAAAGCAAAAAATATCTAGCCAAAGCCTTTGGCGAGGATTGGCAGGATAATTACTACATCTGGGATTGTTGCTGCGGCACTGGCAACTTGGAGGTGGGGCTTATTAATCAGGAGAGGGTTTTTATGTCCGACATCATGCATCAGTGCATAGACATAATAAAAGAGAGCTGCTTTATGCCAGATTCCACCCTCTTTCAATTTGATTTTTTAAATGACGAGTGGAAGCCGCTGTCTCAAGGCGGCAAGATACCTAATAATCTGTGGCAAATTATACAAAACGAGCCGCAAAAGTTAATCATTTACATCAACCCACCTTACAAAGAGGACAGCAACAAGGAAACAATGCTTGGCAAAACAACAAATTACGCAGGACTAACTCAAACCATTACCAAGGGCGAGATGAAAACTGACAACAAAAACCTCGGCAGGGCAAGTAACGAGCTTTTTGTGCAGTTTTATTACAATATTTACACAAGAATTAAGGGGTGTAAAATTGCAGCCTTCTCGACATTAAAAAATTGCGTCTCACCTAATTTTGAAGGTTTTAGAAGCTTTTTTAAAGCAAAATTCTGTGGCGGCTTTATTTGCAAGTCCAATACTTTTGACAATGTTAAGGGGCAGTTTCCGATATCCTTTCAAATTTGGGATTGCGCTTTAAATCTTGATTTTAAAAAGTCACTCACATTTGATGTCTACGACACAGAGGGTAGCAAAACCGTATTTGCAACCGACAAAAAAGATGCTATTAACACTTGGTTTTACAGAGAGAAAAAAGATGCAAGCGAAATACTTGGCTACTGCCAGCATGAGCCGGGTGATTTTTCCCATCAAAATGGAGTGTATTTTGTATCAGCAAAGCCAACTAGACCAGTTGCACTTAGCTTTGCAAATCTTGAAAAAGCCTTGATATACCTAGCCTTAAGGCATTGTATAAAATGTACTTGGATTAATGATAGGGATCAGCTTTTGCATCCAAAAAAAATTGCCAAAACTACTGATGATACAGGGCTTTATGCAAATGAGAGTAGGGAGTCTTGTATCCACGAATATGAATATCAAAAAGATACAAATTTTATTGCAAATTGCGTTGCTTTTGCACTTTTTCATAGGCAAAATCATGCAGATTGGTGCCTGTTTAAGGACAGCGAGCTGGGTCTGCATAGCTCTGGGCGGGATTTAAGCCTGTATAATTTTGTTATGCAATATCAATTTGGCGAAACAGCAAGTAAATTGCTTGAAGCAGCTAGGCAGATATACATTCTTTATTACCGCAAAATTCATCAAAGCACTACAAATTATTCAGTTAGCCGCAAAATTGTTTGGCAAACGCTTAAGGACAATGATGAATTTAAAACTTTAAAAACAGAATTTACCACCTTGCAAAACGAGCTTGCAAGCGAGATAGCCTTTGATATGATAGGCTATGGTTTTTACAGGGTATAGTGCTAAGGGGTTTTAGGTGGTTAAGAGTTTGTTAAATTTAAAATCAAACTTTGCCATCTGTGTATTTTAAAATTTGCACCGCCTTTAGTACTTTGTCCCTTGCGTTAATTGCAGCCTGTTTGCTTGTTAGGTTAGTTTGCAATATTTGCAAGGCATTAAGCCTTAAGGTTTTGGCTTTAGCGATGGCGGATTCTGCGGAGGACTCAAAGAGTTCCTCTATGTTAAAAATTGCCTCAAGAACATCTGGGTAGGCATTAAGGCTTAGTCTGTGCTCGTTGTTTTGCATGTCAACTTCAAGCCACAGTTTTGTTAGATAGGCGGCTCTTTGAGTATCGTTGACTAAAATACCATAGCAAGTGTTAATGTGTGCCGAGGCAAGGCTTGCAAAAAAAATATCTTGTTGTTTTAACACTTTGTCTGGATGGTATTGTTGCTGGAGCTGTAAAAGGTTTGCCTCAAGCTGTGCCTTGTTTATGTTAAAGTTTGGAGCGATTTTAAAAACTTCAAATGCCCCAAGTTTTGTAATATTAGTTTGCATTTTTAAAGTTTGGCAATAAAGCTTTTTGCTGCATCTATTGCGGCAGAGTCAATTGAATGCTCAAGTCCCGCAATTTTGCAAAAATTAGTATTAAAGCCAGCCTCTTTAAGGTAAGTATTTGCAACCTTACTAAGAGCAATTGGCACAACAACATCTTCATCGCCGTGAATAAGGCATACTGGCGGCTTGCAAGCTGCCTCAGTGCCTGCAAGGTCTGGGGCAATTAATGTGCCAGAAAAGCCAATAATACATTTAATTTGCTGTTGTAATCTTATGCCGGTAAAAAGCGATACCATTGCCCCCTGCGAAAAACCAAACAAGCTAAGATTTGCATGGCTAAGCTCGTATTTTGTAAGCATTTGAGATATAAAATCTGTCAAAATTTGCTGCACTCGGTAGGAATGGTTAAGTAAAACCTCACGGGATCTGTCAAGCAAGGAATACCATTGAAACCCCGGAGGACCAAACTCAAAAACCTCAGGAGCGTTAGGAAAGATAAAAACAGCATCCTCAAAAACGCCATCAAAATCACGCCAAATTGGCACAAGATTTGAGGCATCCGCCCCATAGCCATGCGAGCAAATAATAAGATTTTTTGGCTTAGCACCATCCTTAAGGCTGGACTTAGCTACATAATTTAAACTTGCCTGTTGCATTTTAAAAACAAATAAAAATCTATAACTTATTCATTACTCATTTGACATAATATGCAGATGAAAATGAAACACAACCTGCCCCGCCCCCGCCCCATTATTTGTGTGAAGCTGATAGTTTTTAAGTCCTAAGACATTTGCAGCAATATGCTTAGCCTTGGCAAAAAAATCGGCAATTTGCAGTGGTGAATTTTGGCAAGTCGCGACAAAATCGTCAAAATCTACAACTAAAGCCTTTGGTATCAATAAGGCGTGAGTTTTGCATTTTGGATAGGCATCGTAAAAACAAAGCAAGTTGTCGTCTTCGTAGATAATTTTTGCATCAAGCTCGCCTTGAATTATCTTGTAAAACACATTTGCCTTGTTGTAGTTTTTTGTAGCGATATTTGCCGAGGTTTGCATATTATTTTTTTACAAATTCAAGTTCTAAAGCAAGTTCAACCTCGTCCCCAACATATGGAATGTACTCGTTTATACCCCATTGGCTGCGTTTGATTTTTGTTTTTGCAGATATACCAAAAGCTGGGTTTTTTGTGTAAGGGTGAGCGTCGTAGCCGCCGTTAAATACAGCGTCCAAAACAATAGTTTGGGTTTGCCCGTGCATTGTTAAGTCGCCGGTTATAACACCTGTGTTTGCCCCTGTTTTTTTGATGCTTTTGCTAACAAAGCTTGCCACAGGATATTTTTTTGCATTAAAGAACTTTTTTGCTATTTCTGCGTCAAAGTTTTCCTTTTTAGGGAAGGGGTAATCTGTTTTAACAGATTTTAACTTTACTTCTGCGTTGACAGATGATTTTTCAACATCGGCACTATTAAGATTTACATCGGCTTTAATGTCGGTAAATCTTGCCGTGTAAAAAGACAAGCCAATGTGATTAACTTTAAATGTTAGGCTTGCATGGGTTTTTTCAATCGCATAATTACCGGATGGTATTTTTGCAATGTCGCTCAAATAATCAGCGGATGCAAGGCTAAAGCTAGTAGCGTAAATTGCTGCGGCTACGGAGGCAATTTTAACTCCATTTAAAACAGATTTTATCATAATGGCAAATAAAAAATATCATTAATTAAAATTTATGCAATTCAATCTAGCAATTATCTTTTGCGGTTGAATATAAACATATCTAAGATTTAGATTGCTTTACAAGATTTGCAAGTAAAAAAGATTATTTAAGTAAAAATTATTTATAATTATAGCCGATAGCCGCAGAGCGATTGCATGCAGCTTGCCATATCATTTTTGCAAAAAATTAAAACTAAGTAAGTTTTAGCTATTGTTTAAAAAATAGTCCTACAAATTTACAGAGCGGCTGTTACTTGGGTTGTTTAAAGGCGTGATGTTTTTTACCTTCAAAAAACTGACTAGCTTTTTTGCTTGCAACTTTACCTTGAGGGCGGGAGATGTATATTGCGTCTTCTTCAACATCTTTATCTGCAACGCTTGCGGCGGCAATTAAGGCATTTTTACCAATCTTTAGCGGAGATATAAGGCTTGTGTTTGACCCTATAAATGCCCCATCGCCCACAATTGCCTTGTGTTTAAGCACTCCGTCGTAGTTGCAAAAAACCGCTCCTGCACCAATATTTACGCCATCGCCAAGCTCAGCATCGCCAATGTATGCAAGATGCCCTGCTTTTACCCCGTGTTTAAGCTCGGAGTTTTTAACTTCAACAAAATTACCAATTTTGCACTTTTTGCCAATCTTTGTTTTGCCGCGGATTCTTGCAAAGGGTCCAATGCTTGCCCCCTCTTCAATTAACACATCTTCAAGGTAGCAAAATGCCTTAATTACCGCCCCGCTTTTAATCTTTACACCCTTGCCAATAAACACATTAGGCTCTATTGTTACATCTGGCTCAATTATTGTGTCAAGGCTTAAAAACACAGATGCTGGGTCAGTAAAGCTCACTCCGTTTTTCATAAATTCCTCCCTAAGCTCCTGCTGCATTAGTGCCTCGGCTTTACTAAGGTCAAGCCTGTCGTTCACACCAAAGGCTTCGGTTTCGCTACAAAGTGTAAGCCCGCAGGTAAAGCCGTTTTGCGGGGCAAGGCGCGCTAGGTCAGTTAAATAAAATTCCTCTGCCTTGTTGTTGTTTTTAAGCATTGGCAACAAGGCTTTAAATGCTGCAAAGCTACCGCCAGCAAAGCCAGCATTAAATGTGTTAAGCTCTTGTTTTTGCTCTTGGCTTGCATCCTTAAACTCCACAATACCAACAACTTGCCCCTGCTTGTTAAACACAAATCTGCCAAATTGCAGGCTGGGGTCATGCTTTACAAATCCTGCAAAATTCACATCCTCCTTGCCATTTAACAGACCATCTATGCAAGATATTTTAAACAAAGGAGTGTCCCCATATAAAACCGCAAGCTTTGCAAAACCATCATCGCCCCATTGCTTAATTGCCTCTGCAAGTCCTATACTAACCGCATGCCCAGTGCCAAGCCTTTGCTGCTGCACCGCTATCGCAACATTAGCATTATCAAGATATGTTTTAGATATTATCTCGGCATTATCCTCAGAGCAAACAATCACAAACTTACCCCCCTCGCCGTAATGGCTACTTAAAACCTTGTTAATGCAAATGTCAACCATTGCCTCGCCAGCAATTTTGTGCATTACCTTTGGCAGTGATGATTTCATTCTTGTACCCTTGCCCGCCGCCAATATGATGAAGAGAGTAGCTTGCATAAATATATTAATAATTACTTAATTTTTAACAATGATTTAAAATGTTTTTCAAATTCTATCTTAATGTCCTCAAGTGTTTTTACCTCTATCATGTCTTTTTCTTTAAAATCCCATTTATAGCCAGAGCCGGTGCCTTGCTTTTTACGATTATGAAGTTTTTCAAAAGGGATGTTGTTTTTTACAAAAAACTTAACAAAAAGTTGATTTGGCTTAACCCCTAAAAATAAAATCCCCTCATAGTCTCCATCTTCCTTAATTCCTTCGTTTTGAAATTTTTGATTTACATCTATGGAGGATGTTTTAATTTCAAATTTTATATCGTTAAATTTTAAATCCCAATCGCCTTGATCTCCATCGTTATATTCTATCTTAAGCCTTCTAAAGTATATCTGAGTTAAAACTTGTGCAAAAAACCTTTCGCCAAAGCTACCTCTCTTGTCTATTTGTAAATTTCTATATTCTTTATATTTGCTATTTGGGTCTAGCCATTCATTTTGAGCTTCTTTTAAGACAGCTTTTAAAATTGGTATAGCAATTTCGTCAATATCATTTATACTATTTGTCATAAAATCCCCTAATAATAAGTTGTTGTTCAATAAGGTCAGTGCGTAGATTAAGAGCACTGTTTGTTGATAAAAAGGCAACATCCTTCCAGCACACATCGTTAAAAAAGATTTGCTTTAGTATTTCTTTTTGCTGTAAAAACACAATGCCATAGCCCCTTTTGTTTGGCAGTTCTGCAAAGCTTTTGTAAGCCGCCATTCCGCTAAAACATGTTGATGGCAAATAAACATCGCAGCAATTAAGCATTTTTTTGTTGCGAGTGCTACTGGGCGTGCCGCCATCCGATAGCGAGTACACTCTTGCAAAGCCTTTGCATGTTTGCTGGGGCGTTGTTTTTATTTTATCCTTACCAAGCTTTGTCCATACCTGAAAGATAGTTGCAATATCAACCGCCCTGCCATCTGGATACATAAATGAATTTTGTGGCAATTTTTGGCTATAGGCAAGGGAGTATTCTGGGTTGACTCTCTTCATTGGCACGCCCTTGCCAGTGCTATTAAAAAGTGGCGGCAATATAAATGCAACAACATCTGCAAATTGTGCTGAGTGATTGATAAATCTTAATGCTAAATTACCCCTAAGACCAAATGGAGGATTGCCAATTACTATATATTTGCCAGAATTTGAATTTTTGCATTCAGGGGTAAAATCTAAATAGTTGCTACAAATTAACTCTTTTGCAAGAGCTCCCTTTGGGTCTATGTCAACGCCAATCCTTCTGGCTGCAGGCAAAAGATTATAAAAATTGCAGCAACCAGCACTAGGCTCAATAAATGTATATTCATTGTGTTTTATGCCAAGCTCAGTTAAAACCTCTAAAGTTTTTTTGTAGCAAAAGAGCGAGACCTCCTCATTTGTGTAAAACTGGTCTTTTTGTCTATATGTATCCTGAGGGGTGTATTTTGTGCCAAGCAGGTGGTTTAGGTCATTAAAATAGTTGTCTGGCACTTTTTGCTGGCTTAGCCATCTTTTAGAGGTTCCACTATGTATGCCAAGTTTATCTTCAATTTCGGCAATATTGTATTTTTGCAAAAGCTCGCATAGCAGGCTGTAAGCGGATGGTGTTTCATCCGATGCTAATGGTTTGCAAAAGGTTATATCGTCAAAAATTTTAGCTTGCATAGCTTAAAATCAAACGGCAAATTGTTCTTCAAGGAGCTTTTCGGCAAAGGGTTTGTTTGCATCAAAAAGCAGGTGGATTGGCTTTGTTTTGTCCGTTATTATTCTTGCTCTTTCAACATTTGTTTTAAAGGCACTGTCGCCGCTAAGATTTGTGGGTCTTTTGTTAGTGTTGTTGATTGCAACATCTATCACCGAGTCGTTAGAAATAAGCGCGCCACGCCAGTGTCTTGGTCTAAAGGGGCTAATGGGGCATATACTTACCAAGTTGGACTCTGGGGTAAAGATTGGACCATGAACCGAAAAGTTGTAAGCCGTTGACCCAGCGGGGCTTGCAATTAAAAGCCCGTCAGAGACTAGGTCTGGTATTCTTTGCTTGCCGTCAATGCTAATGCAAAAGTGCGAAGCCTGATTTGTTTGCCGCAAAAAAGAAATCTCATTTACGGCATAAACATCTTTTTGCATTCCGTTTGTTTTAACAAGGCTTGCCTTAAGGGGATAAATTGTTGTGGTCTTAGCATCTGCAATGCTTTGCATAACATCGGCTGCGGCTTTTTTTGCGTTAAGTAAAAAGCCAAAGGTGCCAAAGTTGATGCCGTAAAAGCTAATGCCGCCAAGCCCCAAAAATCTTTGAATTACCTTTAGTAAAAATCCATCCCCGCCAATGCAAATAACTACTGTAGGCTCACTTTTTGCCTCCCCACCTTTAAGCCCTGCAATGGTGCAGTATTTTATATCAAGCATAGCCTCAAGCTGCAAGGCAAAGGCAATTGCCTGCTCGTTAAACTCATCGGCAATAATGCAAAAGTTTGGCATATTATATTACAAAACAATTTTCTTATAAATCTTAAATCCTATTTGCAAAATAATCTATCTTTTTTTCTTTGCTTTGGATTTAACATTGACATTATATTGACATTTAGCCAATAGATAATAATACTATAATTGACATATTT
>Ga0214921_10010627_pt1 | contig 11347 bp, 11 predicted proteins | sample LL1505_MetaG_FD_177992 | JGI IMG/M metagenome (GOLD analysis project Ga0214921, IMG submission 177992) | Freshwater microbial communities from Lake Lanier, Atlanta, Georgia, United States - LL-1505 | ecosystem: Environmental > Aquatic > Freshwater > Lake | place: USA: Georgia | collected...
GTGTAAGTGGAACACCTTCTATATCAGGTACACCAAGTGTAACTCCTTCAAAGTCAGGTACACCAAGTGTAACTCCTTCAAAGTCAGGTACACCAAGTGTAACTCCCTCCAATTCTCCATCAGGCACTGTATCAGGAACTCCTTCAAAGTCGGGCACTCCAAGTGTAAGTGGAACACCTTCTATATCAGGTACACCAAGTGTAACTCCTTCAAAGTCAGGTACACCAAGTGTAACTCCTTCAAAGTCAGGTACACCAAGTGTAACTCCCTCCAATTCTCCATCAGGCACGGTATCAGGAACTCCTTCAAAGTCGGGCACTCCAAGTGTAAGTGGAACACCTTCTATATCAGGTACACCAAGTGTAACTCCTTCAAAGTCAGGTACACCAAGTGTAACTCCCTCCAATTCTCCATCAGGCACTGTATCAGGAACTCCTTCAAAGTCAGGCACCCTGTCAGGAACTGCAACTAAGTCAAGAACACGATCATAAAACTAACAACTAAAAAATATATAGAAACTTTTAGTATTTTCTTATACAGGCTTTGGCATACCTGGTGCAACCATGTCAATAAAGACGCGCGTAATTCCCATTAGAAACATTGATGAATAGGATGTCTGAGTGTGCGTAATAACCTGCACACCTGCCTGACAGACAGGGCTACCAGTTGTAATAAATCCTTTCAGATATCCTAGGAGTCCATCAGGTACACAGACAAGATTATATACCTTAGCAGTACCATAGTGAACAGTATAAGCAAGAATAGCACTCGCTGCAGCCTTCGCAATAGATTCCATGAGTATACTTACTTATGAAATCTATTGGTTGATCAATTTTTACTACCCCTAAACCTCAACATCTGAGTCAGGATATTTAGTATCTACCGTGTCAGACTGAGAGTTATAGCGACCCTTATAAGGCCCAACACCGTTTACTGAGACACCGTATAGTTTTCCAGATACTGAATCAAGATAGCATTCCTTTCCTTCGCAGCGAATCTTCTTAACCTTTACAGTTATCACGTCGGTCACCTTCACAGGCACAGATGACGACTCCACAAAGAGTGCTTGACCAGATGCAGGTGGTAACTCAGGAGTAGGCTGAACGACTTCTGTAGCCTTGACCTTAATCGTACGTGGCTTTCTTGGTTGCTTTTCTTTAACAACTGGTAAATCTTGCGTAGTAGATGCTACTGGTACTCCATCTGTTGCAACCTTAGGCTTTCTTCCCATAGAACTAATAGCCTTCTGTTGAAACTCCTTAGCCCGAATTTCATCAGCCTCCCTGATCTTCCAGCCATCTTTGAGCTGCTTGAGATAGAAGGGTGACCCATAGAGTTTACTATCAGAAGGATAGGGCCCTCCAACAAGTCCGTGATCACATTTCGGCGCTGATTGATATTTGTAGTTAGGTAATTTTACTCTACATTCTGTACATCTGTCATTACTTTCTGAAACTACATTTGGGCAGCAATATTCTGTCCAAATATATTTTCCTTCCTTCAAGAGACCTCCTTCCTCCTTGTATAAGCGAAAGGATGTACGATCCGCGTGCGCCCTCCTTGCGATACATGTAGTCATTGTTGAGTACCATGAATGCAAACGCGCCTATAGTCAAATTTAGCCAGCCTACTGCTTATATGTAGAAAGAGTTCTCGCACTCGGATCAGTTGTTTCTGGAGACCACCTTGGCATCCAGCGATAAGGTGTTGCAATCTTAGCCACTGAATTACCATAAATTCCACTAAAGAGAAGTCTATAATAGTATTCTTCAGGGGTTGTTGGAACTAAGTGATCTGAAAATAGGATATCTGCCTTCTCCTTCCAATCAGACGCAACGACTCCTACAACGCGTTCCTGGATCTCCTGAAACCACGCCTTCTCAGGTGTTGAAACACCGTCACTAAAGGCCTCCTTACGTCTCCACAGAACATCGTATGGCAATGTTATACCATCATCAAATGCCTTTCTTAGAACTTCCTTCTCAACCTTTCTACCAGGTACAGGCATTAATAGTACAGGATCTATACTACGCACAACCGATACAAACTGCTTATCTAGAAAGGGTGTACGTGCCTCTAGGCCATTTGCACTGATTGAACGATCGCTACGTAAGACATCAAAGTAATGTAGATCTGTTAAAAGGCGAGAAGTCTCAGCGTGAAAGGCCTCTGTACTAGGCGCTCTGTTAAAGTATAGGTAGCCTCCAAAGAGTTCATCAGACCCATCGCCATTAAAAACTACCTTACAGTCTGTTATTTCCCTAATCTTCTTTGCAACCAAGTAATTTCCTGTAGAAGCACGAACAGTTGTGGTATCAAAGGATTCAATCGCCTCAATGACTGTAGGAATGGCCTCAAAAAACTCATTCGGCGTCATGATAATTTCAGTATGATCGCTGCCAATCCAATCTGCTACGATACGAGCATGAGCCACATCAGAGGATCCTTCAAATCCAATAGAAAATGTCTTAAGGGGTGGCTTATTTAATTGTCTTAGATTTCGTTGAACAAGAGATGCAATAAGACTACTATCTAGGCCACCGCTTAGCAAAGCTGCAACAGGTCTATCCGTAAGTAGACGCTTTCTGACGGATTCTTCTAGGGCAATCCTTATATTATATAGGCTATCTTCATATGTACTGGGCTGTGTAATCCAGGGTACACTGTGATATTCAAGATCTTTAACTAGAGATATACTAAGAGCATCATATACACAGACGTGGCCTGGTAGAAATGTAGATACTGACTTAAATTCGGGCAAGATTGCCTTGAGTTCAGATGCAAAAACAAGTGTCTGATGATCCACAGCAGTATATAGGGGTCTGACACCGTAGGGGTCACGCGCTACAATTAGAATATCTAGATCACCATCATATAAGACTAGTGCAAAAACCCCATCAAGTGCTCTAGCAAAAGCTTTTAGATCATCACGATGACGAAGATAGAGATCACCGATACATTCACAATCAGATCCAGTGGACGTGAGCCCGAGAGATCTTTCGATTGCCTTAGAGTTATAAATTTCACCGTTGCATATCCATGTAAGATTACCTTGTTGGTAGGGCTGCATACCAGCCTCAGTTAGACCATTGATGGCTAGGCGCGTAAATCCTAGAGTTAGTTTGTCGTTTACTTCTACAATCTTAGTTCCTTCTGGCCCGCGCGCAACTAATTTACTTACAGAAGTCATCGAATCCTTCGGTGTCTGCTTAGAACCGAGACGCGCCCAGATTCCACACATGACTATATAGTTTCGTATTAAACTGTTTAGACCATAGTAGAATGGACGCCAGTGAGATAATCAAACGGATGAAAGAAAAAACGATATTCTGTAGTCTTCAGGTTCAGTTTTCAACCGCACAGTATGCTTCCCAATGTGTGCCTACTCAATGTGGATCTTCTAATATCTGTTCTTACCAGTTTCAAGATTATCAAACACGTCTAGATTATTTTAATGGGCGTTATAATATAGGATCAACTTGCAGTACATTTGGATTTCAGTAATATAACTAACTCTACGGCAGTCTTAGAGTATAAAGATATCTAAATAGACTATGTAGAATGTCAGAGAAGTCTAAGGCTGAGCGTTTGAGTGAAACAATTACTCTACTGAAGAAACTTCCAACAACAGGAGTACCAGAAACAACCTATGCATACTGTCGTGTAAAGACAGTCATGTCCAAATGGGTAAAGGAGGGATTACCTACATCTGAAACAATTGACTTCGTAACACACTGGGGAGAACTAACTCTACCTGTTGTGGAAGGTAAAAGTGCATCTCTTCAGTTGAAATTAAAATAAACCATTTTTCCATTCACATAGGATGTGAACAAAAAAATGGACCAAGTGAGGATTGAACTCACGACTTTCGCGTGACATAAGTATACCAATAAGTATAAGCACGACGCTCTAACCAACTGAGCTACTGGTCCTTTGAGAACCAGATAGCAAACCGCCGCCGCGGTGAGCTACTGGTCCTTTCGTTTAGTAATAGTCGCTACTATTTAAGTCTCTACCGCCACACTCATGTTACTGGCTGCCAGGCGACTCAATTTTTGCCCGGCCCTCACTGCCTGGCTCATAGGATTCTTCAACAAAGCAGTACAAGATACCCTTAAAGTATCTATAATGTAGATGAAAGGTTGATATACCACCTTCTTCAACTTCAACCTTACAGGATATAACAAGAGTCTTGTGCTCACACTTGAGTTCATCACACTTAGACTTATTATCTTTTTGAGCAACCTCCCACGTAGTTTCAGCAACATCCTTGAAATATGATTCTTGAAGAAGAGAAGGTGGAATTACAAACATCTAGCAAGTTTATGTGATGATGGTTTAACCCTGTGAAAGTTGAATGCTTAGAGCAATTTATATACGGCATACCAGAATGTCAACCTTTCTTAAGATTGCTTCCGTTGCAAAGGGACCTGATGACATGCCATCAGATCCACCCATTCACTATAAGTTTCCACTGGACCCCTTTCAACAGCATGCGATGAAGGCAATCTGTAATGAGGAGAATGTACTTGTGACTGCCAAGACAGGGTCAGGAAAGACCTTAGTTGGTGAGATTCAGATTGCTTATTCGCTGAGAAAAGGGAAGCGTGTATTCTACACAACTCCCATCAAATCACTGTCCAATCAAAAATTTCATGATCTCAAGAAACAGTTTGGATCTGTTGGAATTATGACAGGCGATATTAAATTCAGTCCAGATGCAAACATTGTCATCATGACAACTGAAATTTTAAGAAACCTTCTGTTCAAAAAAGGGTCCACCACACAGGGTCTTGGAATTACAGCCGACCTTTCATGTGAGAATCTTGACTCTGTTATCTTTGATGAGTGCCACTATATTAACGATAAAGATCGTGGCCATGTTTGGGAAGAGATTATGATCCTGTTACCGCCAGAGGTGAAAATGGTGCTACTATCCGCAACTCTAGATCATCCTGAGTACTTTGCGGAGTGGCTCGGTGAACTCAAGAAACGCCCCATCAATCTTATTAGTACAGAGTACAGAATTGTTCCTTTGACGCATACATTATGGTACGGAAAGCAGTTCCACACCTTGATGGACGCGAAGAATATCTATGAAGAAAAGGTCTATAAGGATTGGATTCAGTGGCGGGACAAGCAGCAGGATGATCATGCGAAGTTCAAGGATAAGGTTCGCGCTGAGAGGGCAAGTGGTACTGAGGGTGCAATTAGCGGAAAGGTGAGACCAATGAGTTTCTTACATGAGATGAATAGTCTTATTAAAACTCTTGAGGAGAAAGAACTTCTACCCGCACTCTTCTTTGTCTTGTCTAGAAAGGATTGTGAGAAATATGCACAAAAGGTTGAGGGAAGCCTAATTACCTCTTCTGAGACAGCCGAGGTTCGTCATATCTGGAACTTTCATTTACACCGGTATCGTGAAAGTCTAGAGAAGCTTTCTCAGTATCATCAACTCTATGATCTTGTACAACGCGGCCTAGCCTTCCATCATAGTGGTCTTGTGCCTATTCTAAAGGAGATCATTGAGGTTCTCTTTGGCAAGGGGCTTATTAAGGTTCTCTTTGCAACGGAGACCTTTGCTGTGGGAATTAATATGCCTACTAAGACTGCTGTCTTTGTAGGTGTGAAGAAATATGATGAGGAGAGAGAGGGTATGCGTATGTTATCCACAGCAGAATATCTTCAGATGGCAGGGCGTGCAGGGCGGCGCGGTCTTGATACTATGGGTACGGTGATCTATCTACCCGATCGTGATCCAGTTGAACCCTGTGAGATGAAGGCAATGATGTGTGGTGGAAAAGCGCCTGTCACATCACGTATGGACTTCGGATATAACTTTATTCTCAAGACAATTCAATCTGGAAACTCATCGTGGCTAGATCTCTTAGAGAAATCATACTGGCGGCGGCAGAGAGAGGTTACGATTAAAGGAATCAAAGCAGAACAGGCTCAACTAACTGGAAGGCTAGAGACATTGAACGTATCAGAGGATGAGATCACTGCGTTGGATGAGCGTTCAGCGATTCAGATTCAGATTCGTGAGACTACGAATGCAAAGCGCAAAAAGGCAGAACTAGCTTTGAATCGTTGGAAGGATGAACATGTGGGTCAGAAATGGATCCATGCAGAACAGCGATACACTGAGGCCAAAGGTCTTCGTACGAAACTCTCTCTTCTAGAACAGGATCTGACCGCCGCCATGAATGTATCATTTGATGTAGAGTTACGAATCCGTGTTCTTGAGGCCGCTGGATATCTTCTTCATAAGAATAATCCAAGAGATCATAATAAGAGTACATTAACGACCGTGGGTATCCTAGCGACCGAAATTAATGAAGCAACCCCTCTACTCATGTCACGATTCTATCTAAGTGATAGGGCCAAAACTATGGAACCCAAGGAAGTTCTAGCAGTTCTAGCATCGTGTATTGTAGAAGGAAAGAAAAAAGAGGAGGAGCCTACGGTAGAAGAATTAGATGTTCCAGAGACTGTAAAAGATGCTCTCTATGAACTGAATACTATATGGAATAAGGTACGGGACTGTGAGAATTCTGTAAAATCGTCTCCTTCTGAGTGGCCACTTGGTACCTTCTGGATCGGACCTATGTGGAGGTGGATGGAGGGTGAATCAGTTGCAACTCTATGTTCAGACTATGGTATTTATGAGGGTAATCTCATAAGAACTGCACTTAAGTTAGCCAATATGCTTGAAGAATGGAGGTCTATGGCTGGCTACTGCGGGCATGTAGATGTACTAGATAAATTTAATATGGCCCATGAACTCATTCAACGCGAGGCCGTTATTCAAGATAGTCTCTACTTGCGCATTTAGTTTAAACACATTGCAATCTAAGTATTTAGATGTCATTACTAGACTATAAGCAAGATCAGTATTCTCAGAATGGTGAAGATGGTGTCTTACAGCAGATCTTCAAACTACTGAATCTAAGATATGGCACCTTTTTTGAATTTGGTGCAGCCGACGGTGTCTGGTGTTGTAATACTCGCCAACTTCTTCAGACGGGTTGGAAAGGCTTATATGTTGAGCCTGATCGCGCAAATTTTGAGAAACTCCTAAAGAATACTGAACAGTTTAGACCACTGGTCTGTCGCAATGAATACGTAGAGTCAAGTGGACACCGATCAATTGAATCACACTGGTTAAGTGCTGCAAAGGAACTTAATGCTACAGGGCTTGATTTTCTATCAATAGATGTAGACGGATTTGATGATGAATTGCTAGAAAGCATACAGGTACTTAGACCAAAGGTTATTATGGTGGAAGTGAATGCTGGTCATAGCCCAATGTATCCTCATAAAATTCCAAGAGAAGTAGCGGCCAATAATGTAGGTCAGAGTATGTATGTTATGACACAGATTGCATCAGAGAAGGGCTATCTACCAATATGTTATACTGGGAATCTTATCTTCGTACATGAATCAGTTTCAGAACCGCTTCTAGATTACGTAAAACCTCTTGAAGACCTATATAGAGATTTTTGGAATAGACTTGATTCTCCAGCAAAGTTACATTTGAAAAAGACCTTTATAGATACAAATGGTCTATATAATGGATTTACATTTGATATTTCATTCATGAAGTTCCTATTTATCTAAAGACTAACTATATCTACATCTAGATGACAGAGCCAATTGATGCAGAGGTTCAGTATATTGTTGCACGATATGGAATTCGCAAGACGCATCTAGCACTTCTTAACATGATGAAGGAAGAGCATGAGTACCTCCACGAGTATTTTAATAAGACGGACCCTCTTGTCAGCCCTCATAATCTTCAAACCCCACCTGAACCAGTCGTTCAACCTACACCGGTAAAAAAGGAGCGCAAACAGAGAATGAAGAAGATTATGCCACAGGTTGTAAATGAACCGGCTGTCCTGGCTGAAAATGAAGTGAAAGATGTAGTTGTTCTTACATCGGACAAATTCAGAGACCCGAAGGAGATGAAGGAATATCAGAAAACTGCTGAAGATGCCAGGCGTAAATTAAATGAGGAGGCTGGTCTTCAACTTCATCAGATTCTTACAAAGGAGAATCTGAAGCAGTGGGTTGAGGTGGAGGGGCACACTTATGCATGGGTTGCAAGAGAAAAGGCTGGATGTCCAGACACACAGGTTGCTGCGACTGCTCAGATGATGGGAGTCAAGAGTAAGATCTCTCGCAAGCGTGGTATGATTATGAGCGGGAAGTGATATAACTATGATATTCAAGAAAGGGGCCCTTCGTAATACCAATTCGCTTTGAAGAGAATGCAACCTTAGGAATTAGCACTGGAGGGGGGTCGTGATGACGATTGAATAGACTCTGCCGACGAGTATTATAGAAGTGACAGGCCATGTAGCCATCACCCGTTCCGTAAAATCCCTGCTGACAGTAGAATTTCAAGAGAGACCTACTCCGATTCAACGGACTTAGATAGAGTGTCTCCTTCTTAAGATAGGACTTTTCAAGTACTGCCTTAAGAAGTTTCTTACCCAGGCCAAAGTTCTGAAAGTCTGGATGGATTGCGATGCGTGAAAGATAATTACAGTGAGACTCTGAAGTCAGACGAATTACAAGAGTAAATCCCAGAAGATCACCTGCATGATTGAAGATACCAAGACTAAGATCTGAAATCCGATTCTTCCAAGGAGATTTTAGAGTCTTCATACCGATAATTGCAAACTCTGAATCATAAATATCCTTGACCGACTTGTAGTTCTCAGCAATGAGAGACTTGACGTAGGTCTTCATGGTGTGGTACAATCGTATAAACCCACGAGTGGTTCAATTTTATGCAGGTTTATTTGAAGATGCTACAGCCTTCTTAACCTTCTTAGGCTTAACTACAACCGTTGGTTTGATCTCCTCTTGACTTTCATCAGATTGAGCATCCGTAGTACCTATAGGTTCACCTAGCATAATCTGAATTGCGGTTGTTAATTCTTGATTCTGCTGTTTAATTTCGCTTAGAACATATATACTATTTGTTTCAATTGTAGCAATCATGGTCTTATATTGAATTGTATCTGCACGTATCTTAGTTAATAGACGAGTTGAGCGCGCTATAGCCGCAGATATATAGGACTTCGCATTATCAACTCTCTGTTGATAATTTATTTCTGCATCATTTCCTGCATTCTGTTGAAGGTTACGATGTATAGTCCCTGCTAGTTTAGCAACCTGTTCAATCATCAAAAACGTGGAATCTGTATCAACTTGATTAAATGGCTGAATATACATAACGCATTGATGCCCATGTATCCAATCAATTGAAATGGTTGTAGATTGCATACGCTGAACGTTTGTATGTAATGAAACAAAGATGCCAAAAATAATATCAGGATGTTCTTTCATATCAGATATAAACTTTGTAACTTCCTTATAAGGTACAGGTGTTGTGTAATTCTTAACTTCAACAAAGGTTGGAACATTCTGTATAGTAGTAGAATAGTCACAGGAGTGATCTATATCACCAGTATATTTCATGACCCATCCCATCTTTTCAGATGCCAGATCTGCAAATACTTGCTCACCATCTTGACCACGAAATGATGAGGACGCATTTCTTTGAACCTTTACCGTTAAAGCATCCTCACGCATCTTAAGATCTCCTTCTCTCCTATTAAGACCAGCCTCCTGTATAGCAATCTTATCATTAATTAATACAACACGGGCCTCATATTCTCGTTTGCATTCCTCACGAACTAGGCTCTCTGCACGAGATTTAATAGCAAGTTCACCCTGAAGATCTGTAATTGTCTTCCTGAGTGCCTTGCACTCACGTTCAATATCAGAAGCTTTATCCTTCTGAAGTGATTCTATTTGAGACTGCGCTGATCTTAGCTCTCTACGAAGAGTACTAATTTCTTCAGATGCAGATTGATTTGCACGTATAAGATCAGATGAAAATGCGCGAGTAGATTCCACCTGCGCCCTTGTAAGGGCTCGCTCGTGTTCTAATTTAATATCTTTGAGATAATCAGCAAATATCGTCTCGCGTGTAAATTCATCAGTGATAGATGCTTCATGTTCAATTAACTTAGATGCAAATGTAAGTACATTCTGAAATTGTGAAATATGAGATGTGAGTAAGGAAACTGGCATCTCATATGAATTACTAATTTGAAACTCTATTACCGATACCTGATCAGATGCAACCCTTGAGATAAATGCTGGCATCTTAGTGAGGTCTACGTTCATAACTATACTAGTAATGTGTTGGGGGTTTAACCCTAGATTTGATGGTCTAAATGTGGCTAGTTTTAATTATCTAATATGCCAATAGAATATACTAAAATTATTCATAAGTATAGAAATACCTTACCGTTTGGTTATTATGATTTGATAATTATTAGTTTAGTGCATCAGGGTGCAGATATACTTAAGTATATGGCTAATAATATTGATAAATATGTAAAAGGTAATTTTATATGGATTGTACACTATAATAATGAAGAACATATAGATGAGACTACATTGCCACCATGGGCTTGGCTGGTGCGAGATACAATTAAAACAAGTTCAATATCATCTCGGTTACTTCTTATGGCAATTAATCAGATTCTAAAGTTTGCACTTGTCAATGTCACATCAAAAAATATAATGACATTATCTTCAGGATCTGGATTCTTTCGCGAGTTTGTAATTCCAAAAGAGGAAACCGTTGCTCTAACATCTCACGAAATTAATATATATCCAAATAAAAATTATAAGCATAATGAAGAAATAGATGTAAAATATATGGGTAATTGTAGCAAATATCTAGAATCGGTTGGATCATTTGGTTGGCAGTATGCATATGGTGGTGATTCAGATTCAGAATTTCATAGTTTAGTGAGAACAAGGCAATTTAAATATCTAAGAGGTGCTCAATGGTCTGGCCAAATATGGCCATATGAAGTAGGTAAGATGATACTAGAAGATATATCTGAATTAGATGATTCGGATAATCATATCAATTTAAAGTATGCGTGTGAAGAAATCTACCTTTCAACATATGCTCATAATTATGCTAAGAATAATAATATAACTATAACGTTTAATGAAGTAATTATAGATTGGAATAATGCATATCATATTAAAAATATTGAATATATAGAAAAACTAAGAAATAATTATAAATTAGGATCTGCTATATGTAGATTACCAACTATGGCATCAAGTGAAATAAGAACATTTTTATTGATATAAATATATGTCTATTATAATCAGAAAAGTTTGGGCTAGACACTCTAGAGAACGTAGAGGTTGTTAAGCGGTATAGTTATACGCGAAATGAGGCACTAAATCGTGAGGTAGTGAATGGTGAGGTGGAGCGTAGTCTAGGAGGTCGGGGTCGTCA
>Ga0214921_10010628_pt1 | contig 11347 bp, 12 predicted proteins | sample LL1505_MetaG_FD_177992 | JGI IMG/M metagenome (GOLD analysis project Ga0214921, IMG submission 177992) | Freshwater microbial communities from Lake Lanier, Atlanta, Georgia, United States - LL-1505 | ecosystem: Environmental > Aquatic > Freshwater > Lake | place: USA: Georgia | collected...
GTCGGCGGGCGTCGACGCCTGGTCGTACCTGCGGAACTCGGTTACGGCGCGCGCGGCGCGGGCGGCGTCATCCCCGGCGGCGCGACCTTGGTGTTCGACGTCGAACTCGTGGCCATTCAATGAGGCGTTCTGACATGCGCAAGATCATCTACAAATTCATGCTCGGCGTGTTGGTGGCGAGTGCGTTCACGAGCGCGCCCGCGGCGATCCTCATCCATGCAGGTCGCGTGATCGACGCCGTTGGCGAGGCGCCGCTCGTCGAGCGAACGGTCATCGTCGATCAGGACCGCATCGTCGCGATCGAAGCCGGTTATCGCAAACCCGGCGCCAACGACCGCGTCATCGATTTGCGCAAGGGCACACTGATGCCCGGTCTCATGGACATGCACGTGCATCTGACGAGTCAGCAAAGCCGCACGTCGGAACTCGATCGCTTCAAAAAAGATGCCGGTGACGTGGCGATCGACGGCGTGGTGTACGCGCAGCGCACGTTGCAGGCGGGGTTCACCACGGTGCGCGATCTCGGCGACTCGTTCCGCGCGAGTCTTGCACTGCGCGATGCCATCAATGCGGGCAAAGTTCCAGGCCCGCGTATTTTTGCCGCCGGCAAGGCGATCGCCACCACCGGCGGCCATGCCGACCCCACGAACGGTTGGGCGGATTTTCTCGGCGGTGCCGACGTCGGCCCGCGGGATGGCGTGATCGACGGACCCGAGGCGGCAGTGCAAGCGGTGCGTCAGCGGTACAAGGAAGGCTCCGATCTCATCAAGATCACCGCGACGGGCGGCGTGCTGTCGATCGCGAAGAACGGCTTGAATCCGCAGTTCACCGAAGAGGAAATCCGTGCCGTCGTCACCACGGCGCACGACTACGGCTTCAAAGTCGCCGCGCACGCGCACGGCGCAGAGGGCATGAAGCGCGCGGTACGCGCCGGCGTCGACTCGATCGAGCACGGCACGTTCATGGACGAAGAAACCATGAACTTGATGAAACAGAAAGGCACGTATTACGTCCCGACGATCACCGCAGGTCGCTGGGTGTTCGATCGATCGCAAGAGCCGGGATTCTTTCCGGAGGTCGTGCGCCCGAAGGCGGCGAGCATCGGGCCGGTCATCCAGAGCACGTTCGCCAAGGCCTACAAAGCGGGCGTCAAAATCGTCTTTGGCACCGACACTGGCGTGTCGGCGCATGGCGACAATGCGCGCGAGTTCGTGCTGATGGTCGAGGCGGGCATGCCCGCGCTCGAAGCGATCAAGTCGGCCACCATCGTGCCCGCCAAGTTTCTGGACGTCGATGATCGCCTGGGGACGGTGCAGGTCGGCAAGTTGGCTGATCTCGTGGCGGTTCCCGGTGATCCGCTCGTCGATATCTCGGCGATGCGGCGCATCAATTTCGTGATGAAGGGCGGCGTTGTCCATCGCAGCCCCTGAACGCTTGCTGCTTGCCGGGGCGGCGGGTGATCTCGAACTTTTGATCGAGACCCCGTCGGCCGTTCCGCTGCGTGCCGTGGCCGTGTGTTGCCATCCGCACCCTCTGTTCGGCGGATCGCTCACCAACAAAGTCATCCACACGGTCGCGCGTGCGTTCGTCGCGCAGGGTGCGGCGACGGTGCGCTTCAATTTTCGGGGTGTCGGCGCGAGCGCCGGCGTGCACGACGAAGGCCGCGGGGAATTCGACGACCTGCGGACCATCGCCGCCTGGGCCCGGCAGCGCTGGCCCGGACTGCCGCTGTGGTTGGGCGGATTTTCCTTCGGGGCGTGGGTCGCGTTGCGCGCGGCGGCGTGCGAGCAGCCCGCGCTGCTCGTGACGGTTGCGCCGCCGGTCGGACGCTGGGACTTTGCGTCGATCGCGGCGCCGTCGTGTCCGTGGCTCGTCTTGCAAGGCGAGCGCGACGAACTCGTCGATGCACGCGCCGTGACGGAGTACGTACGCGGAATCGCGCCGAATTCGACCGTGGTGTCGGTGGCCGCCGCCGATCATTTCTTCCACGGCCTGTTGGCCGAAGTTCGTACCGCGGTCGAGACCTTCGTCGCCGCTCAGGCGTGCAGCGAGTAACCCGCGCCGCGCACCGTGTGGATCAGGGGCCGCGCAAAGTCGCGATCGACCGCTTGGCGCAATCGGCTGACGTGGACGTCGACCACGTTGGTCTCGGGGTCGTAATGGATGTCCCACACGCCCTGCAGCAACATCGCTCGCGTCACGATTTGCCCCGCGTGACGCGTCAAAAATTCCAGCAAGCGGAATTCCCGCGCGGTGAGATCGAGCGCGCGCCCGGCGCGCGTGGCGCGATGCGTCAGCAGGTCGAGCTCAAGATCGTCCACTTTCAAAGTGGTGACGGTCGCGTCGCGGCCGCGACGCAGGAGCGATTCGACGCGCGCGAGCAGCTCTTCGCTGGCGTAGGGTTTGCCGAGGTAGTCGTCGCCGCCCGCGCGCAAACCCCGGACCCGCTCGTCGACCGAGTCTAGCGCCGACAGCAGCAGCACCGGAGTTTTGTCGCCGCGTTCGCGCAGCCGACGCACGATTTCGAGACCGTCGAGCCGCGGCAGCATGCGGTCACCGATGATCAATCCGTACTCGCCCGATTCCGCACGCGCGAGCCCCGCGATGCCGTCGGCGACGTGTTCGACGGCATAGCCGTGTTGCCCGAGCAGCGTGCCGAGCTCGCGGGCGAGGGTGAGGTCGTCTTCGATGAGCAGTATGACCACGAGGTGTCTCCGTGCGCGTCATTGTAGAGCATGAGCATCCGCGGGCGAACTTTGGCTCCGTCGCCGCGTCGTGGCATGCTGGGCCATGCTGAAGAGTTTGTCGGATCGTCGCACCTTGCTTGCGACTTCGTTGGCCGTCTGGGTGATTCTGCTCACCTTCGCCGGCAGCTATGCGTGGTTGCAACGGCGCGTTGCCGCGCTCGTCGAAGCCGATACCCATCGCATTCTCGATCGCGAACTCGAGCTGACCGATCGGATCGACCGTACGGCCGGTCGCGAAACGTTGCTGCGCGCGCTGCGCATCCGCACGGGGTATGCCGATCGAACGTATTTCTGGATGATGGTGGACGCCGATGACCGCCCGCTCATCGTCGACACGAAACAGATTCCGATCGGGTTCGAGCGACTGGTAACACTGCCGAATCACGCACGAATCCCGCTCGCCGACAAGCAGGATGCCTATGTGTGCTTCATCCGGCTTGCGGACGGTGCGCGGGTCATTATCGGCCGCATCGACGTGCGGCGCAGCATTCTGGCGCGCGATTTCGCTTACGCCTCGACCGTCGCCGTGCTCGTCTTGCTGTTTGCGGCGATCCTGACCTTGGTCGTGTTCGATCGCTACGTCGTATCGCATTTGCGCTCGCTCTCCGAGACCGCCAAACGCATCATGCGCGGTCAGATGGCGGCGCGCGCGCCCCAGCCGCAGCGCTTCGAGGCGCTCGGTTCCATGACGCGCACCTTCAACGAAATGCTGGATCAGAACGAAGCGCTGGTCGGCGGTTTGCGCACGGTGACGGAGAGTTTGGCGCACGATCTGCGCCGACCTTTGATGCGTGTTCGACGCGGCATCGAAGCGGCGCGTGTCGCGGGCGATGAGGCCACGCGCGATGCGGCTTTGGCGCTCGCCGAAACGAACGCCACGCGCGCGTTGCAGACCTTCAACGCCTTGGTGGATCTGGCACGCGCCGAAGCGGGCCTGTCGCGCGAATCGATGGAGCAAGTCGACGTGACGGCGGTGGTGGCCGACGTGATCGATCTCTTCGAGCCGCTGGCCGAAGAGCGTTCGCAACCCATCGCGCGTCAGTTGGCGTCGTGTACGGCCGTGGCGCACCGCCAGTTGCTCTCGCAAGCGGTCAGCAATCTGCTCGACAACGCCATCAAGTTTTCGCCACCCGGTCAGCCGCTCAAAGTGACCGTCGAGTCGCGCGGCCCGGGTGCCGGGTGTGACGTGGTGGTCGAGGATCGCGGTCCGGGTGTGCCGGAGCATGCGCGCGCACAAGTGCTGCAGCCGTTCGTGCGACTCGAGGGGGGTGACGAAACGGGGGCCGGCATGGGGCTTGCGATCGCGGCGGCCGTGGCGCGACTGCATGGCGGCAATTTGTTTCTCGAAAGTGCCGAGCCCGGTCTGCGCGCCCGGCTGCGGCTCGGCGTCATGCCGGCGGCCACCACAAACTGATCTCGAGGCCGCGCGCCAAGTTGCGTGCCTGGCATCCGCCGCCCTGCGCGTTCATTACGCGTGCGGTGATGGCGAGGCCCAGTCCCGCGCCGCCGCTCTCGCGCGCGCGGTCCGGCGCGACGCGATGGAAGGGTTCGAAAATGCGTTCTAATTCATGGGCCGGGACGCCCGGTCCCGTGTCGCGCACGAACAGTCGATAGCGGTCGGCGTCGGCGACGAGTTGCACTTCGACGCTCGAGTCGCGCGGCGCATGATGCAACGCGTTGCGTACCACGTTCTCGATCGCCGCGCCCGTCCAATCGGCATCACCGAGGATCTGGAAGTCGGTCTCGGGAGCATGCCACTCGACGCTGCAACCTTTGGCCTGAGCTTCGAATCCCGCATCTGTGCAGATGCGATCGACGAGCGCGACCAGATCGAGCGGATCGCGGCGCAGAATTTCGGAACCGGCCTCGAGTCGCGCGACATCGAGAATATTGCCCACCAGCATGTCGAGACGCTCGACTTCAGTATCGATGCGCTCGAGTTGCAAATCGAGACCGACGCCGTCGCGCGCGAGTTCGGTGGCGAGGCGCATGCGCGTGAGCGGCGAGCGAATCTCGTGCGACACGTCGCGCAACAGACGTTCGCGCGCACGCAGCAATTCGGCGAGTCGCGCCGCCATGGTGTCGAACGATTGCGCGAGTTTGCCGAGCTCGTCACGACGTTCGACGGCTTCCGGTGCGACGCGGGCGTCGAGGTTGCCGGCGGCGAGTTCGCGCGTCGTACGTTGCAACGCACGCACGGGGCGCGTGATCGAGTGCGCGAGCACGGAGCTCACCAACGCGGTGATGAGCAATGCCACGATGGCGAGCGGCATGCGCGTGCTCGGCAAGCCGAAGGGTCCGACCGATGCATCGCCCACGGCGTGCAAGTAAAAACGTTCGCCATCGGGCGAAAGCAGGGTCGGCAGACCGCGTACGCGGTCGTCGATGGCCGCGCCGGGTTGCGCACCCTCGAATTTGCGCGCGATCTCGGCAGGCACCGGGCGCCCGAGCAGATCGTCGCCCCACTCGTCGAGCACGAGCACGTGCGTGCCGCCGTCGCGCGCCGCGTTGACGCTGCGTTCGAGTTGCGTCGCCCATTCGGTCAAACCGTCGACGCCGTCGCGTTCGAGTGCCGCCGACGCTTCGATGGCGTTTTCGCTCAAAGTTTCGCTCGCGGCTCGATGACTTTCGGAGAGGACCCACGAGGTGATGCCGACGACGCTTGCGCCGACCATGAGCAAGGTGACGAAGAACGCGACGAAAATGCGTACCGAGAGACGACTCACGTCGTCGCATCCTCCAAAAGTTCATAGCCCGCACCGCGCACGGCGCGAATCACGACTCCGGAAGGGCCCGCACGTTCGAGCTTGCGTCGCAGATTGCTCACGTGGGTGTCGATGCTGCGATCGTACAGCGCCAGCTTGCGACCGAGTGCCTGTTCGGTGAGTCGCGCGCGATCGATCGGACGACCGTAGGCGTCCGCGAGACACGCGAGAATGCGAAACTCCGCGCTGGTCAGCTCCAGCGCTTGATCGGCCACCAACGCTCGCTTGCGGCGCAAGTCGATTTGCAGACGCGCGACGTTGAATGCCTCGCGACCGGACGAGGGCGTTTGACCCACTTGAATGCGGCGCAAAATGGCCCGCACCCGCGCACAGAGTTCGCGTGGATCGAAGGGTTTGGCGAGGTAATCGTCGGCGCCGAGTTCGAGACCGAGAATGCGATCGACGGCGTCGCCGCGCGCCGTCAGCATCAGCACCGGCAGCGCGGGATGCGTCGCGCGCAATTCGCGCAACAAGTCGAGACCACTGCGTCCCGGCAGCATCACGTCCAGGATCAAAAGTTCGGGGAGCGTCGTCGCGATGGCGTCGAGTCCGCTTTGCGCATCGTGCCGGGTCGATACCTGATGGCCTTCGCGCTGCAGCAACTGCGCGAGCATGCCGGTCAATTCCCGGTCGTCGTCGATGATGAGTATGTTGCTGCTCATGGACTCATGGTGCCCCGGTTTCGCCTCGATTGTCAGCGCAGGCGGTTCGCCTTGACACTACTTTGCGCAACTTCGTGGAAACTTGTCACCCCGCCCGGGTCGAAAAGGCGAGAATGAATTGAACCCGCCGCAGGAGATTCGCCCATGAACAGTTCAGGCTCGATACGAATCGCCGTACTTCGCAGACCGAACGCGTTGCTTGCCCTGTTGCTCGCCGGCGCGTTGATGGGTGGCGTCGCTTCGGCACGGCCCGCTGACGGCCCGCAAGGCAGACCCGAAGGCGCGGGCGTGGCCGCCGCGATGATTCCGAACCCGCGCATGCTCGACCGCATGGCCCAAGAACTCGGACTCACCGATGCGCAGCGCGGCAAGATCAAGAGCGCCTTCGAAGCGGCGCGTCCGGAGATGCAGAAACTGCGCGAGCAGTTGCGTACGGCCACCAAAGATTTGCGCGGTCTCGACGCCGGCGATGCGCAGTATCTCGCCAAGGCGACCGAGGCGAGCAAGCGCATCGGCGATCTGACGGCGCGCATGGTGGTGCAGGCGGCACAATTGCGCAGCACCGTCTGGCAAACGCTGACGGCCGAACAGCGCGGCAAGCTCGAGGCCCGCATGGCCAAAATGCGTGAGCGTCGCGAGGATTTCCGCGAGCGCATGCGCGAAAGGATGGAGCGTCGCGGCGATGATCGTCGCTGGGGCCGCGGAGAAGGCCGGCCGCCGCGCGGTCCGGACGGCCCGCCGCCGCCGCGCGGCATGTGACGCAAATAGTCTTCCAGAGATAGTCGTCCAAAGAAAAAGCCCGGAGTGTCGCCACTCCGGGCTTTTTTCATGAACCTTGCAACTTGAAATCAGTTGACCATGTTCTTGAGGTTCTTCAAGGGCATCGCACGCACTTTCTTCGAAGCGGGCTTGGCCTTGAACACCATCTTTTCGCCGGTGAACGGGTTGATGCCTTCACGGGCCTTGGTGGCGGGCTTCTTGACGACCTTCAACTTCGCGAGGCCGGGAAGCGTGAACAGACCGTTGGCGCGCAGGCTCTTCTTGATGATGCCGTTCAGCGCGTCGAACACGGACGAGACGTTCTTGCGGGACAGATCGGTTTCTTTCGCGATCTGGTTGAGGATTTCCGACTTGGTCGGCGGACCAGCCTTTTTCGCCATCTTGGAACTCTCCTGAGAATTTGGATTGTTGCGCGTTGCCGCGCGTGTCGTGTCGAGCGGAAAAATAGCACACGGCGCAGATCATGCAAACACTTTTTTGAAGTTTCGCACTGGAAAAAAAGGCACTTTCGCGCACTGCGTGCGCGCCCTCACATGTCAAGCCGTCAGCGCAACAGGATCAGCAGTACCTGGATGATGATGCCGGCCCACATCGGCGACAGATCGAGACCCGCAAAGGCCGGCATGGCGGCGCGAATGCGGCCGAGTACCGGTTCGCAGAGCGATTCGAGCAGATCTTGCAGCGGCGAATTGATGCCGGGCGCGATCATCGACAGCAGCGCATAGACGAAAATAGCCCAGAAATAGAGCCACAAGCCGTCACGCGCAATTTGCAGCAAGGCCTCGAGCAGCCACGGCCAGGCCGGCGGCAGGCCGGCGCCCAGGATGAGATCGATGGCCGCTACCCGCGCGAGTGCCACGGCCAGCAGGGCGAGGGCGCTTGCGGTATCGAGGCGACCGATGGCCGGCAGCAAGCGCCGCAAGGGCACGACCAGCCAGTTGGTGCCTTGCAGCACGCCCTGCGCAAGCGGGTTGCGAAAATTGGCCCGTACCCATTGCATCAGCAGGCGCAACAGGAACACGAAAAACAACAGCGAGAAACCGGTGTCGACCAGAAACAGCAGGGCTTGTTGCATGGTCAGTGCGACGCTCCGTATCGATCCGACAATTCACGGCTGCGGGCCACGGCCGCGGTCACCGCCGCCTTGATGGTGGCGGCGAAGTTCGCGGTCGCGAGGCTTTGCAAGGCCGCCTCGGTGGTACCGCCCTTCGAGGTCACGGCCTCGCGCATGCCGGCGACGTCCGAGTCTTCGGCGGCCATGGTGCCGGCGCCGTGCAATGTGGCTGCCGCGAGCCGTTGTGCCGCATCGGGATCGAGCCCTTGAGCGACGGCCGCAGCGGCCAGGGTTTCCGCGAGCAGGAAAAAATACGCGGGTCCACTGCCCGAGAGGGCCGTGACGACGTCCATCGCCGATTCGTCATCGACCCACACCACCGTGCCGGAGACCCCCAAAATTCCGGCGGCACGCTGCCGCGCTTCGCTGCCGACCGAGGGGGGCGCATAGAGCCCCGTCGCGCCCGCGCCGGTGAGCGCCGGTCGGTTCGGCATGCTGCGTACGATGGGCAGATCGGCGCCGAGCATGCGAGCGAGATCCGCGACCCGCAGCCCCGCCGCGACCGAAATCACGAGGGGTTTGCTCGCGGCCAATCCATCGCGCAACGGCGCGAGCACCCGCGCCATGTCCTGCGGCTTGACGGCCAGCACCAGCACGCCGACGTCGGCGATCAAGCGTTGATTGTCGGCGTGAGTCTCGATGCCGAAGTCGCGCGTCAGCGCCGCGCGGACCTCGGCATTCGGTTCGCCGACCGCGATGGTCGACGCGGCGGCGCCGCTGCGTCGCAACGCGGCGATGAGCGCCCGCGCCATGTTGCCGCCACCCAGAAAACCGATCCGTTCGTTCATGCGTCCGATTGTAGTGGCTCGTCAGTTCGCGTGCGCGGTCGCGCCGCGCGGGCCGAACAGGGCCGTGCCGATGCGCAGCTGGGTCGCACCCTCGGCGATCGCCGCATCGAGATCCGCGCTCATGCCCATCGACAAGGTGTCGAGCCCCGGATGACGGACGCGAGCGGCCTCGAACAGCGTGCGCAACGCGGCAAACCAGCGGCGTTGCGCGTCGGTCGAAGATTCTTCGGGCGGAATGGCCATCAAGCCGCGCAGTTGCAGGCGGGGACAGGCGGCGACGTGATCGAGCAGAGCCGGCAATTCGGCGGGGCTGACGCCGCCTTTGCTCGCTTCGTCGCCCAAATGCACCTGCACGCACACTTGCAGCGCCGGCAGCGTGGCGGGGCGTTGTGCCGAGAGCCGGTCGGCGAGTTTGGCGCGATCGATCGTGTGGGCCCAGGCGAAGTGTTCGGCGACGGCGCGCGTTTTGTTGGACTGCAGTTGTCCTATGAAATGCCAGACCAGCGGCCGCGCGGCGAGCGTCGCGATTTTCTCCAGCGCTTCTTGCAGGTAATTTTCGCCGAAATCGCGTTGCCCCAGCGCGGCGAGCGCATCGACGGCGGCGGCGGAGTGCGTTTTGGAGACGGCGATCAGCGTGATGTCCGCGGCGTCACGACCGTACCGGGCAGCGGCATCGGCGATGCGCGCGCGCACCGCGGCGAGGCGCGCGGCCGCCGCGTCAGCGACCGTCGACGACATCGAAGACGCTGTAGGCGTCGAACACCGGGCCGTCCACGCAGACGCGCTTCATGGCCGGGCCTTGCGGCGTCTTCACGCGCACCACGCAACCGGCGCAACCGCCGACCGCGCAGGCCATGAATTCTTCGAGCGACACCTGGCAGGGCACGGCATGACGTGCCGCGAGTTTTGCCACCGCCTCGAGCATGGGGGTCGGGCCGCAGGCGAAGATTTCCACTTCGGATCGCGCCTGCGCATCGAGCGAGCCGAGCCACTCGGCGGCCAATTCGGTGACGAAACCGTCGTGGCACCCCGCAAAGCCGGCGCGACTCGCGAGACGGCTCGGAATACCAAAACTTTCGAGCAAGGGATGCGCGGCGATCACGCCGTCCGGAATGCCGGGCACGAGGATGGTCGAAGGACGCGCTTTGAACGGAAACGGTATCTCCGATCCCATCAGCACGAGCGGCTTCCAGGCCGTGCCACCGGCGGCGATTTCGGCGCGCATCGATTCGGCTAAGTACACCATTGGCGGAATGCCTACGCCGCCACCGATCAGCAAGGCACGCGGGCGTGCGGCGTGGGGCGCGAAGCCGCGACCGATAGGACCGAGCACGGACAACGTGTCGCCCGGGCGCCGGCGCGCGAGTGCCGCGAGACCCGGCCCGACGATTTTGTAGAGAATTTCGATCCAGCCGGCTTGCGCATCGACGCGCATCAGCGACAGCGGGCGACGCATCGGGATGTCGTCGTCGACGGTCAGATGCACGAAGCTGCCCGCGGTGGCTCGGGCGGCGCATTTCGGCGCCTGGATGCGCACCACGAATTGCTCGCCGGGGTGAGACTCCTGGCTGAGCAGGCGTCCGTCCTCGAGGCAGATCGAGCCGCGGTGCGCCGGATGTGCGACGTTGCTCACGAGCGCGCTCCCATGACGGTTTCGAGGACGGCCATGCGCACGGCGACGCCGTGACGCACCTGATCGCGAATCGCCGATTGCGGACCGTCGGCCACCGCGCCGTCGATTTCGACGCCGCGATTCATGGGTTGCGGATGCATCACCATGGCATCGGGCTTCGCGCGTCGCAGACGGTCCGGCGTCAGACCCCATTCGGCAAAGTATTCGGCCTCGCCCGGGATGGAGGCGGCGGTCATGCGTTCTTTCTGGATGCGCAGCATCATCACCACGTCGCAGCCTTCGATGCCGCGACCGATTTCGCCATGGCGCACGCAGCCGGCGAATTCGCCGGCGTCCGGCATGAGTGCCGCGGGCGCGACGATGCGCAGCTGACCCACGCCGAGGGCGCCAAATATTTGGTAGGCCGAGCGTGCGACCCGCGAATGCCGCACGTCACCGACGATCGCGATGTCGAGGCCGTCGATGCGACCTTTGCGCTCGAGCACGGTGAGCGCATCGAGCAGGCCCTGCGTCGGATGCGAGTAACTGCCGGCGCCTCCGGACAAAACGCTCACGTGCGGCCCGACGGCTGCGGCGACGAGATCGGGCACTTCGGCTTGCGCATCACGCAACACGAACACGTCGACGTGCAAGGCTTCGAGCGTGGCGACGGTATCGAGCATGCTCTCGCCCTTCAGACGCGACGACAGCTGCACCTCGACGCTCGCGACGTCGGCGCCGAGTCGGCGCGCGGCGAGTTCGAAGGACACGCGCGTGCGGGTCGAGGGTTCGGTGAACAGCGTCGCGACCGTGACGCCGTCGAGGGCCTTGCTGCGTGCCGCGCGCAAGCCGAGCGGACGGGTGTAATGTCGCGCGCGC
>Ga0214921_10010629_pt1 | contig 11346 bp, 9 predicted proteins | sample LL1505_MetaG_FD_177992 | JGI IMG/M metagenome (GOLD analysis project Ga0214921, IMG submission 177992) | Freshwater microbial communities from Lake Lanier, Atlanta, Georgia, United States - LL-1505 | ecosystem: Environmental > Aquatic > Freshwater > Lake | place: USA: Georgia | collected 2015-05-28
AAAATCCGGTAGTAGTATTATATACTGATGAAAAATTACCAGAACTACTTGCAGTATCTAATGTATCTGGGATAAAATAAACCTGAGTACTTGTTGTAACTGGAATATTACTTCCTAAATAATATTTAGCATGTGAAACAGGACCAACTATTCCCATCGGACCTGTATTTCCTGTAAAACCAGTAGGTCCAGTTGGACCTGTAGTACCAGTTCTTCCAGTAGGTCCTGTAATACCAGTTCTTCCAGTAGGTCCAGTAAGACCAGTATGTCCTGTAGTACCAGTAGGTCCAGTAATTCCAGTCATACCTGTATTTCCAGTAGTTCCAGTATAACCAGTAGTTCCTGTATAACCAGTAACTCCAGTATCGCCTGTATTTCCTGTTGTTCCTGTTCTTCCGGTTGGTCCTGTTGTACCAGTATAACCTGTTACTCCTGTATTTCCTGTTATTCCAGTAGTACCAGTAGTACCAGTAGTACCAGTAGTACCAGTATTTCCTGTTAATCCAGTTGTACCAGTTAAACCTGTATTTCCTGTATTTCCTGTAGTTCCCGTTGTACCTGTATATCCAGTTACACCAGTATCACCAGTAAGACCTGTATTACCTGTAGTTCCTGTAGTTCCTGTAGTTCCGGTTGTTCCTGTTGTTCCTGTTATACCTGTTGGTCCAGTATTTCCAGTACGACCAGTGTGTCCAGTTGTACCAGTAAATCCAGTTGTACCAGTCATTCCAGTATCACCTGTAACTCCAGTAAATCCAGTAGGTCCAGTTGTACCAGTAGGCCCAGTTGGTCCAATAATATAATCTAATTGAACAAATTGAACTTTTGTATAATTATAATTTAAATGAAATTGGTCTTCACTTTCAGATGAAAAGTTCATACTAAAATCAATACGTATCGATTGTGATGGTTGTAATATCATTGTATGATCATGAGATATTTCATTTAATGCACCAATATATGATCTTAATGGTGTTGGATAATAAGGAATATAATTGTCTAAAATATTTCCATTTGAAACATCAATAATTTGTATAAAATTCCAATAATAAGTGGTTACATCTGCTGGAGGAATTACATTCATTGTATATGTTACTACAATTGTTAGTATACTTTGTGAAGTATTTGTTAAAATACCAGTATTTATATCATAAGTTCCACTAAATGTACCATGGGTTAATGGATCTTTTTGTTTTGCAATAAATGTATATGTTACATCTGTCGCAATTCCATCACCTATATAAGGAGTATAATCATAAATTAATGTTGCAACAGGTCCATTAAGTCCCATAGGACCTGTACAACCAGTTGGACCTGTAATTCCAGTAAATCCTGTTGGTCCAGTTCTACCCATAAAAACTTCTCCATATTTATATAATTCTCCATCAACATTTACAGAACCATTTACATCTAAACTATAATAAGGACCAGTTCCTCCGATGGAAGGGCCTGTAGAACCAGTGTTATTATTGAATCCAACATTTTTTTTAATACCTAATGGCGATTCAATTATAACGTTATCATCATTTAAATTTATACGATTCGTTCTATTTTGAGAAATTAATGACATTCTTACTTATATAATGAAAAATATAATTATTATAAATTTTTAATTTATTTACTATAATTATATCATATGAAATTTTTAATTATTTTCTTTATATTCGCTATTTTATATCTATATATAAATAAAAATTATGAAAACTTTTTTGTAATTGGTGCTGGTACAAGAACATGTAATAATCGTGACTGTGATATTTTAAATCGTTATAGTTCTCAAAAATCATAAAAAAATTGAATATAATATAATTTATATAAAAGGATATTATTATTATATACTATGCAGATCTTTGTAAAAACTCTCACAGGAAAGACCATCACTCTCGATGTTGAACCATCTGATTCAATTGAGAACGTAAAGCAAAAGATCCAGGATAAGGAGGGTATTCCTCCTGATCAACAGCGTCTAATCTTTGCGGGTAAACAACTTGAAGACGGTAGAACTTTAGCAGATTATAACATTCAAAAAGAATCAACTCTTCATTTAGTACTACGCCTACGAGGTGGTATTTAAAAAAATTGAAAAATTAACTTTTTGAATACGAACTATTTAAAATGGTAGGGCTCTCACAGCAATAATCTGATAAAAATTTCAGAGCCCTGTTCAGGATGTTGACAAATGTCTATACAGCAATTAAAAATAAAAATCCTTCTTGGTTTAGATAGCAATATCTAAATCAGCACATAAAGACTCATACAGCAATCATTCAATAAAAATCAAATGAGTCTTGTCCTGTGCGAGGCCGTGTAGCGCAGTGGATAACGCGTCCGCCTTCTAAGCGGAAGATCGAGGGTTCGACCCCCTCCTCGGCTAAAAAAGCACGGTAACGTGCGAACTGGCATAGCTCAGTTGGTAGAGCGTCCGGCTTTTAACCGGAATGTCGAGGGTTCGAGCCCCTCTGTCAGTAAAAAGCACATTTATGTGCGAGGTCTATTAGCTCAGTTGGTAGAGCACGTGTCTTATGAGCACGGGGTCGCGAGTTCGAGCCTCGCATGGACCAAAAAGCACATTCGTGTGCGAGATGAAAAACCAATTCATCATTCTTTTATAGAAAATAATAAATAAATTTTAATTTATTTATTATAAAATATATATATATGAAAGTTGCATTTTGTTTATATGGTCAACCGAGAATGCTTGATGAAGGATATAAATATATTCAAGCATTTATGAATAATAATAAAGACATTGAATTTGATTTTTTTTATCATACATGGTATATTGAACCAACTGATGGTAAACCAATATATTATGATGGAGCACCATGGAGAAATGCTCCAAATAGTAATGAATTAATTATTAAAAAAAATGTTATTAATAGGATAAACGAATTATACAAACCAAAGGCGGGTTATTATGAAAATCCTAGATATTTTGATAATTCAATTGTTAGTCCATCATTAATGTATGAAAGAACTATAAATACTTGTAGTGAAAAAGTTATTAATAATATATCAAATACATTATCATGTATTTATACGTGTCAAAAAGTAAGAGATATATTATTTGATTGGATAAAAAAAAATAATATTAAATATGATTTTGTTATATCATCAAGATTTGATTTTCTAAATAATGTTAATATAAATTTACATACATTAGATTCATCTAAATTATATACATCTAGTATGCATTCTCCAAGAGATATTATTGCTGGAGCTAATTTTTATATTTCAAATGTTGATATTTTTTTAAATTTTTTTAATATGTATAATAATATTGATGTGCTTAAAAATAATGAATCAATGTTTAATGAAATGATATTTTTTAAAGAAGTATTAATTATAAATGTAGAACAATTAATAACTGCAAATTATTTATATTATTATAAAAATTTTGATAATATTATTAAAACTAATTTAATTCCAAATTTTCGTTAATTAATTTATTTATTATATATATGAATAATATTATACTTGAAGCATTGAATGATATAAAGAATATGCATAAAAAACAATTTAATTCAATGTTTGAAATATTAAAAATTCAAAATAAGCAACAAGATGAGATTATTAATTTATTAAGAGAACAAATTGAAACTCAAAAAGAATTATTAGAAATTTTTAAATATAAGAAGAGTGATAAAAAAATATTCAATACCGATGATTCAGCAATTGAATTATTACATAAACAAGATGAAATATTAAAAAAATATAAAGGAAAATTTTAAAATAAATTAAATATTTGTTTTATCTTTTTTAGATCTTCTTTTTGTTACAACTTCTTTCTTAGGTTCTTCTTTCTTCGCAACTTCTTCTTTCTTCGCAACTTCTTCTTTCTTCGCAACTACTTCTTTCTTCGCAACTACTTCTTTCTTCGCAACTTCTTCTTTCTTCGCAACTTCTTTTTTGGATTTTTCTTTCTTAGCAACTTCTTTCTTAGGTACTTCTTTCTTAGGTTCTTCTTTCTTAGCAACTTCTTTCTTAGGTGTTTCAACAGGAATCTTTGGAGTATTTTTTTCTTTATATTTATCGAACCATCCTTTTAATCCTTCTTGAATTATTTTTTTAACTGTTTGATAATAGTTTTTATCACTAAAGATTAAATTGAATAATTCTTCACCAGAATATTCATAAACTTCTGGACTTTCGCATATAAGTTTTTTATGATTTTTACCATTAATTATTCCAATTGCACAAATTGCATTTGGATATTTAAGCTTTACTTCTTTCAATTTATTAATTGCAGATTCTTTACTCGCTCCATTCATTGTATTATGTTTATTTTTAATTTCTAAAAATGCTGATTTATCTTTTTTCATAACATCAACTTTTAAAGATTTATCGAAATCATTTGATTTAACGAAATCTTTACAATTTGACATTAGATATTCATGTAATTCACCAATTTTATTATTAATTTGTTTATCTTTGATTCTTTTAGAATCAAATTCTTCCCATTCTTCATCTGTTAAATTATAGGCGATCTTATCAGATTCTTTTTTAATTTCATCTATGGTTGTTCTACTACGATCTACTTTTTCTTCATACAATCCGATTACTTTACTAACATAGAATTCTTCAATAAGATCGTTAAGTTGATTGCTTGACATAATATTAGTATCTTTCACAATATATAGTTCAATCAAGTTATTAATCAATTTTTTGATATGAATTTCAGTAATACATTTTTTAAGCTGTAATCCTAGATAATATCCTAACATACATGGAACTGCATTACCAATCTGTTTATATATATTACCAATAGACCCTTCAAATATAAAGCTATCAGGAAATGTTTGTATTCTTGCATATTCTCGTGTTTTTAAAGGTCTTGTTTCAGTTGGATGACATCTTTCTGTTTGCTTTTGACATGGTGATGTTGTTAGTGTTAAACAAGGTTCATCAAAACTTAATCGTCTCGCGATACCTCTTTTACCTCCTCCAGATTCAAAGCTTTTACCCATATATTTTTTTTGAATATCTTCAGGTAAATCAATCCAACAACCTCCTGCAGGAACTAATTGCATAATCTTTTTTTTATCTTCAGAGTATTGCATTCCTAGACTATCGGGAATATCTTTAAAAGCATCACGAACAGTTAAAATGTTTGTGAAAGGTTCGGGGAATTCAAAAGGAACATTAAGTTTTGTACCGATAATAATTAATCTTTTTCTTTTTTGAGGAACATTATAATTCATTGAATTTAATAATTTATAAGTAACTGTATATTCTCTTTTTTCTAATTCTGAAATTATAAATTTAATAGTATCTCCATCATCAATATTTAATAATCCTTCTACATTTTCTATTAAAAATATAGATGGGTCAATATCATCTAATGCTCTTAAATAATCGTAAAAAAGACCACCTTTATTTGCATTATCAAGTCCTTCTCTTTTTCCTGCAATACTATAACTTTGACATGGTATTCCACCAGCTAAAATATCTATTTGATTATGATATTGTTTAAAGTCTATTTTCTTAATATCACCTTCGATAATATTTTCACAGGTAAAATTTTTACGTAGTGTTTTAATACAGGTTTTATCAATTTCAATTAATACTTGGGATTCAAGTCCGGCACATTCAAAGCCATAACTCAATCCACCACAACCAGCACAAACTTCAAGATAATTGTATTTCATTAATAATAATAATAAAGTATATTTATAATAAAATAATAAATCAATTTTTAAAAATCAGAAAATTTATAAATAAATTTTTTGATTTTTGTATAATCTTAGTCCTTGTGCATCTACTTCTTCGCGATGCCCACGGGGATGCACTTCTCGTCGTACGCCCAGAACCAGACGCCGTTGCCGACGATCGGGTCGTTATCGCCCTCCTTGGCGGCGATCTCGCGCATGTTGCGGATGGCGTCGATGACCTTCTGCGTGCCGTAGAAGGAGTGCGAGAGCACCTCGTCTCCCTCAACTCCGTGGCCGAGCGTGGCGACGGGGATGCCGTCAACCACCATGCCGTGAAGCTTGGAATTGCTGTTGCCGATGGCGCGCACGGCGAAGCTGTAGACGATGTTCAGGCCGCACATGGCCGTGGTGCCGCCAGTTGCGACCATCTTCCACGGCGCCTTGTTCGGGAAGGTCCACTTGCCGTCGATGAAGACGGGGTGCCAGCCGGTGATCTTGAGGCCGTCCTTGAAGTCGCCCTTGAAGATGATGCCCTCCGCAGTCTGGCTGATCTTGGTCTTGACGATCTCGTAGACCTCGGACGTCTCGCCGGAGAACGAGACAACCTTGTCACCGCGCACGATGAACTTGGTCGGCTTCTTGGAGCCGTCCGCCATGGTGACGAGGCAGTCGCCGTCGAAGCAGCCGCCAGACGGGTCGTACATGCTTGACATGGCTGCAGCGCTGGCGGGAGCGCGGTAGTGGCCTCCGTAGCCGCCACCTCCGTAGGCAGCGGGAGCCGGTGCTGACTGCATCTTTGAGATGGAGTCGGCGAGCTCCTGGCGGAAGAGGTCGGCGGCGGCAGCCTGGATGGCCTTGAAGCGCGGGCTGGCGTAAAGCTGCAGGCCGGGATCCTTGTAGTTCGCGCAGATCTTGAGCTCGTGGGCGCGCGCGAGCGAGGGGATGTAGCCGCGTCCCCAGACGTTGTAGTTCTTCGCCAGGTCGGAGAAGCACATCGCGATCTCGCCCTCGATGTCCTTGATGTAGCCGATGAGGATCTCCTTGGACTCGCCGTCGGGCATGCCGGTCAGCGTCGCGCGAAAGCGCGTCGAGAGTTCGCGCACGATCTTGAGCGCGGAAGCGCTGTCGCCGATGTTGCCGAGGCGGCACATCTCGGGACACGCGCGGATGAGCTCCATGCGGTGGCGCTCGACCTCCGGCGAGAGCACTAGTGGCGACTCCTGCGAGAGCAGGTGCGACATCATGTTGATGAAGTTCGTCGCGACCATGTCCGGCGTCGGGATGAAGGAGAAGTGGCCGCCCATCAGCTGCGAGATCTCCACGAGCAGGTCGACCTTCACGTTGTAGCCGAAGCCGCACGTGTAGATCTTCGGCTGGAAGCCGTAGCGCGCGGCGTAGGTGCGGAAGAAGTTACCGTAGTTCTCGCCGTTGGAGGCGCGCTCGGTGTCGGGCTGGCCGTCGGTCAGCACGATGATGATGTACTGACCCTTGGTGCCAAACTCGGTGAACTTCTTGCCGAGCATGTCGATGGCCATCTTGACGCCCGACTCGAGGTTCGTTGAGCCGGTGGGCGCGCGGCGCAGCAGCGAAGACTTGATGCTAGCCTTGTTCGCGTCCGTCATCGACACGATCGGGCTTAGGCACTCTCCCTGGCTGCTGAACATGACGACTCCGGCTGCCGTTGAAGGCGGCATGATGGCCTGCGCGGCGGCAACTGCGGTGCAGACTGCGCCAAGGTTGTTCTGGCCGGTCGATTCCATGACGGAGCCGACGCGAACTGTCGCCTCCTGGCTCATGCTGCCCGACTCGTCGATCACGAAGAGGATGTTGATGTTCGTGTTGTCGACGGCGGCCGTGGGCTCGCCGCCGCCGCTTGCGCTGCGGGAGAGCACCGAGGAGGCGCTTCCGCTGGGCGAGGGGTCGTCGCTGGGGTCAGACATCTTAGTTGAAGTTGGCTTGAGAGCGTGAATATGTTGAAGCTTACGCAAATTAATCAAAATAATGAACATTTATAGTGGTATTTTTTTCAATTTTTTTAGATTCATTTATAAGATAGTAAATAAATAGACTCGTTTATATTCATTATCTGTTGGTTTCATCATAATATAACTAATTTTCTTTGAATGTAAATAGTACTGAAACTTATAGCAAATTTGAGTATATCTTATAGGTTTTAGCCATATATAGAGACCATTATATTTATATTCATATTTAATTAAATTATCGGGAAATTTCTTAGCAAATTTTAGAACTTTATCATATAATGATAGAGTCATATCAAGGGGAAGAGGATCTTCGTCAGACATAATTTTATAAATATTTATAATATAAAATTATAACAATATGTTTATAATGTCAGTATTAAATTTTAATTATTTATAAAAAAAAAATAATCTATTATAATAATGCAATATTTTAAAGAATATTTATATAACGTTAAATTAAATAATTTGTTAATTGGGGGAGAAAATAAATTGGAAAAATCTACAAACAAAGTAGATAAATATTTATTAAATATTTATAGAGAATTTAATCAAGAACCAAAAGAAGTTTTAAAGAATTATACAATTAAAGATATATTAGATTTCAAAGAGATTAAAGTAAATGATGATGTAATATATGAACAAAAATACGATAAAAATATTAAAATATTAAATCAAATTACTGATTATTTTATATATCCATCTAGAATGAAATGTTTAATACAAGGTGAAGAACAATCATCATATGATATATTTATAGATGAATTATCAAAAAATAAAGATTTAAATTATCAACAAAAAAAAGAAGTTTTATATAAAATGAAAAAACATCCAAATTGTTCTTTATTACATTTTCAAAGATTAATTAATATATTAAAAAAAATGATGAATAATAAAAAAGATATTAAATATCTTGATTGCTCATCTGGATGGGGAGATAGAATGGTTGCATCATTATTATTAGGTGTTTCAGAATATGTTGGATATGATCCAAATATAGATTTAGAAGGAGGACATTCTGAAATAATAGATTATTTTAAAGATGATTTGTTTAGTTATTATGGATCAAAAGAAAGTAAATTCATAAATTATAAAGTTATATATAAACCCTTTGAATATGAATATTATGAGGAAAAAAACTATGAAAATTATTTTGACATATGCGTATCATCACCTCCATTTTTTAGAGTAGAAATATATTCAACAGAATCTTCACAATCAACAAGTAATTATAAAACACATGAATCATGGTTATATAATTTTTTAATTCCTTCATTTAAAAAGATTATGAAATTTTTAAAAACATCTGGATATTTATGTTGGTATATTGAAGATCGTCCAGAATACAGATATTTAGATACTTTATTTGATGAAGTAAATAAATTAGGAATATGTAAATATATTAATAAAATTGGTTATAAATATGATGATAATAATACTGTAAGATATTTTTATGTATGGCAGAAAAATGATTATAAACAAAGTAGAATTACAACCATATCATCACCATCATATTATATTAAAACAAAATATGATAATTTTGATACAGAAATGAGTAAACAATTAGAAGAAAGAGGTTATAAATCATCTTCAGATTTTCCAGTAGATTTTATTTTTTTATCGGATGAATATGCATATTATAAAAATAAATTTGATACTAAAAAATCAACATATATAAATATATTAAAAGGAAAATCAAAGGAAGAAATAACAAATAAAATATTATTAAATAAAAAATTTAAAAATAGTGATTTTATTATTAATTCTATTTATTTAACAAGTAATCAAAAAATACCTAAATTAGACGAATCGTTAAAAATATTAAAACCAAAAGAAGGTTTTGAAGGTAAAGGTATAAAAATAGTAAATACTAAAAATGAAATTATTGAATGGATGAAAAAAAATAATGAATATAGTGAATGGATATTAGAAGATTATATATTAAATCCTGATTTAAAAGATGGATATAAATTTCATTTTAGAGTCTGGGTATTAGTTAAAGTAGTTCAGTATAAGAAACCAGAAGTATTTATTAATAATTATAAATATTTTATATTAGCACATGAAAAATATAAAACTGATGATTGGTTAAATAAAAATATCCATGATACTCATGATAAACCACTTAATGAATTAACATTTCCAGATAATTTACCAGATAATTGGACAAAAAATGATGTGATTAAGATTGATAGTAAGATAAACAATATAATAAAACAAATATTTGATAAACAATTAGATTTTTATCCAGATTGGGATGCAATGAATGGTTTTGAAATATTTGGTGCAGATTTTATATTTGAAAATAAACATCCATATTTATTAGAAATTAATAAAAAAATGGATTTAGAAGGAAGAGTATCTGCAATAACAGGAATTCTAGAAACTGTATTAGATAATAAAAAAAATAAATATTTCACTCAATTAATATAAATATTATTATAATATAAAATTATAACAATATATTCATAATGTCAGTATTAAATTTACAAAAGCTCCTGCATACTATTTTATTAAGATCTCCATCAAATTTATTTGATGAATTCATTATAGAATGTCAAAAGATTTATAATCAACCAGCTCATACATTCACTGAATTAAGAACTAGAGAAAATCGAAAAATTAAAGGAGATATATTTGAAATGTTTTGCGTATTATATTTAGAGTATGTTAAAAATTATCAGAAAGTTTGGAGACTAGAAGATGTCCCAGAAGAGATACTTCAAAAACTTAAATTAAAGAGACGCGATATGGGAATAGATATAATTGTAGAACATAATAATGAATATTATGGTGTTCAATGTAAATATAAGAAGCATACAGTTGGAAGAAAGAATTGTTTATCATGGAGATCATTATCTACATTTTATGCGTTATGTTTAAGAACTGGACCATGGAATAAATATATTGTTATGACAAATTGTGATTATGCTAAACATGAGGGAGTTAAGACAGAAAAAGACTTATCAATGTGTATTGGAACATTTAGAGGAATATCAAAAGAAGAATGGGTGAAAATGTGTGAAATTGAAGGGGATGTTTTAGGAAATACTATTGGGAAAGAGGTTCCTAAGACAGAAACAATTCAAGAACCAATTCCAACTAAACCAATTAATAAAGATACACCAAGTTTAGCAGAGTTAAGATTATTAAGAGTTGCATATTATAATAAAAGAACAGAAATATAATATTTATATATATTATGGATAGTAAATGGGATATTATTAATCAATATAAAAATATGATTAATGTAAAATACTGGGGAATTCAATGTAGAATAACTAATTTAATAAATGAAGAAAGACAATATAAACAACTTGGAGGAGATTTAAAAAAAATTACAATAGATAATAATGATATTAAATATAATATCATTTATAATAATAATCCAAACGATTTAAATATCCAATTATTAACAATTGATGGATCTCTTCAATGTGGAATCATTTTATTTGATAAAGATAATAAAACAGAAGCTATTTTTCAAGATGTTCATGCATATGATAATTGTTATCAATCAACAATTGAAAATATATCACATGGAAAAATGATTGTTAAATTAATGATTGAAATATGTAAAAAAAAGAATATTAAAAAAATTTTATTATCTGATAATTCAATTAAAAAAATAGATAAGTATATATTAGATATGAAAATATATTATACAATGATAAATGGATATCCATGGTATGTTCAATTTGGTTTTAAAAATA
>Ga0214921_10010630_pt1 | contig 11345 bp, 10 predicted proteins | sample LL1505_MetaG_FD_177992 | JGI IMG/M metagenome (GOLD analysis project Ga0214921, IMG submission 177992) | Freshwater microbial communities from Lake Lanier, Atlanta, Georgia, United States - LL-1505 | ecosystem: Environmental > Aquatic > Freshwater > Lake | place: USA: Georgia | collected...
GAGCGATCCAGCCAAGGTGGCCACTTTGATTCACGAATGGATGCGGGTTGAAGTAAACGCTATCGCCAAACCCAAAAGTCTACTTGCTAGGTGACATTGGTATGACTTCTTTTTTGCCCCCACAATTGACTCGCTCTGATCACCCTGCGGGCAAACTTCGTTTGTCGTTCTCCGCTACGCTCCGGATCTGTAAATTTTGCATGTCACGCCTTAGCCGCTGAGCGCGTAGGCGGATCTAAAAAATCTTCTCCTGTTCCTCCTGTCTAAAATTACCTCTGCCACCGCCACAATCCTAAACCATGAACGCGCCCGAACTCGCCATCATCATGCCTGTTTACAACGAACAGGCTTCCGTCCGGAAGGTGGTCACCGAATGGTTTCATGAAATTGAAAACTGGTGTGAAAGCTTTGTTTTTCTTTGTATTGATGATGGTTCCACAGACAAAAGTCTCGAAATACTGCAGCGCCTCCAGCGACAACTTGGTGATCGAATTCATATCATTTCCAGAGAGAATAAAGGGCATGGGCAAAGCTGCATTGAGGGATACAAGTGGGCGTGCAAGCATGAAATCCCTTGGGTCTTCCAAATCGACTCGGATGGGCAATGCGACCCACAGTATTTTTTCCGCTTCTGGCGTTTGCGTGAAAAACATGATGTGATTTATGGCGTCAGAACACGCCGGGATGATGGATGGCGGCGCGTTATTGCCAGTTGGGTTTTGAAATTCGTTTTATTTACGACGCAAGAAGTTTGGTGTCCAGATGCCAATGTTCCCTACCGCTTGATGAAGCACGAGATTCTGACAGCAGAAGTTGATAAAATTCCTCGCACTTTTTTCTTGGCAAATATCGCACTTGCTGTGCTGCTTAAGAAATCCGCCGTCTCTCATGGATATGTCCCGATTGGCTTCAGGGAAAGATATGGCGGTGAACCAAGCGTGCGCTTTGGGAAATTTACAGATAAAGCTGTTGAGCTTGTGAAGCAGCTTGCAGAGTTACACAAGTGAGCGCCAACGCGAAAGTTCAGAACGGCAATTTTATACAGGCGGCTACACTTGTTTTTGTTGCACTTATCGCAGTGATTGCAGTATCCAACCAATCTCTCTGGATTGATGAAGGCAATAGCGCCATGAAGGCTATCCAGCCAAGTTTTGTGCTTTTCTGGGAAAAAATGAAAGAACTCGGCGGTTCCGATTTGCAGATGCCGCTTTACATGGGCCTATTGTGGTTATGGGAGAAGATGTTGGGACATAGTGAGTATGCCTTGCGGGCATTAAACATTCCTTTCTTCACTTTGAGCGCGGCCGTTCTTCTTTATCTGTGGGACGCTGAAAGCCGCCACAAGTTGGCTTTTGTTTTCCTAATGTGTTTTTCACCTATGCTTTGGGTTTATCTCGATGAAGCCAGGCCATATATTTTTCAGTTTTTTGGAGCGACCTGTGTTCTCGTGGCACTATGGAATCAGGCAAAGACGCCTCATCTTAACAAAAACTTAGCCGTCTTCTGCATAGGAGCCTTCGCACTCTGTGGATCCAGCCTTACGGGCGTTATTTTTACTTTTTGGTTTGGGCTTGCATTTCTCGTCATTCTCATTCGCCAACATGTCTGGCGCAGCATTTTTAGCTCGAAGCAGAATCTTGTTGCTTTGCTGGTTACAAGCATTGGCTTGTGTGGCTTAGGAATTTATTATTTCTGGACCCTCAGCCAAGGCGCCCGCGCATCGGGAGTGGGCAAGACAGACCTTCTCAGCATAGGATTCTGCCTTTATGAATTGCTCGGCTTCAGTGGTCTCGGCCCGGATCGTTTGAGCCTACGCAAGCACGGTCTCACTTCACTGAAACCCTTCTTTTTGCCTCTCACCTCTCTGGTAATCTCCCTCACAGTTTTTGGAACATCAAGCGCGCTTTACTTCACAAAAAGCCCTCGAACGTATCGCACTGCAATTTTCATTTTCGCCGCCGCATTATGCGGCGCTGTGTCTATGTTAGCCGTTGGCTACATCGCACATTTCAGAGTGCTAGGCCGCCACTTGATACCAGCCCTTCCGTTCGTCCTTTTGCTTGTGAGCCTTGGCCTTCTGCACTTATGGCAATCCGACAAGAAACTCGGCCAAGCAGTCGTTTTAAGCCTCTGTCTGCTGCTCATTCTCTCCAGCCTCTCAATAAGATTCAGCCCACGCTTCGCAAAAGACGATTACCGCACCGCTGCCCAGATCGCCAAATCCGGTCTCGAAAATGGAAAGACAATATGGTGGGCTGCCGATAGCGCCACGGCCAACTATTATGGATTGGAATTCAGTGAAAAAGTGATAAATGTCGTGAGTTTTTCAAAATCTGATTTACAAAATGCCGACACACCGAGTCTAGTGTTTCTATCTAAATTGGATATTTATGACTCAAATCAGCTCATCTCCGTTTTTTTAGATAAAAATAATTTTATGGTTACCAAAAATATTAAAGCCTTTTCATTTTATCGCTCTAAGGAATATGGTTTTGGAATTAAATAATACTCATGAATAATTCAGGCATAAAGATACTGACTTGGATTGTTATAGCCATATCGCTTATTGTATCCCTATATATTGGCGCTAAGGTTGCCGAGGGAAGTTATTTTAATTTAGGAATTTGCTTCGCATTAGTCGCCGGCACTTTCTATGCGTTGTTTATCAATAAATATTGGATATTTATCTCATTGGCCATAGCGAGCTTTGCAGTCAGAATCCAGCCGATGGGGCCTGCATTAGACCCAGAGCATTTAGCCACGTTGCTTGCAGCAGGATTTATTTTCTCCAATTTTTGGAAAAAAGTCACGCCGGCACCAAGTGAAAAATTAGTATCCAAAGCATTTGTTCTATTTGACCGGGCATTCCTTATCTTTACACTGTATCTTCTGGTTCATGCTTATATAACTTACTATTATCCTTCACCGGAGATTGTGGTAGCATTTGGAAACCTTGCGAAACAATATTTTTCGTTTTGGTCACCTTTTGCCATTGTCTGGACGACCATCCGCTTCATCCGATTTATACCTTCAATTAAAAAGACTTATAATTGGATTGGGCTTATTTTTTTAGCAGGAATTGCTTTTAATATTATTTTACGAGCTTACTCATCATTTTTTCTCGGCGTGGGAGAAAAAGATTTAGTCACTCAAGAAATCATTTCGCCTTCTGTGCTCTACATTCCCGTCTTGAATCTTACGGACAACATTTTTGCTCTGCGTGGATTATCCCCATTAGTCGCGCTTTACGGCATCACCATGTTGACCTCACGAAATAAGAGTTTAACTGGCGGCACTCAAAAAATTTTATGGGTGTTATTACTTTTACTTGGTATCTTAGGCAGTGTGTTAAGTATGGGTCGAGCGACCATGGCAATCACAGCGCTCTTGGTTATTCTGTGCTTACTCATTAGAAAACATATTGCCGCCGTCGCTGTGATTTTCTTGCTTTTTTTATTTCTTATCGTTGGTGCGCGTGTTGCTTACGAGACCGATAAAGATTATGTTCCATTCGGACTACAGCGAAGTCTCGCGATGATTCCAGGAATGGAAATGCCTGAAGCCAAAGATGATATTGACGCTTCAAGCAATTGGCGCTGGCTGTTGGCAACAAATGCATTCGATGAATGGAAGTCCAACAGCAGAAAGTTTTTCATCGGCCGCGGCGTTCATGCATTTACAGAGCGGGATTTGGTGGTCATTAAATTGCAAGGGTATTTTGGAGCTATGGATGTTGCGCTGCGCCGCGGGGCGACCCATAACATTGTAACCGATTTATTAATAACGGTTGGTTTGCTTGGAGCCATCTTATATATTCTCGTATTCATTGGCTTCATTGTCTCCATCGTAAAGATTCTAAAAATGGCGAAAGATTCTAAAAATATCACTTACGATACTCTCTTTGTGTGCCTTCTTTTTACCGTTTCTCTGATTCCAATCTACATTGTTGGCGGCGGCGGGGTTTATGATACCGTCGTTTTGGTTTTTTGCGCCACATTAGCAAATATTGCGTCGCTTTCGCCTTCTGTTTTCGAACCGCAGGAAGCGGTCTCGTAGCCTGTGCTCCAATTTTTAAGATTGCGGACAAAGCAACATCCTGCTCGGATTGGTGCCATAGCCGGACTCTTCCAGCAGGGAAGTGGAGTGTTAGTAGCGTTGTTGCTCATCCCTGTGGTGACGCAACACCTTTCTCCTAATGAAGCAGGAATATGGTTCTCATTCCAGGGCTTAGTTTCGATTATTAGCATGCTTGACTTGGGCTTTGGCTTTGCAATCGCTCGCCAAGCCGCTTTCACTCTTGGAGCTAATTCCAGCACTATTGCGAATGACGACTTTATACATCTCGCACCCGGATGGTCGGGTGTGGCGCAGCTTTTCGACCTTACCCGCACTCTCTACCGCGCCCTTGCCGGAGCGGCATTAGTTATTGGCATTCTCGCCTTCGAAGTATTCAGCCGAGTAGGCAGTCTTGTGCCGGTTAGCACGCAGGATGTTCGCTGGTGCTGGTATGGCATGGTTGCGGCATCGAGCCTGCTCATTCTTGCCGCAGGCCAATCGTCATTTCTCAACGGGCTCGGGGCGGTTTATCAAACCCGCTTCCTTTTAGGTTTCTATCTACTCCTTGCCGGAACCGGGGCGGCTTTCGCAGCTTGGAAAGGCTGGGGATTGGTTGCCATGGGGGCAAGCTTTGCTCTTTCCTCCGTGGTCTACTGGCTTTCCGTAGATATGGTGCGCCGCGCGACCACAGCAGCCATGCTGGAAGCAAAGGTTATCTGTTCCCCGCAGGGAAGTTTTAAACAACTGGTCAAAGCCGCTTTACCGGTGGGCGGGGTTAATGTATTTGGTTCGCTTGTTTATACAGCGCAAGCACCTTTGCTCGGCATGCTGCTCGGGCCCGAAAAAGTGGCCCCTTTTTACCTGGCACAGCGAATAGCGATGGCTTGCAATATGGTTGCTATGCAATTTATTCTGCCTAAGTTACCGTTTTTTACCAGAGCGCTGGGTGCAGGGGATGTTGCGAAAGCAAGGGCGAATATGAAGCAAACAATCCTGCGCACCAGTTTGCTGGTAGGAGTCTCTACTGCCGCCTTCTATCTGCTAAGTCCATGGGCCGCTGGCGTGCTGCTTCATAAAACGACCTTCGTGGATCAGGAGACCCGCCTGTTAATGGCATTGGATATTCTTTTTCTAGGTTGCACTGTGATTTGGGGACACTACGTGTTAGCTGCAGGCAGGAACCCCTTTGTATGGACAACAATTGCCACGGGATTTTGTTCGATTCTTTTCAGTTTCTGGGCATCAAAATTTATAGGGACCTCAGGACTTCCACTTGCGACACTTGTTGCTGGTCTTTTATTCAATTACAGACAGTGCATTACGCAAGGCTGGGGTCTTTATAGATCCTTAAAGCACAATTAATGAATAGACAAAACATTTTAGTATTCCGTGGAACGCGCGCTGCGTCACTGGCGATCAAACGACGCATGCTCATTTTTTTGCATAACTTACTTTCTTGTTCACCCAACTTTCGTCCCATTGAAATAATTCGGGAAGCTTTCCTCCGAATCGGCGGAGTAGTTTTCGGCTCAAAACTTTCAGTTGGAGACAATTTTTTTTATTTAAATGGAAGGAATTTACGATTTGGTAAGGACTGCACTCTTGGACACTTCTGCCACTTTTATGACTGGTTTCCAATCAAGATTGGAGATCGGCTTTTTTGTTCTAATCAATTAACCGTCGTTAGCGCTTCCCACGACCCAATCACCTACGAATCAACGGCAGGTCCCGTAACCATAGGAAATAATGTATGGATTGGAATAAATGTAACGGTTGTAGGTCCAGTAACAATCGGAGACAACGTGGTCATCGGCGCGGGTTCAGTAGTCTTGAAAGATATTCCCTCCAATGCAATAGCAGCCGGTGTGCCAGCCAAAGTTATCAGAATGAAACCTCAAACCGCAATTTCTCATGATTGACGGCTCCACCTACTACAAAAGCCAATCACAAGCTCGAGGCATCGGAGAAATTTCCGATGTAAAACGCATGGCAGCGGAAACCGCCAACATTTATGACCGCCTCCTATTATCCCGACTGCCTGGAGCGCGCGACTGCATGATTTACGAGGCAGCAACCGGTCCCGGGCTTCTTCAAGCATGGCTGCAAAATCGTTGTTTTAGCAATTTACATGGAAGCGATTTTTCGGAAAAAGAGGCGACCTTGGCTGGACAAATCACGCCTGGAATTGTCTACGGTGATTCTGTCGCCGATTTGGCAAATCGATTTTCGGAATGCACCTTCGACGCCATCATTGCACTGGATTTCTATGAGCACATTCCCCGCGAGCGGTTCCGGGATTTTCTTCAAATAGCATCGTCACGACTCAAACCGGGAGGTGTTCTAATTCTACGGGGCCCGAATGCAGACAGCCCGTTGGTCGGCTTAAATTTATACAATGATATCACTCACATATGGGCTTATACCACGACCTGTCTTCGTGTTTTATGCAGACTGGAAGGTTTCCAAGATGTTCGTTTCTGCGATGATGCCATTCCAGGCCTTCACCATGGTGCTGCTTGGAAAACACCTCTTATGCGATTGGCGCAGATTATCTTGACCCAACTTGTTTGGATGGCCTCTCGCCAACGAGTTCAATTTTGGGGATCCTCGATTTACCTCTTTGCCAGAAAAGGATAAGCATCTAATGCTCCATCGCAATTGGGTTTTTTATACAGACGCCCCTCCTTTATTGGAAGGAGGACATGGTAATAATGGGGTCGCGGTTCAGATTCTTCGCTCGATCAGCGAGAGATTAGCTTTTGTATTAACCCGAAAATTTCGCCGCTCGATCTCGTTTAACGCTATTAAGAAGGCCTCTGGGGATACAAAGGTAGTTCTGCACCCTGATGCCAGTGGATACGGGATAAAAAAAGTATCTCCATTGGTAGGTTCCATATTGGACTTTCTGATTTTTGCGATTTGGATTGTTTTTTCTAAGGAGATCCGCTCCAAAAATAATGATTGGTTCATTCTTTGTGGAGCCGATTGTTGGTTTCTTCTTCATATCTTACTTCTGCAAAAATTAGGAATTTCTACCCACATCTATTTGGTCGATGAAATCGAAGCCTCTTCAAAATACCAGCAACCAAAGTGGGTCCAGTTATGGATCAAGCCAACACTTGGTCTCATTTTAAAAAATAGCGCCTCTGTCTTTGCTATTTCAGAAGGATTTGTGGATTATTTAAAAAGTGAATTTCAATGCAACGCTCATTGGTTGGCTCTTCCAAGCCAGAATGCCCCATTGGCGCCCGTAATCCTTCCGAAGAGCAACAAGTCCACGAGAAATATTGTATTCATAGGAGGGCTCAATCATCTCTACCTCAGCGCACTCAAAGATGTCTATGAAGAAATCTCAGCATTTAATGCTAAATCCAATAGCGGACTCCCTTGGAAGTTAGAGATTCTGAGTTATTGCCCTCCAGACGCATTGCTATCGCTTTTATCTAATCAAGAACATCTTATTTTTCATCATAATCTTCCAAATCAAAAATGTATTGAACTGATGTCTCAAGCTTCGGCCTGCTTCTTACCTTATAGTTTCTCAGAAAGCGAGCGGATCATGGTTACCACATCATTCTCTTGCAAAATATTAGAATACTTTGCATCTGGTTCTCCCATATTAGTCTATGGACCAGATTACGCATCAATACCGAGATATTTTATCAAAGAGAACCTGCCAGTATGCACAACGAACCGCAACGAACTGTGGCAAGCGCTGAGTGATCTTGCTGAGATTCGGAGTTCAGATTACTTAGCAAAGTATCACGCTGTTTGGAAGAAATACCACTCACCTGAAGCTTTTAAGAACTATGTTTTAAAAATCTGAATAAATCTATCATGAAGATACTTACCTATTCAGCTCTTCCATTTAACTTAGCGCACGGTGGCGTAACAAATATTTTTCAGCGAACATCAGATGTTCTCAGCGAGTTAGGATTTGAAGTGGAGCCCATCCGATGGTGGGACAAGGATCAAACTGGGGACCTCCTTTTTTGCTTCTGCAGACCGTCAAATGATATTGTGGACTATGCGAAGAAAAAAGGCATGAAGGTTGTTGTTGAACAAGTTTTAACAGGGCTTGTCAGTCGACCTCTTTGGAAACGCCGAGTTCAGAAGCTGTTTAAAATATTCTTAGAGAACTGTGCTCCGAGTATGATGAAAGAAGCCTATGGTTGGCGGGCCTTTCATGCTGTGGACATGCACTTTGTTCCATCACTACACGACGCTCGTGCGGTCCATCACATGTTCGATGTTCCCTTGGCTAAAATTCATGTTCTTCCTTATGGAGTTGACGATGCATTTTTGAATGCTCCGCGTGCCCCAAGGGCTGATCACCTCATCTGCACCGCGACTGTAACGGAGCGCAAACGAGTCTTAGAAGTAGCTCAAGCTGCGATTATCGCGAAAATTCCATTATGGATTGTTGGCAAAACCTATGGTGAAGAAGATGCTTATGGTGATGAGTTTCACCGCGTGGTTCAACAAAGCCATGGAATGGTTACGCATATTCCGCATGTTGACGGACGAGATGCTTTGGCAAATATGCTCGCCCAAGCTCGCGGCTTCATCCTTCTAAGCACGATGGAAACCGTAAGCCAATCCGCCTTAGAAGCCGCTGCTTGCGGATGCCCAATGCTTCTCAGCGACCTTGACTGGGCCCGCGTTGCATTTGGCTCCAATGCTTTATATTGCAATGCAGATGCCGCGCCGAAAAATATGGCACAAAAGATTAAGAGCTTCTACGACCAGTGCCCTACCTCCAAGCAAAATTTTCACGCAGGATCATGGTTCGAGCAGCGCGCATGCCTGAGTGCAATTTTAAAGTCGCTCTGATTTTGAAAACGCAATTTTTTCAATTAAATTGATAAATTTATAGTTTGTATTTGCCTAATTCAAATGTAAAAACCTGCAAAAGCTCGCCTCCATTACCATTTGCACTTTTGATCTGCAAGGTCATCCGGAGATTCGTGAGATCTCGAGTTCACTCTGCATTAGGCATAGGATAAAAAGATTCTAGGCTTATTGTGGTGCCTATCGCTGATAGCCGATGTAAATCCCATTTTTTCAATTACGCGTTTTAACAAGAATGTTATTCAGCATTGTCACCCCAACATTCAATCAACTGGAATGGTTACGGTTGTGCATCGCCAGTGTGGGGGATCAAGGCGTTGCCACGCACTCAGCTATTCGCCTCGAACACATCATTCAAGACGGAGGAACGCCTGGCATCGAGGAATTGGCGCGAGAATTAGGAGCTGAGTTTTACCGTGATGGTCAGCTTATCTTCAGTGGCAAAGAATGTGGTGTAGGCGTCCGCCTGCGATCCTTCAATCCGCTACCAGCCAGGCACCCAACTACTCCCTCAAAATCTTCAGCGAGAAGGATGCCGGAATGTATGATGCCATTAATCGCGGCCTTGCGCGATCTGCTGGGGAGATTTGTGCATGGCTTAACTCCGATGAGCAATATCTGCCCAAGACCCTTTCCCAAGTGGCAGAAATCTTTCAGCGGAAAACAAAGTTAGATGTGTTGCTTGGTGATGCAATTTTGCTTAATTCCTCCTTGGAGCCCATTTGCTATAGGAGAATTATGGTTCCCAGCCTTTGGCATACGCGCTTGGTCCATCTGCACTCGCTGAGTTGCGCCATGTTCTTTAAGAAGTCTGCCCTACCAAATCCGCCTTTGAATCCTCGATGGAAGGTTATCAGTGATGCAGTCTTGATGCAGCATTTTTTGTTGAGCAAGAAAACCATCCACGCCTGCCAGTTGCCTCTGGCAGCCTATGCCTTCACCGGACAAAATCTTAGTGCGGATAAATCCTGTAACGAACTGGAGCAATGGTGGGCAGAAATGCGGTGGCCTCCGCTAGCACTTAAGCCGCTCGTTGTCACTCATAACCGCTTCAGACGAGTGCTCGCTGGCGCCTATCAAAATTTTCAACTGAATACAAAAATTCATGCTCCCTCAGGAATTAAGCCAATCAAGGCAAGGCTCTCAGGCTTATGGCCAAAGTAGTTCCCCCCATCCTAGCCGTCGCCCAAACACCGCCACCCTTCCATGGGCAGGCCGTGATGAATCAGCATCTCCTTGAAGGGGAATACTCCAAAATCCAGTTCCACCGCGTGCGCATGGCATTTTCGGGCGATATCCAAGAAGTTGGCGTTTTCAGGTGGAAAAAGATTTTTCATTTGGTGGCAGTTTTTTCTGGCATTGTGGCGGCTCGGTTTCGGACCGGAGCGCAGGTTCTTTACTACCCTCCGGCAAGTCCGAATATGGTGCCCTTCTTGCGCGATTGCGTATTACTCATTGGGACGCGCTGGCTTTTCAAAAAAACGGTTTTTCATTTTCACGCCAATGGACTCGCTGACCTCTACGCGCGGCTTCCTTGGCTGTTACAAAAAGCTTTCCGGTTGGCTTACGGAAAACCAGCGCTTTCCATTGCTATTTCCGATTATGGCAAGCGGGATGGAGAATTTTTGAGATCACAGGAAATTATTATAATCCCAAACGGAATTCCTGAACCAAGCACGCCTTTTGAAGTCAATAAGTCTACGTCTAAAGCTGTGCCAGAGATTTTTTTTTGTGGAATGGTAAGCGAGGAAAAGGGCATAGGCATTCTGTTGGAAGCCTGCGCGAAATTGAAACAGCGTGGCGTATCTTTCGGATGCAAAATCGTAGGAAAAGCCGCCTCCGAGGTGGAAGAAAAGAAATTCAAAGACTTTATTCAAAACCATCAGCTTGAAGAGGCCGTCGAGTTCACCGGCCCGCTTTATGACGACAATAAATGGAAAGCCTATGCGGGCGCGGACATTTTCTGCTTCCCGACGCATTATTCTGCGGAATCCTTTGGATTGGTGGCTGTGGAAGCCATGATGTTTGGCTTGCCAGTCGTCGCAACCAATTGGCGCGGCCTCCCGGATATCGTTGTGGACGGAGAAACCGGCTTTCTTGTCCCTCCAAAGGACGCCAAATCCATTGCCGAGCGCTTGGAAATCCTCATTTCCGATCAAGATTTGCGAAGGACAATGGGCGCCGCCGGTCGGCGGCGATACGAACAGAATTTTACTGTTGAAAAATTCCGCAACCAAATGGAGGAGGTCTTTTTATTGGTAGTTTAAGCCAAAAAGCATAAGATTTTAACTGCGGATTTCGCAGATGGGCAGAGCCTGTCAGAAAGTTTGTGTTTGGGTCAAAAACTGAAAGGACAGAAAAATGACTAAAACAACGGAAACTGGAAAGAGAAGTGCGGACGAGATGATCGACGCGATGTTGGAGGAGTATGGAACGAG
>Ga0214921_10010631_pt1 | contig 11344 bp, 8 predicted proteins | sample LL1505_MetaG_FD_177992 | JGI IMG/M metagenome (GOLD analysis project Ga0214921, IMG submission 177992) | Freshwater microbial communities from Lake Lanier, Atlanta, Georgia, United States - LL-1505 | ecosystem: Environmental > Aquatic > Freshwater > Lake | place: USA: Georgia | collected 2015-05-28
TACATTGCATAAACCGTATCTAGGTTTTTCAAACAATATACATATAATATTCCTGATTTTATCATTCCTATTAGATTTGCAATGTCTGTTCTCAAAAAAAGAGAGAACCTTTGTTTTTTATCTTCCAAATAATCAATGAACACATCCATATTTGCTTGATTTATTTCGGTAAAAATATAATGAGGCGGAAATGCAATACCATTGATTTTGGGCATTTCGTAATAAACTGTTTGAAACCTTACTATCGGTATTATTCCTGTTAATAAATCGCGTTCTCTTCTAAAAACAGATACAATTACAGGATTATATTCTTTTAATTTTGTGTTCTCAAAATGGTCTATGAGCCGCTGTTTGTATATATGTGTCTGTAACAATGTTCTCATTATTTTTTTTTGATTTTTATTCTTTTGATTTTTATTCTTTTGATTTTTACTCTTTCCATTGTTTCCATTCGTTTCATTCCTATCTTTATCCATATCGCGTTTTATGCATAAAAAATCTATATAATAAATCGGGATACCTGTATTATTTGACCCAAAATGAACAAACAATTCACCACTACGGCTGCTAATACATGCAACTGGATCACTAGATTCATTTGGGTCCTGATCATTTTGTATAGATACATATGGTCTATTTTTTTTCCCCAAAGTATAAAAATAAAAAGATAAATAACTGGAGAACAAATGTCCACCAAAATATGTTTCTAGGTTCTCTATATTAAAAACAAAAATGGAATTTTCAGACGGCAACCAAAAACACTGTAACATATTTACAAACACTTTCTTTTGTTCATCTGTTGCATCTACATATGGAACAATTCGGACTTGGTCTAGATTGCAAAACCGGTTCATCATTTTTGTGCTAAATTTTTTATGAACAAAAAACGGTTTCGTATATAATGCTCTCCAAAAATCATAAGGATGATATACTGGCTGAATATTCCAAAATGGAAAGGCTAGTTTTATATATACAAAAATAGTGATAACAATAAGAATCACGAATATCAATATATAATTTGGCAAGTTCTCATATAATTGGTATTTATCAATATAGGGATAATACATTTTTATGTATCATTATATTTTTCCAATATAATGATAACGATTTCTTTCTTTAGCTACCCCCTTTCTATATAGGATGCGCGATGTAGTATACTATATACACCTTTTTACATTTCAAATGCCGAACCCTATTCGGGCTTTTAGGGTCGGCATATTGGTATGTAATTAGGTGTAAAAAACACTCATTATTTGCCATGATTTTCATATATTTCTATCAATGTCTTTTCATAGTTCTCCATAAATGGAAGTGGATCCATTGATTTTACAAATTTATCGCGAATCGTACTCTTATAGCTATCTAATAACTCGTCGTTATTGACCAATTCTTTTACCTTTGATATATATTCTTCTTCGTTGTATGTAATCAACTCAGATAGACCAGCATTTTTCAATATTGAACTAGATACATTATGTGCATGAATATCTTTATTGTACATCGTAACAACAGGAACAGAATTATGCAAAGCATTACAAGTCGTCGTTGTGCCCGAATATGGAAATGTATCCAACAAAATATCTATTTTTGAGAACACCGATAAATAAACCGGTGCATCTATAAATGGTATCAATATAATGCGACTCTTGTCCACTCCTAATTCTTTTGTATAAAACTTCTGTCTATCCTCCACATCATCCGTTGTGTCTAGTTTTATCAATAAAGTAGTATTTGGACATTCTTTCAAAATTCGTTTCCAAACATCCAATACATATTCATTTATTTTTGATTCCTTGTTTAGAGTACTTAATATTTTCTTCTCCAAGGTTTGTTTTGGAATCGGGTTATTTTTCTGATAATAATTTTTATACAACAAAAAACAATTTGGCAAATACACTCGTTTTTCTGTAAAATATTGGGTGCTCTCTGGATGATCTGCAATGTTATCTGTAATTCTATAATCGATGAAATCTAGCGCAGTTGTATTTGGGTATCCTATATACGAAATTGCAATCGGTGCTGGGCGATAAGAAAAAACATTCAAACGATTTCCGCGCGTATGCCCATTTAATTCAAACAATATATCAATTTTTAGACTTTTTATCAAATCCGCGATCGTATCATCCGTCATGTTGTTTATGTTGTAATAAATCATGGTTGCACCCGATAAAATAGAATTCATTTTTTGATCATTACTGAAAACATAGACGCAGAATTTACTGCTATGATTTTCAATAATAGGTAAAATAAAATTGCTCACGGCATGTTCTACAAAATCGCTTGAAATATATCCTACATTTATTTTGCGTTTTTTGTTTTTTTGTATTTCTTTTCCCTGTATTTCTTTTTCCTGTATTTCTTTTTCCTGTATTTCTTTAGTGAAAGTTTTCTTGAAACATGCATTCAATAATTCTTGTGTATCTTTTATATCTTGTTCGCAACTATCTATCATATAATTTGAAATATACATATGACTTGATATCGCCATAGCTATTATATAATTCTTTGCATTATACATTTTTGCGAGTTGAATCGCCTGTTTAGAAACGTTTAGTCCCATATGATGAATACATAAAGAACAATAGATCTGTGATATGTTCAACAGACTATCTATTATCATCTTGTCTTCTGCAGGCGTCCTCGTTTGTTTTGACTGTAATTGACATGTGACTTGTTTCAAATATTTCAAACATTTACTATTAGAAATATAGTCCATACAATCAAAATATAATGCTACAAATCGCCAGTCATTTAGAAATGTATCAAACAAGTTGTTTTTATTTAACCGTATCATTTCATCCTTTTTATTTTTTTTCAGTAAATAACTGCATATTTCAATCATATTTTCAACATTTTCAGGATTTATATCATAAGATTTTTTAAAATATGTATAGGCAGTCTCGTGATTGATGTCTTTGTACATGAACCCCAAATAATAATAAAGGGCGGGGTTTTCTGGGTTTTTACTTATCAATTTTTTCAAAATATATTCTTGTTTTTCTAGATTTTTTATTTTACTTATCAATGACAACCCGTACTCAGTAACTCTTTCTATTTGGTTACTGTATTTTGAATAGTTCGCATTATCTGGTATTTGGGAAATGAATGCATCAAATTTATCCATTGTAGATTTTTACTTATTTTTTTTCTATATTTATTATATTCAAATATAATAAATGAATTCGCAAACAACCATAATATCAAAAGGACTCGTATCATCCAATAATACTATGTGGGGGGGTCCATATGCTCAAACACAATATACAGGGGCTTGTTATTATTGGAATAGTCAATCTACTATGAATACACCGAATCCTGCAAATCCACTGATTTTTACATATGTATATAATTCCGGAAGCGCTACCAATGTTTATGTGTATGTTTTATGTGATAATTATGCGCAATTCTATTTGAATAATAATTATATTCAAACATTTAGTAGTTATAATTACCCAACTTGTTTTGTAAAAGTAAGCATAAATAGCGGTAATAATATATTTAAATTTAATTGTGTGGGATTGGGACAAGTAAGAAGTACCTTCACAACTCCAATGTTTGTATGTTCGGTGTGCAGTAGTATTGGTGGGTCACCATTGTTTACTACGAATGATCCTGGTTCAACAAATTGGAGCTTGATTGTTTCGGGATATTATGTAGGTGCATTGACATATAGCGATTATTTTTTACCAAATACGGATACTAATGTAAATACTTCTGTAAATATGATGAATTGGTCAGGATCTAATTCACTTACTACAGAGCGATGGCAATCCGTATCCATATCTAGTTCGGGTCAATATGGACTTGCTTGTATATATAATTCAACAAATGCAAAAATATATTACTCAACTGATTATGGTTTAAATTGGTCAGCATCGAATTCACTTGATGGACAGCTTTGGCAATCCGTATCCATATCTAGTTCGGGTCAATATGGACTTGCTTGTAATTCGTTTTCAACAAATACAAAAATATATTACTCAACTGATTATGGTAAAAATTGGTCAGCATCGAATTCACTTAATGGACAGCCTTGGGAATCCGTATCCATATCTAGTTCGGGTCAATATGGACTTGCTTGTATTTATTCAATTACAAATGGAAAAATATATTACTCAAATGATTATGGTTTAAATTGGACAGCATCGAATTCACTTACTGGACAGAATTGGAAATCCGTATCCATATCTAGTTCGGGTCAATATGGACTTGCTTGTATTGAAAGTTCAAATACAAATGCAAAAATATATTACTCAAATGATTATGGTTTAAATTGGACAGCATCGAATTCACTTGCTGGACAGCCTTGGGAATCCGTATCCATATCTAGTTCGGGTCAATATGGACTTGCTTGTATTTCTAATTCAAATTCAAATGGAAAAATATATTACTCAACTAATTATGGTGTAAATTGGTCAGCATCGAATTCACTTAATGGACAGCCTTGGCAATCCGTATCCATATCTAGTTCGGGTCAATATGGACTTGCTTGTATTTTTTCAACTTCAAATGGAAAAATATATTACTCAAATGATTATGGTTTAAATTGGACAGCATCGAATTCACTTACTGAGTATTGGCTATCCGTATCCATATCTAGTTCAGGTCAATATGGACTTGCTTGTATTGATAATTTTGGAACTTCTTCAAATGCAAAAATATATTACTCAAATAATTTGGGGAATAATATTTCATCCAATACTATTATAGATCCTTTTTATATGAATTATAGCATTACCAATCTTTTTAAAAAAAAGACATTTTATTATGGAAACGAAACAAATGCCAATTACAAAATTAAAAATATTGTCTATAATACGGGTGCAAGTTGGTCAGTATCGAGTTTACTTACTGGACAGAGATCCCATTCCGTATCCATATCTAGTTCGGGTCAATATGGACTTGCTTGTACTTATAGTTCAACTTCTGCAGATGCAAAAATATATTACTCAATTGATTATGGTCTAAATTGGTCAGCATCGAGTTCACTTACTAGACAGAATTGGAGTTCCGTATCCATATCTAGTTCGGGTCAATATGGACTTGCTTGTATTTATGATACAACTGCAAATTCAAATGCAAAAATATATTACTCAACTGATTATGGTAAAAATTGGTCAGCATCGAATTCACTTGCTGGGTATTGGCAATCCGTATCCATATCTAGTTCGGGTCAATATGGACTTGCTTGTATTTCTAATTCAACTTCAAATGGAAAAATATATTACTCAACTGATTATGGTTTAAATTGGTCAGCATCGAATTCACTTACTGGAGAGCAATGGTATTCCGTATCCATATCTAGTTCGGGTCAATATGGAGTTGCTTGTATTTATGATTTTGCAACAAGTTCTTCAAATGGAAAAATATATTACTCAACTGATTATGGTTTAAATTGGTCAGCATCGAATTCACTTACTGAGTTTTGGCGTTCCGTATCCATATCTAGTTCGGGTCAATATGGACTTGCTTGTGTATATAGATCAACTGAAAATGCAAAAATATATTACTCAACTGATTATTGTGCAAGTTGGTCAGCATCGTATTCACTTAATAGACAGTATTGGAGTTCCGTATCCATATCTAGTTCGGGTCAATATGGACTTGCTTGTATTTTTGATTCAATTTCTTCAAATGGAAAAATATATTACTCAACTGATTATGGTTTAAATTGGACAGCATCGAATTCACTTACTGGAAAGAGTTGGCAATCCGTATCCATATCTAGTTCGGGTCAATATGGACTTGCTTGTAGTTTTGATTCAATTGGAAAAATATATTACTCTATAAATACATCCATTTCAAATATAGATATGGATGTGTCAAATGTATTAGATATATATAATCCAACAACTCTTGTAAATTGGTCAGTATCGAATTCACTTACTGGACAGAATTGGAGTTCCGTATCCATATCTAGTTCAGGTCAATATGGACTTGCTTGCAATTCGATTTCAACAAATGCAAAAATATATTACTCAACTAATTATGGTGTAAATTGGTCAGCATCGAATTCACTTACTAGTAGTGAGTGGAGTTCCGTATCCATATCTAGTTCAGGTCAATATGGACTTGCTTCTATTTCTCAAACTTCAAATGCAAGAATATATTACTCAACTAATTATGGTAAAAATTGGTCAGCATCGAATTCACTTTCTGGGTATTGGAAATCTGTATCCATATCTAGTTCGGGTCAATATGGAGTTGCTTGTATTTTGGTGATTTCACCTTCAATTGCAAAAATATATTACTCAACTGATTATGGTGCAAGTTGGTCAGCATCGAATTCACTTTCTGGGAATTGGTATTCCGTATCCATATCTAGTTCGGGTCAATATGGACTTGCTTGTATTTATGATTCAACTTTAATTGCAAAAATATATTACTCAATTGATTATGGTGCAAGTTGGTCAGCATCGAATTCACTTGCTGGGAATTGGTATTCCGTATCCATATCTAGTTCGGGTCAATATGGACTTGCTTGTATTAATGATTCAAGTTCAAATGCAAAAATATATTACTCAAATGATTATGGTTTAAATTGGTCAGCATCGAATTCACTTGCTGGGTATTGGTATTCCGTATCCATATCTAGTTCGGGTCAATATGGACTTGTTTGTATTAATGATTATTCAAGTTCAAATGCAAAAATATATTACTCAAATGATTATGGTTTAAATTGGTCAGCATCGAATTCACTTAATGGACAGAATTGGAAATGCGTATCCATATCTAGTTCGGGTCAATATGGACTTGCTTGTATTTACTCTCCTGCTTCTATATACCGCGTAGCACCCACATAAAAAATAATAAAAATAAAAATAAATTACATGATTCTTTCCAAAATGTATATTCTCTGATATTTATCATGACTAGGTCCTTTCTCCAATGTAAAAAACCCTTTGGCTGCAAATCCCGCATGTAATGCCATATACACAATTTCATCAAATGGTTCAAAAAACAACATTCGTTCATTTTGCCTTATATGTTGCGTCATTTTGTCTGTAAATGTTTCCTTGTGTATCATTTTATTATTATTTACATCCATAAATACAGATTTATATGTAAAATCAGTAAAATCAATCTCCGTAGTCGTTACTCTTTTTTCACCTAATTGTTCTATGGAATCAAGAACATACGGTTTTCCACCAGGTATAAGTGTATTAAATTTGTCTTTTTCCGCTAAATGCAGAATCAAATACCCATTATTTTGCAACCAGTAATAACAATTTTTCAACATTTGTATTTTGTTTTCTATTTCATATATTGTAAAATTCATGCAAAATATATGTGTAAATAATGCGCGATCATATGCCATGGCTTCATTGATATCTGCACATTTTACATCTACATTATATCTGCTTTTTGAAATATCTACCATTGCTTTTGATTTTTCAATACCATAAGCCCTATACCCTTTTTCTTTCAAATACTTCACTAAAACACCTGTTCCTGATCCAATATCCAACATACTTGCATATTTTGGTTCTGGCTGCAATGTTTTTAAAAGTGTTTCCATTTCGTATTTTATACGATCTTCTGGAAGCATTAAAGTATCATATATCTCACCATAAAAATCGTCATAGGTATCCCCATTTTCTTTGAGTATAAATTTTTCTTGCTGTTGAAATCCTTCTTTTGCCGAATTTTTAGAAACATGTGATTTATAAAATAGTAATATAACCACTATCAATGCTAAAATCAATAATATTTCAAACAAAAACCGGTTGTATTTCATACTTAAAATATAATGATATTTTATTATATTTTACGAATACGCTTGTATAGGTTTTTTTAGCTTAGTCTTTACAATAATTGACCTTTACAATAATCGACCTTTACAATAATTGACCATCCCTCAATTGGTATCTTGTATGGTTGAAAAAACGATCTGCACCTATTTTTGAATCTATTTTCTTATTTTTATTCCCTTGTTCCGGCTGATACTTGTCAAACAAACCCGGATAAGGTTGAGATTCTGTTTTGCTAGCAGTCGGCATTTTCACATTGTATAAATCGCTTTGAGAAGACGGAATATATTCGCCCTGCGATGCACCTTTTTGAATAGCAAAATATTGATTTCTCAAAGTAGATTCTACATTTATATTTGAAAAATACCCTTCTACTGGACCGCGACTCGTGGAAGGTGTAAAATTCGTCTCCATTGAATAATATGGAGCAGGTACAATCGGTACTTTTGCAAATGGGATTCTATCAATTACTGGGAAATGCGAATATTTTGTAGGTACAGGACGAACATGTAAATTCGGTTGTAACGGCATATCTGGATAAAAACGCCCTAAAATACGATCATTCAATTCATCTACACGTGCATTTTGTCCATATAATATACCATCAGGCAATCCATGTATTTTATTTGTCTCGGTAAGATCCATATTATATTATACAATCATGATATATTTTTATTCAATATAAATATTGATTTATAAATCGTGCATTATAATCCACATATCTGTTTTCGTTATTTGACCATCCTGGTAATTGCCCGCCAAAAATATGTGTATAATAATAAAATTCATGCGTTTTTTGCAACTGTTTCCAATACTGATCTATCGCGTAGATATCTTTGTTTTTTCCATTGGCCATATTTTGGATCGCTTCTTCTAAATTTTGTATAAGAATCGGTGCAAACCTTGTTTTGATAATATATCCTGTCGCAGTTTGATTGTCTATGATTTTTTTGAATCCCTGTTCAAACAATTGTTTGTTTGATACTACTGTATTTCCTCTTGGGGTTAATACAATTACATCCCATATGTCGTTTGATTCAATATGTTTGAAATCTGTGATGAATCGTTGCATATTCTCCATATTCAATACCATAAAATCGTCTTCAAAAATACATATATATTTATTTGTATTACTATTTGTATTATGTATATCTAATAAACATTGTTTTAAAGCATTCAAATGGGATAACCCGCAACCGATAGGACCATCCGTATGCTCTATCGCGGGAAATCGTTTGATACCTTTAAAAAAATCAATAGTTTGAATATTTTGCTCAAAATGCGTTCGTCTATCTGTCCTTGCGGCTAGATTAATATAAAACCCTTGCATAAATATAAATAAAATATATGTTATATTTTTATATTATGCAAACGCAAGATTATATTTTGCTTATTATGAATTGCGAAAAATACAGACATAAAGCTATAACACAAACAAGTGGTTGGTTGAAATCCATACCGGCAAATATCAAATACTTTCATGTTATCGGTAATGAATACATAGATAAAGATTTTCTTTTTGACCATAATGCGCAAATTTTGTATGTAAAAACAGGTGATGATTATAATTCTTTACCGCATAAAGTAATCGTTTCCTATTTAGCCGTTTTGATGACATTCAACTTCAAATATATATTCAAAACAGATGATGACCAACGTTTAACAGACTCTGCATTTTTCGCGAATTTAATGATAGAAATAGAGAACAAAAAGCCAGATTACGGGGGTAGAAAAATAACTATTAAACAGGACCATATTTCGGAATACTATCATTATCATCCTGAACTACCCAAAAATGTGTTGGTAAAGGCGACGAATTATTGCAATGGGCGATTTTATATTCTCTCCAGATCGGCGGTTCTCCATATATTATATAAAATGGATGAAATCAAAAAAGAATATTTTGAAGATTATGCGATCGGGTATCATATGGATGAGACTATCAAATCCAATTTTTTACCAATACAGAACAATGTGTTTGTTGATTTTTAGACATTTCAATCGGTAACAGTTCCTCCTTTGAATAATCAAGGGTATAAATGTTTATGGGTGTAAAAGAATATAAACATATCACTTGTATATTATGTACAATACAATTCACAAAAATCATTCACGCCAAAAAATAAGAACCATGTCCAAATATAGAATTCGTTTTTTTTCAAGCTTTTGTGATTCTGAAAATTGCAAGAATGTGTATGAAAGGCTATGCCAAGTAGATTTGATGGATAATTATGGGATAGATAAAGAAATATATATAACATCCGGAAATGATTATACGCACGCAATACTTATGAATACTCCCATGCCTTATGATATGAATATTCCCAAACAAAATGTGGTGGGAATTGCATTTGAACCCCCCACGTTTTTGATGAGAGATGGCGATTTTGCACGATTCATAGAGTATGCAAAAAACTATGTTTCAAAATATTGTATTGGATCTTTAGACCTTTGCGCATTTGAAATGCCCACAAAGGGGACACTTATGAATGGTATAACAGAATATAACCCTGTTTTATCTTTACCATTTGTTCAGGAGTATTCATTTATGTGGCATATTACCCCGCCACGAATACTTGCCCAAAAAAAAAGTATCATGTCCATTATGGTAAGTCAAAAAAGCCAAGCGCCTGGACATATATATAGACATGCTTTAGTAAAAGAAATACTGAAAACAAATTTAGCGATTGATATTTACGGACGAGGTTCTGTATATTATTCCTATATGAACGATACTAGAGTGAAAGGAGAATTTGTCAATGATGAACCATATGAATCCTACCATTTTCATATTTGTATTGAAAATTTTCAAACACAATCATATGTTAGCGAAAAATATACGAATACCATTTTATGGGGAACCACGCCGATTTATTGGGGGGCGACTCATATAGATTCTATCTTTCCAAATATAACGATTCCATTATCTGGGAATGTAGAAAGGGATATGCGAATGCTGGCAGATATAATACAATATCCATTGCAATATAAAAAGGAGTTTTTACAAGACGAAATACGCCCAAAATTAAATATTTTGAAAAATCTAGATACTCTTTTTTCTTGATTTTTCTGTTTTTTTTCTTTATATATATTATAATGTCCACCGCTCCTTATTGCAAAACTGGCAGTAGAAGATGTTCCATTAGTAAAAAATGCGTTAAAAAAAATAACCGTTCTTCAAAAAAATGCAAAATCGGTACTCGCAAATGCGCTAATAACCTTTGCTATAAAAAAAACAAAAGCGTTAAATCTAGAACAAGATTCAATGACAAATATGGTAAGTAAATGATATTTCACAAATAGTAAATTAGGCGTAAGTGAAATGAGAAATAGCGTTACAAAAGAAGTTTTTCATTTTTGGTCAGGTGTAACAGTTTTATCATCAAATGATTTGTACCATTGTACCGTTGTACCGATAAAAATATGTACAAATATTCATTGGTAACACGAGTATAAAAAATAAAAATAAAAAAAAACGATATAAACATATTATACCATATTATATAGAAATATGGTAGTGATTTGCCCTATACAGCAAACTCTAAAAGAAACATATAATGATTCAAAGTATGCAAAATATTTTGAATTATTTC
>Ga0214921_10010634_pt1 | contig 11342 bp, 13 predicted proteins | sample LL1505_MetaG_FD_177992 | JGI IMG/M metagenome (GOLD analysis project Ga0214921, IMG submission 177992) | Freshwater microbial communities from Lake Lanier, Atlanta, Georgia, United States - LL-1505 | ecosystem: Environmental > Aquatic > Freshwater > Lake | place: USA: Georgia | collected...
AGGAGTTCGAGAAAGGCGAAAATGCCGACGTAAAGTTGGCCGCCGTTGCCGAAGCCATAGCTGTGAAGCCCTTTGCCGAGAACGAAGTTCACCCCGTACCAAGCCATGAGAATGGTGAGAAAACAGGCAATGGAGCCAACGGCCAAACCGTATCCGCCCCACCAACCACCCAAGCGTCCGTGAAGTAGAATGATGTAAGAAAGCAAGGCGATGAGAGCCCAGGTTTCTTTGGGATCCCAGTCCCAGAAGCGGCCCCAAGAGTAGTTAGCCCAGACACCGCCGAGGATGACTCCGGCGGCCAAAAGGAGAACGCCGATTTGGAGGCAGCGATACAGCTGGAGGACGCCGGTATCGTCGGCTGAGGGGAGGGTGCGGCTTTGTAATGAGCGGAAAACAAGAAAATGTCCCAATGCGGTGGCGAGGGCAAAGGCTCCGTAGCTGAGAGTGATGGTGAGGACGTGGATGGTGAGCCAGAAATTGCTCCGGAGGACGGGAACGAGAGGGTTGAGGGATGGGTCAAGGACAGCGGGCTGAAGGTCAGAAGCCACGAGGGCAAGGATGACAACGGGAGAGGCGGCGAGCAGGTACGCAGGGGCACGATAGCGGGCGGCAAAAAAGATGGCGAAGAGGGAGGAGCCGAAGGCAACCCAGAGGATGCTTTCGTACATGTTGGTGACGGGAGGTCGGCCGGCGATCCAGACTCGGACAGCAAAACCGGCAACCAGAAGAAGCGATCCGAGAAGAGAGAAAAACCATCCCAGGGAGAGAGAGCGGGATGCTTTTTCCTTTTGTTGGCTGAGCAGGAAAAGGGCGGCGAAGAGCCAGGAGATCCAGGCCCAACGAAACGGATGAAACTTTAGATAGATAACCTCGAGCGAAAGCTTGGCTTGAGGGATCTGGGTGTGGCTTTGAATTTCTGCCAAAGCGGAGGGAGATTTAATTTGTCCTGTTGTTGGAGACCAAGGGGATCCGGAGGGAGAGCCGGAGGGGGGCGGGATCATGCGCAGGGCATCCCCGGAAAGGATCGATTGCAGGAGATTTACACGGAGGCTGACGTTTTGGGCGGCTGAGGCGACCGGCGGGATGGAGTCGCGCGAGCCGGAGGCTCGTGCAGTTTCCGCGATGGCCGTGAGCTGAGACAGGCGGGGGAGTGTGCTAAGACGACGAAGAGAGAAAAGGCGGTTATGTTCGGTGAGTCCGAGTTCCTTGCGGAGGGCGGGGTCTTCGACCAAGACGATTGGCTCCTCATTCCATCCGTCCGGCTCCATCCAGAGCGAGAGGATGAGCTGGCGGGCATTCACTTTACCCAGATCGGGGAGTTGGACAGAGGATCGACCTGTGAGGGTAGTGGTGACTTCTTGAGCGAAAGAGAAGAAGGGCTTGATGCGGCCGCGGTGTTGGACGGCAAGAGAGTCGAAGGAGGAGTCGTTGGGCACAAGCGAGGCTTCGGTCTGGGCGGCCTGGCTGTTCAAGCCAGCAGCGAGGAGGAAAAAGGATAGGAAAAGACGGTTCATGAGTGGGGGGAGGGTTCGCGACGAAGATAGAACATGGAGAAGATTCCGACCACCATGAGAAGTGACCCGCTCCACTTTAGAAGCCAACCAGGATCGTGAAGCACCTGTAGGGTTGTGCGGTTTAGGTTTTGCGGATCCCAGCCGGCTTGGGAGAATTTATAGGAGAGGCCGGTGATCTGGGGCAGGAGGCCGGGGGGATAGGTAGCAGGTTGGTTCATTTCCAATTGGGCGGGAATATTGAGGTTCTTTTTCTCGTCCGAAAAAGTAACGGTGGCGCGGAAGTTGGCGGGTTCTTCGGTGCCGGGATCGCGGGGAACGTCGAAAGAGTCGAGGCGAATCGTGAAAGGGAGAGGTTGAAGTTCGAGCCCGAAACCGATGCGGGAGGCGGTTTCGCCGACGTGCAGGACGAACGAAGAACCAGAGGAGATCCAGAAGGCGGGGCCCTCGTGTCCGTCCATTGCGCGGAGCCGGGCGTGAATGGCGGGGCGCCCGGGTTGGTTCGATGGTTTTTCCTCCGGGATGGTCAGGGTTTCGATTCGTCCCTTGGGTTCCCAAGTTAGAAATTTGGCGGACCAGCCTCGCCATCCCGGGGAGAAGGTATCCCCGAGATGAATGATTCCTGTGGTGGAGGGACCGTTGGCAGGAAGGCCGAGATAGGAGAGAGTGCCTGGGGTTGGGCCCGGAGCTAAGATCAGGCGGGAAGGCTTGGAGGGTTCCGCTTGTATACCTTCCATCATGACGAGGACGGCTGGGTTGTCGGGGAGGTCCCCCTCTGTGGCCGGTTGGCCTTCTCGGAGGATGAAGTTGGGCCAGTAGCGTGCGACCAGAATCTTCGTGCCGGACACATCGTCCAAAGTGCGGTTGAGGAGATCGGTTAGGCGATAAACCTCTCCGGATCCGTCAGGCCGGAGAATTTCTATTTCCAAAGGGTCGCCGTCCTTGCGGGATCCGAGAAAAAAGCGAAATCCGCTGGGCGATCCGGTGGTGTTATGAACGATGGGTTGGGAGGGTTCATGCGCGAGAACCATCTGGGTTTCGCGATAGGTGGGGGAGGGAGTGGGACGTTGATCCTTCGGAAGGGAGGGCAGAAATTCGACTTTGGTTTGAGCTCCCAAGTCGGCTTGGGATTCGGTGGGTGAGCCCAAGGCGAGGGAGAGCAGGATGGGTTCCGGGCCAAAGGGACCGGTCATTTCCAAAGTGCAACCCGGGCCGGGGGAGGAGGGATCTGCCACCAAGGAAGTTTTCTCCATCGAGCGGGGAGTGTAGCCGTCGACGAGGAGCTGCGTGTCCGAGCCTGGTAGGGGGAGGAAGCGGGGGCGATCGGGGCGCGGGGTGCGGATTTCGGGATCAAAAGGGGTGGAGAAAAGCTGGCCGGTCGCGGGGCTTTCAACGGTGAGGCGGGGGCGGTCGAGCAGCACCTGTTGGACCGGGGGCGCATTTTGAAAAAGGTCGAGGGATCCTTCAAATCCGCGGGCCCGGCCTAGAAGAGCTCCGCCCAAGAGCGTAATGATTCCGGCATGGGTGATGACGAAGCCGGTGTGGTGGCGTTTCCAAGGCCAGCGAGTGGCAGCCGAACAAATGAGGTTGAGGCAGAGAAGAAGAAGCCAGAGGTTGAACCAAGGAGAACCGTAGACGTAGGCCCGGGCCACGCGGGCGTTGAACCCGGACTCGAGAAACGTGGCAGCGGCGCAGACGCCAGTGAGGGTTATGAGGAGAAGGATGGCGAGATGGAGTGAGCCCAGAGCGTAGACCCATCGCCAAAGAAAGGATCGGGAAGAGCGTTCTTCCTCCATTCTTTTCTGGGCTGGTTCAGCAGGCATGAAATGAGAATAGGGGGGGCGAGCAGAAGAACAAGAGGGGCTCTTTTGCGCACAGGTTATTCCCCGGCTGTCATCGATGATTCGTTGGAAAACTTCCCCGTGGGGATTTTGAGCGGGATTCTATTATGGTGAAGCATTGGATGCGTTTTGTGTGTTGCGTAGGAATCTTGTGCCCCTTTTTGACCGGGGCAGATGAGGGTCCGAGACCCAGCCTAGAAGGTGAGAAGTTTGTCTATGTTGATTCGTCCGGGTCGAAGGTTTCACAGGGAAATTTCGACTGGGCGTGGCCGTTTAGTGAGGGGCGGGCGGGAATTCGCCGCGGGCCTCGGTGGGCCTTGATCGACGAAGAGGGGCGCAGGGTCGGGCAAGCACGGTTTGACTGGGTGGGATTGTTCCACGAGGGTCTGGCGCCGGCTCGACAGGGGGCGAAGTGGGGATATCTGAATCGGGATGGGAATTGGGCCATCGCGCCTTTCTATTCGGATGTTCGTCCTTTCCGGCAGGGTGTAGCGGCTGTTCAGATTGGCGGGTTACCGGGAGTGGCGAATAAGACTGACCAGTTGTTTGGATTGCCGGAGTTTTACAGCAAGCTTTCAAAAAAAACGGATTTTCAAGTACCGGCTCAATCCGGGGGAAAATGGGGGTTGATTAATGACCATGATCAATACGTCGTCCCTCCCAAATACGAAGCGATTTTGGAGGCCTCCCAGGATATGGTTCTTTATCAGGATCAGGGCGCCTGGGGATATCTTAACCTCGAAGGGGAAGTTGCGATCCCTGCAAAGTATCTTAAGGCTTCCTCCTTCCACGGTGGGTTGGCAGAGGTGACCCTAATGAACTGTCGCAAAGGATGGATCGACAAGCAGGGGCAGTGGATGGAAACGGAAAAAATTGTCAGGAAAGAGCTGGAAGAAGTCCGTGCTGCCTTAGGGAAGGTTTCCGCGATTTCCGACGTGGAGAGCCCGGATTCCGCTAGCAGTCGATAGTCTCGCCCTGTCGGGCAAATGAGACGGGGACGGTTTTGGCGGATGGGGATTGTTGGATTTTTTCCTCCATCTCCCGAAGTGTGGAATCTGAGTGGGAGGGGTCAAAATGAGTGATCACCAAGCGTCGGGTTTGGGCATGGACCGCCTCCTGCAGGCAAAGTTCAGGCGTCCCGTGGCCCCAGCCTTGGCGGAGCTTATGTTCCTCTTCGTTGTATTGGCCGTCGCAAATCAAAAGGTTCGTGCCGGCGGACAGTTTGGCGAGAGGGCCTTGTGGGGAAGGAAGAGGCTCGTTGTCTGTCGCAAAGACTAAAGAGCTTTGGGCGTGGTCCAACCGGTAGGCAAGACATCCTCCCGGGTGTGGTACAGCAACGGATTGGATCCGAAGTTCTCCTGATGAGGAGGGAAGCTGGATGGGCTTTCCGGGTTCGATTTCGGAGAAGGAGATCTTGGCGCGGAGCTGGGGAAAGCCGGCGGGAAAGAAGGGTTCGCTTTGCTGCGCGTGCAGGGCTTTTTCAATCAGGTTTCCTGCGGGGGCTCCGGGCAGGCGGGGGGAATAAATCTGGATAGATACATCTTCAGAAAAAGCGGGAGCGAAGAAGGGGAATCCCTGAAGGTGATCCCAATGTGCGTGGGTAAAGAGAAAGGTAAAAGATTTTCTTTTCGATTGGTTCCAAAAGCGGCCGGCTTGGCGTAGGCCGGAGCCTGCATCAAAAATCAGAAGATTGTCTTTTCCCCAAGCCACACTGGCGCAGGTGGTATCTCCTCCGTAAAAGTGGGTGGGAACCTCAGAGGTAGAGGGGGAGGGAATGCTGCCGCGGGTACCCCAGAATGTGAGTTTCATTAGGCTCCTTTTTTGCCCGGAAGGGCGCGCGCGAGAAGCAGGATATTTTTGTCGCCGACTCTCCGGCGTTCGATGCGTTGAAAACCGTTCTGCATCATCAAGGTGCCCCATCCCCCCAGTCCTATTTCGCCGGCTTTACGCCCGGTTCCATGCTCCGGATTGAAGGCTTTCCCATGATCCGAGATTTCAAAAACAAGTTCCATGGGGGAGAGGTAGATTTCGATGTGAACCGGGCCGGGGCGACTGCCATACGAGTGCAGGTGGATGTTGGCGAGGGCCTCGTCGACCGCACCGAGAATTTGTCCCGCATCGAGGTGGTTGAAACCGGCATGGAGGGCCCACCGTTCGGCCAGATTACGCAGGCCATGTAAACGAGGGGGGGCGAGCTCGATATCGATCAGAGATTCGGGGGCGGGAGAGGCCTCGGGCACAGGGAAACGTTAGTCGTTGGGAATCGGTGCAGGGACGACTTTGTCGGTTTTTAGGATGCTTTCTTCCGAGGGTAGACGGGGCACGGGGCCGCCCCAGAGGAGACGCCAAGGTTTGCGGGCGACGGTTCCCATGAAGGTTTTGGCATAGGTCGCGACCACCTTGAAATTTTCGAGGACATTTTTGAGATCTAGAATGGCCTTGCTAATAGCGGACTCGTTTTTGTTTAGAAGTTCGTTCACGCCGTCGAGGAGTTCTTTGCCCGAGGCCATCACTTCATCCAGGTTGGCAGAATGCTTGGCGTACAAAATGGTTCCGGATGGGAGAGCGGGATTGATCACCGGACCCGGCTCCAGATTGAGATATTTTTCAGCGAGGACCGTATCAGAAATCACCGAGGCGACCGTGCCGACGCGAAGGACGGGAAGTGGGTGACGGATTTCGACCACGACGCGGATGCAGCAACCCGGGGACTCCTTGGTGCGTTCTTCGTCCGTCAGGGGACGGATTGAGCGGATTCGCCCGGCGATCGTGCCCGCGTAACGGACCTGCGCTTGGCGATCGAGTCCGACGGCACTTGGGAGATCGATGGTCAAGAGAGCCTTGGGTTTGTTGAGGTCGGTTCCGGAAATGGCCATGGAAAGAGCGCCGAGAAGCACGAGGCTGCACAGGACGACAGTGGCGGCGATGACGAAGTCAGAACGTACTTTTTTCATAAAAACAGGGGATCCATTCAGCCCTGTTGGAGGAGATGTTTCAAGTAATCATCTTGAGATAGGCGGAAGGCGATGGGGCCGTCTGCTTCGCCGCGAACGAATTGCTGAAGAAAAGGATCCGGGTTCGCCCGGATTTCATCCGGGGTTCCCTCGGCAATAATTTCCCCCTGACGAGGACCGTTTCCGAGCATGAGCATATGGGTAGCGATGCGGAAGCAGCTGGTCATATCGTGGCTTACGACCACGGCGGTGACGCCAATCTTGCGCGTGCTGTCGAGGGTCAATTGGTCGACCACTGCGGTCATGACGGGGTCGAGGCCGGAGGTGGGTTCGTCACTGAAGAGGAGCTCGGGATCGAGGGCGAGGGCGCGGGCTAGACCGACCCGTTTACGCATTCCGCCGCTTAGCTCCGATGGCTTGAAATTTTCGAAACCGGTGAGTCCAACCAGTTCGAGTTTCATTTTCACGATCATTTCAATCAGGGACGGATCGACCCGGCTATGCTCCTGAAGAGGAAGGGCGATGTTTTCTCCCACGGTCATGGACTGGAAAAGGGCGCCGAACTGGAAGTTCATTCCGAAGCGGAGACGGATCCGATCGAGCTCCTGAGGGGGCGCCTTCGTGATATCCTCCCCGAAAAGGTGGACCGATCCCGAAGTGGGCTTTTGGGCGCCGATGAGAATCCGCAGAAGAGTGGTTTTTCCGCAACCGCTCCCTCCCATAATGACAAAAGTTTCCCCTTTGCGGACTTTGAAATTCAGGCCGTTGAGGACGGCCCGACCATTGTACGATTGAACAAGATCCTTCACTTCGAGAACCACGTCCGAGGAGGGATTCGCTTTTTTCGGAGTCGGGCTCATAGAATAAAGTAGAACAGTCCAGTAAGGACGGTATCTGCAATGATGATCCACAAAATCGAGTAAACCACGGCAGCCGTGGTGGCACGACCGACTCCTTCCGCGCCTCCCTCTACATTCAGCCCCTGATAGCAGGCAATGGTGATGATAATATGTGCAAAGACGGCGGTTTTAATCATCCCGGAATAGAGATCCCATAGTTCTGGTCGCTGCATAGCCCGCATGATGTAAAAGGAGCTCGGCATGCCCATTTCCAAAGTGCAGACCGCCCATCCGCCCACGAGGCCCACACAATTTCCAAAGATTGTCATGCAGGGGAGCATGATCATCAGAGCAATAAAACGGGGAACGACGAGGTAGCGGATCGGATCGATCGCCATAACTCGGAGTGCTTCAATCTCCTCATTGACTTTCATGGTGCCGAGTTCCGCGGCCACGGCGGAGCCGCTTCGCCCCACGACGATAATGGCCACGAGGAGTGGACCCAGTTCACGCATCAGACTGAGGGAGACGAGGTCGGGAATGAAGCTGTTGGCTCCCATTTTTCCGAGTTCGGTCGAGCTTTGCATGGCGAGAATGAATCCGACGCTGAGCGAGACCAAACTCGCCATCGGGATGGCTTGAACCCCGATCCGGATGATTTGAGCCAGGATTTGAGAAGGAACGAGAATCCCCGGGCGGGTGCATCCGTACAGGATCCATCCGAAGATGCGGAGATTCAGCAGGCCGTAGGTGAGTCTGGAACCCCCGGCGTTGAGAAGGCTTTCGAAAGAAAATTTCAAGCGGAACCAACGGCCAGGGCCCTACGCGCCTCGGCCTGATCCGGGAAGATGGAGAAGACTTCACTGAGTCGGACCAGGTCAAAAGAGCTACGGACGCGGGGCACGAGTGAGCAAATGGCCATTTTTCCGGAGTAGGTGCGGGAGCTTTGGTAATATTCGATCAGAGTGGCGAGACCGGAGGAGTCGACATAGGCTACGGCGGAAAAATCGAGTAGGAGGCAAGGTGTCTTAGCGGCAGCTTTGGCCCGGAGAATAGTCCGGAGAGCGGGAGACTGGTTCAGATCAATTTCACCTGAGACGGCGAGAATAATGATCGTTCCGTCAATTTTTTCGACGATCTCCATGAAGGATTCATTTTATGCCAAGACAGAGCCAATCCCAAGCGCAAAGGCATAATTTTTCACTGGTGATAAGGGATGAATTCGGGAGAATGTTAAGTTCCATGAATTTTCTAAAATTATTCCGCCCTCCCCCGCTGGATTCCATGCTGCAGGTTGTCTCCGGGGTTCCCATCTTCAGCGAATGCACCCGCTCTGAGCTCGAAACACTGCGGTTGCACCTGCATGAGAGGCATTTTTTGGAGGGGGAGATCGTTTTTGATGAAGGGGAAGAAGGGGAAGGCATGTATGTCGTGATTTCCGGAAAACTCAGGGCGGTCCGGAAAGGTCTGCTGAAAAAGAAGACCTTGGGCACGGTTGGCCCCGGGGAGTCTTTTGGGGAGATGGCGCTGTTGGGAGCAAATCCGCGAGTCGCGACGGTTGTGGCCACGGAGCCGACGACGGTCTTGGCCATGTTTCGGCCAGAGTTGCGGCGCTTGGCGGAGGGTCGTCCACGTTTGGGTTATAAAATCGCGATGGGGGTGGCGCGGGTGCTGGAGGCAAGGATGCGCGAGACCGCAGACGGGCATCTCGAGAAGTCCCTCACGGCTTGAGTGAAATGAATCCAAGCGCCCGTTCCTTGGAGCATCCGATTATTTGGGTGGCGGTCATTGCCGGCACGCTGGGAACGATTGTCCTCCTGAATACCATCGCTTGGCTGACGCTCCCTCTCGTTTTGGCGGTGGTTTTTTATTATCTGGTGGAACCGCTGTTGCAGCGGATGCAAATGGCCGGGGCAACTCCCAGCCAAGCGTTGGGAATCTTTTTGGGGGTTGCTGTTCTGGCTACGGCCATCGCTGCGGTCACTATTTTACCGGCCATGCTGAACGGGCTATCCGAGTTTCAAAACAATCTTCCGGAATACTGGGATCGGCTTCAGATGGTGATGCGCAACAACCTGATTTTGCTCGAGGATAAATACCATTTTGCAAAAAAGGCAAAGTTGGCTGAAGCGTTTCAAAGTCAGATGGACAATTTTGCCTCCACTTCAGGGAAAGAACACATTGCGGACGTGGCAATCTTCCTTCTGCACTGGCTGCCCAGTCTCCTTCTGGTTCCATTCCTTGCCTTCTTTTTTCTGCGCGACGGGGCCGCTTTTCATCGGTTGGTCCTCAGGGCTGTTCCGAACGCTTTTTTTGAGAAGACCCTGATTTTGTTCGATCGCTTGAACCGCCAAATGCACGCCTACTTTCGGGGGATGCTGGGGTTGACGTTGCTGGACACGGTCACACTGGGTTTGGGGCTATGGTTTTTGGGGCACGGGCCGGGGATTTTTGGGTTCCGTGATGCGATGGTCCTAGGGCTGATCTGCGCCGTGTTTGCTTGGGTGCCCTATATCGGTTCGGCTCTCGGAGGTTTGGTGGCGGTGGCAACCTGTGCGGTCAAGGCACCTCAAGCTGGATGGCTGATGCTGGCGGTGATCGTGCTCTTTCTTCTCGTAAGAATGTTGGATGAGTTTGTCTACACGCCCATGACGGTGGGCCGGGCCTTGCGCATGCATCCACTTATCACCGTGATGATGATTTTTACCGGTGGGATGTTGGGAGGTGTGTATGGACTCCTTTTGGCCATGCCACTGCTGGGGGTTTTCAGCGTCTTGGGTCAGATGTTTGGTGAGATCTGGTTCGATCCCCGTTTGAGGGCGCGGCACCAGGCCCGGATTCTTCTTCAGAAACACCTCGCGTCCAAGGATTTAGATCTTTAGCCAGGGGGTTTTCTCTGGGCGGGGAACTTGCCCCCGTAGAGATGGACAGGCACAATGTGGCTATGGCTAAATCCCGATCAAAAAAAACTGTTCACAAGGCAGGTTCGTCTAAAATTTCGCATGATGTCCGGGAGGTAATCTCCCATGCCGAGGAGCTTTTGCACGCCACGGCCGGAGAGTTGGGGGAAAAGGCACGCGAAGTCCGTCAGCAGTTGGCTAACAAAATCGAGGCGGCGAAAGAGAAATTCCAGAGCCTCGAAGACGTGAAGGATGCGGCAGAGGAGGGAATGAAGGAGGCCGACAGGGTGATCCGCAAACATCCTTATGAATCTGTGGGTGTGGCCTTGGTGGCGGGTCTTCTGATCGGCGCTTTGCTAAATCGTCGCTGATTTTGGAGTCGATCCATGATTTCTGCCCTGCGTGATCTTGCTTTGACCTCCATTCAAGTGGTGGAGCAGCGGCTCCGTCTTTTGGGAGCGGAACTTCAGGAGGAAAAATGGCGGGCGGTTGAGGCGATCCTCTGGCTCGCTGCGGGTTTGATTCTGGGGGCCTTGGCGCTTTTGGTCGCTTCCCTGGCGGTCGTTCTTTCGGTCTGGCCCGATCCCCGGGCGCGTCTGCTGGCCTTGGTTGGGCTGGCTGTTCTTTACGGGTTGGGAGCTCTCGCGGCTTTTTTGCGGATGCGAAAAAGAATCCATGGGGAGGGCATGCCTTTTGCTGACACCGTGGCGGAATTTCAGAGGGACCGGGAATGGTTGAGCTCCCGGCGCTGACCCGGGCGCGGCAGATCCGCCTGGCCTGTCAGGCCTCCTCGCGGCGGGCGGGGTGGGAGTTCCGTCGTGCCTGTGCCCAGGCATCCTCGATCGGTCACTGGATTGATGAGGGGGAAAACGTGATCCGTCTTGGGACCCAATGGGGTGGATTGGGACTGACCTTACTCTCGCTTTTCTATCCTGGGAAAAAAGCGGCCAGTCATGGAGTCGGTCTGGCCGGTCGCGCTTTGGCCGGTCTGCGGCTGGTCCAACAAATCGCCCAAGCCTGGGGTCGCGCTAAGAAATCGTAAAAGGAATCCGTGAGACTGGTCATCAAAATCGGCAGCAGTTTGCTGGGGACTCCCGACGGCGGGTTGGCCCAAGGCCGGATGCGTGGATGGGCCAAGGAGATTGCCCAATTGCGCCGGGCCGGGCATGAGGTGATTCTTGTTAGTTCCGGAGCGATCCGTGCCGGCATGCAGGCACTGCGCCTCAAAAAACGGCCGACTTCCCGTCCTGAAATGCAGGCCTGCGCTACCATCGGGCAACCTCTTCTTATGAAGGCT
>Ga0214921_10010636_pt1 | contig 11340 bp, 20 predicted proteins | sample LL1505_MetaG_FD_177992 | JGI IMG/M metagenome (GOLD analysis project Ga0214921, IMG submission 177992) | Freshwater microbial communities from Lake Lanier, Atlanta, Georgia, United States - LL-1505 | ecosystem: Environmental > Aquatic > Freshwater > Lake | place: USA: Georgia | collected...
GGAAGAACTATTGACTCAGCCACCACGTGACCTTTGGCGGAATGCCTGCGATATATCAGGCACACAGGCTGTCAGTCAGTGGCTCGCTTGAGCTTCTTCTTTTGCTTTTTGGTCAGCGGAAAGTCTACCTTTTGATCTAGGAAACTTTCTGCGTGTTCCTTAGTAAGACGCCCTGCTCGAACTTCTTCAATGGCATTGCGTAGTGCATCTTCAACAAACTCGTTAAAAGTTATATCACGATCATGTGCCATCTTCATGTAGGTCAACAGTTCTTGATCAGTGAAGTCAACAGGTACGCTGACACGGGTATCATAGTCTTCGCCTGATTGAATAGCTAGACACTTTTGAATAAAGTCGTCATCAACTTCCAAATCAACATAGCAAAGATCATCCCAGGCTTCATTTGAAGAAGTACCTCGACTAGCACTTTCACTATCATGTTCAAACTTAAAGTCTGGGTTAAACATGCGATAGGCACGATTGTGTAGATAGTCGTGTGCCTGTACTTCGTAGACTTCTTGAGTTCGAGTATCAAAGATAATGCTGAAGCTATGACCATCGTGATTGCCATCCCAACTGTCTAAGGTGTAGGCAGTTGGACCGTAGCATGTCCAGCAGTAGTCACTACCTTCAGTGATACGGTAGTTGACCAGTTCCATCCATTCTTTCATTGAAATCATTTTATCATTCCTTCTACTTGTTTGCTTTCTTTAATCATACGCATCAATTGACGATTGCGTTCCTTTTGTTCTGCACTAGCACGTTTCTTTTGGTCACTGAGCTTGAGCATCATGTCGTACTCACGTGCCCAACGGACACCGTGTAGCCATGTTTCCAATCCTTCTAGACTGCCTACATACAGTTCAGCATCGCGATTGTAAATTGGCAAGCTATCAACGTCCTTGGGCTTGAGGCTTAGGGCACCATGATCGTCTGACCAATCGCTGTGTTTGCTTTTGGCAAACTTAAAACCAAGCTCGTCTACCTGTTGTTCGAGTCTACGAACTCTTTCAATTGTGTTCCAGCCGCTCATACAATCTTTCCTAATCCTAGCCAAATAAGTTGATCCAATTCTGTTTGATAATCAGTGCGGCCATTCCTACGTTTTTCGTAGATAGCTCGCAATATTTCCGTGCCATCACCGTAGTCAGTAACACCTGCTCCACGGCTTTCTAATTCTTCAATTAGATCGTCTGTTTCAAAGTCCGCAAGATCAACATCTACCTCAACTTCTGTGTAAATGGTTTTATACATGATCACTCCTGGGTTAGTTTGCTAATGTCTTTGTGTTTGACAATTATAACATGATACGTCTTGCCTGTCAACCTGATAGGCAAATCCAAATGTATAGTGATCTCTGGACCGTCCGTGTCGTTCAATTTACGATCGTTGCCCACACTACCAATAAATGGAATCTTGTTCCATCGTCCAAACACTCGATCACCTATGTGATACTTAGGCTTATATCCTATTCGATTAAAATAGTCTGTTTGGTTGCCCATATTACTTCTTTGATTTGATTTCTTCTACTTCTTCCGGAGTAGCGTATCGAACAGGAGGATTCATTGCTGTCCAACTGTCTGTTGTAAAGATGCGTACAGGTTTCCAATATTTGTGTAGAATGTTATTGACAATGATGATTGCCGCAATTACTACTAAAAACCCTAATGCTGTTAAAATGCTTCCGGCTAGAAATACAGCCGCTTGATCCATATCCATTATTCGTCTCCTTGCGCTTCGTACTCGCGAACTTGATCACGGAATACTTGTAGCTGTCGAATCATGTTGTCTACACCATCTGCGTTCATAGTGATCTCACTATATCCCATTTGGAAACTAACACGACTGTTGTTGGTAATACCTAAACGGTAATATGTAGTTGGTGGCTTCTCTGGCTCCGGCGGCGGTTCAATATACGGAACTGCTTGAGGAGTAGGAAATGGTACTACATTTTTTGGCATTTTATTTTTTTTAAATAAATCAAACATTGTATTCTCTTTCATATTGAGCCAGCGAGCCAGCGGATTACAAACTAACGGTAATGCAATTATACATAACCATGCTATCTGTGTCAACGGAAACAAATCTGTTTTGAGCACAAAGAGATCTATCATTCCTATGACGAAGTAAACAGCACTCCACCAAAACAACCAATAACCGCCTGTGCGCTCAAACAGTTTCATTTTGCTTCTTCTTTCTTGCGTTCAATAGGGGGAGGAAAGTAAGGCTCGATCACAAAATGATTTGCACCATACCAACCTATTGCTGAAAAGAATCCTACTACAACCCATGTTGCAATTATCATGTTATCTCCGATTTAGTTCGGCCCACACTAGGAAAGCCTTAAATGCATTATACACTGTTTCTGCTTCCTTGTCATCCTGTGTTACTTTTACGCCACGAACATAAAATCCATTTGGTGTAACTTTGAGCATTTCATTTGGCCCAACATGCATTGAAATGGTATTTGATTGTGTACTATCTGCAACAGTAAAGTACTTGCCGTCATCAGATGGCTTCACAGGTGAGTAATTATAGGTCATTTGAAACTCTTTTTGTTGTGAAACACAGATTGATAGGCTCTGTTTAATTTGTAGAACAACTTGCTTTTCAATGGACGTTCGCTGGACAAGGTCATTTGCCATTCGTCTCGTTTAAACGGAATAACCTGCATGATAGGATCACCTGGCTGTAGGTGAATTGCCTTACTGCCTACAATATAACCTGGAAACTCCACAGGAACATCGTGAGTATCTGTATCTACAATGGCAGGCAACATCACATAGTTTGGTTCGAACTGATAGAATGGCTGTATGAACAAACAACTGTAACCTGGAGGAGTTTTAATACCCCAATGGTTAGTGATCTTGAAAAAGTGTTTGTTGATGCCGTCATGTTTGACAGGACATTGTTCATGATGATGCTTTTTGATATACTCTTGATCCTGGCATTCAAGTTTGAAATCTTCGTAACGACCTTTCTTGAAGGGATCAAGTATGAACTCAAACACGTTTGGCAGAACGTAGCCTGTGGTAATCATGTCTTGTACAGGAATACACATCTTGATAGTAGGTACATTCAGTTTTTCATATTCATTTACTCGCCATGTTTCTAGATCTTTGTACCAAGAAGGAATGACCTTGTTGGCAGGCCGCGGAGGAAAATGTTCTAGTATGCTAGGGTCAGCAGTGGTAAATTTAATTTCCATTAGATCTTTTCTCCAGCTTTAAATCCACGGAATCGAATGAAGCGTGGAAAGCGTAGACTGTATGTGCCATCTTGGTTCTGTGTAATAGCATCCGCCCGGACTTCTACGACTTGACCATGTAACGTATCACGTTCGTCCCAAAATGAACTACGATGACTGTCAGTAAAACCACTGCCCACATTGACCGAAATCGTCTTCCCGTCATCAACACCTTCACAAACCAATGCGCCAAGACGTCCGACATTTCGACCAGTACCCTCTTCCACTTCTCGAATCGTGAGTGAAACTTCAATGAAAGGTTTTTGTTTAAGCCAGCTTGTGGATCTCTTTGTTTCATATTTGGCCTCAGGTTCTTTAATCATGATACCTTCAAAGCCAGCTTCAACCATTTCCTTGTTGTAGTCTTTAAAAGCAATTTCGTCTGTGAACACATCAAGATTGAATTCTTTCTGTGGGATAACATCAATGTGACCCATTTGGTCAAACAGATTCTTGAAGCTTCGTAGCAGATTGCTACGACGACGCTGACCTTGTATGCTTTTGCCTGCTTTGAATTCCACTAATGGAATCATATCAAACAGCATCAGTCGGGCATCTTGTGCCTGCACATTGTCTTTGCGATGTACCTGTTTCATAAGGTCTTGAAAGCTATTGCTAACTACTTCACCATCTAGAACATAACTGCGACCCAGCTCATCAATGTTGGCTAGGATGCCTTCTGTAATATGACTGAAGTTTTCTAGAACTTTGCCGTTGCGAGTATATTGTACAACTGTCCGTGACTCGTAGTCTACAACAGTTAGGCAACGCACACCGTCTAGCTTTGGTTCAAGCAGTTTGATGCCTGTAATCTTTGATTCGTGATTGGCACCATCGTGAGCCAACATACATTCAAACACAGGCACACGATATTGATCTTTCTTTTGTTTCTTTGCAACTGTGTTTACAGTCTTTTCACTTACACCGCAACGCAGGTCTTTGATAAGGATACGACGATAGAAGTCGTTCCATTGTGTTTTGGTAGCCACACCCATTGCCAAGATGATAGCATCACGTGCGGCATGTCCTGTAATCTTGCGAAGATAAAGGCTGTCAGACAACTGTTTAAAATTAGCCCATGCAAGTCCTTGTCCTGTGTCATCTTCCTTGATAGGAACTTGTTTAACACCAAAGGTGTACAGTTTGTCTAAACACATACGGACACCTTCAAAGAACTCATCAAGTCCTTCGTCCATAGCGTCTGCTATAATTTGCTCTTTGGCTAGTCGTGAGTTATCAGCTTCAAGACGCTGAATGATAACCTCTGGTTGAGTACGCATTTAGGCTCCTAACATTTAATATACTACTAGTATAACATCGTTAGGAGGAGTTGTCAATAGATAAGATTCTCGTATTTGGACAGATCGTACTTGGATAAGTCCGTAATGAACGGTGTACCTACAGTAACATCCAAAAAGAACAGTTCGTGAAACCGTGCTTTAATATCTACTTGACCTTCCACTAAACTACCTTTATGCTGGATTCCCATTGGAATTTTCCCTACTTCACCGTTGCCAGCACCAATTCCGCGACTCAATAAGTGATACGGTACCCAATAGTGTACTGCGCCATTGCCGTATAGTGCAGAAAACAAACCATAATTAGCACAATCTGGTTTGACCTGTTGCCATGATCCTTTCTTAGAAGGTTGCACTTTGGAATCTATTATGGGAATATTCTTTGCACGTTCAGCCCAAGTCAACGCATAACCTCGTTTTATGATCTGCTTTTTTGGGTCAGGAGTCATCGCTGTAAAAAATTTAATCTCTATCAGGTTGCCGGCTAGGCCAGCGGCCGTGCTTTCATCTAAGACAGCATCGTGGTTGGCATTCTTCTTTGGCAATAGTTGCGGGCAACTGGCACGGAATTCGTTTTCCCAGTCATCGCCGCGATGCTTTGAAATACCTTCTTTAAACCATTTTTGCATGTCTGCAGGGAAGCCGTAGGTATCGGTCCAACGAGTCATTGCAACTTGATCTTGAAATTCGCGGAAGGCCTTGGTATCCATTGCGACAACGTCAGCCATTGTAAATTGTTTCATAGGGTTTCCTGTAGTTGATGTATATATTGTACGATCTACAGGGAATCCTGTCAACTATTTTGAGTAAATGCCCAAGTATTCGGCCCAGCTAGGGTGTGCAATGTGATAGCCTTTCTTCTTGCGCTTCTCGACCAATTCCCAGAAATGCGGCTTGTGTGGCACGTTTTTTGGTTTCATTTTGGTTGATGCTGCCTTTTTGTAATTACAAGGTTTGCAGGCCGTAGCAGAGTTTTCCCAGGTAGTTTTACCACCTTTAGAAACAGGCAACACGTGATCTAGTGTAGCACTTTGATCTGTTACATCTACGCCACAGTATTGGCAAGTGTACTCGTCTCGTAAGAATATATTACGCTTGCTCATGCGAACTGTGACCTTTGGTCGTTGGTACTCTCTCAACATCATAACAGCAGGCACACGAGTTTCCCAACGGGCAGATCTCACGATCCAATCCTCGTGCCATTCCATTACTGTCACTTTGTCTAGTACAATATATCGTACGGCCTCCTGCCAGTCTACTACTGACAATGGCAAAAGGCTGATAGGTTGCATGTCTGCATTTAATAATAACGTGCTCATTTTGTTTCACTTTTGGTTGCTGCCAAATATTTAACCCCATAAGGTATTATATACTCAGATTACGCTAAAATCAAGCCTTTACGCAATAAATTATGTATATGAGCAAATTGATGATCACAGGTGCCAACGGATTCCTTGGCCGCAACTCAATATTATTTTTCAAACAGGTTTTTGATGAAGTCGTTTTGGTTGATCGTGCTCCATTTAACAATCGTTGCACAGAAGGTTGGCATCACGACAACTTGGTCTATTACGCTGATCTAACCACAGACATAGATGTTTATAGAGAGTTGTTAGCTGATGTAGATGTTGTACTACACCTAGCCAATCGTGCTAGGATTGATCCTAGTTGGACAGAGTACGGAGACTACTATGCCACAAACATCACAGCTACACAACTGTTCTTTGAAGCTGCACAACGAGCCGGAGTCAAGAAGTTTATACACATTAGTTCTAGTTCAGTCTACGGCAACAATGGCAAGATCCGTCAAGCTGAATCGGATCCCCTAATGCCAACCAATCCCTATGCTGTGAGTAAGATGGCAGGCGAATGGGCACTACATGTCCAAAGTCTAAAAGGCGATACTGAATTGGTTATTGTTAGACCATTTACTATGTACGGCGACTTTATGGAAGATGGCCGCAATGCATTGGTAATTCAAAAGTTTATTAGTGCATGGGAAAAAGGCTTGCCCTTGTTGTTGCACGGCGGTGGAGATCAACGCAGAGACTTTATACACGTCTACGATGCTGTCCGTGGCTTACTTATGATATTAGAACACGGAGAAAATGGTGAAGTCTATAACTTGGGTACAGGAAAATCTGTTACAATAAAACAATTAGCCGATGTCATTAGTAACAGGCAAGTTAAAGTTCCTGCACGTCCAGGAGCAGTCAGTGTTACCGAAGCTGACATTACACGTCTAACAGAAATTGGTTTTGAACCAATGGTCAACGTTATTGACTGGTTGACTAATATAATGCAAGAGCTTAAAATTAAAAAATTATTAGAAAAGGAATCCCAATGAGTTTAGTACCTATGGTAGTCGAGTCTACTTCAAAAGGCGAACGTGCCTATGACATTTACAGCCGCTTGCTCAAAGAGCGTATTATTATGTTGAATGGACCCGTTGAGGATTACATGTCCAATTTGATCGTGGCGCAGCTATTGTTTTTGGAAAGTGAAAATCCAGACAAAGAGATTAGCATGTTTATCAATAGCCCAGGCGGCGTGATCACAGCCGGCATGGCCATCTATGATACCATGCAGTTTATTCGTTGCCCTGTTGCAACCTATGTAATGGGACAGGCCTGTTCAATGGGCTCATTCCTAGCACAGGCAGGTGAGCCTGGCAAGCGTTTCATGTTGCCCTATGCACGTCACATGATTCATCAGCCTAGTGGTGGTGCTCGTGGTATGCAAAGTGATATTGAAATCCAATATCAAGAGATCACCAAAATGAAAACCATGCTTACTGAACTTTATGTCAAACACAACAGCAAAGGCAAGACCTATGCAGAGTTTGAACGTGACATGGATCGAGACACATTCATGAGTGCGCAAGAAGCTCTTGACTATGGTCTCGTTGACAAGATTATTGACAAGCGTCCATGAGATTATTTGCGTTAGGTTGCAGTTTTACCAGTTACAATTGGCCTACTTACGCTGACATCGTGGGTAGGTCTTACGAACATTTTGAAAATTGGGCTGTAAGTGGGATTGGTAATAGAGCAATCTTTGAACTCCTAATTGAACTAGATGTAAAGAACAAGCTAACAGCAGATGACATAGTTATTGTTCAATGGAGTGGCATCCATCGCTGGGATGTTCACTTGCCCGCTTTCAAAGGTTGGCAAGGTAAAGGCACTATTATGGGCAAAACTAACAGCTACAACGAAGAATGGATACGAGACTACTGGGATGAAAAAAGCTATATCACGCACACCTGTCATTTTGTATTGGCAGCAAGGGCATATTTAGAAAGCAAAGGTTGCCGTTGGATATTCACGTCATTGAACAACATTCTAGATGATGTGAACCAGTACGGCGAGTTGGATAATTATCTAACAGAGTTAAAAAAGATCAATTGGTTGCCTAACATGACTGAATGGTTAGAAAAAGGTGGATATCAAAAGGCCAAGTTTTTTAGTCAAACTAACAAGTTTGGAGTTATATCAAACGCATTTAGAACTGAGTTTTTTGACGAACATCCAACACCTCTAGCACATTATGATTACGCAGAGCAGTACCTAAAGCCTCTGTTAGGAATAGAATTAGATAGACAGTTTGCAGAGCAAGCTGAAGAAATAGTAGCTTCTACCGACGAGTTTGAAAAACTAGGTAAGAAGTTCAGAATGAATTTAAACTGGTAGGAATACAACATGGCAAGATTGGAAGGTAAAATAGACAAGGGTTGGGGCTACGAAATCATTTGGGCCACCAATGAAAAATACTGTGGCAAGATAATGGTATTTGAAAAAGCAGGTGCAAAGTTTTCTTTACACTTTCACAAAGAAAAAGATGAAACTTGGTTTGTGAACGAAGGCAGCTTTAAACTTATTTGGTGCGATACTAGCACAGCTACCTACCATGAAAAGATTCTAGAACAAGGGTCAGTATGGCGCAATCCCCCAATGATGCCACACCAACTGATTGCATTACAAGATAACTCAATGGTGTTTGAAGTTAGCACAGCAGATTCAGTAGAAGACAATTACCGCATAGCCCCAGGAGACAGTCAAGTTGCAACCGAACCAGAACAACCTACAGCCTAAACTGTCTTGGACAGGCGGCGAGTTTCGCACCAAATGTGTAATTGGACTAGATCGTGACGGAGTAATCAATCGTGACCTAGGCACCTATTGCTACAAGGTAGAAGACTTTGATCCAATCCCCGGTAGCCTAGATGCTATTGCTACCATGCGACGCAAAGGCTACAAAATTGTAGTGATCACTGACCAAGGCGGAATCGAAAAAGGCCTGTACACACAGCAGGATGTTGACACAGTTCATCTACACATGCTGGACCTTTTGGGCAAAGCAGGCTGCACCAGTATTGATGGTATCTATTATAGTGCCAGCAGCCGTAAAGAAGATATGTATGCCAAGCCAAATACAGGCATGTTCAAGCGTTGCGAAAAAGAAATCAAAGATATCAAATTCAAACAGGGCTACTATGTTGGCGACAAGATTAAAGATCTTAAAGCAGCAGTAAACATAGGAGCAAAGCCTGTGCTAGTTCGTACAGGTTACGGACTAGAAACAGAAACAGAATTAAAGAAGTGGACCTACAGAGAACTCAAACGTAGAACACTTATATTTGATACACTAGAAGATTTTGTAAACTCGCTAGCATGAAACGAATTGTAGTCAACGGAACATTTGATATATTGCACAGGGGACATATAGAATTATTAAACTATGCCCGTGAGCTAGGTGATGAACTGTTGGTTTGTATCGACAGTGACAGCCGTGTGTCCTTCCTCAAAGGCCTTGATCGACCCATAAACAATCAATGGGATCGCATGATGATGTTGAAGAATCTCAAGGCTGTAACTGATGTAAAGATTTTTAACACTGAACAAGAACTAGAAGATATATTCTGGGACTACCGACCAAACATTATGGTCAAGGGCAGTGACTATAGAAACAAACCGATTGTAGGACAAGAATACTGCGGCCAAGTGGTATTTTTTGAAAGACTAGATGAATACTCAACAACAAAAACAATTCAAAGTATTATTGATAGGTGATAACTGTAAAGATATCTATCAGTATGGTACTGTAGATCGCATCAGCCCAGAAGCACCTGTGCCTGTGTTTGTGCTCAGTCACAAGGAAGAACGTGATGGTATGGCTGGCAACGTGTTTAACAACTTGGAATCAATGGGCATTGAAGTCAACTATCTGTTCGGTGAGACCAGCACCAAGACACGTATACTTGATAGCCGCAGCAAACAACAGATTGTTAGAATTGATAATGATGTAAGATCAGATCCTATTCAAATAGAAAGCGAGCTGCCCAATTATGATGCCATTGTGATCAGCGACTATAACAAAGGCACAGTCAGCTACGAACTAATTGAAGATCTGCGTAAAGAATATACAGGTCCTATCTTTGTTGATACCAAAAAGACTGACCTTGCAAGACTGGAAGGCTGCATTATCAAAATCAACTCGTTGGAGTTCAGCAGACTTACTAGCAAGCCAACTGATCAAACAAGTCTAATAGTCACACATGGAGACAAAGGTGTAGTATGCGGACAAAACTTTGCAGCCGCACACACTGTTGAAGTGGCAGATGTATGTGGCGCAGGAGATACATTCTTGGCAGCACTGACATTTAGATACCTTGATAACAGCGGCGACCTTTGGGAAGCAGTCAAGTTTGCCAACAAGGCATCAAGCATTACTGTACAACACCTGGGAGTATACGCACCCACTTTAGAGGAAATAGTATGATAGCACTTACAGGCGCAGGCGGGTTCATAGGCAGTGTAGTTCTAGGCTACTTGAACAGACAGGGTATTAAAGATGTCTATCTGTTTGACGATCTATCTAACCCAACACAGTTTAAGAATCTAGTGGGCAAACAATATCTAGGCCTGCACTCTACAAAAGAAATAGTATCTGATCTCAAAGACTTTGAATGTGTAATACACATTGGCGCCAATGCCAACACACTGGAAACTGATTGGTCCAGCATCTATTATACAAATGTAGTATCCACACGCCGCTGGCACGATCTATGTAGAGACAACGGAGTACCTTTTATCTTTACTTCCAGTGCAGCCATATATGGTAACGGTGAAGGCCCTATCAATCAATATGCCTTCAGCAAGTTGGTCAGTGAACAGGAAATAACACACGGACTCATACTTAGATTGTTTAATGTCTACGGACCAAACGAGTATCACAAAGGACGTATGGCCAGTACAGTGTTTCATTGGCACAATCAATTACAAAAAGAAAGTGCTATCAAGGTGTTTGAGAACAGCGAACAGTATCACCGTGATTTCGTCTACGTAGAAGATGTTGCTCGAGTCGTGCTACATTTTGTTAAAAACTATCAGCCGGGGATATATGATGTTGGTACAGGCGTTGCCACAGACTTTCTTAGTGTAAGCAAATTGATTACAGATGAGATACGTTTAATCAACATGCCCGATGATCTGCGAGCACAGTATCAAACCTACACTAAAGCCAACACCGATCCCCTAACTGAAGCAGGGTTTGATGTAGCATCAATGCGAACTGTTCAAGCAGGTGTTAGTGAATATCTAGAGTATCTTAAACAGGGTAGTCTTTATTAAACACTACAACTAGGGCCTCAACTAGGTCCTCGATCATTCCATCATCATGAAACGGAGTAGGTGCAAAACGCAACCGCTCCGTTCCCACATCCACTGTGGGATAGTTGATTGGTTGTACATAGATGTTGTATTCTTGTAATAGCAGATCACTCATGGCCTTACA
>Ga0214921_10010637_pt1 | contig 11340 bp, 9 predicted proteins | sample LL1505_MetaG_FD_177992 | JGI IMG/M metagenome (GOLD analysis project Ga0214921, IMG submission 177992) | Freshwater microbial communities from Lake Lanier, Atlanta, Georgia, United States - LL-1505 | ecosystem: Environmental > Aquatic > Freshwater > Lake | place: USA: Georgia | collected 2015-05-28
GTTTTTGTTAATAGTTGGTTAAGCTCACCTTCATTGCCAGGAACCCAGTTTGAAAGGATTGATTCCAGTACAATTGATTTCAAAATTCCCGGTGGTGTTAATAGTGTAGGTGAGTTGAATTCAAAATTGTTTTTCGTTGCCTCTCCAAACCCTGCAAACGACAGGGTTTTTGTATATGGATTAGAAATTAATCTTAACGCTAATTATTCTATGGAATTAACAGATGTTGCTGGAAAAACAATACAAAACTTTGAACCAAAAGCCTTTGGGGATGTTTTTGAAATCAATGTGTCAGATGTAAGCAAAGGAATTTATTTGTTAAGGGTTTCAGATAATGATAAATTAGGTTACCAAAAATTGGTGATTGAATAGTTTCAGATAAATAATTTAAAATAAAATAAAGGCGCGATTTATCACGCCTTTGTTATTTATGAAACGATTCATTTTGTGATTTTCAATCAAATATTCTTCCTTTTTTGTTAAGCCAAAACATCGGCTTATTTTTGCGCAAAAGCACTATATATTTTGTACCGGATAATTCTTCGATTTTTATTTTACCTGTCTGCCGAGACAGCTCATTACTTTGCGTTAAACAGTCTTCAATTGTTCTGCAAAATTCCATTTTTTAGGAGCATACTCTGTTCAATGTATGTAGTGAGAAAAGAATATGAGTTTCTTGGTATTCGATTTAAAAATAGGGTAGGATTGGCTGCAGGTTTTGATAAAAATGCTAAGTACCTTGGAGAGTTATCTGCACTTGGTTTTGGTTTTATAGAAATTGGAACCGTAACCCCTAAGCCCCAAGCAGGTAATGATAAACCGAGATTATTTAGGCTGATAGAAGATGAATCTGTTATCAATCGCATGGGATTTAATAATGATGGATTAGATGTGATTGTGAAAAGACTTCAGTCGCGACCAAAAGATTTGATTGTGGGTGGAAACATTGGCAAAAATAAAGTGACACCCAATCAAGAGGCTGTAAATGACTATAAAATCTGTTTTGATAAATTGTATGATGTGGTGGATTATTTTGTGGTAAATGTAAGTTCGCCCAACACACCAAATTTAAGAGAATTGCAAGACAAAAAACCATTGGGTGAGATTTTGAATGCACTAATGGAAATGAGAAGCGCTTTTATTTCAACAGGTAAAATTTGTAAACCCATTTTGTTGAAAATTGCTCCAGACCTAGGAAATGAGCAATTGGACGATGTTGTTGATATTGTTAATGAGACTGGAATAGATGGAATAGTGGCAACAAATACTACGATCAGCCGAGCTGGTTTATTAACAAGTAAGGAAAAGGTCGAAAGCATAGGTTCAGGAGGTTTGAGCGGTAAGATACTAAGTGATAGAGCCACTGAGGTTGTGGCTTATATTCACAAAAAATCTTCAGGAAAGATTCCTATTATTGGTGTTGGAGGCATACATTCTGCCAAAACGGCTCAGGATAAAATAAATGCGGGTGCGGCTTTGGTTCAGGTATATTCTGGATTTATTTATGGTGGACCTCAAATGATAAAAGATATAGCGAAAGCAATATGAGAAAGACAACAATTTTAATGACATATTTATTGGTTTTTATTGGATTTGCCTCCGCACAAAACCTTATTGATAATTACGATTATTCTGCAAAAAATAAAAATGATAAGCCACGCCCGATAAGGTACAATGCCTTTGGTGTATCAGACCCTACCAACCAAATTATGATTGGAGGAAATCATGTTTCCTTTCGTAAAATGGGATTTGGATTAAGTTGGAGGGCAGGTGCAAAATTTATTGATGAGTCATATAGTAAAAGTGGAGATGTTTCCTATGATAATGCCAAATCAAATAAATGGTTAACGGGGAATAAAAGTCTTAGCTATGCTTATACAGTAATGCCTGGATTCGCCTTTGCGGTTACAAAGAAAATTCCTTTGTTTTTAGGAGCGGGTATAATTAGACAACGTCAAATTGAAGAATACGATGGAATTACTGGAAAAGGTTGGAGTATGAATCCAGATGAAACCAAATTTAATTTCAATTTCACTGCACAAACATTTATTCCACTAGGTAATACTGTGGTTTTAAACTTCGGATACGATCACCTTCCACAAAGTATTTTTATTGGAATTACCATTAGTCATAAATACAATTTTATTGATATTGATGAATGGTAGAAAATGCCTACAAAGGAAATTGGTGTTTTTTTTGAGTAAAAGATTTTACTGCAAGAAAAATACTCACAACTATCATCATTGAGGCTAAAATAAAGGGTGCTCCAGGGAAATAGTAAGGTGTTTCGGCTGATGTGAAATAAGCAAATAAGCCATTCATTAACACAGGACCTATGATGGAAGTTACACTTATCAAACTGGTTAGTGCTCCTTGTAGTTCTCCTTGCTCATTGGCAGGTACATGATTTGAAATAAAACCTTGTAAAGCTGGTCCCGCCAAACCACCCAAGCAATAGGGAATTAAAAAAGCATACATCATCCAACTTGAAGAGGCAAATGCAAAAAGCAATAAACCAATGGCGTAAAATGCCAAGCCTGCATAAATGGATTTTACTTGTCCAATTTTAGGTATAACAATCCTGATTAATCCCCCTTGTACCAAGGACACCAAAACACCGACAAAACCTAAGGAGTAGCCCACCATGGCTTCATTCCAACTGAATTTAAGCATGGTATAATACGACCAATTTGATTGAACTGCATGTGAGGCAATGTATATAAGCATAAGGCAAGCTGCTAATGAAGACACTGCAGGATACCTTTTTAAGTTTAACAGAGATGAGACAGGGTTTGCTCTTTTCCATTCAAAGTTTCTACGATTATTGCTATCCAAAGATTCAGGAATGAAGAAGTATCCATACAAGAAATTCATCAATGTGAGAACTGATGCGGCAATAAAAGGAACTCGAGAGCCCCATTGTGCTGAAATGCCACCAACTACCGGTCCAATAATGAAACCCAATCCAAAGGCAGCGCCAATTAAACCGAAATTCTGCGCTCGTTTCTCAGGTTCGCTAATATCGGCTATGTAGGCAGTGGCAGTAGTGAAACTAGCTCCTGAAATGCCCGCAATAATTCGACCCAAAAAAAGCCATGTCATACTTGGCGCCCAAGCCATAAATATATAATCAATACCTAGACCAAATAATGAAATTAGCAACACAGGTCTTCGACCAAATTTATCGCTTAACCCACCTAATATGGGTGAAAATAAAAATTGCATAATGGCATAGGAAAACATAAGCCAACCTCCATAACGAGATGCCTCGCTAAGCCCCTCTCCACTCAATTCTTGAATAAGTTTAGGTATGACAGGAATAATAATCCCTAAGCCAATAACATCTATTAGTATTGTGATAAAAATAAATATGAGTTGTCTGTTTCCGTTTTTCATTATTTTATTAAAATTAAATTTAAAGATTATTTGTAGCCCATATAAATATAACCTAAACCCTAACCTAATCCCATTTAATTACTTTGGCGGGTTTTATTTTTGCCACATACAATGATGGTAGTAATAAAACTAATATGCTGATTATAAATGAGCAAATATTTATAACAGCTATTACATCAAAAGATAAGTCAATAGGCACTTGGCTGATGAAATAGTCTTTCTGGTTGAGTTTGATAAAACCAAATTTTTGTTGAATCAAACATAATCCAATACCAGTTAGGTTTCCGATAAGTAATCCCAATAGAATAATGCGTGATGCCATCAAAAGGAAGATTCTACTAATTAGTCTTCTTTTAGCTCCCATCGCTTTTAAAATTCCTATCATATGGCTTCGTTCAATGATTAATATGAGCAAAGCTGTGATCATGTTGATACAGGCTACCACAATCATAAGTGTAATGATGATGAACACATTTGTATCAAGTAAACTGAGCCAACTAAACAAAGAAGGATATGTGCTACTCACGCTTTGTAAGCCCATGGTGTAGGGTGTGATATTGCTTAATTTGTCTAGTTCTGTGTCAATATTAGCAAATGAAGTGGTGTTGATTTGATAGCCACTGATAAGGCTGTCGCCCCAACCATTCAGTCTTTGGCATTGACGCATGTCTACAAAGGCATAGATCTCATCTAATTCGCTTAACCCTGAATCAAAAATACCTACAATATTGAATTTTCTTACACGAGGTGGGTCTTGAATAAAATAAACATACATGGCATCATTCAAATGCAGGTTAAGAATGTCTGCGGTAGTTTTTGATATCACCGCATCGTTGCTTAATTTATTTTGAGAAAGACTAAAAACCCTACCTTTCTTTAAATTATTAATTATAAAAGTCCAATCGTAACTAGGGTCGATGCCTTTTAATATAACCCCTTTAAAATCGTTTTTGGTTTTGATAATCCCAGTTTTAGTGGTATAGGGCTCAAAATGAACCACACCCTCATAGTTCTTAGCCACCCTCTCAAAAATGCTATCTTTTCTGATAGGTAAACCTTCAATACTATTATTTAAATCGAGGGGTGAAATTTGAATATGACCATGAAAACCAATGACTTTATTTTGAATTTCCTTCTGGTAACCACGAGAAATGGAAATGGCAACTATCATTACCAAAATGCTAAGTGCAACGGCAAGTGTGGCAATCTTAACGATGAGTTTAGAAAAACCAGTGTCGCTTTTTTTGCTCAAGCGTTGAGATATAAAATAAGCTAAATTCAAATAATTACTTTCTTTGTAGCGCGAGCGAATATAGTTTGCCTAAGTATAATTTATTCAAGAATTAATGTTAAGTATGTTAAACAAATACATCTACCCAAGCCAAAGACAAGCAATTCAAGCATTTTCTTTTCTAGATTTTTCTTTTCGATTTTTATTTTTACTTGTGCTTCCCATTTTTTTTTTCTCAAATATTAATGCTCAAATAGCAGTAGGGGCTGAGAAAATGAATGAATACCTTCCACTTTTAAAAAATAAAAAAGTGTCATTAGTGGTCAACCAAACTTCGATGGTCAAAGGTTCTCATTTGGTAGATACACTTTTGAAAAGAAAGGTAAAACTTATCAATATTTTTGCTCCTGAACATGGATTTAGGGGAGATCACAGTGCTGGTGAAAAAGTGAAATCAGGAATCGATGCAACAACCAAACTTCAGATTATTTCCTTATACGGAAAGAACAAGAAGCCTACAGAAGCTCAATTGGCAAAATGTGATGTGGTTATTTTCGATATTCAAGATGTGGGAGCTCGTTTTTACACCTACATAAGTACACTGCATTACGTTATGGAGGCTTGTTCTGAAAGTCACAAAATGTTGATCATATTAGATAGACCAAATCCTAATGGGTATTATGTGGATGGCCCTATTTTGGATACAGCTTATCGCTCATTTGTGGGTATGCATCCAGTGCCAATTGTTCATGGTTTGACAATAGGCGAATATGCCCAAATGATTAATGGAGAGCGATGGCTAAAGGATTCATTACAATGTAAGTTGCAAATTGTGAAATGTGATAGATACACGCACGATCAGTTGTATAGGTTGCCGATAAAACCTTCACCAAATTTACCAACATCAGAAGCTATTTTTCTATATCCAAGTCTTTGTTTGTTTGAAGGTACAAATGTGAGCCTAGGAAGAGGTACCTATAAACCATTTGAATGTTTAGGAAAGCCAGGCAACAGTATAGGTGATTATAACTTTATTCCAATGAATATGCCTGGAATAGCCGAAAAGCCACCTTTTCAAGATACCATATGTAGAGGTTTTTTACTATCTGAATACGCCAACAACTTCATGTATTTTGATATGAAAATAAACCTGTATTGGTTGATAGAGTTGTATAAAGTAGAAAATGATAAGTCAACATTTTTCAACCTCTTTTTTGATAAACTAGCAGGCACCTCTAAACTCCGTAAACAGATTGTTGAAGGGAAAAGTGAGGAAGATATTCGTCAATCTTGGCAAGAAGGCCTGCAAAAATATAATCAAATTCGAAAAAAATACCTGTTATATCGAGATTTTACAGGCAAACCCTGGATATATGAATAGGTATCCCTTTTTGCTCCAATTTTCATTCAAAAATCTACATAAGAAATAAATTTGAGTCAAGTCCAACATCTTGTTGATTATTATAGCTGTTGTATGGCAAATAATTTCTTACATTGCCTACAAAAAAAGTAAGGTTTGAATAAGCAGGAATTTACCCATTTGCTGAAAGATTATGATGAGCTTGGTAGCAACCATATTGCTATGCTTAAGGATATTGTAAAAGAATACCCTTACTTTAGCTCAGCAAATGTGCTTTTGGCCAAAGCCATGAGTAATGACAAACATTACGAATATGAAAAACAATTAAAGGCCACTGCGCTTATCATTGGTGATAGATCTGTACTATACAAAATTATTCATAATATTCCTTTACAAAGTGTTGATGAACTTCATGTAATTGCCGAAATTTCAACTGCTTTGAGGGTAGAAAAAATATCTAAACCCGATTTCTTAGGCATAGAAGCGGAGCCCCCTGCAATTGAAGAGCCAAAAATCGAAAGCAATTCAATGCATGCAGTAGGACATACTATTATTCAGGTGTTATCTGAAGAATTTCAGGATGTTGGAAAAGAAGTTGAAGAAAATGTTACAATAATTGAAGATACTACAGATAAATTGGATACTCCAGTTATTGAATCTTTGAGCGAAGCTTTGGAACCAAGCACAGAGAATGAAACCAACCATTTGACAAAATGGAATTCATTTGAACATCCTCTCGAAATGGAGGACCATAAAGATTTAAATGAATTTGAACTTGCTTTGGATGAAGAGTTAAGGAATGAAGCAAGGTTGATAATCGAAGAATCAAAACAACATGATTTGGTTATGGATGAAGTTGAAGATGTTGTCTTAATTCCTGAAGATAGTTTAGCAGAAGCAACAGGTAATATGCTTCGTTTCGAAAATATTAGAGACGAGAATTCACTCATTAATTTGGATGATGATGATATGTTGATGGATTTTGATTTTGGCTCATTAGAAGGAGAAAATCTATCTTTTAGTCAAAGCAACATCCCACCCGCGTGGGTTGAACTTGAGAAAATCGAAACCACTGAGCTTGAAATTACTAAATTAATTGAGCATAAGGAAGAACTAGTTGTTCTTGAAGAAAAAGTAGAGGAGGTTGCGCAGAATTCATTTGGGTCTTTGAATGAAGAATTGAAGGAAATTTCTTTTGATTCAAAAATAGAGTCAATAACGCATGAAGACACATTAGCCCCTGCAGAGGAACTAGCTGAGATAGACATATTGCCTGACCCTTTTGCAAATCCAGAAGAAGAACAATTAGAATCCGCCAAGCAAGTAAACTACCCTCCATCTCTGGAAAATCTTTTGGATTTTGAAGAGGAAGTTGAAATAAAAGTAGAGTTTGTTGATGAACCTCTGGGTAATTGGACAGAAGATAATATGGCTAATTTTCAACAAGTTTTTGATGCGTTGGAAGTTCCTGAAATTCATGATGAGATTACTTTAGCTTCAGAGGAAGTTGAACAAATAGAGGAAGGCAAAATTGAAAATTATACTGAACCTGAAAATGATATTGATGAGAACGAAGTCATAGTTGAAGAACCAATTGATGCAATCTCTTCAAAGCAAGAAGAAAACCAAGAAGAACATGGTTTTATGGATTGGTTAGTCGCTAAAAAGGATAGTGATATAAGTTCTGGAAGTCATTTTGATTCGGTTGAGAAGGTTAATGATTTTAATAATGATGAAGATGATGAGTTTACTTTAACCATCAGACAATTAATTAAGGAAAGAACTGAAAGAGAATCAAATGCTTCAACTGATTTGATAAATGCTGATTTGGAACATGAAATTTCAACTCAAATAGAAAATCAATTTGAATCTACGTTTGATTTGAGCGATGAACTTCCAAAACATCTTGAAGGGAATGTTCCTAATGAAGAAAAGCAAGATGATGTTCATCCTTTCTATGACTATAAAGTAGAATCGGTATTACCTGATTTTGAACAAATGGACTTCCTAGATGTAAGTGATGAAGAAACCAATGAAAATGCTTCTGAATTTTTTAAAGAAATAAAAGTTGAAGAAATACTAATTACTGATGAGGTGAAATTGGTTTTTCACCCAATTCATGGGCTTGTGCCTGCTGGTTTTGATGATGATACAGATCAAAATATTGTTGAAAATAAGTTGGTATCACATTTTTCAGACGAACCTTTTATTGAGCCTTGGTCAGAATTAAATGAATCATTGATAGTTAAAACCGAAGAGCTAGAAATCACCTCAAACCCTATTATTCGCGAGGATGAATTGCTTGGCAGGGTAGGAGAGATTCAAATAGCTTCAAGTGTAGATTTGTCTGATAAAGATGAAGAAGTATTTGATCTGCCTGTATTCGATGAAGTATACTTTAGTGATACTGATTTTGACAGAGAGTTTTTAACTCAATTTGTTCCTTTGACCAAACCAGAAGAAATAACTGAAATTATTGATTTCGAACCTGAACTCAGTGAGTTAAATGATGAAAAAACATTAGAAAAAATAAATGTTGATCCAAAAGTTGTGGTCAAAGATGAGAAGGTAGAGTCTATTATTGATAAATTTATCAGAGAAAATCCGAACATCAGCAGACCTAAAGCCGAATTTTACAACCCATCTAACATGGCAAAGTGGAGTGCAGAGGAGGATGATGATCTTGTAAGTGAAACATTAGCAAATGTTTACCTTGGTCAAGGTCTGATAAAAAAGGCAATTTCGACTTATGAAAAATTAGGCTTGATATATCCACACAAAATGTCGTATTTCGCAGCCCTTATAAATCAATTAAAAACAACACATAAAATAGAATAAAAATGTTAACACTAGTATTTATCTTAATTATCTTGGCCTGCGTGCTTTTAACCTTAGTGGTATTAATTCAAAATCCTAAAGGTGGAGGGATTGCTGCTAATTTTGTTGCTCCTACACAAATCATGGGTGCAAAACGCTCAACAGATGTGGTTGAAAAAGCAACTTGGGTTTTGGCTTTGGCTTTAATCGTATTAACACTTGGTTCAAACTTTTTCCGCCCAAGCAGCGAAGAAGCTAGCACCCAAGATTCTCGTTTGAAAGACGCTATTGAAACTACCACAGTTCCTGCAGCTCCAGCTCCTCAGCAACAACAAGAGGCTGCTCCTGCAACTACTGATTCTGCTAAATAATATTTAGATAAAATATTTAGAAAGCCCCTTTAGGGGCTTTTTTATTGGGTAAATTTTGATGTGCAGTTATCCTCGATTCACTAGAGATTTACCTGTAAAACTTATTGGCATAAAAAAAGACATTGCTTTGAAACAATGTCTTTTTTTTATTTGATAGTTTTATTTAAACACTAGCATGAGATATTTTCTCTAATTTTTCCTTATTAACAACCCTGATTCTTTTTCCTTCAATCTCGATTAATTTATCGTTTTTGAATTCTGTAAGCAATCTAATAACGGTTTCTGTTGCTGTTCCAACTATATTAGCAAGGTCTTCACGAGGCAAGGTAACTGCAATTGTGGTTTCGTCTGATTGACCATTTTTGAAAGTTTGCTGTAAAAAAAGTAGCGTTTCTGCTAGACGCTCTCGTACACTTTTTTGAGCCAAACTTTGAATTTTTTCACTAGCCATTCCTAAATCGTGACTTAGTGCCTTAACCATTTGTTTGTTGATTTCAGGATTGCTATCAATCAAATCAAGGAAAACATTTTTAGGAATAAAGCAACAAAGTGTATCTTCAAGACAAGTAGCTGAGGCAACTAAAGGTTCTTCTGCAATCAACGCTCTGTAACCTAAGAAATCAGATTCTTTGGCAAAACGAATAATTTGCTCTTTACCTTCTTTATTTGATCGCGTAAGTTTTATTACACCTTTATTAACACAGTATAGGCCAAGCGGTTGGGTGTCTTCATCAAAGATGGTTTGTCCTTTCTTATAATGAGTGCAAGTTTTGGTAGCCATTATTTTCTCTAGTTCTTCATCGGTGCAGAAATGAAGAAAAGAGATGTTGTGGGTTCCGCAGGTGGCGCAAGTAAATGTTACTTTTTGCATAACAGCAATATTAGATTTTTTTTCTGTTTTTTCTTCAATCGTTTTTGCACCAAACACTAAATAATTTTTCTTGCTCTTGATTTCCAATAATTTTCATTATCCTTTTTTCCTTTGAAATAAGGCTACAAGCTATTTCTGGAAGCAATTCAACTAAATATTTTTCGAAGAAATTTTTCCCCCAAATAATTTCTTTAAAATATAAATCCAATGAAATTCCTGCATATTTTTCTAAAAGTAGTTTATATTCTACTTCATCGTATCCCTTGCCTTTGGCATAACAATCATGATATAAATCGTGCATTACATTGTCTAGACAATATTTTCCACTCGAATTTTTGATAATCAAAATATCTGCAATAAGTGCTGCCAACAAACCTTCAATATATATGGAGGTTTTACGAGCTGGTATGCCTGGCACATAACCATCCAACCAAGTGTCTAAACTTGATTCTGCTACAGAATAATTATAGCGACCAGGATTATTATAATGTCTTAGTAGGTCTGAGTTTAGACTGCTTAGGTATTGTTCCCAATTCCACACCCCACTTCTAAGCAACATCAAATCGCCATAATAGGTGGTTATGCCTTCATACACGTAACCTAGAGTACTATAGTTTTCTTTTGTATAGTCGTATGGCCACATTTCAATTGGTCGTATTCGTTTAATATTCCATAGGTGAAATAATTCATGACTGCTAATAGCTAATAAATCATTGTGAAATTCTTCATCGGTATCATCATTACTTTTGCCCATGGCAATAACAGTGCTATCCACATGCTCTACACCATGTCTGAATGGTTGTGAAAGCATTTGATATAGGAAATGATATTCCTTGCACTCAAGCTCATTAAATATGGCTATTTGGGCTTTAGCGTATGCTTCGGTTTCAGTTGTTAGTCTTTCTATATCTATATTATGTTTTCCTTGAAACCAAAAATGAAATTTGCAATCTTGAACTAGAAATTCTGTATGCTGAATGCTATTGCTTGCAATAAAAGGACTGTCAGCTAATTGGTGGTAATTCTTGGCATAAAGGGTTTTTCCTTTATTTGGCATTTGACAAGCAATTTGGTAATCATCAGGAATTCCAAGAGTTAATTCAATGGGCTCCTCAATTTTACCTACTTCATACATAAAACAATGAACTGGATTTACATATACTTGTTCTTCGCTGATATAGCAAGCTCCTGCATCCAATTGATTGGCGTAATATTGGTAATTGAAAACTATATTTTTTGTGTCTTTATTCGGCTGAATTTGCCAACAGTCTTTACTCGTTTTTTTGAATGATAG
>Ga0214921_10010639_pt1 | contig 11339 bp, 8 predicted proteins | sample LL1505_MetaG_FD_177992 | JGI IMG/M metagenome (GOLD analysis project Ga0214921, IMG submission 177992) | Freshwater microbial communities from Lake Lanier, Atlanta, Georgia, United States - LL-1505 | ecosystem: Environmental > Aquatic > Freshwater > Lake | place: USA: Georgia | collected 2015-05-28
GAAAGGGTGAACTCGTTGATGTTCGATGCTTTAGCAACGAGGAACGCCACCGAGAACAGCGCGTTCAGGGCGTCAACTGGCTCAGAGTCATTGATTGCGGAGAGGATGTCATCTTTCATATCAAGCTCCAGAAAAAGGAACTTCATCTTACGAACTAACGATGACTTTTTAATGACCTCTGGTCAGTATCGTAAGCAGCAACATAATTATCGCGCCGCAACCACCCACCAAAATCTGCTCTAACCGCTTGATCCGCGCGTGGATACCGCGCGTCTCTTTCTCGATACCTTCGTACCTTACGGCGCAGACGTCCACGTGAGCATCAATCTTGTGATCAACTTCAGATAATGTAACCATCATTGGCCTAGTTGGTTGACTACAGGAAGGCCCATTAATGCGTTACGCAAAGCGGGCGTAAGGGTATCTTGAGCCAGAAAATCGGCGCGGTTGTAGTTTGGAAGCGCGCGGTTTTGTCCTGCTCTTGACAATAAGTAAGCCCGCGCGGCAGCAGAAGTTGCTTCCGGTACAACAGCACCAAGCGCCCCCATTATAGGACCGCCAGTCATTGCACCCAAACCTGCGCCGACCATACCAGTCATGCCGCGCCCAAGCATTGTGCCGGTCCCCGGCGCGCCAAATTGCGATGGCGGCTGGTTAACGCGCGGCGCTACGTTTGCAAACGCGCCGATGGTTTGAAGATCGCCGGTAAGGTAATCGCCGCGTTGTAGATCACGCGCTAACTTCTTAGCATCTACAGAGCCAGACCCTTCTCGCACCGCGTCTTCTACGACATGGCTGATAGCCATACGTTGCCGAGACGCCCTAAATTGCTGAAGCATTGCTTGAGCGTTAGGATTTCCAACGGCCGCTAGATTTCGTTCAATTTGATCTTCAAGAGCGTTTGAAATTTGACGTTGCGCGTGAGCTAGATCGTTGTTACCGCTTCTAAAATTGGCCGTTGCCTGTTGGCGTAGCGTTCGGGTTGCTTGTAGAGCATCGGCAGAGTTAAACGCGCCCACTCGGTAAGGAGCAATTGTCTGAGCAACAACGTCAGGGACAGCACCAGGGAACGATCGCCCCGCGCCGGTATACCGTTGGTCTATTTGATTTAACGTATTTTGAAATATATTATCTGTGGGTATCTGCCCAATATTCTGCAACGGCGCATATCCAGTATTAAACTCATCGGCGCGTATGCGTTGCATAGCTTCAGACGTAATCGGCTGATTTTCTGGCAAACCAACGGCGCGGCGCGCCAGTCTGTCAGTAGTCTGCTGATTAGACGATGACGCCGCCTGTTCAAGGCGCGTCTTGCCACCAATACGCTCAAGCAACACGTTTTGGCTTGATGGAGAAATACTTCCGGGGCTAACAACAAAACCTTCTTGTTGTGCTTGCCGAATGGTCGCGTCCCGAACCGCGTTTTGTTGTTGCGCGGCTTGTAAAGCCGCTTGCCGTCTTTGCGCCCCTGCGGTTATGCCCGCTGGCGTAGCCATGCCTGCGGCGACACCCAACTCAGGACTGCCGGTTGTTTCAGCAACAGTCTGACCAGCGGCCCCACCCAACATATTTTTAAGGACTACAGAACTTAACTCAGGCAACGTACGTGATGGGGTCATCAACCCACCCGTACCGGCTTGAACGATAGAACTAAGCACACGTTGCTCTGGCGTTCTGTTTTGTTCTGCCTTAATCAATCCAAGTCTACGCAGCGCATTTGTCGCGTAGTCTGGGGTTGTGATGCTGCTTGGCTCTGGCGCAAGATCACGCCGCCCCGCTAAAGTAGCGAGCGTTCCAAATCCCATCTTGCCCAAATTCATAATGTTGTACGGCGCGTTCAGCAACAAGTCTGCTGTGCCGCCCAACATTTCATACGGCGCGCTTTCAATAACCCGCATCGTTGACGGTGCTTCCGGCACACGTGGGGTAAATCTTGGCGCTTCGGGCGCGCGCGGCGTAAATCTTGGCGTCGTATCAGGAGCGGGTGTAGGGGCGTACCGCGCAAACGGGTTTTGCTCTGGTGCGTATTGGGCAAACGGATTGTCAGCCATTTATTTACCCCCGCCTAAAACTCTAGCCGCTGCGCCAGCACCAAAAATTTCATCAAATTGTTTAGCGTTACCTTTACCGGATTTTAACGCCGCAATTGCAGCGTCGGGTATATTGCTAACTGCGGCCGCAGGTGCAGCAGGTGCGGCGGCAGGACGACCAGCGCGATATTCGTAAGTTGAATCATACGCCTCACGAACTCGTGCTTTAGAACCGCGAATTTCGGCAATCAGGTCGTCAATGCCTTGTTTAACGTCTGCAATGTTTTGCGTACGGTCAAGGCCACCGACAACTGATTTTTCAAGACGGCGACCTTCTTCGTTCGATACGTTACCCAACGCGCCGCCCGTTTTGGACATTTCGCGCATATCTTGCAACGCTTGAAAACCACCTTTAGCAAAAATCTTGTCGTATGTTGTCTGCGCTCGGCTTCCTTCGCGGCTTAAGCTAGGTGTGCGACCAAAAATTGGCCCAGTTATTTTCTCTAACCCAGGGTCGTCCCGAAGTTTTTCAAGTTCTTTAATGAACTGATCTGATTTTGCTTCAAAGCCGTTGACTGACTGCGTAGCTTGTGGGTAAGCGGCTTCACGTTTCTGAATGTCTTTTGGCGCTAAACTTGGTGAAGCAGGACCGCCTGGGATAGGTTCTAAATCACCAGTCGGTGTATAACGATAGCCAACAGGCGGTTTTACATTAGGCATTCCTCCTCCACCGCCGCCGCCTCCACCGCCGCCTCCACCACCCGCAAAGCGCGCGGGTGTTTGATTAATCGCTTGCTCTGGAGTTACATACACCGGCCGACCGCCGGGGCCAATTACTGCAACAGGCGCGCCAGGAGCGCGGGGTACGGGAGGCGCGGGGGGCGGGGTTTGCGCTTGCGTAACTTTGGCAAGGTTCTCAAGGGTCGGCTCTAACCCTAACGACTCCAACACCGCAATTGCGGTTGGTTTAGGTGCTTCTTTTGGTTGCACAGGCGGCGTAACAAATCTATTTTCTCTAGGTAAATAGATAGCGTTTCCAACTGTTTTTGGTAGTTGAGATTTCATCCACTCGCCCAGACCCATCACTTCTTTCCCCAAATAATCTGGGAACAGCGCGGGGTCATCAGGCACTTCGGCTTGCGCGTCTTCAAGCGTTCCGATTTGCGAAAGCACGGGACCAAGCTCAGGGTCAGCATACTGCATCGCTATAATTTTGCGTACAGCGTCTGGCGTAGTGGCACGTTGCAAACGCTCACGGAACATACCGGCGCGTTCAACGCGGCGGGCGCGGGCGCGGTCTTCATCCGTTGCGGTCATCGCTGCGCGAGTGCGCTCCTGCCCAAGTCGAGCAGACTCCATTTCAATCTGTGCTTTTTGCCGATTCAGCGCGTTTGTTTCTTGGTCTTGCGCTATCTTTTGCTGCGCGAGCATATTTTGCGTGGCGGCTTGCTGTCCAGATGCAAGTCCCTCTAAAAAATTAGCGGGACCTTCGCGGGCTAAGGCGTTGAAATTAACTGGCATGATTGGACCTTAAGCTGAATCACCATAGCGGAATTGTGCGTACGGGTCTTGGTATCCGGTTGTAGGCGACGCAAAAGAATTGCCACCAAAACCAAAAGTACCACCGCTGCCAAGGTACTTACCCAACGCGCTACCAACTTGACCGTAAGACGATTGTCTGGCTCGCTCGCCAGCCAGCAAAGCATTGGCCGATGTCTCACCTTGACCAGAAATTACAGGGCCAGCACCAGTCGCATAGTTAGAGCCTAGCGTTGACATGGCGTTTGATGACGTTGGTCCGTAACCAACAACGCCCGCAAGCGCGTTCCGACGCAGCCCTTGCGTGTCTCGGAAACGAGCGTAAGCATTTTGAAATTCTTGAGAAGCCAGTTCTTGCCCGTAGCGTTGCACCCCTTTGAGCGTTGCTCCAGACAACAATCCTCCGCGTTTTGCAGCAGTTTTTTCCAACTGATCCATTGCTGTTTTGTATCTAAAAGCAGCACCTGGATCTTCTTGGTAATCTGCGCTTGTAAAGCCGCGTACTAATTCGCCTCCCGGCTGGATTCCGGCTAAGTACCCCGGCAGCGCATTAACGCCCGCTTCATAAAAAGGCTTTTGCCGCGCGACGCCTTCTTCGTACATTTGACGCTGTAGCGCCAGATTACGATCTGAAGCCTCATTTGCAATCCGAGCAGCGTCTTTAGCTGCGCCAGTTGCGCCGCCACCCATAGCCTCTTCAGCCGCGCCGCCCAAACCTGCGCCAAGGCCAGCAGCCGTTAGCGCCAGACTTGCACCACCAGTTGCGGGGGCAAGCAGATAACCTGCCGCTGCCCCTAAAAGTTGACCCCAGCCCATTATCCGATCCTCCAGTTCGTACCATCATAGTATACGGGTACGTTATTGCTGCCGCCACCAGCAACGATGCTGGCAAACGTCGTAGCGTTGGCGTCCGTGACCATTGCAACCCATCCTTTGACTGGGCTTCCGGGCAACGTAGCAACGGTGTAAGTCTTGAGTTTGATCGGGGCAAGAGCGTTGGCTGAAGTCGCGCCAATTTGGAAGATGCTTGTGCCACCAATCAAGAAGTCCATCAAGTTGGTACTTCTGGCGTAGGAAATGTAATCCGTTGGGGCAAAGTTGACTTGAGCAATACCATTAGCAAGAGATTTGTCACCGCCAACATCAAGATAGAAATACTCATCAATAGCCTGACGAGGCGACAAGTTCCAAACGCTGCCGTTTGTTGCACCGCTAGTGTTGTCAGTCAGTTGCGTGTCACCGGCAAAAAGCAACGGTCCAGCGGTGGTGTTGTTAATACCGTAGCCGCCGTTACCGATGAACTTGCCGCCAGTTACGCGCACGTTGTAACTGTCAATGTTGGCGGCGATGTACATCCCGTCACTGGCCGCGCCCGTGACGTAAGGCATGACAAAATCGTAGTCCACGCCTTCCAGAATCCTGATTGCCCCTGCTTTGGCGTAATCAATCTCAACCTGACCCACGCGACCAATTGCCGGATAAAACGCCGGGGTAGTAGTCAACGAAGTGCTGCTAACTGTTTGGCTAACTGAAACAGTGTAGTTCGTTGAATTTGTGATCCCTGTAACCGTTGTGCCAGAGGTGACGCCAGTGCCAGATACAACCATACCGATCACAATCGGATTGGTCGGCGCAGTGCTTAGGGTCATAGTTGTACCGGAAATCGTTCCGGTGGTCACCGACTTATAACCGCCAACCGTGTTCTGAATAATGAACCCGTAGCTGGATTGGGTGCTGCTGCTGGTTCCGCAAACCAGACCCATGTACTTGACGTTTAGACTGTGACAGTTTCCATCCCATTCAAACCCGTAGTAGTCAGCGCCGGGGTCAAGCACACAAAAGTTGATCGACAGAATATCTGACCGCTTGGCGGCGTCGCCGTACCACTTGATGCCTGGGCCTCGAACAATGCCCCACATCCATTCAAGTTGAACGGTGTTGGCTTGCTCAACGTACAACGCCCCAAACGCATCGTACAGATACGCCCGCTCAATCGTGACTCGATCTGCGTTGCTGATGTAGATGGCGTAGCCAGTTGTCTGGCCGGGAGAGTTAAAGTTGAGCGATAATTTGACGCCTTTGCTTGCACCACCAACGCTAACGCTATTGATCGCGCCAGAGGTCTTAAGAACGCCGGGACCACCAAACCACTGATTGTTGGTTGTGACAGATAGCGCAACGGTGTGCAGGTAGGTCTTACCAGCGGCAAGGTAAACATCGCGGCCTGTGTTCAGCGCGTTCTGTAACGCGGTAGTGTCGTTGGTTGAACCGTTACCGGCAGCGCCGAAGTCTTCGGGGTAAACGTACCCAAGGCGCAGTTTGCTTTGCACCGTCTGGGTTACTGCACCAGTACCGGATTCAACGTAGGTAATGTTGGCCGAACTGGTCAGGACCGAGATGTTGTCAACGGTCCAGACCTCAACGTCCGTGGATGTGGTGAGTTTGAACTTGTACGAAGACGTACCTAACCAGATGCTGCACTCGCCGCGACTGTCAAGAATGACTGGGTTGGAGTTAGCCGTGTTGCCGGTGTAATCCGTGTAGGTCGTGAGCGGCGTGGTTGTTCCGGCTGCGTAGGTATAAACCTTACCGCCAGACAACGGGACACCGTTGTTGTCCAGAAATTGCAGTTTCGGTTGCGGCGAGATGTAAGTTGTCATATCAAGTTTTCCAACTGGTTCCGTCAAAGAAGACACGGACAACGGAGGAGCCGCCTCCGACAACGGTCGTATTATACGCAGGGGCGAGGGCGTCTGTAACGTAAGCCATCGCTCCCTGAATGCCTGTTGGAAGCGTTGCCACCGTGTACGCAGCAAGAACAAAGGGCTGAAGCGATTGGGCATAAGTGGGTGTTACCTTAAAAATCCCGTTGCCAGCAATCTGGAAATTGTAACTGTTGTTTGTGCGGTCGTAGGCTAGATAGTCATTCGTATCAAACACCAAATTCGGGTTAGCCCCCGACATCTGCATATAGTAGGTCGCGTCAGCGTAAAATCCTGTTGCAGTTATATAACGCGAGCTAAAATCGCCAGACGCATCACGCTGGACAAGATAACTTGCGGTGTTTGAACTAGACGCATTAACTGAAATTGTTGGTGTTGTACCACCCGAAGAGTTAACCGGACTGGTTGCGCCAACGCTGGTAACGCCGCCACTACTTACGGGTTGCCAAGATAAGTTTCCAGACCCGTCTGTCTGAAGAAAATATCCGTTGGTTGGGGAAGTGGGCCAACTATACGTTGTGCTGCCAGCAGTTGCCGGTACGGTAAATCCAACGTACCCAGACGATGAACCCATAAGGCGCAGCGGCGTGTACGTTTGCGTCGCCGTAGCAGACAAGCTAAAGATTCCGTTGCCCGCGATCTGAAAGTTGTATTGATTGGCAGTTCTGTCGTAGGCAAGATAATCGGTGTTGTCAAAAACTAAGTTAGGGTTGCCGCTAGAAAGTTGTGCGTAGTAGTAGGTATCAACGTAGAACCCAGTCGCAGTAATGTAATTGGCGCTAAAATCGCCCGAAGCATTGCGCTGCACAAGATACAGCGGCGTGTTGCCGCTGGTTGCATTTACAGTAATGTTTGGCGTTGCGCCGCCAGAAGAATTAACTGGACTAGTTGCGGTAACGCTAGTGACGCCGCCCCCACCGCTGACCGTCGCCCAAAACAGGTTGTTAGACCCGTCTGTGCTGAGAACTTGGTTGGACGTTCCAATTGCCGTTGGCAACGTATATGTTACCGATGGGCCAGTTGCAGATGGGGAAAACCCTGTGTATCCAGTCGTTGAGCCAAGCAAACGCAACCCAGTTGCGTAGACCGGCACATAAGACTGTGTGGCAGCAGCAGAAAACGTCGCCGTTCCCGTGCCGCCAATCTGAAGGTTTAGCTCGTTAGCCGTGCGGTTGTACGAAAGAAAATCCGTAGGGGCAAAAACAATCTGAGGCGAATTGCTGCTGGTTGTTAGGTAGAAATCGTCATCAATCGCCTGACGCGGTGTTTTGTTCCAGACCGAGCCGTTGATCTCACCCAGACCGTTGGAGTACAACGAGGTATCGCCCGCGTACAGCAGGACGCCACCCAAGTTGTTGATGCCGTAGCCACCGTTGCCGATAGACTTGCCGCCGGTAATTCGTACTTCGTAAGCGTTGATAGTTGCCGCAATTCGGAACCCGTCTGATGCTGCGCCGAGCACGTATGGCATCACAAAGTCATAATCCAGACCGGCTTGGATCTCCACACCGATGCCGGTGGAGTAATCTACCTCTACTTGACCGATGCGACCGATAGCAGGAAAGGTTGTTACGCCGCCCGTATTACGGATGATCATGCCCTTGCCGCCGATGATGCCAAGGTACTTGACCGTCAAACTATGGCAGTTACCGTCCCAGTCCATGCCGTAGTAGGTATCGCCCGGATCTACAACAACAGCATTTAAGATCAGCAGATCGGATCGGGTTGAGTCGTTGCCGTACCATTTGACGCCGGGGCCGGTGAGAGACGCCCACATAAAGTCCACAACAACCCAGTTGGCCTGTTGTACGTACAGACCACCAAAACCGCGAATGATGTTTAGCTTGTTGATTTTGACGCGGCTACTGTTCTCAATGTAGACCGCCCAACCCGCCGTTTGCGTAGGCGAGTCAAAGGTTAGATCCAACTGGATGCCGGTCACAATCGTGGCGGTTGGCGAGATTAGTTCTAGACCGTTGATCGCGCCAGCGATACGCAGAACCCCAGGCCCGCCAAACGACTGGTTAGGCGTGGACATCGTAAGCGTTGTACCAACCGCGTAGATGCGTCCGGGCGGCAGGTAAACGTCAAAGCCAGAGTCAAGCGCGGCCTGAATGCTGGCCGAGTCATCTGCCAATCCATCACCAACCGCACCGTAATCGCCGGGAGTTACCGCGTTGGCGCTTTGATTGGTCTTGGTGTATTGGTTGTTAAAAAACCGATACCATTCACGCGAGATCAGCTTGGTTCGTTCGTCTGTTAACGGAACCCGCGAGGCCGGAATCGTAGTGATGTTATTGCTAACAGCCATTACGCATTCGTCCCGCTCAAGTGCAGTTCAGCACCCATGATGGCAATCTTGACCGGATCTGTACCGGACACTTCGTAAACTCGATCACGCAGTTTAAGAGTCATACCGAGCCGCCTCCAGAACACGCGCTGCTGGTAAACGCCGATCTTGCCGAGCGTTGCCCAATGTTCGCTTGACCAAGTATGACCACCATCGTCCGACCAACGTAGCATGACTTGCGGGTCAACTCCAACCGTTGACGTCCCTTCATAAGAAATTAAAAAGTCGCCTGATTCAGTCGTTATAAAAAAACCGCTTTCAGTAATCAAATACGTTGGGTCGCTATATTCTGGACCGCTCAACCCAACGCCAGACTCGCAATCAAGTTGTAGGCTATGGTGCGCTGTACGGTTTAGGTTATTCTGCCCAGTAGCCAACGCCCGCCAAGAACGCAGCCACTTTTGGGCGCTGCCGTTGTCAGCGTAAACGTCTAGGTCAAAGGCGTACAGATTACCGTTCTCATAATCGCCAACAACAACTTCGCTGTTGTACGTCATCTGGCAGTTGCTGCGATGCCGTGTAAAGCTACCGTTGTCAAAGCCAGCCCGCTCATGCCATGCCTGAGTTGATACGTCGTACACCCAAGTGGCGTTGGCCGATGGAAACGTCAGAACATAAAAAGAATGACCTTCCTGTTGGTATGTGTAGGCAATCGCATCGCTGATGTTGCCGTACTGGGCGATTGCGTACTCAATCGCGTGGGTGCTGATCCGCTGGCCCGAATAACCTTGCGAGCGGTACACAATGCCCTGACCGCGAGCGTCTGCCCCCAACCAAAACAAACCGTTGTCCAGCTTGGCAACCGAGAATGTTGCAGCGCAACCAATCTCGTTATACGCGCCTTGGATGCGTTGCAACGGAAAGTCTGCGTTGCCAGCGTCGTAGTAAACCTCAACCGAGTTAGTCCCAAACAACCACGCTTCGCGGTGGTCAACAATCATACTGACTAAGTTGTCGGGCGAGCCTTCTGCGCTGGCAAAATCTAACGGATCAATTGAAGTGCCATCCAGCAGGGTTGTTACCCAAACCTTCTGGCTGTTGGGTTCAATGAAAACAAAGTACCCATCAAGGTAACCAACGGTCAAAGCGCCGGGGAAGTCTGGATCGGTGATCGGTCCAAACGCGCCCGTGCTGTTGTTGTAGATGTAGCTCGGCCCACCGCAAGCGATAAACAACTGTGTGCCGTTGTCCACCATGCTAACGGGGCCTGTGCCCGACACCGTGCCAATCACTACCGGCGTTCCAAATCCGGCCATCTGGTAAAGTTTGTCACCGCTGACAATATAAGCAACGCCACCATACGTCCATAGTCCCCGAACGGGACCATCACCAGCGGTGGTCAGCAACCGCAGTCCTGGCGCTCTGTTTAGAAACGCTGGTTCTTTACCGGCTTCGGGGACAATCTCAGGAAAAAGATTGACCATCCTGTTGTCGGCAGCGTTGATGCTCCGAGCAACATACGCCGATCCCAGAATCGGCGTTTTCATTAATAGTTACCGGCGTAGACGTTGAACCGCTGGCGTGTTGCAACGATTGCATAAGGCATTGACATCACATCGTCAGGGTTGTTGATGCGCTTCAGATTGCGTTTGCTGGTCATGGCAATGCGCTTGACCTGCCCTGATGGTTCCACGCCAAACTCAGGAGCGATCTCCATTGCCAGATTGTAGGTGAACGCCCGCAAGTATCCCGGTGGGAAAGCCAGCGTAGTTGCCAGCGTTGCGGGTTCGGACAATTTATCAACGCTGACAATATGCCATTCCAAAACCCTTGTGGGTTTGGGATAGATCGTCATCGTAATGTTGGGGTAGGTCATGTTCACAAACATGACCTGCGGGTAGGTAGACGTTACGGTCTTGACCGCAATTCCGTCGTACTGCTGCTGATTGATTAGCTTGATGCCGTAGCTGACGTTGGTAGTTGCATCGCGGAAATACGTCGCGTCATCAACTAAGATCGGACGGTTACCTACAAAATCACCCGTAGGGCCAAGCGTCCGAGTAATTAAATCTGGGGGCCAGTTAAAGACCTGATCTTGCGTGCTAAACACCGACAACCTCTCGGTGTTCCAACTATCAATCATCTGATTCATTGCCATCAATGAATCTTGCGATACCGAGGCCGAGGTGGTTTCACCTTCTGCTAGGACACCCAACAGTCGCAGGGCGCGGTTGATCTGATCACCAGCGGAATATGTTGCCATCGTAAACCTCAGTAGGAGGGGCCGAAGCCCCGCCTGTTAGCTTGCGCCGTGGATGATTGCGTAGTTGATGATAACAGCCTCAGACAGACTGCCAGCCGTGTTATTAAACAGGCCAATCTGGGCGCTGCCGGTTGTCTGGCTGGCAACGTAAGGCCAGTAAGCACCAGCAGTACCACCACCCGAAACGCTAACGATTAAAACATCGTTAGCCCCAAGCGTAGTGTTGTTAAGCGTAAACAAAACATGGGTCTGTGTAGCCAAAGCCGCATTGTTCATCGTAATACGACCGGCGCTTTTGTTCAGCGTAACGGCAGTAGACTTGCTGGTTGCTTGCGTAACTGCACCTTGTGCTGCTGCGCTGTAGCCGATTTCAGTGGTAGCGTAAATTGTCGTGCCAACAATCGTCGATGGAATAACAGCACCAATCGTGCCGCCATCAATATCTTGATCGCTATAGGCAACGCCAATAGCTTTTGTATTACCCATTTTTAATT
>Ga0214921_10010640_pt1 | contig 11339 bp, 7 predicted proteins | sample LL1505_MetaG_FD_177992 | JGI IMG/M metagenome (GOLD analysis project Ga0214921, IMG submission 177992) | Freshwater microbial communities from Lake Lanier, Atlanta, Georgia, United States - LL-1505 | ecosystem: Environmental > Aquatic > Freshwater > Lake | place: USA: Georgia | collected 2015-05-28
ATAATTGGCACTGGTGTGATTGGCTCAGCATTTATAGATTTATATGGAAAAGATCCGAAAGTTTGTTTATATGCAGCGGGCGTATCAAATTCTCAATGTACTGAAGAGGCCCAATATATACGAGATAAAAGTGCTCTTGAGGAAAATATATCTAGATTGAAGAAAAATGAACTTTTAGTCTATTCAAGTACCTGTAGTATAACAACGTCTAAATTGGGGTTTAGATCTAGATATATTGAGCACAAGATTGAAATGGAAAAGGTTGTGATGGGCTATGGGAAATATTTAATACTGCGTATGCCACAAATAGCTAGCTTTAGTAAAAATCCATTTACGTTATTAAATTATTTTAGAAACAAAATTAATAGTGGAGAGGAATTTCAGATCTATAAAAATTGTTATCGCAATATCCTAGATATACAGCATATGGTTTCTATATCTGAAAAAGTTATTTCAAATTTCACTAGCAATAAAGTTGTAAATATTGCAAATCCAGTCTCTGTCTCAGTAATTCAAATAGTTGAAGAAATGCAGGACGCGCTTATGAAAAAGGCAATTTATAGTTATACTGATGGCTTTAATGATAACTATAAAATAGACGTAACTGAGATGATGAGCTCAATTGATCCTGCTATTTATTTATTTGATGATAAATATTTAAATAGAGTTGTAAGAAAATTTTATAAATAAAAAAACTTGATATTTCAATATTAACTAAGCTAATCATTAAACATAATTTTTATATAACAGTCTAATCACCACTAAAATATTACTAAACGAGATCATTCTTTGGAACTTCCAAATTATTTAGCGAAATTTTCATTTCATCACTTGGATTTACTTCTCTCCTTGGGGTGGTCTGATATACGACTAAGGTACCGACGCTCAATACTTGGCCCGTGGTGGTTAACAATTGGCATGGCAATTAATATTACTATTATCGGCCTAATCTTTGGGAAAATATTCAATATATCTGTGGGCTATTATTTGCCGTACGTGGCAATTGGCATTGTTTTGTGGAATTTTATTGTAGGTTGTATTTCCGAGGGATGTCTTTCGTTCATATCTGCAGATGCAATTATTAAGCAACTACCCATACCACTCCAGATCCATATTTTCAGGGTATTTTGGAGAAACATAGTTATTCTTGGCCATAGTTTGTTGATATTACCTGTAGTAATGATTTTCTCCGAATATAATCTGAGCTGGAATCTTCTGTACATAATCCCAGGAATTTTAATATTTTTAGCAAATATTCTATGGGTTATTACCATATTAGGTATCCTTTGTACTAGATATAGAGATTTACCTCAAATTGTATCTAGTATCTTGCAGGTTTTTTTCTATGTCACACCCATCATATGGTTACCACAATTACTTGAGTCAAAAAAATATATGTCTGTTTTAGAAATTAATCCCTTATATCATCTTATTCAAATCGTACGTAATCCATTGCTTGGTGAAGCAATACCGCAAGCGAGTTGGGTAATATCAATTTCTTTAGCATTATTCGGGCTAATAGCTTCGCACCTTTTATTCTTGCGCTATAAAAAAAGAATTGCTTTTTGGCTATAATGGTTAGAGAAAAATATTGACTTACATACGCTTACAGAATGTTTCAATAGACATTCCAATTTATAGTGGTAGTAGCAGACTTCTTAAGAGTCATGTGTTGAATATTCTTAGTGGAGGAAGGGTTTCCTCAAAATCAGAAGGTAGGCCAGAATTTAGAGCCTTAAATTCAATTTCTTTAGATATTAAAAGTGGGGATCGTATTGGGGTAATCGGCTCAAATGGGGCTGGTAAAAGTACTCTGCTGCGAGTCTTAAGTGGGGTATATGCCCCAACATCTGGTAGTGTATCGATTTCCGGAAGCATCGGTTCACTAATTGATCTTTCATTGGGTATAGATCCAGATTTATCTGGCATAGAAAACATTTACATGCGGGGATTATTGTTGGGCCTTTCAAAAGATAAAATTGAACAACACTTGGACTTTATTATTGACTTTACTGAAATAGGGGCTTTCATTGAGATGCCGCTGCGCACTTACTCAACTGGTATGCAAATGAGATTAGCCTTCGCAGTCTCTACTGCATTAAGACCAGATATCTTGTTAATGGATGAATGGCTGTCAGTTGGAGACGAATCATTTCAAAAAAAGGCAGTACATAGAATGAATGAAATGATAGTCAATACGAAAATATTGATATTAGCAAGTCATTCGCTTGACCTGATAAGAGCGACATGCACCAAAGCGATTTGGCTAAACAGGGGGAATGTAGAAATATTCGATGATGTTCAATTAGTTCTAAATAAGTATAAAACTAATAATTAAATGCCAGACCAAAGTGTAGTAATTCATTATTTAGAAAGTTTTAACTAGAAAAATTGGGTTGATATTTTCTCCTAATTTCCTCTAAATTGGCGATGTGTTTCCTTTGAATATCAAGAGTCAGACAGGTTTCATCATACTTTTTTTTCCAAAAATCGAGCTCTCGTTTCTTAAAGATATTTGTATTTTCTGATGATGAAGCAGAAGTTATTAATTCCAGTACTAGTTTGAGATTTCTCACATCCATTTGAGATATTAATTTGTCATTAAAAACTAAAAAATCAAGTTCGCTATAAATAAACGCCCTTAAAGCGTCAGCGAAAGAACAGACTATGGGCTCTTCATGCATATTAAAGCTGGTATTAATTAATGCTGGAAGGCCAGTTATTTTTTCGTAGATATCAAGCACATCATACATAAAGGGGTCAGAATCCCGCTCAACAAGTTGTGGCCTACAGGTATCATCAACATGAACTACTGCAGGGCATAGCAGTTTAAATTTAGGCGTAGCTTTTACGCAAATTGTCATGAACTGGGCAGTTTGATAGGCACCTTCAATATCATTAGAGTCAAGATATTCCTTGGCAGACTCAATTCGCATAATAGGTGCAAAAGGCATAAATTCACTACGCTTTAATTTCCTATTTAATGAATCATTGATTGAGGTGTTGGAAGCACTGTGAAGAATGCTTCTGCGTCCAAGCGATCTAGGCCCAAACTCCATATTACCTTTCACAACTGCAACCGAATGATTATCAGCTAAAATTTGAGCAATCTGCTGAGGAAGATTTTCAGGGGTTGATGAGGTAATAAAATTCGAGAACTTTTTAAAGTCATTATTACTAGTGTCTGATCCTGAAAACACGCCTGAAAGTAAAGTCTTAGGACAATTATTTATATGAAGGGGAAGCGAGTGTTTAAGTTGGTTTAAAAGAACTGCTGCGCCAATAGCTAATCCCTCATCCCCCATTGGCGGACATACAAAAATATTATTAAAACCCATTCTCTTGATTGCTAGATTGAGTTTCACATTTGAAAAAATACCACCACTAAGAATCAAACTATCATTTAAATTTAAATTTAATTTAACAAGTAAGGCTAACATTTTTTTTTCAATAATGTCCTGAGCGGCGCGTGCCAAAGTGGCGTCAGAGAATTTAGATAACTTCATCCTAATATTCATTGACAAAGTTGTGTTGAGGATCAGTTCCGGAGAAACGTCCAGTTTCCACCTCCCTTCCCATTGAAAAATTGGACAGTTTAATAAGCTTCGATCTGCAAGAAATTCCTTAAAAACAGTCTCCAGCTCAAGCTGTGCAGCAGGATTACTAGAAGCGGTGGCTGCTAATCCAGTTAGCTTGCCTTCATGGTGATTGGGCTTAAACCCCAGTAGAGTCGTAGTAAATGTATAAATTGAGCAAAGAGGTTCATAGACTCGTATATCAGCAGAATGAGTTTTAACTAAGCCGTCAGCCGACGTGTATGTGAATATCGCTGTAGAAGCGGAAGTGTTATCGGCACCAAAATCTGAAGTGATGATGTTACATTTTTCAATTCCGCTGAAAAAAATACCTGCTGCTGCATGAGATTCATGATGATCAAAGTAAGAAATAGGTTTTCCTAAGCTTGAAATATTTTCCTTCCAAACATCGGGGAATGGCGAAATAATATTTGTAGCATTATAGAAAATACCTTTAAATAAAGGATCCTCATAAGGATCATTAGTTGGCGAGTGCTCTAAATAAGGAATGGCTACAGAATCAATTACGTTAGCGTCAATTTGAGATAGTGATTTAACTGGAAATCGCCCATCCTTCTTTATCCTGCTGTAGCGCTCTTCAGACGCTGCAAAGTGCACCGTGTTGTTGATATCGACAAGTGCAATGGAGCTGTCGTGGTACGAACTATAATTTAGGCCAAGAATCATTATTTAAGCTGAGTAGGTAATGTTGGAAATGTTTTAAAATTGCATCGACTTCAAAAGTTTAAAATTATTCTAATACTACTAGTGTGAAGATATTGTAATTTAGTTATCATATTAATGTAAAAAAGGCTTGAATTAACAAAAATTTCAAATTTATATGTGGCTCGTTAGCGAGCATGCTCTAACAGGTCTAATTTAAAAAATTAAATGTTAAATAGACTAATTATTTAAGGTTGGGGAGATAGCCAATATATAAATATAATAATTATTTAAATGAGAAATGCATGAAAAAAAATAATATAAATAAAAGATTAATTAGTAAATTTGCCAAATTTTTATTAAAAATTATTAGAATCTCTCGTGCAATTAAGCTGACAATATTAAGAGCCTATTCAAAAATAAAAAAAGGTGAAATCCCAAAAAATTACTCAGAGTTTATTTATTATTTTACTAAAGTACAGGCAATATTCGAGGAGAAGGACTCTCCAGTAGAGAGGGGTAGGTTGGAGATATTGTTGTATATCTTAATGGAGAAGGGGCTAAAAGGCTATAAAATTTGGAGAGATCAAGATAACCATCTTGCTAATAGAATATTCCAGAAAACTACTTCATATAAACATTGGCGTGAAGTAAATTATTTGAGGAAAGATATCATTCAATCAATGGCAAATTCTATGGTTTCTTTGGAGCCTAAATTTGAAGTACTTATAAGTGTGATAGTTCCAGTTTACAAAACAAAAATAAAATATCTTAGGGAGTGTATCGAATCAGTTATAAATCAGATATATAAAAAATGGGAATTAATTATTGTTGATGATGGCTCCAATAGTTCCGATATTAATAACTTATTGAATAATTACCGACTAAATGATCGGCGCATTAAAGTAATCACAGTAGAGGTAAATAAGGGGATTGTTCATGCAACAAATTTGGGAATAAATCAATCCAAGGGAAGTTATATTGGATTTTTAGATCACGACGATACTTTATCTATTGACGCATTATTTTTGATTGCTAAAGCCATTATAAAAAATACAGAATTAGACTTAATATACACAGACGAGGATAAGATTGATGATAATGGTAATCATTATGGCCCTAATTTCAAGGGAGAATTTGATGGGATAATGTCAAAATTTCACAACTCTACACATCATTTTTCAGTTTATAGCGCCAGAATTCTCTCAAATATCGGTGAGTTAGATCAAGACTGTAATGGTGCACAAGATTTCGATCTATTGCTAAGGGCTCAAGGGGCTTTATTGAGAGAGAATATCTATCATCTTCCCTATATTTGCTATCACTGGAGATCTCATTCAGAAAGCACGGCATCATCAGGCGGTCAAAAAAAATATGTACTTGATGCGGCAAAAAAAGCTATTGAGAGTAGTTTGAAAAGGGAGGGATTAGCTTGCGAATTAATTCAGTCTGAAATTGCTAAAAATAATGCTTGGACCTTGTGGCAACCTTATTGGAAGGTAGACAATATCTCCACTCTCGTGACAATATTAATACCCACAAGAAATAAAGGTGAATTATTATTTAACTGCATTGAATCAATTAAGAAAACTTGTCCAATAATTCCCAAGATAATTATTATTGATGATAATTCTTCTGAATTAAATACGATCGAAATTTTTAGTCAGTTACAAAGTGATCAAAAATTAGATATTGAAATAATAAAATCCCCATTTTCAGACGGAAAGTTTAATTATGCAAGACTAATTAATTTCGGGGCTAAAAAAATTACAACCAAATTCTTTTTGCAACTTAATAATGATATAGAGGCTATATCAGTAAATTGGATTGAGCAAATGGTGGGTTGGATGCAATTTAAAGGGGTAGGTGTTGTTGGTGCGAAACTAAAATATCCAAACGGAAATTTGCAACATGCTGGAGTTGTTGTAGGCCCAAATGGCGGTTTAGCTGACCACCAATTCCATGGACTATCCGGAGCATCGACTGGATACAATGCGTTACCTCACATTTCCAGGCAGGTTTCAGCTGTTACTGGCGCCTGTTTGCTGACTGATACAAAATTATTCCATGCTCTAGATGGGTTTGATGAAGTTAACTTCGCAGTTGAGTTTAATGATGTTGACTATTGTCTGCGTGTAAGAGAGTTCGGAAGATTAGTAGTTTATGCAGCTGGTGTTGAGTTAACGCATATTACCAGTGCATCCAGAGGAAGCGCATATAACCCGCAGGAGCATATAAATTTTTTAGAAAAATATAGAAGATATCGTGATAAATATTTTAGCCCTAACATTGATATTGACTCGATGCAAATGTCCTCTTTTAGCACAAAATTAATCTATAAAGATATTTTATTGAAACCAAGATTAATAATCATTTCCCATTCCTTGAGTAGAACCGGCGCACCAATTACAGCACTGGAGTTTGCACTTGAAATGAAGAGGCGAGAGTATAAAATTGAATTCATAACATTCGAGGATGGCCCATTAAAAAAACAGTTGATTGATAATGAAATTAATGTCCATAATCTTAATCTTAGCAAGCAAATATATAATGTCGGGCACAAGGAAATTCTAGATAAAATCAATGATATATTTTTATCTATAGGTATAGATCATGCCAAAGATATAGTTATTTGCAATACAGTGCTTACATTTTTGGGAATTAGTATTGCAAATAGTAATGGAGTTAAGACTATATGGCACATTCATGAAAATATAGATTATAAAGATTTTGTCAGCTTACTCGGTGATCCTAAATTGAGAGACCAAGCTATTCAAGCTTTAGAAATAGTTGATCTTGTTATATTCCAAGCTGAAGCAACAAAACAGCTTTATAAAAAATATATAGAACTAGAGAAGATATTAAAGATAAGCGGGGGTATGCCCATTGAAAGAATTATGAAATATAAACAAGTTAATGACCAATCACTCGTCAAGAAAAAATTAGGTATTAGTGAAAACCGACATGTGATTTCCCTAGTAGGTACAACCTGCGATAGAAAAGGACAAAAAGAATTTCTCGAGGCGTTGCAGCATATTGAATGGAAATCCATGGGCGACTATATTGGGGATGTTACAGTCCTTATTGTAGGGAAAGTTGAGTCTGACTATTCACGGGCGCTAGAATTGCAAGCCTCAAAAATAAAAAATTTAGATATTAGAATTATTGATGAAGTAAGCAATATTTATGATTACTATTTCATATCAGATACATTTGTATGTGCAAGTAAGGAAGAATCATTTCCAATGGTAATTTTGTTGGCAATGGCATTTAACATTCCAATAGTATCTACCCTTGCAGGAGGAATTGGTGAAATGCTCCAAGATAATCATGATGCAATTTTGACTGCTAGTCACTCTAGCGAGGGAATTAAAGAGGCTCTAGTTAGATCCTTAAAAAATAGGGATAGAAAGATTATGGCAAAAAGATCATATGTGAAAATACTACGGTTTTTTGATAACAAAACTCTTTATGATCAACATGAAGATGTACTGTTCTCTCTTAAGACTTTTCCCGCTATGAAATTGAATGAAGAAGCTTAAGTGACTAGTATTAATCATAGCGATGAATCTCTTTTTAATATAAATCGTGCTCTTGGTTTAAGCTCGGGGGATAACCCTTTAGTTACGATTTTGATGTGTACCTACAATGGTGAGCGCTTCTTGGCTGATCAGTTAGATTCATTGGAGTCTCAGACATACAGTAAATGGGTTCTAGTAGTAAGTGATGATTCTTCGGAAGATGCCACCTTGGATATTTTGCTGAAATATGAGGCAAAATGGCCCAAAGGAAAAATTAAGATACGATCTGGTCCGCGCAAGGGATTTTGTCAGAATTTTTTATCTCTAGCATGCGATCCTGATTTAGATGGAAGTTACTTTGCCTTTTGCGATCAAGATGATGTGTGGTCTCCCGAAAAGCTGGAGGTTGCACTACATGTACATTCGACCAATAGAAATTCAAAAATACCCTTTCTTTATTGTGGCAGAACGACTTATGTTACCGATGTATTAAAACCTTGCGGTAATTCACCATTATTTTTATTTCCCCCCAATTTTCGAAATGCTCTAGTGCAAAGCATCGGTGGTGGCAACACAATGGTTTTTAACAATGCCGCGAAATTAATTGTTGAAAAAGCGGGAGCTCTAGATGTGCCTTCACATGACTGGTGGTTATACCAATTAATTTCAGGCGCAGAGGGCATAGTGTTTTATGACCCAGTTCCACATATTTTATATCGCCAGCATGACGGCGCCTTAGTGGGCGGTAGTAATTCGATCCCTGCAAAGTTCCGGCGTTTAGTTATGATGATGAGGGGTAGTTTAAGAGATTGGAATTCTCTAAATACTGCTGCTTTAACGGAAGTAGGGCACTTGCTATCCAATAATAATCGAGAAATATTGAAATTATTTGTGAAGATTAGGCATACAAATTTAACGGGTAGGCTTCGTTTAATGAGCATTTGCGGTTTGTATCGTCAAACGCGAAGTGGTACTATAAGTTTATATATAGCAGCTATTCTTAACAAATTTTAAGTTAAACATTTAAATTAGATTTGGTGCAAAAAATGTTAAATAATATTAGTAGTGATCAAGATATTAAAGATGGCTATAATGAATTAGCTTTATTAACACAAGCCTTTAACTAATGTATATTATTTTATTAGAAAGCTACGATTAATTTTTTTCCTACGTAGAGTTCATATTTTATAAAATGTACTTTGGACTATTAGATTAAATGGACTAAATTTGAAAAAAGAAATCAATCATTCACAGCCGATAGACAAAAAAGAACTTCTTACCAAGATGATGTTAATAAGGCAGGTGGAAGAGACGCTTGCAGAAGCTTATGCTGATCAGGAAATGCGGTGTCCGGTTCATCTGTCAATTGGTCAGGAGGCGTCAGCTGTAGGGGTATGCCAAGCGCTTCAAAAGTCAGATCAAATTTTCAGCACTCATAGGTGTCATGCACACTATATTGCTAAAGGTGGCGATTTGAATGCAATGATCGCTGAAATTTATGGTAAATCTACAGGTTGTATTGGAGGTAGAGGTGGTTCAATGCACTTAATGGACAAGCTAAATGGTATCGTAGCTAGTGTTCCAATTGTCGCAAGCTCTATTCCTTTAGCCGTAGGAGCATCATTGGCAGATAAAATTGATCGGCGAGATAGGGTTTCAGTAGCATTTTTTGGTGATGCGTCAATCGAAGAGGGCATTTTTCACGAGTGCGCTAACTTTGCTAGCCTGCATAAACTTCCAATTCTTTTCGTATGTGAAAACAATCTTTATTCTGTATACACCCCATTACATAAGCGTCAGCCTGATAGACCATTGACAAATCTTGCAAGTGCTCATGTTATTAAAACTTTGCGTGTTGATGGAAATGATGTAGTTGGGGTATATGAAGCAAGTTTAACTGCCTTGGAGCATTGCCGAAACGGGAGGGGTCCATTTTTCCTTCAGTTGGACTCCTATCGCTGGCGCGAACATTGTGGGCCGAATTTTGACAATCATCTCGGTTATCGCTCCGAAGAAGAGTTTTTAAAATGGCAAAAATTAGATCCAATTACAAAGTTAATTGATAATTTTGAAAGTAATTTCCTAACTGAGGACGATGTGAAGAATCTCAAAGAGAAATTACAAAAGCAAATTAATGACGGTATTCAATTTGCAAAATCATCACCATTACCATCGCCTCACGAGGCATCTCAGTTTGTATACGCGGAAAAAAACAATGACCATTGAGCGCTTAATAACCACTGGAGATGCGATCTGTGAAGGCTTGATTGAAATTGCCAAAAAAGACGAGTCAGTGATTTTTTTTGCTGAAGGAGTTGACGACCCTTCTTCTGTTTATGGAACTATTAAGAATCTAAAAGATCATATTTCTAGTGACAGAATCATAGAGATGCCAATAGCTGAAAGTGGGTTAACCGGGATAGCTATTGGTGCAGCGATGATGGGAAAAAGACCCGTTTTGAGTTTTCATCGTGTGGAATTTGCTCTTTTGGCTATGGAGCAAATTATAAATAATGCTGCCAAGTCTCACTACATTAGTCGCGGTCAACATAATGTGCCAATAGTTATCCGACTAATCATTGGAAGGGGTTGGGGTCAAGGGCCAGAGCACTCCCAGAGCCTTGAGACCCTCTTTGCATCAATACCGGGGCTAAAGGTGATTATGCCCACATATCCAAAAGATGCGAAAGGGATGATTATTTCAGCTGTACAAGACAACAATCCTGTAATAGTAATTGAGCATCGTTGGTGTCATTATGTGCAGGGTGAGGTACCCATTGGATTTCATACTGAATCTCTTGATGGCCCACGTCAATTAATGGGTGGTAGTGATTTAACTATAGTTGCAAATTCCTATATGACTTTAGAGGCAATGCGGGCGGCTGAACAATTAAAAAAAATTGGCGTAAATGTGGCATTGTTTGATTTGCGAGTAATTCGACCATTAGTCTTGGATGAGATTTATGACTCAGTTAAAAAGACTGGTCGATTGCTTACCGTAGATACCGGGGTAAAAAAATTTGGAATTGGGGCGGAAATTGTTTCTGAAGTTATTTCAAATTGTTTTAATCAATTAAAATCAGCCCCAATAAGAATAGGCATGCCAGACCATCCTACACCTAGCTCCAGAGGTTTTTTGCCAGGATTATATCCAGATGCCGTTCGGATTGTTAAAGAGGTTGGGGAGATGCTGGATCTACCTAGGGATAAAATTCAGTTGGTTTGTGAAAAATTGGTTGCAGATCGGAATGGTTTGCTAATTGATGTGCCGGACCCATTCTTTAAAGGACCATTTTGATGCATGTACGATATTCTCCATTATCCCAGCAGTACGCTGATCCTGAGCCTATCTTCAAAGAGCTTCGTGAACTGGTTTCTAGTGGTGATTTTACGCTGGGTAAGTCAGTCGGAGAGTTTGAGGCTTTATTTGCCGAAATGGTCGGCGTAAAGCATGCTATAGGTGTTGGATCTGGAACAGATGCTTGCAAGATTCCGCTCAAGGCATTGGGATTAAGTTTTGGGGATGAGGTAATCACTTGCGCAAATACATTTTGGGCAACTGTGGGCGCTATTAATGAAG
>Ga0214921_10010641_pt1 | contig 11338 bp, 8 predicted proteins | sample LL1505_MetaG_FD_177992 | JGI IMG/M metagenome (GOLD analysis project Ga0214921, IMG submission 177992) | Freshwater microbial communities from Lake Lanier, Atlanta, Georgia, United States - LL-1505 | ecosystem: Environmental > Aquatic > Freshwater > Lake | place: USA: Georgia | collected 2015-05-28
TATGGCCAAGAAGCTGAGCGCCTAGTGCGCAATGGATTTATCCGTGGAGTATCCGCGGATTTGGATCAGTTCGAAGCAAATGAAGAACGTCCTGATCTAGCAGAAGAAGATAGTGGTAAGATTGGCGCAGATAAGCTCGTGATTACTCACGCACGAGTTATGGCTGTAACTCTCGTGCCAAAACCGGCATTCCAAGAGTGCCAAATCTACCTCGTTGAAGACGAGAAACAGGAGGATATCGTGATTCCCGACGGAGTTTACGTTGACGATATGGATGCAGTGGAGGCTTCTGCGCTTGTCGCGTGTGGAGTAGTCGCTGGCGCCATTCCCGTCACGCCGCCGCGTGAATGGTTCAATGATCCAAAACTCCAGAAGGCAACACCTCTCACTGTAGATGATGAAGGTCGTGTATTCGGCCACATTGCAGCATGGCACGTTGACCATATTGGAATGAGCTTTGGGACTAAGCCACCGCGCAGCCGTAGCAAGTATGCATATTTCCACACAGGTGTCGTTCGCGCTGAAGACGGAACTGATGTTCCTGTCGGTCAGCTAACACTTGCTGGTGGCCACGCTTCGCTAGAAGCATCAGCCGCAGAAGCTGTACGTCACTACGACGACACAGCATCTGCCATTGCAGACGTTCATGCAGGAGAAGATGCCTATGGCATCTGGGTTGCTGGCGCACTTCGTCCAGGCACAACCCCCGAGCAAGTTCGCGCCCTTCGCGCATCAGCACCTTCTGGTGACTGGCGCCCAATTAAGGGTCAGCTGGAGCTTGTTGCGGTTTGCCAGGTAAACGTGCCAGGGTTCCCTATTGCCCGCGCACGTGTTGCTTCAGGAGCCGTTATGGCGCTTGTTGCTGCTGGCGCAAACGTACTTGCACGCATGAAATCAGATCCTGTCGCAGAATTGTCTGCTCGTGTACAAAAACTTGAGCAGTTAGAAAATGCAGAGCTTTCAGCAAAGGCTGATGCAGCTCGTGCAAAATTCGCGGACATTCGTGAGGCTAAGGCTGCTGAACTTTCAGCAATTGCTGATGCCGCGTATGAGCGTATTCATGGCGAACCACGTTATGACGATTCATTCGGATACGTATCTCGTGAGCGCCGCCAGGCCCTTGCTAAAGAAGGCAAGGCGCTTCCAGACGGTTCATTCCCAATCACAAATGTGGACTCACTTAAGGATTCAATTCAAGCGTATGGCCGCTCTAAGCCAGGCAAGCGAGCAGCCGTTCGTCGCCACATCATGAAGCGCGCACGCGCTCTTGATAAGTCAGACCTAATCCCAGAAAACTGGAAAAAGGCTTCTGCATCTCTTATTGAAGAAGATCTAAACGATCTCCGTTCGCGGTTAGCGGCGTTTGCGCCAATAACTCCAGAGGAGACCAATGAAGTGGGAAAAGCACCAGCGGTTGAGGTCAAAGAGCAGGGCAAATATAGCCCTGACACTCAACCGCGCGATGCAAAAGGCAAGTTTCGTGACGTTCTAGCGCGCATCAAGACAAATCTTGGTGACTCTGGAAGTGAAGAAGCTATCAAGAAAATTGAGGAGACAGAGAATCTTGACGATGCAGGAAACTATATGGAAGCTGCTCGCTCAGCCGGAGATCTTATCTCGATCATTGATAGACTTGATACGGGCGCTCTTAACAAAGTAGCGCTAGAAAATGTTCGCTCCTCGGCAGGAGAACTTGGACGGGTTATTGCTAACCTTCCACTGCCTTTCGGTAGCGATACGGAGAAGGTTCGCTACAGCGATCTTCCTCCGGCACTCAAAGGACTCATGGAAGACATGATTAAGCGAGTGGAAGACAAGATCGGACAGAAGGATGCTGACGAGGCGACAAAGGATCTCAAGTCGTTTATGTCAGGTGGAGACTATTACTCTCAGTCTGAGGTTTCATCTCAGATGAGTAAACTTCTCCGACTCCTAACTTAAGAACTAATATATTATTCAATTCGGGTGGAGTGCCTCCACGCATACAATGTGCGTCCGGAGTCCCTCGGCCTTGGACTGATAAGCGAGATGAACTAACTAATCTTGTTCATCATGACTGGCCCGGAGGAGGGACAGAGTGGACCAAATCAAACAACAGCTCGATATGTTGTCTGAGCTTAGTGACGAACAAGTCGCTGAGCTTCAAACAACCATCGTAAGCGAATTCGAGACGGTTGAAAAAGAAGATCCTACTCCGCAGACAGTAGATGCAATGACATCTCTAGCTGACATGCTTGACACCGTTCGTGGTGAAGTAACTCGTCGTGAGGCACAGGCTCAAGAGCTTGCAACTCGCGCTGCAGAAGCTGCTATGCGCGTTAAAGGTACAGAAGAAGAGATGCCTGCAGAAGGCGAAACCGAAAACCCTGTCGAAGATGCTATGGAACCGGCTGAAGAGCCAGTTGCAGAAGCGCCTGCTGACGAAGAAAAGGAAAAGGAAAAGCCTATGGCTGAAGCATCAACTGCTGTGGATACAGCATCAGAACTTTCAACAGAAACACCAGAAGCTCCAGTAGCTGAGGCAGTTGCAGAAGCAACTCCTGCTGCAGAGCTTTCAACAGAAGAGGCTCCTGCTGCTGACGCACCAGAAGCTCCAGCAGAAGCTCCAGCTGAAGAAGCTCCAGCAGAAGCACCAGTTGTTGAGGCAGTCGCCGCTTCAGCTGAAGAAGTAACAACAACAGAAACAACAATCGAAGCACCTATCGTGCAGGAAGATCAGGAGGCACCAGTGACCGCCGCCGTAAATGAACCGGATGCAGTAATTGAAGCACCGGCAGATCGCCGTCCAGTAGCACAGGCTTCAGTAGCACCAGTGGCAATCACTGCAGGCGCTGATATCCCTGGTTACACAGCTGGAAGCGAAATGTCAGACATGAATGTCGTTGCAGAAGCAATGGCAAAGCGTTTGCACGGCCTACGCCGCGTAAACGGTGGAGATGGCGAACAGCACATTGTCGCGTCTATCACAACATCTTATGATGAGTCACGTACTCTTACACAAGATGCAGAATCAAACTGGAACAAGATCCAGGCAGTTGCATCACCTGAAGCACTTATCGCTTCTGGTGGTCACTCAGCACCATACGCTGTTAAGTACGATATCTTTGGTATCGGCACAACAGTACGTCCAGTGCGTGATTGCTTGCCTCGTTTTCAGGCAGACCGCGGTGGTATCCGTTTCATCACACCACCTGTTCTATCTGACTACGACAACGCAGTTGGTGTTTGGACAAACGTTGTTGACACAAACCCAGGAACTGATACAAAAGCTTCACTTACAGTCTCAGCAGCAACAGAAAACACAGTTGCTACAGATGCTGTAACATTGCAGCTCCAGTTTGGTAACCTCATGACACGTGCTTATCCTGAATTGATCGCTCGTCACAACGAGCTTGGTCTAATCCAGCACGCACGTGAAGCTGAGAACCAGATTCTTACACGTTTAACTGCTCTTTCAACAGCAGTTACATCAACATCAATTATTGGTGTTGGCCGTGACTTCCTAGTGCAGATCGGCCGCGCATCAGCTGCGTACCGTTCACGTCATCGCCTACCAGCTGACTTCCCACTTCGCGTTATTGCTCCAGCATGGATCAAGGACGCAATGGCAGCTGACCTCGCTCTCTCAATGCCTGGAGATTCAAATCTCAATGCATACGGCGAGATTGAAGGCTACATGGCAGCACGTGGCATCAATATCTGCTTTACAATTGATGGTTCAGCAATCACAGGCTCACAAGGCTCAGGTGCAATGAACGAATTCACAGATACATTCGTCTGGTACATCTTCGCTGAAGGAACATTCTTGTTCCTCGATGGCGGTACAATGGACCTCGGTATCATCCGTGACTCCACACTCGTTGGCACAAACGACTACAAGATGTTCGTTGAAACATTTGAAGGCGTTGCTAAGGTCGGTGTTGAATCACTTAAGGTAACATCAACCATCTCTGTAAACGGTGCAGCAGCTGCTCTCCGTGACACACTAGGTGGCGTTACAGCAGCAGTAATCGAATACTAATAGCTATTCGATAGTCGTTGAGGGGGAGTCTGGCAACAGGCTCCCCCGATACGCACAAAACAAACAAATTTTAGATTAGGAAGAGAGAACATGGCTTTCACAGGAATTTTTGAAGCCCCGAAGATCGTACCTTCGGAGTTCGGTCTATTCACAGTAGCTAAGCCTGATACTCGATCAAACGAAGATCAATGGATCCGAGGATTCTCACAAGAGTGGGACACAACTCTCCGTGGTCTTGTCAACTACGACGACACTGATACAACGTCAAGTGCGTTGGTATCTAACGCTAGCCCTGAGCGCTATACAGAAATTAAACCATTTTTTATTGAAGCTGAAGATTTTCGCTCAACGTTAGGTTTCCCTGGTCTTGACTACGTTGCAAGAGTCAAGCGTCAACTTGAAGGTGGAACTCAGAAGGCGATGGAGCGTGAACTTTGGGACGGCGCAATTAGAAAAGGCGAGAGCCACACTAATAAAGCGCTTAGCGACACAAACGCGACACTTATCAATGGCACAACTGCGCTATCTGTTCAACGTGCACTTGCCCTTCTCGACTTTGAACTAGCAGATACATCTCCTTGTGGAGAAAACGGCGTCATTCATATGACTAAAGATGCAGCTGGTCTTCTATCAGCTAACTACATGATTTTCCATAACGTGGAAAAAGGTCATCTTCAGACAATTAGCGGAACCAAGATTATTGTTGGTTCAGGTTATACTGGAACAGGGCCAGACGGAAAGACAGGCGCTACAGCGTCAGCGACAAACAAATGGATGTACGGCACTGGCGCAGTCAAGACAGTTCTTGGCGATGTTGATGTCGTTGCTGACACTCTAGCACAAAGCTATGATGTGTCAGGAAATCAAAACGATATGCGTATCAAGGCAATTCGCCCAGCAGCGGTTTACTTTGATCCGTCTATTCATCTTGCAGTCAGACTAGATCTAACGGCATAGAATAATCTCTAGCCGCCGATAGTAATAAGGAGAAAAATAAACAATGGCAACTCAAGAATACGCCGCGAGTATTCAAGGTGTGTCGATTCGAGTAACTCGTCTTGACGCATCTGGAAATCTCCTTAACGGCGCAGGTGACAGCTATACAACCTCTGGTTTTATGCGCCTTTCATTCACACCTGAATATGAAGAAGGCGATGAAATGACAGAGAAGAGCGCGGACGGAACCGTCTGCGTTACTTACAAAGCGCCTGACACTCTCAAGCGCATCACAATGGAACTTGCAATTTGTGAACCAGACACAGAACTAACACAGCTTCTTTCTGGCGGACTTCTGCTTCGTAAGAACCTCGGAACATACGCATCACCAGACCGTAAGTCAATCGGTTGGTCATCTCCTTCAACTGGTGATGATCCTGCGGGTAACGGTGTTGCTATTGAAACATGGTCATTTGCAATTATTGATGGAAAGAAGGCAGCAACACTTCCTTACTTCCACTGGGTATTCCCGTATGTTAAGCTTCGCCTTTCAGGAGATCGCGTAATTGAAAACGGCATGCTTGCAAACACATTTGAAGGCTACGGACTTGGTAACCCTGAGTTTGGCTCAGGCCTTGATGAGCGCTGGGAATTCCCAGTTGCGGCAGAGCGCCCATACTCGTACGCTCGTGCAGGTTGGGCTCCAACAGGACGCAAGGGCTTCTACACATGGCATGGAGATATCACAAAGACTGTCTCAAACGTTGCTCGCACTGGCTCAACAGCTACAATTACAACTTCAACAGCTCACACATTAGTGGCAGGAGATACTGTGGTCGTGTCTGGTCTAACAAACACAGCGCTTAATGGTACATACACCATTGGAACTGTTCCAACATCGACAACATTCACCTACACAACAACAACAAGCGGAACAATCGCTTCTACTTCAGACTCAGGTACTGCTCTAGTAACTGCCGGCTCACGTGCGGTAACAGACTTCACTTCACAGGGCTCAACAACAGCGTACAACGTACCTGGTAATGAGAACTACAACGCAGATAACGCAACAGACTTCATCATTGCGTCAACAGAGGATCCAACCTCCTAATTAGCAAGTGTGGAGCGGCATGCCGATGTGTAATACATGTATACACAGGCATGCCGCTTCCCTATTAGAATAAACTAACGACGAGTAGACGAGGACAACCACGTGTCAAATCTTTGGGTAACCACTGACGAGCTTGACGACTACGCAGATAACGAATATGCGTATGAAGCGGTCAAGACTGCGTCTCAGATTTTGTGGTCGTTGTCTGGTAGAAAATACGGCGGAGTTGTTACCGTCACAGAAAAGTACGTTTGCGCCTCTAGAGCGTACCGTCTAGGCCAATCTGCTAAGAATTACACACCTGAGCTTGTTGACGGCCAGGTCTATAACATTCCTTTTGATGAGTTTGACGACTATGCTGAAATGACAACAGACGGTATGTCTCCGTCATCGCGTCTACGCCTTCGTGGTCGCCCAGTTGTACAAGTTCACTCAGTACGAGACAGAACTGGCAAGATTGTTAACCCTAGTCGTTACTATCTTGTTGACCATTCAACCTTACAGGCACGCTCTGGCGTCCCATGGACACCTTGCAACATCGAGGTAACATACTCATATGGTTCACCTGCTCCAGCGGCAGGAAGAGCTGCTGCTCGTGTTCTTGCAACTGAATTTATTAAGCTTTGGTCAGGATCTGACGATTGTGCGCTGCCACAGCGTATCACCTCGGTATCGCGTCAGGGCGTTTCGTACACTATCCTTGACAATCAAGACTTCATTGACGACATGCGTACAGGTTTGTACGTTGTTGACCTATTCCTTAAGTCTGCAAACCCAGATAAGGCACGCGCTAAGTCACGCGTCTTCTCAGTAGATATCCCACGCGCTCGTCGTCATGTGCCTAAGCCACTTAAGCTTGCTGCAAGCAGCCTAGACATGTACGTCACAGGAGACGAAGGCGCAACGCTAGAGGTTAACATTGACTCACTCAACGCGAACTTCCTTGTAACAAATAATGCGTGGATACCATACCTAAAAATTAGTAATTGGTCTGGCCTTGCGTCAAAAGATCTCGAGTCTACATCAGTTGCAATCAACACCATCACTACCGACATCACTAAAAGTATAACCTTTAAGAAGCTTACCGACAACGTTGCAACTCTTACCACGTCTACCTCGCACGGTTTTCTTGTTGGTGATCTTGTAACCATCACTGGAATCAACGCTACTTTCAACGGAAGCTACTACATCACCCAGGTGCCTTCAACTACAACCTTTGTGTACGCTCGTGCTGAGGCTGACCGTGTAGATGACGTCACGCTGACCGCAGACACTGGAACAGCCGTTGTTACTAATGAGTCTCGTGACACTTTGACACTTTTTGTTAGCTACGATGAGGCATATAACTACGTTGGCTTCTCTGACCCTGGTACTTGGGATCTATACGCAAGTCGACCTAATAACGCAGAAGCAGATGGCGTAGAAACTGTCTATATTGCCTCTGGAAACCTTAAACTTCGCCTAGCTGCTGACCCTACCCCTACATACACTCTAGGCGGCTAGTTATGGGCGCTCAGACGACATATAAGACACTTTCATACGCAACTGACGGGATAACACAATGCCAATAACAGACGTCTCTATGGTGTCTCAGGACGCCTTAAGCCTTAAAAATCTAATGGACAGTGTTCTCGATAAGACTATTACCGTATTTGAAGAAAACAACGTGCCTTTGCCATCTCGTAGATTTTGGACTGTAGGATCACCTGCGGTTGATTGCGAGCAGCTTGTTGTTTCTTTCGTTCAGATCTACCTTGGCCCTCCAGGAGACCAAGCAGGTACTCCGCAGCGCTGCACAATGCCACGCAGCGCAGTTTTAACTATTTCAATATCACGTGAAATACCTGTTGTTGGCGTAAATGGACGAGCTCCTTCAGGAGACAAGATTCAAGAAGGTTCTGAGGCCGCAGCTGTTGATGCGTGGATGTTTATGCGTCTACTTAACAAGTTAGACCAGTGGGAGCCAGGCGAGTTTGGTCTTGGTGTCATCGCAACTGCGGACGTTTCTGGTTTTGAAGGCGGATTCCAGACTACTACAATGCAAGTAACACTGGCGGTTGCATAATGCCAAATGTAGCAGTCACTAAGATTATTTTTCGCCCAAAAAGCTTAGACTTTTTGCTTAATGATCCTTTTGGTCCTGTTGGTCGTCATCTTTTTGTAAGAGGCCGAGCTATCGTTGCAGCTGCAAAGGCACAGGTTGGTGTAGATACTGGACGACTAAAAAATTCTATTCATATGAGGCAGTCACGAGCTCCTCTAGGCCAAGAGATGAGAATTGGATCTCCACTTAGCTATGCGTTAGCCCACCATGAAGGAACCAAACCTCATATTATTACTCCTGATAAAGCAACCATGTTGAGATTCACTTCTGGCAGCAGAGTAGTGTATTCACGACTTGTAAGACATCCTGGAACTAAGCCTAATAAGTTCCTCGCGGACAACCTTTATTTGATAAGATAACTATTAAGACAAACGTCTTAATAAAGACACAAACGCAAAACGGAGGAAGAAATAATGACTAAATACAGAGACTTTGGCTCTGGCAAAAACGCTGGTGAAAAAGAACCAGTAACGTTTAAGCTTCATGATGAGGAATTTTCTTGTCGTGAACAGCTTCAAGGCAAGACACTTCTTGATCTTGTCTCTCGTTCAAGCAGTGATGACCCTGTTGAGTCTGCAAAAACAATCAACATGTTCTTTGAGCATGTTCTTTTGCCAGAGAGCTATGCAAGATTCTCGTCTCTTATTGAGAGTGCAGACAAGATCGTTACAGTAGAAACGCTCGGCGATATCTCAGGGTGGCTTGTTGAGGTGTACGCAGGACGCCCGGAAACGGAGCCAGAAGTCTCCTAACTTGGGGAATTGACCTCTGGCCATATATTAACGGAAAAGCACTCGTGAACGGACTTAATCTAAAAGAAATGGAAGCATCTAATATGTTAGACGTTCTTCACTTCTTTTTTGAGGAAGACATGAACTACTCTTCAGGTGAACAAGCTGAAGGACGTAGTCGCAGTCGCGAGATTCTTTACCAAGATTTCTACGGGTACAAGTATCCATATGGAGGCGTCAGAGTAGACAATAACGTTGGCGCTAGTGGAAACATCAAAAACTTTGACGAGTACGAAGATGATGACGCCGTAGTTCCGTTTGATCCATTGAAGGGACCAACAAAGTCGTTTGTCCCACCGACACCGGTAAATGCAGCAATGTCAAGACCTTTTGGCGCAGTAATAGAAGAACCATTAACTAAGTAGTAGATGCTAGTAAAAGGAAGGAGGTGAGCAAATGGCAGTCGTAGGTGATGCATACATAGTTGTTAAAGCAATAACAACTGGCTTTGAGAATGAAGTCCGTAGAGCAGCAAGCGGCATAAATCTTGAAAGAGACGGCAAGTCTGTAGGAGAATCTTTCTCTCGTGGATTTAGCGGAGGAGTCGGCGATAGCCTTGGCAAATCGATGTCAGGTTTTGAGAAATCAGCAATTCGTGCGCGAAAGCAGTTCCAAGGACTTATCCGCACTGGCTATCTATTAGGCCCGCTCATCTCTCAACTTGTTTCAGGCGTAGGCGCGCTAGCTGGAGGATTAGTTTCGTTAGGATCTGCTCTTGTAGCTGCGGCGCCATCTGGAGTCGTATTTGCTACTGCGCTTACCTCTATTGGAATTGCTGCCATAGGACTGATGGGTGCGCTTAAAGGCGTAGGCGCAGCGATTTCTGCTGGAACTAAAGCGCAGAAGGCTGCAGCAAAAGATAGCGCAGCCGAGGAGGAAGCTCTTAAAAGAGTTCTTCGAGCAACAGAGCGAGTCACCGAGGCTCAATATGATTTTGCAAGAGCAACAGAAGCTGCTAAGGAAGAAATCCAGCAGCTTGGTTTTGATGCAGAAGACGCTGCTCTTGGAGAAAAGAAAGCTGCTATTGAACTTGAAAAAGCTCGTGAAACACTGCAAAGAGTTCAAGATCTACCACCTAACTCTCGTGCCCGTCGCGAAGCAACACTTGCATTTCAAGAAGCTGAACTTAATCTTCGTAAGGCTAAAGATCGCAATGCAGATCTCCGCAAGGAGCAAGAACGTTTAGGCGACGCTGCTAAAGCTGCAGGCACTGAAGTCTATCAGCAGACAGACACGTACCTTGACGCAAAGAAAAATCAAATTGAAGCTTTACGCGACCAAAAAGACGCGCAAGACGCGCTTAAGAAAGCGCAGACTGGCAGCACTACTGATACTGCGTATACTACAGCGTTATCTAATCTTTCTAAAGAAGCTCAAAGTTTCGTCAAGTACATGGTTAGTACGTTTATTCCGTCTCTTAAGGAACTACGTGACTCGCTAGGAAGTAAGCTATTTGGACAGCTCGAGACTGGTCTAGAAAAACTTCGCACTAAACTTTTTCCAGAGCTTAAGCCAGTACTTGCAGATCTTGGAGACAGCATTGGCAAGTCATTTGGTACAATTATTGACGCTATTACTGAAATTGAAAATATAGGCGATCTAAAACAAGTTATTAAGAACGCTGGAATTAACATTGAAAGCTATGCAAGAACCGCAGGAAATCTTTATGATTCATTCTTGTCTGTTCTTGTTGCGGCTCAGCCTCTTGCAGAAAGATTTAATAAGTTCTTAGAAAAGAAGACTGCCGGCTGGGCAAAGTACCTTGACGCTAAACAAGCTACAGGCGAGCTTCAGGCAATGTTTGATAAAGCAGGAGATATTGCAGCAAAAATTGGTGAAGTCTTTGGCAATGCAATCAGCGGAATTGTTAACATAACAAAAGCAAACTTTACTCCTGGTGGCGGCGGATACATCCTTATCGAGTACTTTAAGGACGTCACAGAAGAGTTTGAAAAGTTCTCTGGTAGTGTTGCTGGGCAAGACGCTCTATCTGAGTACTTTAAAGGCGTTGCTGAAAACTCCAAGGCAATCCTTGGAACCCTAGGCGCATTTATTAAAGAAATTCTTAAGGCTGGGTCAGACCCAAATATCAAGGTGTTTTGGGATACGTTAAAAGAAGCTGCTCCAATCCTAGGTGATGTGCTTACACAGTTTAACGCATCCGGCCCTGCTCTTGCTAAATTCTTAGTTGCTTTTGCTGAGTTTTCAAAAGTTACTCTTTCTTCTGGTGCTATTACTGTATTCTGGAACACTCTTACAGGAGCGTTACAGTCAGTTACGGCTGTTCTTTCTAATCCAATGGTTAAAGAGTTCTTTGACACTGCCGCAAAAATACTTGCATTCTTTAGCGCGCTTGGCCTTATCTCTAGCGTTGT
>Ga0214921_10010642_pt1 | contig 11337 bp, 9 predicted proteins | sample LL1505_MetaG_FD_177992 | JGI IMG/M metagenome (GOLD analysis project Ga0214921, IMG submission 177992) | Freshwater microbial communities from Lake Lanier, Atlanta, Georgia, United States - LL-1505 | ecosystem: Environmental > Aquatic > Freshwater > Lake | place: USA: Georgia | collected 2015-05-28
CTCTCTTCCCCAGTACGAAGACCACGGCGAAATTTTGAAGTGGCTGATGCTCGACAACGTGCCTGGCAGCTATCCCTACACCGCAGGCACTTTTGCGTTCAAGCGTGAGAACGAAGACCCTACCCGTATGTTTGCAGGTGAAGGCGATCCCTTCCGCACCAACCGCCGTTTCAAACTGGTGTCGCAAGGCATGGATGCCAAGCGCTTGTCAACAGCGTTTGACTCCGTCACCTTGTATGGCAACGACCCCGATCTGCGTCCAGACATCTACGGCAAGGTCGGTAACTCCGGCGTGAACGTCGCCACGCTCGACGACATGAAGGTGCTCTACGACGGCTTTGATTTATGCAATCCAACCACCAGCGTCTCGATGACTATCAATGGCCCGGCACCATCTATTTTGGCGATGTTCATGAACACCGCCATCGACCAAAATATCGATAAGTTCAAAACGGACAACGGTCGCGAGCCCACCGAGACTGAAACCGCCAAGATCAAAGAATGGGTGTTGCAAAACGTGCGCGGCACGGTGCAAGCCGATATCTTGAAAGAAGACCAAGGGCAAAACACTTGCTTGTTCAGCACCGAGTTCTCTCTCAAAGTGATGGGCGATATTGCCGAATACTTTGTACACAACCAAGTGCGCAACTTCTACAGTGTGTCGATCAGCGGCTACCACATTGCCGAGGCTGGTGCCAACCCCATCTCGCAACTTGCGTTCACGCTGAGCAATGGCTTTACCTTTGTCGAAGCCTATTTGGCGCGCGGCATGCACATCGATGACTTCGCGCCCAATCTGTCGTTCTTCTTTAGCAACGGCATGGACCCCGAATACACCGTGATGGGCCGCGTAGCGCGCCGCATTTGGGCGGTGGCGATGAAAGAAAAATACGGTGCCAACGAGCGCTCGCAAAAACTCAAGTACCACATCCAAACCAGTGGTCGCAGCTTGCATGCGCAAGAGATTCAGTTCAACGACATTCGCACCACACTGCAAGCATTGATCGCCATCTACGACAACTGCAACAGCTTGCATACCAACGCATTTGACGAAGCCATCACCACACCCACCGAAGACTCAGTGCGTCGTGCAATGGCGATTCAACTCATCATCAACCGCGAATGGGGTCTAGCGAAAAATGAAAACCCCAGCCAAGGTGCATTCATCATCGAAGAGCTGACCGAATTGGTGGAAGAAGCCGTGCTGGCAGAGTTTGAACGCATCGCTGAACGTGGTGGCGTTTTAGGTGCGATGGAAACGGGTTACCAACGTGGCCGTATCCAAGACGAGTCGATGACCTACGAAATGCTCAAACACACGGGCGAGCTACCCATCATTGGCGTGAACACTTTCCGTAATCCCAAAGGTGATCCCGTGCCAGATGCACTGGAATTGGCGCGCTCCACCGAAGAAGAAAAACAAAGCCAGCTCAAACGCCTCAATGATTTCCATACACGCCACAAAGCAGACGCAGCGGTTCAAATTAAACGCCTGCAAAAAGCGGTAATCGACAACACCAACGTCTTTGAGGTATTGATGGACGCTGTGCGTGTGTGCTCACTGGGTCAGATCACCAACGCTTTGTTTGAAGTGGGCGGGCAATATCGCCGAAATATGTAGTTTTTATCCTTGCAAATTGAACATGCCATGTTTAATTTACAAGGATGTTTTGGCAATTTAAATGTTGCTTTCGCTCATCTTCTCCCCCAAGCGAACACCTAACCCCGGCTCCCAATGCTTGTTAATCACCAGCGTGTTCTGTGGCCACAGCATCACCACGGTAGAGCCTAATAAAAAGCGGCCCATCTCGTCGCCTTGTTGCAAATGAATCGCGGCATCGTCGTAATGCCATTCGCGCACTGTGGGTGAGCGTGGCGGATTGACCACGCCATGCCAAGTGGTCGCCATACTACCCACAATCGTTGCGCCCACCAGCACCATGACAAAGGTATCAAACACGCAGACTACGCGCTCGTTACGCGCAAACAAACCCGGCACACCTTGTGCGGTTGCAGGATTGACCGAGAACAAATCGCCCGGCACATGGATCATGCGCAACAAGCGCCCTGCCGCTGGCATATGGATGCGGTGGTAATCCTTGGGGCTTAAATAAATCGTCGCAAAGTCGCCGTTTTCAAACTGAGCAGCCAGCTGTACGTCACCACCGACTAAAGCACGTGTGCTGTAGTGGTGTCCTTTGGCTTGAAAAATCTGGTCACCTGCAATGCGTCCGAACTGGCTGATAGCACCGTCTACTGGACAGATCCATTGCGCATTTGCTAAGGGTCGAGCGTCCGATTTGAGTGCGCGCGTGAAGAAGTCGTTAAAGCAAGCGTAATGGGTGATGTCAGCATCTGCCGATTCGTCCATATTGACGTTGTAGCGTTTCACAAACCAACGAATGACTGCATGCGTCCAGCGCCCTCCTTGCCAACGGGCAAAGCGGCCTGCTAATTCGGTCAAGGCCTGTTTGGGTAAAACATATTGCAGGTATACGCTGAGAGGTGTAGTCATAGGTGTGAATTTTAGGCGGGGCACAATGTGCGTATGCGAGAACTTCTTTTTGAATGCCAACATCTTGTCAAGCATTATGGTGAGGCTACTGTCGTCGACGATTTGTCGTTTCAATTACAAGCAGGCGAGTGTTTGGGCGTGATTGGCCCCAACGGCGCCGGCAAAACCACCACCTTGCGTATGTGTTTGGGCCTAACGTTGCCTGATGCAGGCACTATCCAAGCTTTTGGTTTGTCTATGCCGCGTGATGCACTGGCTATCAAATCGCGCTTAGGTGTTGTCAGCCAATTCGATACGCTTGACCCCGATTTCACTTGTGTAGAAAACTTACGAGTGTTCGGGACTTACTTTGGTATGTCACGCACCGCCATTGCAGCAAGGGTTCCAGAGTTGCTCGAATTCGCCGCGCTCACGCACAAAGCAGATGCCAAACCCGGACAACTCTCAGGTGGCATGAAGCGCCGATTGAGTTTGGCGCGCGCACTCATCAACGACCCCGATATCTTGTTACTTGATGAACCCACTACAGGGCTGGACCCTCAAGCGCGTCACCTGATGTGGGAGCGTTTGCAAAAACTGTTGCAACAAGGTAAATCGATATTACTCACCACGCACTTTATGGACGAAGCGGAGCGCTTGTGCAACCGCTTACTGTTACTTGACCACGGCAAAAAAATTGCCGAGGGCACGCCGCGTGATTTGATCTCGCAACATTTAGAACCTGATGTGGTCGAGGTGTACGGGCAAGATGCTTTGGCATTGGTACACAGTCCTCTCGCGCAACTAGCCCAACGTACGGAGACCAGCGGTGAAACTGTTTTCTTCTACACCGCAGACGCATCGCCTCTTTTGCAAGCCCTGAGTGCACACACTGGCCTGCGCACTTTGCACCGCCCAGCCAACTTAGAAGACTTGTTCTTGAAAATGACCGGTCGACAAATTCGAGAGGGGGCATAAGCCATGACCCACTATTTCCGTTTTTGGCCTGTCTTTATGCGCAACCTTTTGGTATGGCGCAAATTGGTGATTCCCAGTTTGATCGCCAATATTGCTGAGCCCTTGATGTGGCTTGTCGCATTTGGTTACGGCATGGGCGCATTGATTGGCGATGTCACCTTGGATGGTGCGCAAGTGCCTTATCTATTGTTCTTGGCGAGTGGCTCTATCTGTATGAGTGCGATGAATGCAGCCACCTTTGAGGCTTTGTATTCCGCTTTCTCGCGCATGCATGTGCAAAAAACATGGGATGGCATTATGAATGCGCCCATCCGCTTGGAAGATGTGCTGCTGGCAGAAATGCTCTGGGCTGCTTTCAAATCTTTGTTCACTATCACCGCCATCTTGGGCGTGATGATGGCCCTTGGTATTACGCAAAGCTGGAAAATTCTGCTCGCTTGGCCCTGCTTGCTATTTGTAGGCATTACCTTTAGCTGCTTAGCATTGATCTTCAACGCCTTGGCAAAAGGCTACGACTTTTTCACTTATTACTTCACACTGTTCTTAACGCCCATGATGTTTTTAAGTGGCGTGTTTTTTCCAAGCGATCAATTGCCACCTTGGGTACGTGCAATCGCAGAATGGTTGCCACTGACCCAAGCCATTGCATTGGTGAGGCCGCTGTTCTTAGACCGCTGGCCTAGTCAGCCCTTGTTGCATTTAGGCGTATTGGCTTTGTATGCGGGTGTAGCTTGGGCCATCGCCCTGCATTTCACGCGCAAACGTTTTAAAACTTAACGTTTCTCCACAAGGTCTGCTGAGACAAACTTGGGGCGATTGACCTATATCAGTCCTTCTGTAAATGTCCGCCTCAGCAAAGTCCAAATATGTAAGTGGTGCGGATAACATCCATAGTTAGGCGTTTTAAGATCGTTTTATTAATCAGTAAGAAGGTGATTTCATGAGTATTCAAACAGTAGGCATCATCGGCGCGGGCACCATGGGCAACGGTATTGCGCAAGCATGTGCCGTATCTGGCGTGAACGTTGTGATGGTCGATATTTCTGAGGCTGCAGTGGCCAAAGGTATCGCAACAGTAGGTAGCAGCCTAGACCGCTTGATTAAAAAAGAAAAAATGACCGAGGCAGAAAAAACTGCTGCACTATCACGCATACAAGGTAGCACCCAATACCAAGATTTACAAAAAGCCCAGTTGGTGATTGAAGCTGCCACTGAAAACTTTGACCTCAAAGTCAAAATCTTGAAGCAAGTCGACGGCTTGCTTGCCGCAGACGTCATCGTGGCATCCAACACATCGTCTATCTCCATTACCAAGCTCGCTGCCGCCACCACGCGTGCTGACCGTTTTATTGGCATGCACTTTTTCAACCCCGTGCCCATGATGGCCTTGGTAGAAATCATCCGCGGCCTGCAAACTTCAGACGCTACACACGACGCTGTGCAAGCATTGGCCAAGCGACTAGGTAAGAGCCCCATCACCGTTAAAAACGCACCTGGCTTTGTGGTCAACCGTATCTTGGTGCCGATGATCAACGAAGCATTTTTCGTTCTCTCTGAGGGACTTGCAACACCAGATGACATCGACGCAGGCATGCGACTCGGTTGCAATCAGCCGATTGGCCCATTGGCATTGGCCGACATGATCGGCCTCGATGTTTGCTTGGCAGTGATGGAGGTGTATTTAAGCGAGTATGGCGACAGCAAATACCGCCCTTGTCCATTGCTCAAAGAAATGGTCGCCGCCGGTCAACTCGGTCGCAAAACTGGTCAAGGCGTCTACCATTACTAAACCTCTTGGTTCAACTAGTCTGCGTACTGCCCAGCAGCTTTGATCACAGGACCCCACTTGTCAATTTCGGCTGCAACAAATTTCTTGTGCTCAGCACCATCCGTACGCTTATCTGAAACAACGACAGCGCCCAGAGCTTCTTGCTTTTTCACAAAATCTGGATCTCTCAGGGCTGTTTTTAATGCTGCATTTAACTTGGCCACCACATCAGTCGGCGTGCCTTTGGGCGCATACATTCCGTGCCAAATAGAGACGTTGAAATCTTTTAAGCCGGACTCATTTAAAGTGGGCACGTCTTTCAAAGCGGGGGTTATTAAACGCTTCATAGTCGTTACACCATAAGCCTTAATGGTTTTACCTTCGATTTGCGCAGAAGTATTGGTCGTTTGGTCACACAGCAAATCAACCTGACCGCCCATCAAATCGTTCAATGCGGGCGCGGTACCTTTGTAAGGAACCGTCGTCATATCGGTTTGAACGGCTTGCTGGAACATCAGTCCACACAGATGTGAAGCAGCGCCTAAACCAGCATTTGCCAAATTGATCTTGCCTTTGTTTTGGCCAATCCAAGTCACCAATTCTTTGTAATTGTTGGCTGGCAAAGTGGGACGGCCTACCAGTGTCATGGGAACTTCATTGACCATACCCAAAAACTCGAAGTCGTCCATCGTGTTGTAGGGCATTTTGCGATAGAGGGCGGGCGATGTAGCCATTCCAATGTGGTGCAACAACACAGTGTGACCATCTTGGGGAGCTTTAGATACTTTGTTGGCCCCAATCGTTCCACCAGCACCTGCCACGTTTTCTACTACGACAGTTGCTCCTAGGGGCTTGCGCATGGCTTCTGCCAAATCGCGCGCTACGCGATCGGTAGGTCCACCTGCAACAAAGGGGACCACGATCGTCACAGATTTGTCTTTGATGGGGAAATCAGCAGCAGACACCAAAGTTTGACAAGTGGCTGCAACGATAAGGCTGAGGGCAAATAACTTTTTCATAGGTTCTCCAAATAGAGTGGATTGATATCTAAGACGCAAACCGCAGATGCTAAGGCATTCTTGATTACCCCAATTCATCGGGTATTACTTAGGTGTTTACTTGTAGCTACGGGCGTCTTCAATCACTTTGCCGTCGTTGGGCAAACTGCCCACCTCCACCAAGGCAATATCAGCGCGTAATTTGGTCACGTCGCGTACAGCTTCGCTGATTTTTTCAGCTAACCCTACAGTTTCTAGGGTTTCCACTTTGAGCGTGAGTTGGTCGTTTGCCATTTCGCCTGATACGACAAGGCGCGCACGCTTGATGGCAGGAAAGCGTTTGGTGACCTCTGCCACTTGCCCCGGATGCACAAACATGCCGCGCACCTTGGTTGTTTGGTCTGCACGGCCCATCCAACCTTTAATTCGGACGTTTGTTCTACCAGTCGGGCAAATACCAGGCAACACGGCAGATAAATCCCCCGTGCCAAAACGTATCAAGGGGTAGTCGGGGTTCAAAGTGGTAACAACCAATTCACCCACTTCACCTTCTGGCACAGGATCACCTGTTCCAGGGCGCACGATCTCGACGATCACACCTTCATCCAACACCAAGCCTTCACGCGAAGAGGTTTCATAGGCGATCAAACCTAGATCTGCGGTGGCATAACACTGGTAGCCTGCAATGCCGCGCTCGGCCAGCCAGTCGCGCAAACTCGGCGGAAAGGCTTCGCCAGAGACCAAGGCTTTACGCACGCTGGGCAAAGCAATGCCTATTTCAGCGGCCTTCTCCACAATGATTTTTAAAAAGCTGGGCGTGCCAATATAGCCAGCCGGTTTTAATTCAGCCATGGCTTGCACTTGTTGTTCGGTTTGACCGATGCCACCTGCAAACACAGTACAACCCAATGCATGTGCGCCCGTTTCCATCATCGAGCCCGCTGGCGTGAAGTGGTAACTAAAGCAGTTATGGATCAACTCGTTTTCACGAAATCCAGCAGCGAACATGGCACGTGCCATGCGCCAGTAATCACCGCGCGCGCCTTCTGGTTCATAGATAGTGCCGGGGCTTGCAAAGATACGGGGCATCGCCCTGCCATAGGCAATAGCTGAAAAGCCCCCAAAGATATCTGTACCGCGCAGCGCCTGTTGCTGCGCTAACAATTCGTGTTTACGAATCACGGGCAACTTAGCCAAAGCAGCGCGGCTATTCACGCTAGCCGCATCCACTGAATGCAAACTTTTGCCAAATGCACGCGCACTGGCTTTGGCATGCGCCACTTGGTTTGGCAGTGCGGCTAGCAATGCTGCCTCTCGCTTTGCAGGGTCGCGCGTTTCTAACGCATCAAAATGGTTGCTCATAAATAACTAACCAAGCCTAATGCTCAAGCCAACCAGCGTTTACGGCGCTTGTAGCTCTTGGTGTCTTTGAAGTTTTTTCGCTCTCCACCACCTACGCCTAAATAAAACTCTTTCACATCTTCGTTACTAGCTAAATCACTGGCCTTGCCATCCATCACAATGCGACCAGATTCCATGATGTAGCCGTAATCGGAATAGCGCAGGGCCATATTGGTGTTTTGTTCGGCTAAAAGAAACGTGACTTTTTCTTTGTCGTTCAAATCTTTGACGATGTTGAACACCTCTTCGACGATTTGTGGCGCCAAGCCCATCGAAGGCTCATCTAATAAAACAATGCTGGGGTTGGCCATCAATGCGCGCCCAATGGCGCACATTTGTTGCTCTCCGCCTGATGTGTAAGCGGCTTGCGATGTGCGACGGGTTTTCAAACGGGGAAAGTAGTTGTAGACCTTCTCCAAATTGGCGGCGATCTCGCCTTTGTCTTTGCGGGTGTAACTGCCCGTCATTAGATTTTCTTCAATCGTCAAATGGGCAAAGCAATGACGCCCTTCCATCACCTGCACCACGCCACGTTGCACCAAGTCAGCGGGCGTGAGGTTTTCAATCCGCTCACCACGCAATTCAATACTACCTTTGGTCACGGCACCACGTTCGCCTTGTAGCAAGTTAGAGACGGCGCGCAAAGTCGTCGTTTTGCCAGCGCCATTGCCGCCTAACAAAGCGACGATCGCGCCTTGAGGCACTTGCAATGAGACGCCTTTGAGCACCAAGATCACATGGTTATAGATCACCTCAATGCCATTGACATTGAGCACGATGTTGGAAGTAGTCATAACTTTGTCCCAAGGTGGCGCTTGCGCGACACCTGTTTGATTAAGACTGGCAGTCCGCAGGGGTGCGGCGCGTCATCTTTTTGTCTGACAGATATTTTTCGGCGCCAGCTTTCACCATAGGCTTCAAAATTTGCTCATCAGCTTGGTACCAATCGGAGTTCATGTTCCATTTGGCACCATCCCAAGTTTGCACACGTGCCCAGCTGGAACCCATATGGTCAGCACAACTTGTAGAAATGGGGCGCATGACACCGGCCAAACCTAATGCGTCCAGACGTTTTTGGTCCAAGGCCAAGTTTTCTAGCCCCCAGCGCACTTGCTCGCCGGTCATCACTTTGCCCTTACCAAATCGCTCTTGTGCACGTCGAACAGCCTCAATACTGAGCACTTGGATGATCACACCACGGGTATAGAGCACCGAGCCAACTTCGTCCTTGGGTCCAGTACCTTGGCCTTTGGCGTGCACATACTTCAAGATGTCTTGAATCACTTTGGGTTGTGTACCAGATGTATTCAATGCCAATGCGTTATAGCCTTTGGCGCCGTCGCCAACATCACGTGTATCTGGCTCAGCACCTGCCCACCAAACGCCATACATCTTGTCGCGTGGGTAGCCAGTGGCTTGTGCTTCTTTTAATGCGGTGGAATTCATCACACCCCAGCCCCACAACAACACATAGTCAGGACGGCTTTGGCGCACTTGTAACCATGCGGCTTTTTGTTCTACGCCTGGCGCGGTCACTGGAATCATTTGCAACTCAAACCCGTGCATGCGTGAGCGCTCTTGCAACAGAGGAATAGGCTCTTTGCCAAAAGGACTGTCGTGGTAGACCAAGGCAATTTTTTTACCCTTGAGGTTGTCTAAACCACCAGCGCCTTTACCGATGTGTTGGATCAGAATGTCTGCTCCAGACCAGTAATGGCCCATCAAAGGGAAATTCCACTTAAATGCCAAGCCATCTTGCGCGACAGAAAGCCCATATCCCAAAGTTATCAAGGGGATTTTGTCGACGGGGGCTTTTTCAGTCAGCGCAAAAGTAATGCCGGTGGACTGTGGATCAAATAAAGACACACCAGGACGACTCTTCAAACGCTCATAGCATTCAACGCCGCGGTCTGTCGCATAGTTGGTTTCACACTCTTCAAATGTCAACTTCACACCATTGATACCGCCATCACGCGCGTTGATCATCTTGATGTAATCTTGCTTGCCATTTGCCCAAGGCACGCCATTGGGTGCATAAGGCCCTGTGCGATAAGAAAGCAATGGGAAAAATTGCTCTTTGGCTTGCGCCCAAGCAGTGCCTGTAGTGGCACTGACTGCGGCGACCGCTACGGCGGCAGCCATCATTAATTGACTAAGTTTCATACGATCTATCTCCTATTAAATGTTGTAAAAAGCACGGGACGAAAAAAACTTAATGTGGAAATGGCCACAAACGCAATTTTTGTTTGCCGGTTGCCCACAGCTTGGCAAGGCCATGCGGCTCGACAATCAAAAACCAAACGATCAGTCCGCCAAAGATCATGAGCTCTGCATGGGATGCGGCGGCTGTGGAGGCTTCGAAACCAAACAAGTCTGCAAACCAAGGCAAAAACCGGTTGAGTGCAATTGGCAGAATCACAATAAAAGCTGCGCCCAAGAAGCCGCCAGCAATAGAGCCCAAGCCGCCAATAATCACCATGAACAAAAGCCTAAATGAAAAGTCTACTGAGAAGGCCGCAGGCTCCCAAGCTCCCAGATAAATGAAAGCCCACAAGGCACCGGCCACGCCGACAATGAAGGAGCTCACAGCAAATGCAGTGAGCTTTGCGTACATAGGACGAATACCAATGACAGCGGCGGCGACGTCCATGTCGCGAATGGCCATCCATTCACGCCCGATAGCGCCGCGCACTAAATTTTTCGCCATCAATACGATAGGAATGAGTACGCATAAGCAAAACAAATACTTGCTTTCTGCACTTTCAATCGGCAAGCCAAAAGCTTGTAAGCTGTTCACTGAGATGGAGCCCGAGGGCGAATCTAGCGTAAACCAACTGATGCGCAAGAACATCCAGTCAGAGAAGAATTGCGCCGCCAAGGTGGCCACCGCCAAATACAAACCTTTGACGCGCAAACTCGGCAAGCCAAACAATATGCCAAATGCGGTGGCACACAAGCCACCCATGATGAGCGCCACCACCAATGGCAAACCTGGCAAGCGCATAAAGAAGTTGTAGGCGCCATAAGCACCGACGGCCATGAAGGCGCCCGAACCCAGCGAGATTTGTCCGCAATACCCCACCAAAACATTCACTCCCACGGCGGCCAGTGACATGATGACAAATGGAATCAAAATTGCACGAAACATATAGTCGCTTGCCAACATGGGGACGACTACAAAAGCAAATAAAGCCATCAGCGCAATCGCCCAGCGGTCTTGCGCAATGGGAAAGATTTGCTGATCAGCCCGATAGCTGGTTTTAAATTGACCGTTTTCTCTGTAAAACATTCTTTACTTTCGAACAAATTTCAATGCGTTAGACGCGGTCGATGATTTTTTCACCGTAGAGGCCTTGTGGCCTAAACAATAAGAATACGAGCGCCAGCACATAAGCAAACCAAATTTCGATACCGCCGCCAACGAATGGGCCCAAGTAGACCTCTGACAATTTTTCGCCAACCCCAATGATCAAGCCGCCAATGATGGCGCCTGGAACCGATGTCAGCCCGCCCAAAATCACCACAGGCAGTGCGCGTAAAGCGACGGTGGTTAATGAAAATTGCACGCCCAGCTTGCTTCCCCAAATCATGCCCGCGACCAAAGCCGCCACACCAGCGACACACCACACAATGACCCAAATACGGTTGAGTGGAATTCCGATCGATTGCGCTGCTTGGTGATCATCTGCTACTGCACG
>Ga0214921_10010643_pt1 | contig 11337 bp, 22 predicted proteins | sample LL1505_MetaG_FD_177992 | JGI IMG/M metagenome (GOLD analysis project Ga0214921, IMG submission 177992) | Freshwater microbial communities from Lake Lanier, Atlanta, Georgia, United States - LL-1505 | ecosystem: Environmental > Aquatic > Freshwater > Lake | place: USA: Georgia | collected...
TGTGAACAGGTCAACACAGGACACCACGCTTTGCAAAGACCGCTCGGCTTTGGGTTCCATGTGTCATTATCGTACGCCGCCTGAAGACGTTGGTGCTTGTATTTCCACTTGTCCCAGCGCACCTCATCGGTCAGGTCAAACTGTGCCTTGGGGAAGGCGTTGGCAATCACGAACAGCAGTCCCGCCTTGACCTTCTTGACTTCGGGGAAGTGCTTGAAGACACACAGGGACATGAGTTCCAGTTGATCAGGGTCGGCGTACTTGGCGCTCTTGCCAGTCTTGTAGTCAATGACTCGTGCCTCACCCTTCTCGCGGTTGATGATCAGCAGGTCGGCGATGCCGCGATACCACACGCGCTCGTCCTTGAAGCCGCACGGTTCCAAGTCGGCAGTGATGCCCATCTCGTACTCGCACAGCTTCTCGCCTTCGATCTGCTTGAGGCTGTCCAGTGCACCCTTGGCGAACTTGAAGTACTCGGGGATCGGGGTGCCGTCCCGCATGTAAAACTCAGCCGCCTCGTGGAAACGTGTTCCGTAAAGCATGGCTTCGCTCTCGGGTTCCACGATGTCTTTGAGCACCCGCAAGTGGAAATACTTTCGGGGGCATTGCTCAAAGAGCTTCATGCTACTGTATGACCATTTCATCTTTTGTTTTCTTTCATCAGGATCAGGGTGTGTTGGAGCAGTTTGGCTTCGGCAGTTATCACGGGTGATAACTCGATTGCCTGATCAAACTTGTTATCCAGTAACAGATTGTGCATGTCTTTGAGCAATCTTTCAATCTTCATCATCGGCTCGGCGTAATCAATCAGTGTCGTCTGCTGGCTCATCTTTGACTCCAAAAATACGTGAGGGTTTGACAGCCTTGAGAATAAACTCAAATGACTCGCCATCGTCCTTGCAGTACATGATGTCGAAGTCGGCCTTGTAGATGTTCCTGAAGTCGGACATAGATGTTTTCCCAACCTGCTCGTACTGCGGCTGCGTCAGGAAGATGAGTTGCTCGGGCTGTAAGATGCGTGTATGACTTGGGTCACCCCACGCCCAGCGGGAATCTTTTGAGGGGCAGGTTGCCAATAGATGTCCACCCGCCTTGAGGATGCGGTAGAACTCGCTGAACTGCTCAAAGAAAAACTTGTAGTCACCCTGCCGACCTAGATGCTCCAGCACCTCGTAGGCGTGTATCTCGTCAAAGAAGTTGTCAGGAAACGGCAGTGGCATGTCCATCAAGTCCCACTCAAGATCGGGCTTGTGCGTGCCGTTGTAGTCAAGCGTTGTCAGGTTCGTCCACTTGTTCGTGCCATCAAGTGTGAGGCGCTTCTCCCAATTCGATCCACACCCAATAAGAAGTTCTTGCTTACTCATGTGTTGAGTTCCTTGAGTTTGGCTTCAGTGTTTTTGATAGCCGCGCCAATGGTCAGCGAGTTACCAAAGATTTCATCCCAATCTTCATCCGTCAGCCCACGCCACGGTTTCTTGTAGTCTTGGATGTCATCATCATCAATCACTCGCATCTTTACAGGCTTGTCACCGTCTCGGTCGTCATACCCCATGCAACCTCGTTCGGCACAGCCCTTGTCAACCAACAACAAGTTGCGTTGTTGTGCTCGTTCAAGTTCTTCAAACGCTTCGTCTTCAGGTTCTTTGATCATTTGCTTCTCCACGATTTGTCGTTTACGCCAACCATTAGCAATCGCCGTATGCTTTTCCATGTCCGCTCTCACAGTTCACAGGTAAGCCACTCGCCCACTCGGGTGTCCACCGCATGCACTCCTCAACGTATGCTTGTGCCTCGGCAACTTCTGCTTCGGGAACAACACATGCAATCGCATCGTGCACTGTCAACACCACCTTGTACTTCTTGCCGATCTTGAGCATCTGCTCTCCGATGATGCACCGTGCAATCGCTTGGCACACGTTCTCGATGACCTTGCCTCCGTAGATACGTGTTCTGCCGTAGCGCGTCTTGTAGGAAAACTCAACACCGTTCTCGGTCTGCTCATACTTCAAGTCGTTGTACCGCATCAGCAACCCGCTCGGTAACTTGACCGCCTTCTCCCACGAGTCCACAGTCAACACACCTGCCTTGCCCAACACACAGTTCTCGGCGCGTGACATAGCGACCAACATGTTCTGGGCCTGCTTCCATAAAGCTGTCACAGCAGGATTTGTTCTACGGTAAATGTCAATGATCCGTCGGGCCTCATCGAGTGAGACTTCAACACCAAACGTCTTGAGTTGTCCTTGGAACTTCACAGCACCCATGCCGTAGCCGCATCCAAGAATTGTGGTCTTACCCACGAACCGCTCGTCCTTCGTGATGTCTGCCTCGGACTTGCCATAGATAGCCGATGCCATCTTCTTGTACACGTCCTCCTTGTTTGCAAACGCTCTCACCAAATCATCTTGTCCTGACAACCACGCCAACACCCGTGCTTCAATCTGTGCAGAGTCAGCGTCAATGATCTCGTAACCCTCGGGCGCGATGATCGCTTTCTTCAACTTGCCAGCGTTGTCACCTCGGCTCGGCAGGTTTTGCAGGTTGATCTTGTCATCCCCACCAAATCTACCTGTGTGTGCGGCGTAGTACTTGATGGGTACCGGGAGCTTGCCACGTGACGCAATACCGATAAACCTCTGTGTACGTGTCTCCTCAAGTGTGGACTTCGTTCCGAGTCGTGCCGCGACCAATGCTTGCACCCTCACATCAGGGTGCTCGGCAAGGGCTTTGAACTCCTCATCGTTCTTGGCAAGTGCCAATGTTTCCTTACCAGTAGTCGGACTAATCTTCTTAGGGGCAGGTACACCCAAGGCTTCCAAGAACATGGCGAACTTCTGATTACTCATCAAATCTTCTTTGTCCATGTTCACTTCAGCCAGCAGCGCGGCCTTGCGTCCCTGAACATCTGATAAGTGCTCTGTGAGTAATACGGTATCCAACTCCAGCACGGGTTCCGTGAACATGCGAACTGTTTGATTGATGATGTGCATCTCCTTCTTCGGGAAACCATCAGCCATCATCTTGTTAAACAGCGCGTAGGTCAGGTTCACATCGTTGATGCAGTAGTCACCGTACTTGGACAACTCCCAATCTTGGAAGTCGGTGCGGCGATAACCCTTAAAGTTGTTTACCTCTGTACCCTTGGCTCCCAGCCCGTACCGCTCCGTAAGTGCGGCAAGAGAACCGCTCACCTCTACACCATGAATGGCTCGTCCCATGCACAGAGTGTCTGCCCAAAACTTCGGTTGGATGTTGAAGTGCTCATTCAGAATGAACCCATCGAACATGGCGTTGTGTGCAAGCGCAATCGAACCAGCCCAGTCGAACGTGTTTAACCACGTGGCAAGTTCTTCGTGTGTGCCACTCGCCCACTGCGTCTCCTCGTTGTCAACCTTCACAGCCACACCGATGACGTGGAACTGTGGGTCACGTACGTACTCCTCAGTCGTCTGCTTTGCAAACCCGATGTCCGCAGAATAAAAAGTTTCAAAGTCAATCGTAATCAGTTTCATCTATTACTCCATTTTTTCCATTTTTCTTTAATGTGCGGAACACTCTCGTGATCAGGCCAAGCGTTAACCAACACGTTGCAACAGCGATCACACAGGCCGTCATGGTTGTGCAGTCCTTCATGGGTGTAGTGCCAACATCGTGGGCATTTGATGTAGTCGGGGTCGTCTCTCAATGACCGAACAACAAAACTTGGTTGCGGACAACTCAATTCTTCATAACGCTCATCAGTCATTCACTCTCTCCTCTCGCCAGTCGGCGATAACGTGCAATGTTGTTTTTTAATGACCGCCACTCAAGCACGTTCTTGGTGACGATCTGTGGCTCGGGAAACTCAGCAAACCAAATCTTGAAGTGCGCCCCGCTTCGTGGCTCACATGCAACCACGTGGAACCCAGCCTTCTCGTACTCCTTGACTTGTTCACGTATTGCTCGTGGGACATTCATGGCTTGTTCTCCAACTCCTTGATCTTCTTGGACAGGATGCCGCGCACTGCGTATATGGCATCGTTGAATCCCTTGCGGTACGCATCATCCAACTCCATCTCCTCGCCCAACTCAAACGTGACGAACTCGGTAAGAAGTTTCGCCGCGCTGACGTGCTCGGCTTTGAGTCTGCCTTGAAACGTAGTAGCCAGTGAATCCATGAACACCATCGCGCTCTGATCTGCGTTGCCCTCAAACTTGAGCATGCCACCGTTGAAGTCCAGCTTGCCGATCTGTACTTGTTTTGGCATGCCGTTCTCATCAACCACACTGTTGTTGAAACAGATGTTGTAGTCAGGCTTGGACTGCGCAATCCGCATATTCATTCTCGGATCGCTCCACCCCTGCACGTATCTCTCGGGCATTGTGTACATCACGTTGTGTGCCGCCTCCAACGATGTTGGATTGACGGTCTTGTTGATGCCTGAGTTCAGTGCTTGCAGGTCAAGTTTCGCCATGATCTCAGCGGCTTTGCGATCTGCCTCTTGCGCATGCTGATCTTCCAACTCCTCGGTCAGACGTGCTACGTCTGCTTGGTATTCTTCATCGTCCATGTAACACCTCTTGAAGTTTTTGCATGTAGTGACGTGCTTTGCCTGAGTCGTTGCTACCGTCCTTCTTGCCTTGGCGCATCGCGTACTTGATCGCGTTGCCTTTGAGGAACCCAATGAACTCCTCACGTGTTAGTACGGCTTCCATCACAGCCCACGGTTGCACGCCCATGTCCTTGTAGTGGTCGCCACCAATTTGCAGGTCGTCTGCTCGGGTGCCGTTAAATCCTTGTTCAATCATCTTGTGCCTCTCGTCTGTTTCACAGTGAATAAAAGTTTCTTTAGAAGGGTGCTTCTTCGCAGTCATCATGTGGTTGGGTCTTCTCCCTTTTTGGGAACCGCTTTGGGTCTAGCCTTGTGAAGGGCCACCATCGCATCAACTCCTCTTGTGTTAATACGTTTGACTCTTTCTTCGGTCGTGAACTTGTGTTCGTTGAAACACAGTCGTCTTCTGTATATGTGGTCATCTCGTGTCCTAGTTTCTTTTACGTCTGAGGGTGCATTGCACACAGGGCACTTCATGCCCCTGCGTCTTTCATGTTGCGCAGAAAGACCGCGAACGATGCAATGGTGTCAGCACCGAACGGCAACTGCTCAATCTGCTTGGCGGCTTCTTCCAGCGCGGCGTTCCAGCCGCACCGATACACACGTTCACCGATGTCATTGACGGCAAACGTGGTGCCAAAGTCATCCGCAAAGTGTTGTTTCATCTTGCCCATGACGCACCCCAAATCAGTCCGACACACAGCCCGAGGGCGCACATCACCTTGGTGTCTTCCCACCACAGCCACGGCTTGCGATGTTCACGTGCCTCTGCCTCCATCTGTTTCATCACAGTCAGGAAAACACGATGTGCTTCCCCTGCGTCCTTCACAACTTCACCCTTGTAGTGCATGCCTTCTTTGTCAAGGCGCAGTATCTCGGTGAACTCATGCGAGGACACTCCGAATGTTACGTGATCGCTCATACGACTCTCTCCCATAAGTTTTTAGGTGCACGATGTGCATTGGTTGATTTCTGAGGCGCGTAGCCGAGGCTTCGCACCCACCCCAACTTCTTTGCTTGCACGGCGATTGCTCCCCATGCGCGTCTGTCGGGCGGCGGCTCCATGCCGAGGTTCTCTGCATACGTGCGAACATCTTCCGTCATAAACGGTTTGTGTCCGTGGTGCAGTAAGTACATCTTGAAGTGTGTCAGGGCTTCTTTGCTCCAATCGGGTACCACACGGTCGGCGTGTGCCGCCGCCGTGTTCATACCGTCAACGGCTAAGTCCCAACCGTCAGGTTTCGTCTCGCTCATTTCCTCACTCCTTTGAAGTCAACTTCTTCTGAGTAGTAGCCGTTGCTCTCGCCCAGCCACCGTACGTCCACCCACCCCTTGATGGTTGCGAACTTGTAGAACGTCCATGTGAACGAGTCTTCGGGCTTCTCCAAACCCATGCCTTCGGGCATCGTGTCTTCGTAACGCGCCACCTCAACAATGTCGAGGGGCTTACCCACCAAGTCGTTCAGGTCACCTACAACATCTTCCACCTGCACACACTCACAGCAGTCGTCTTCGTGGTAGAACGTGAATATGAACTCATCGTTCTCAAAGATCATCTCGCTCTTGTCGTCAGTGATGTACACCTTGGTGAACGTCTGCCCCTTCATGTCCTCGATGGTGAACCGCTCCTCTGCGCGAACAGCCTTCGCAACTTCTGCCAGCTTCGGCGCGACCAATGTCACAAGAGACTTGCCCCACTGTGCGGCGGGGTTGTGTTGGCTCCACTGAACTTGTTGGGGTGTGTTCTGCATCAAGAACATTTTTCCGCCCTCGAACTTAACCATCCCCAGCTTCTGCGCTATCTCGAATTGCGCTCGTGTCAGTTGTACTTTGCTCATCTTCATCTCCACTTGTTTCGTCTTGGATCATCTCCATCAGCATGATGGTGTCGGCAAGATCACACCGACCCACATCACCTTTGTAGGGGTACACCTCCCAATAGGGTTCGGGGACGTTCAGGTCTTCACCCCAAAACCCCAGCGAGTTGCGTGAGTCCATGTAAATAGACTTCAACACGCCACTCGGCAGAATCACCTGAAAACGTACGACAGCATCACCGAATGGAGGGATGATCCGCACTTGCCAGTCGCTGTGAAAGTACAGCCACGGAATACGGACGCTCTCCCCCTTCCAGTCTTGCTTGTTCTCGATGTCGTAACGCTTCAGCTTTTCTTCAAGTTCATCGTTCACGACAACCATGCGCGTACGGTGTTCTTCACACGTTGAAAGAACGATGGTTGTTCGATCACTACATGTGCTGGCGCGAGGGCAGGTGAGTGCGATGCGTTGGTATGAAAGCCGTAGCGTTCTTCACGTGGGGGGATTGTCAGGATGGGCGCTTGCATAGCTGGGGCGACCCGCGCTTCGTGCTCGTTGGCGACTTCCTGTATACCACCGGAAACTGGTATCTTCTTTTCAGCCACAGCGGGTAGACCGCCAGCCTCTGCCTTCATCTTGCTACGCACCACGTACACGTAGGGCATGGGCGCACCTGTCTTCGCACCAATCTCTTTGGGCGTGAGTTTGCCTTGCTCAAACAGCTTGCGGATTTGCGCCGCCTTGGATGGCTTGTTTGGTTTGCGGGTCTTCTTGGTTGCAGTCTTCTCAGTCATTTCATTCTCCAGTTTGAGTTATCACGCTTGATAACTCCGTTTCAAATACGTCCACGTTCTCATCATTGACAACGAGGGCGATCCCACCAGCCTGTGATAGCTGACGTAGATTCTTTTCTTGAAGGGGTGTGGTCGTGTTCTTACCTGCCTTGCACTCGATCCCAATGAACCGTCCGTGCAGACACACAAGAAAGTCAGGTGCACCACTGTTGCCATAACCCCCTGTTACGGGCATGACGTAGTAGGCACCCAACTTATCTAACACCTTACGAACCTTCGCTTTGACTCGGCGCTCGGGTGTCATTGCCATCATCTTCTCCTTCATCAGGGTACAGCCAAAAGGTACCCTTCGATATACGTCTACCCAACCCCTTGATTTCATCGTTGACCTGCGAGGGGTCAAAGATCATCAGCGTTGCAATCTTGCGTTGCATCCATTCGGGTAGCGCATCTGCTGAATCATAGGTATCTTCCACGTCTTTGGCAAGACCCCATGAACTCACACTTACCCTACCATCCGTCTGCACTTGCACACGGTAGGTGCGGGTCGCCATTGCTACAAACATCTTCTTGGCAAACGCTGGGTCTACCGAGATTTGTCTGTGCAATTTAGATAGGTCTGACATTGCTATAAAAATCTTCTTCTCCTGTGGTGTAAGGCGCGAACGAATCCGCTCCAGTTGTGATTCACTCGGTGCCATCTTGCTACTGTGAGGTAGCATGGCACCCAGCGCCCCGATCTGCGCAAGCGCGTTCTTCTCCTCAGTCATTTGGTTTCTCCTGTTTGTTGTGGCACTTCACGCAGATACTTCCCCATGCGGGGCCACCGTATCCTGAGATAGGTGCCTCACACTCCCTGCACATAATGAAGGCGGCGGTGTACACGTACCCCTTCTTTGGTGGATGGATGGGGCTTCCATCTTTCCGATACCCCAATACTTCTTCTGTCATGTTCTCTCCAACCAAAAGGACTTCTCGGATGTGCGTATGCCCACGCCCTGCATGTACTGTCCAAGTTGTGCCATCGACAAGACCGCGACCTTACCTTGGATGTCCTCGGGTACGTCTGCCACAGGCATACTTGTTGCTGGGCAATGATCCACGTTGCGATACTTCTGGGCATCTGTCGCTTCCACGATGTCCACCCACTGCTCGTCACCTACCATACGAACATACACGTAGTAGCCATGCACAGGTTTGTTGCGCACTTCATCCCACTCAGCCTCGGCTTTGAGGAACCCCGCCGCCGCACGTTGGAACTCATCGGTCACGAACATGGTGTTCTGCGCAATCAGGTTACGCATCTCACGCATCAGGATGTTTCTGTCTGTCAGCGGACTGATCAGGCTCGACACACCACTGCGCACGTTGTTACGCACGGACTCGATGTGATCCTTGAAGTCATTCAGGGATATGTTTGCCATCTCCTTGGGGGAGTAGGGCACCAGCTTACTCAGCGCGAGACGCACAGCCTTCTTGTGGTCAGTCACAAATGACATGTGGTACTGCTCACGATGGTCGGCAAACTTCTCGTTCTGTATCTTGCGACTGTGGATCATGTAGCTGGACTTCTCCGCATCCTTGATGCCGTACTTTTTACCGAACCCGATAACACCCACCACGTAGTCAGACCCCTCGATGTACACAGTGACATCTGTATAGAACTTCTTGACTGAGTTGTCCTCCTCCTTCATCACCTGCATGATCTTGTTGTCACCACGTGTTGCATGGAACCGGAACCCATGATACGAACGGCGCAACTCGGTACCCAAGTCGTACACCTCACGGCGCACAGGTATGCCGTCCAGTTTGAAAGGCCAGTCGGCAGACTGCGGGTCGTTGTGCAGATCGCGCTCTGTGGGCTTACCCAATGTGCTTACCAATACATGTTTCATTTCATTTCTCCTGTTGTGTAAATGCACGAAGTGCGAATTGTTTAACTTGGTCAGCACGGACGCACAGTACGTCCGAGTCGTTCCACATCGTCAGGTACCCTGTGTCCCGCATCTCCTTGAGAAGATGTTTGATGATGTTGGGTGAGGCTTTCATCATGAACGTCTGACTTGTGCCATCCGTCAACACGATCTCAGCCATTGAGTACTGTGGCTTCTCGTCCATCTGTACCCGCCGCTGACCCTGCACCACACCTGTGCCGTAGATGAGCGCATCATGGAGCGCATCATCAAACTGTTTACCCTTCTCACGCATCATCTCGTCAATGAGGCGTTGGTCGTACTGCTTACTCGTGATTGCCATGTTGTCACTCCTTGTTTACCCACTGCGAACAGTAGTAGTCTTTGTCGGTGTAGATAGGTGTGTACGAATCTTGGGTCGGGTGCGGGTTGAACTTGCACAGACGTAACTCCAGTCGGTTGCGCACCATGTTGCTGTTCACCCCTGCCACACACGCATACACACGGATGCGGTAGTCTTGCCAGTAGCCGCAGTTCTCACATGTTGTTTTCATTTCATTCTCCAGTTGGTGTTATCACGCTTGATAACTTGTTTACATTGACGATGATTCGATGTGCACTGCCTTGCCGTTGTCGGGCTTGGCGTACTTATTGTCGAGCACACACCACAACACAGGTACGTGCCACACACCCCATGACCCACCTAAGTAGCCATCGGTCAGGATGATCGCGGCTTGCGGCTTGATCTGTTTCTCACGCAGATACTCGGGCACACACTCCACCATCGTGCCGCCACCACCCGCAGGTTTCGTGGACTTCACGATGTCATCCAGTTGGTCTTGTCCGTAGTACTCGGCACGGCATACCTCCGTGTCCCAATACAGCAGACGCACAGCTTGTGGCTTGACAGCCTTGGCAATCGCAGTCACCTCACCGAGGAACTGTGCCAACTCCCGCCCACCAATCGAGCCGCTAGTATCTATGGCAATGACCAATTCACCTACGGTTTCGGATACGCCCGAGGGCAGATACAAACCCGCGCTGACATACCTACGGTTAGGACGCCGCCACGTTGAGTAGTCATTACCTGCACAAGTTGTTGACACGAACTCACGCAAGACTTCACGCCAGTCGATCTTGGACTGCAAGACATCATCGAGCAGACGTGCACCACCCGACCCCATCTTGCCAGCGATGAGCGCACCTTGACGCACGGCTTCATCAATCGCACGTTCAAGTTCTTTCTTCTCGTCAGGGGACAACTCGTCCGCGCCTTCCCAATCGTGCTGATCCATCGTCTCGCCATCGGCATCACCGTCACCCGCCTCACCCGAACCTTGACCCGAGCCTTTGCCCTTGCCTTGTCCGTCATCGTCAGGCAGTAACGCATACACCTGTGCGCTGTCCATGCCACGGTATTGCTCGTCAAGCACACCCACCTTGGGCATGCTGATGAACCCGCGATCCGTCTCCTTGTCGAAGTCAACAAGTTTCAGGTTGATCACATAGTCACACGCGAGGTTTGCCTTGCGTCTGTTCTGCTCGTACAGGTGCAGGTACGTGGTCAGATGTTTGTACAACACGTGATACGACTCGTGCAGGATGAGGAAGCGAAGCTCGGCATCGGTCAACTCAGCCACGAACTCACGCGCATACCATGCGTTCACGCCGTTGGTCATTGCCGTGCGACAGCCCATCTCGCCAGTCTTCACGATCTTGTGGTCACCCATCATCAGGATACCTGCGAGGGCGATGTAGTTCTGATTACCGATGATGTCAGCAACAGCCTTGGTCAGGCGTTGCTCCTCGGTCAGTGTCTTACCAATCATTAACATGTTAAATCTCCTTCATCAGTTACTTCATCAACCACGACACGGATGCACCGTGCACCCTCAAATATCTCGACCACCTCGTAGGCGACACCCGCCTCGTCAAGTAAGTCATACAGTTCTTGTGCAGTCATGTATTTCTCCAGTTGTAGTTATCACACGTGATAACTTATTTCTTGTCAGCGGCAAACACGTAGTTGTTAGCCATACACCATGCGGTGAACTTCTTGTTAGTCACCACCTCGGTCTGCTTGTTGTACGTGGGTCGGCGTACCTGCATGGCGAACATAGTCTGTGCCTCTTTGTCAAGACGTGACAAGTACTCCATCCACGCATCCATCCACGACTTGTCGATAGTCTGCAACGTGCGGTGCACCACCATACAAACAGC
>Ga0214921_10010644_pt1 | contig 11337 bp, 10 predicted proteins | sample LL1505_MetaG_FD_177992 | JGI IMG/M metagenome (GOLD analysis project Ga0214921, IMG submission 177992) | Freshwater microbial communities from Lake Lanier, Atlanta, Georgia, United States - LL-1505 | ecosystem: Environmental > Aquatic > Freshwater > Lake | place: USA: Georgia | collected...
CAAATCCAACATGCGACGCTTGTGGTAAGAGATGCCCAACATGTTGAGGGCCCGATGCCGAACAGAAGGTTGCCGCAAAGCCTGTTGCAATTCCGGGACAGCCTCCTTATCAAAACCACTGTCAATGAGCGCTTCACCCAGTTCGAATCGGTACTGAAGATCATTAGGATAACGAGTCACTCGTTCGCGGGCGCCCTCCAAAACCAACGTCTTTTTTCGGTTCTGGATTTCCCCAACTACGGCAGCATCACTGCCCGAGGCTTGTGCCTGTTCTAGTTCTGAATCAAGTTGCGCCAAGCGAAGACGGAAAACCGCTTTTTCCAAATTCGGGTCGGTTTTTTGAGCCAGCTCGTGTGCAAACTGAAACCATTGAAGCGCATGATCGATCGACCCCTGTTGTTCGCATAACTCGGCAATCTGCCGCGCCAAGGTCACATTTTGGGGTTCTTTTTCGAACTGGGCATGTAAGCGGGTCAACTGATCGGCCAAAGCCTCGGCACTCTTCACAACTTTCGAAGCTGACTCCAAGGCCAATGCCTCGTCCTTATTCTTTAGGGAATCTCGAAAGTCCTGAGACTTTTCCCATCCGCCCTCTTGGGAGGCGCTCATGGCGCTGCAATCCTTCATTCCCTTAAGGGCCTCACCATCCGTTGGATTCATCTCCATGATGGTTTGATAGACGTCTCTCGCTTTGGTCATTTGCTTCGCGGCAATAAGCGCTCTGGCAAGACCGTGAAGATTCTGAGTGTCCTGCGGTTTCGCGGCCCGAATCGTTTCATGTGCAAAGATAGCTGTGCCTGGCAGGTCATTGGCCAAAGCCATTTCGGCCAAAGCTCCATTGGCTTGCGGGCTTTGAGGATCGATCGATAGAGCTTCTTCCAGCTTGGCCAAGCCCGAACCCAGAGATTTTCCTGCTGCAGATTTAGCCTGCATGACCATCGGGGCGATCTTCACCGCCGCCATGCTTTTCTCAATTTTGGATGCCGATTTGGATTTATTCAACTGGGCCGCCCTAAGAAGTTTACGCCCCTCCAGGAAACCTGGAGCAGCCTCCAGAACGGGGGGCAGAAGCATAAGAATATAATCGTGATTTTGCCTGTTCAACGCGTCCTTGGCTTTGCGGAAGGTCTCCTGCTGGGGAGGAGTTAACTGGCTCGAAGTGATCTCAGGCATAAGAAGGGAAACATATCCCAAAGAGGTCGGTTTCCAAAATAAAAATTGCAAATAGAGTTTTCCTTGCGAAAGGGGCTCCGCTCGTCCAATCCCGCATGGATGCAATTACAGCTATTTCTCATCGGTCTGGCCTTCCTGCTAGGCTCCCTTCCATTCGGATTCTGGTTAGGCCGCCTGAAGGGGGTCGATGTCCGAAAGCAGGGGAGTGGTAATATTGGGGCCACCAATGTCGGACGAATTCTTGGGCGAGAGTGGGGCTACTTGGTCTTTGCCCTCGACTTTGGTAAAGGCTGGCTAGGGGTTTGGCTTGCCCGGAAAATAGGGGGTCCAGGTGATGTCTGGATCGTCGCAGCCGGCCTGTTTGCCGTTCTTGGCCATGTGTTTACACCTTGGGTTGGTTTCCGCGGCGGGAAAGGGGTGGCAACTTCAGCCGGTGTTCTGTTGGCATTAACCCCCATCGTCGCCATGGCGCTTGCTGCCGTCTGGGGAATGACTTTTCTGATAACCAGAATTGTTTCGGTTGCCTCGCTTTTGGCGGCTACCGCCTTTCCTATTTTTGTTCTTTGTCTGGATCCTGGGCGGCCGGCCCTACAATGGGCAGCATGGGTCATGGCTTTGCTCGTATGGATGCGCCATCGTGACAACCTGATGAGACTCATGCAGGGGAAGGAAAACGGATTCAAAAAAAGAGGCAAATCATGAAAATCTCTATCCTAGGGAAAGGGGCTTGGGGACTGGCTATCGGCGAGCTTCTAGAAAGTCAGAGTCACGCAGTTGAGTGGCTGGATAAAGGGAATTTCAAGGTTTCCGACAAGGCCGAGATGCTCGTGATTGCACTCCCCACGCAGGTCGTTCGCGAGGTTCTTCAGAACATTAAAATCAAATCCACCAAAATCCCTGTGATCAGCTTAAGTAAGGGAATCGATATAAAGAGTGGCCAGCGGATCAGTCAGATCATCGCCGCGCAATGGCCTGAGGCACCGATGGTGGCCCTCTCAGGCCCAAGTCTTGCAGGCGAACTTCGCGAGAAAGTCCCCACCGCCATGGTGGCTGCGAGTCTGGATGACGAGTGGGCCTCTCAAGCTCAAAGTGTTTTTCACGGCCCTTTCCTCCGCGTATACCGCTCCAGTGACTTGCCGGGAGTCGAGTGGGGTGGTGCATTGAAGAATATTTACGCCCTGGCGGCTGGTTTGTGTGCGGGTTTGGGCCTCGGAGAAAACAGTCTGGCTGGCCTTGTCACCCGAAGTTTGCGTGAGATGACCCGCATTGCTGTCCATTTCGGCGCCCAAGAACAGACTCTCCATGGTTTGAGTGGCATGGGAGATTTGGTCCTCACTTCCTACAGTCGAGCCAGTCGAAATAGACGCGTTGGGGAACGGATCGGAGCAGGAGACTCTTTGGAGAAAGCCTTGGCCTCAGTTGATGGTATCTGTGAGGGCGTGCCATCCACTCAAGCCATCCATCCCATCCTTCAGTCCTATAAAGTCGAAGCCCCCGTGGCGGAAGAGCTCTATCAGGTCCTTTTCAAGGGGAAGGCTCCCAAGCAGGCTTTGCTCTCGCTTCTTTCGCGTGATCCCCGGGAGGAGCGAGAGTAGTCCTGAATCCGTGTTCGACCTCCACGCATCGGGAGGGAATGATCTCCCATGATGAAAGTACGGCGCTGGCTTCATACACGATTTCGGGTGAATGATCTAAACGCCTGTCTTCCATTTTACACTCAAGTCCTTGGCCTGATAGAGGTGTCACGCAGCACATCACCCCGCGGAAGCACTCTGGTTTTTCTCCAGCCGTCTTGTGGGGGTGAAATGCTTGAGCTATGTCAATTTCCTTCCTCCGGAACCGTCCAAGTTCCACCCGATCTCGTTCATATCGCATTTGAAGTCGACGATTTGGATGCCTTTGGAAAGCATGCCACTTCTTTAGGGTTTCCTTGGTCAGATGGTCCTGCGACGACGGAGAACGGGACACGTTTTGCCTTTCTTGATGCCCCAGAAGGATACGAGGTGGAAATCATCGAAAGAATCGGCGAACCTGCTAAGAATTCATTATGACAAACCGCCCCATTCTTATCGCCCCTTCCATACTGGCTGCCGATCTGGGGAAGATTGAACAGGAAGCTGAACGGATTGCGTCCAGTGGGGCGGAGTGGGTTCATATCGACGTCATGGATGGGCATTTTGTCCCCAACATTTCGTTCGGTGCCAATATGGTTCGTACTCTGCGCAAGGCCATGGGAGATGTGACGCTCGATGTGCATCTGATGATTGAGCAACCCGACCGCTATGCCCGCGACTTTATTGAAGCAGGAGCGGACTGTCTGAACGTCCACCTCGAGGCGCGACATCAGGTAGCAAGAACACTATCCAGCATCCGGGAGATGGGTTGCCGAGCGGGATTAGCGATCAACCCGCCCACATTGCTCAAACACGCAGCCCCGCTTTTCCCGCTTTGCGACCAGATTATTCTGATGACGGTCAATCCGGGTTTTGGTGGTCAGGCCTTCATGCCGGAGGTTTTGCCTAAGATTCGTGAGGCACGGGAAATTATTCTGCGGCAGAACTTCAATATCGATATCACAGTGGATGGCGGAATTGGTGAAGATACCGCTCCCGGGTGCATCGCGGCCGGAGCCAATGTTTTGGTCGCGGGTACCAGCCTTTTCAAACAAACCGACATGAAGCATGCGGTCAGTAAACTTCGAACCGCTGCCGGTTCAGGTAGTGCGTCCGGTTGACAGTCTCCCGCTCTGCATATGGATCCTATTCTTACTCGCAACTTCTGCATTATTGCGCACGTCGATCACGGCAAAACGACTCTTTCCGACCGTCTTCTTCAGGCTACTGGCTTGATCGCCGAGAGAGACATGCAGGCTCAGCTCTTGGACTCTATGGATCTGGAGCGTGAACGAGGGATCACAATCAAGGCCCATCCCGTTACCCTCAATTACAGGGCAAAGAACGGTAAAATCTATCGATTGAACCTCATCGACACTCCTGGACACGTGGATTTCTCCTACGAAGTTTCCCGATCACTTGCAGCTTGTGAGGGTGCGCTTCTCGTAGTGGACGCCGCGCAAGGAGTCGAAGCCCAGACCGTGGCAAACGTCCACTTAGCAAACAAGGAAGGCCTGACCCTCATTCCTATCATCAATAAAATCGATTTACCCAGCTCCGATATCCCTGGCGTAAAGAAACAGCTGGAAGAGATTCTAGCCATCCCCGGTGAGGAGGCCATTTTGGTCAGCGCAAAAACAGGGCAGGGGATCGAAGACGTTCTTGAGGCTATTGTGGCGCGTCTCCCTGCACCCAAGGGTGCGGATGGGAAGGAGTTGAAAGCCCTTGTTTTTGACAGTGTCTTCGACACGTTTCGTGGCGTCATCGCCTATGTTCGAGTGATTTCCGGGGAGCTAACCGCCGGAACACCCATCATGCTGATGCAGAGTGGTCGCAAATATGAGGTGAAGGAGGTAGGTACCTTCAGTCCTAAGATGACGATTGGCAAAAAACTGGGCCCCGGTGATTCAGGGTACTTAGTGGCAAATCTTAAGACCACGGCCGAGATCGACATCGGAGACACGATTACGCATGCAATTCATCCCGCCAAGGAGCCTTTGACTGGCTTCCGCAAAGTTCAACCCATGGTTTTCTCGGGCCTCTACCCGATCAACACGGATGATTTTGAGAAGCTGAAGTTAGCCCTTGGAAAATTGCAAGTGAACGACTCCTCGTTGGTATTCATTCCTGAGAGCTCCCCGGCTCTTGGCTTTGGGTTTCGCTGCGGTTTCCTGGGCCTGCTGCACATGGAGATCGTCCAAGAGAGGCTTTCACGTGAGTTCGGAATGGAAGTTCTTTCGACCTATCCAAGCGTGATATATGAGGTTCGTTTAACGAGCGGGAAGATTGTTTCCGTAGAAAATCCCGTCCAACTGCCCGACCCGAGCGTGATCGAGGAAATCCGCGAGCCCATGGTCACCGTGTTTCTGCTCTGCCCGAATGAAAACATTGGGGATTTGGTTGCCATGGTCCGGGAAAAGAGGGGTGAAGTAACTAAAACCGACTCCCTAGACGGGAAACGTGTGATGTTGACGACGGAAATTCCCCTAAGCGAAATTCTCGTTGATTTTAGCGACCGGATCAAAAGCATCACGCGCGGCTACGGCTCGATGGATTACGAGCACGGTCCTTATCGTGCAGATGACCTCGTGAAGCTTGAGATTCTGGTGAACGGCGAGCCCATGGATGCGTTTTCCTGCATAGTTCATCGTGATAAGGCCCCGGCTCGAGGGAGGGCTCTCACAGCCAAGTTGAAGGAGGTTATTCCGCCCCAGCTCTTCAAAGTGGCCCTACAGGCAGCGATTGGTGGAAAGATTGTCGCACGAGAAGATGTAAAAAGCATGGGGAAGAACGTTACGGCCAAGTGTTATGGGGGCGACATCACACGGAAGAGGAAGCTTTTGGAGAAGCAAAAAGAGGGCAAGAAACGCATGAAGCAGTTCGGTAAGGTTAACATTCCCCAGGAAGCTTTCCTGCAGGTCCTCAAAGCCTTTGGAGATTAAGAAAATGACCGATCTTTTTTTCTTCGGAAAAGCCAAGGCGGAGCGCAAGCAGATCCGTGGCGTTGCACACTTTTTGGCGAAGCGATATCGCTACGGAAAAGATATTCTACCAACACAGATATTGAATCGGCTACAGGAGGCGAGGGGGCTTTGCCGGGAAGCTCTTCGGCTCACCATTTCAAGCGATAGACGAACGGAGATCATGGGGAAGCTTGACGAAAAGTACGGCGACCTTCTTCGGACAGAAAGACATCACAGTCGAAAGGAGAATGCTGAAGTTGCCTTGGTTGCGATTGCTTTAGCCTTAGGGGTCAGGGCCTACATTCTTCAACCATTCAAAATTCCGACCCACTCTATGCGACCGACCCTTCTCGGTATTCTCAATCAACCGGAAAACAGCCCGCCTCCAAGCCCGCTCGTTCGATTAACCGCACTTATTCTTCAGGGAAAAAGTTACCACCGGTTGAGTGCTCCACAGGATGGGAACATCCTTTCGGTTCGCGAAGGGCGTCTCTTTGGATTTGTTCCATGGTCCACCACAGAAGTCATTGCGGATGGATGGACTGGATCTGTTTGGGCAGGTCTTCAGGAGTCCCGTGAAGGCGGTTTGCGAGTTCGAGCGGGAGACCGTGTGAAAGCTGGAGATCTTTTGGCTAATTTTAGCTCGGCAACGGGAGACCATCTTTTCGTTAATAAATTTATCTATCAGTTCAAGAAACCGGAACGGGCCGATACATTTGTTTTTACCACAGAAAACATCGAAGGCATTGAATCCGGCCTCCGATTGCGAGGAATTGAGGGATCCCAGTACTATATAAAACGGTGCGTGGCCTTGGGGGGCGATGTTCTACAGGTTCAGCCTCCGGAGCTGTGGATTAACGGAAGTCCTGCTACTGCTTTGGCCTGCCAACGCGTGGCTGCCCAAAAGGACGGCTATCCGGGATATACACTGGGTCCAACGTATCTGAATACTCCGAACGATACCTATCGAGTTCCAAATAGGGATTACTGGGCCATGGGGGATAACAGCCCCAATAGCTTTGATTCACGTGGATGGGGGCCGGTTCCTGCAGCCAATCTGGTCGGCAAGGGAGCATTTGTGTATTGGCCCATCACCAAGAGATGGGGACTCATTCAGTAAGCCAACAAGTGAACCCTTCTGCATACTATTTGTCGCACAATAAATATTGTATCAAATATGTTTCGTATCTCTTGATTGGGCATTAGATCTGCTAAGTAATCTCTTAATTCCCTTGAACGCTATGGCTCGGTGGCTTATCCGATCCTTGATCCGTTCCGAGAGCACTCCAAAGGTCTGTTTGTAGCCTCGGGGTTGGAAAATTGGATCGTAACCAAAACCTCCGCAACCTTGTTCGGAATTCATAATCCGGCCCCAAACTCGACCTGTTATGACCCCCAAAACTCGGCCTGATCTGGCCAAAACCAAGGTGGCCTGAAAATAGGCTGTCCGACGACCCGAAGGCATCCGGAGCATGATTTTGAGGAGCTTATTGCGGTTGGACTCATCCGTGGCTCCGGGACCAGAAAAACGTGCAGATCGAACCCCCGGTTTGCCGCCTAAGGCCGGCACCACCAAACCGCTGTCATCCGCCAAAATGAGTTGGTCCGGCATCGCCCGACTTACCGCCAAAGCCTTGATTTTAGCATTCGCCAGAAAAGTCCGCCCGGTTTCCCGGATCTCTCGCATCTTCGGTAAGGCGTGGAGATCGCAAACCCTCCACCCCTTACCCAGCATGTTCTGAAATTCTCGGCTTTTGCCGCGATTACGGGTCGCGATCCACAAAACAGAGCGATGACGGGAAGTTCGACTTGGCATGGGGCTTTGCGTTTAATATCGCCCCTTCAATCATATGCCAACTCGCGCGCCCTATCCTTTCGCTGAAATTGAGCCCCGCTGGCAAAGGCGATGGGCAGAATCCGCCTGTTTTCGTGCCGCCCAGCCAGGCGAACCGGGTTCCGAAAAGCCGAAGCGCTACATCCTCGACATGTTCCCCTACCCCTCGGGCTCCGGACTACACGTCGGCCATCTCGAAGGCTACACCGCCACAGATATTGTGGCCCGCTACTGGCGAATGCGTGGACACAACGTGCTTCATCCCATGGGCTGGGATGCCTTCGGACTTCCCGCAGAACAACACGCCGTCCAAACCGGAACCCATCCTCGTCTCACGACCAAGAAGAATATCGATAACTTCCGACGCCAAATCCAAGCCATGGGATTCAGTTACGACTGGTCCCGCGAAATCGATACTACCGACCCTAAGTATTTCCGCTGGACCCAATGGATATTCCTGAAACTTTATGAAAAAGGCTTGGCCTACGTGGCGGAAGCCCCCGTTTGGTACTGCCCAGCCCTCGGCACCGTATTGGCCAATGAGGAGGTTCTCACTACACCCGAGGGTCCGCGCTCCGAGCGCGGCAACCATCCCGTGGAGCGGAGACCAATGCGCCAGTGGATGCTCAAGATCACCGCCTATGCTGAAAGACTTCTCCAAGACCTCGATCTGCTCGAATGGCCGGACTCCCTCAAAGAGATGCAGCGCAACTGGATTGGAAAAAGCGAGGGAGCGGAGGTGGATTTTTCCGTAGTCGGTTCGGCGGAAAAAATCACGGTCTACACGACCCGCCCGGATACCCTTTTTGGCGCGACCTATGTGGTGTTGGCTCCTGAACATCCCTTGGTTTCCTCCCTAACCTCCCCTGCCCAGCGCGGGGCTGTTGAAAAATACCGCCGCGAAAGCTCAGCCAAATCCGACCTGGAGCGAACGGAACTCGCCAAAACCAAGACCGGAGCCCCCTTGGGCTCTTTTGTCATTAATCCGGTCAATGAAGAGAAGATTCCTATTTGGGTGGCGGACTATGTTCTCGCTTCCTATGGCACCGGAGCCGTCATGGCCGTTCCGGCGCATGATGAGAGAGATTTTGTTTTCGCCAAAACCTTTCAACTTCCAATCCGAAGCGTCATCCGGCCCACCTCCGGCAAAATTGAAGATGGATGCTTCACAGAGGAAGGCATCAATTTCCGATCCGGATTCCTAGATGACCTCAAAACTCCGGAAGCCAAACTCCGAGTAATCGATTGGCTTGAGAAAAATAGTCAGGGACGTCGTCAGGTTCGTTACAAGCTACGAGACTGGCTTTTTTCCCGCCAACGCTACTGGGGCGAACCTTTCCCCATCGTTTGGCGTAATGGACAACACCACCCCCTCCAAGATCAAGACCTACCCCTAACACTTCCCGAGCTTGCCGATTACCAGCCATCACCTACGGGCGAACCTCCGCTTGGAAAGGCTGTGTCCTGGAAAAACCTTCCTGATGGCTCAACCCGGGAATTGAACACCATGCCCCAATGGGCTGGCTCCTGCTGGTACTACCTTCGTTTTTGCGATCCCACCAACTCCTCCGCCCCATGGAGTCCAATTGCCGAAAAGTACTGGATGCAGGGCGGTGGGGTGGATCTCTATGTCGGTGGAGCCGAACATGCCGTGCTCCACCTCCTCTATGCCCGCTTCTGGCACAAGGTCCTCTTTGATGCTGGATTTGTCTCTCATTCCGAACCGTTCCACCGGTTGGTGAACCAAGGCATTATTCTGGGAGAAGATAACCGGAAAATGTCGAAGTCCGTGGGGAATGTCGTCAATCCCGATGAGGTTATCGCCGAACACGGAGCCGATGCCCTGCGCGTCTTTGAAATGTTCATGGGCCCTTTAGAACAGATGAAGCCGTGGAGCTCGAAAGGTATGGAGGGATCCGTCCGTTTCCTTGCCCGCGTCTGGAGATTAATCTGCGAGGAAACTGAAACTGGCGAATGGATTTCGTCGAAAGCACTCACGGATGACCCTCCTTCCCATGAAACCGTCAAAGCGCTTGCCAAAACTACAGCCAAAGTGGAGGGAGATATTGAATCCCTCCAATTTAACACCGCCATATCCTCTCTTATGGTTTTGGTGAATCACTTCACTTCCCTGCCTCTTCGACCCAAGGCCGCGTTACGCCATCTTGCCACGATTCTTGCCCCATTTGCCCCCCATCTAGCCGAAGAAATAAATCATCGCCTGGGAGTAAGGGAGTTAATCAGTACTGCATCGTGGCCTACATACAGGAAGGAAGACCTTCAGGATGATGTCATCGAGCTTCCGGTTCAGGTCAACAGTAAGCTGCGCGGGAAAATCCTACTTCCTCCCACATCGACCAAAGAGCAAATCGAATCCTTGATCAATGGACATGCCGACCTTCCTGTTTGGACGGGCGGCAAGAAAATCCAAAAGATCATCGTAGTTCCCGGAAGGATCGTGAATTTGATCTGCCCATGAACCCATGGATTCTGCGTAGACGCGAGCGCTGGATCCTATTGCTGGCGGGTACCGTCCTGATTCTTTTCTCGATCTGGCGCTGGGCACGGCACGGCGCGCACCCGTAGACAAACCGCCTCTTTGCGTTCAATCTATAACTATGGCGCACATGAATTTCGACCAGGCCATTATCAAGATTCGTTCCACGGACAGCCGCTTTTCGGCAGCCGCCTACCATTTTGTGCGACAATCGCTCGACCATTCGATTTCCCGGCTTGGGCGAAGTGGGCCAGAAAAAAAGCCTGCCCACGTCAGTGGTAAGGAACTCCTTGAAGGTTTTCGCGATCTTGCGCTGAAGGAGTTTGGCCCGATGTCCAAAACGGTTCTCGGAGAATGGGGAGTTTCTCGCTGCTCGCATGTTGGTGAAATCGTTTTTCAGCTCGTTCAGCATGGCATCCTTGGGAAGAGTGATACCGACAAGCCGGACGACTTTCAGGAGATATGGACTTTTACCGAAGCTTTCGAGAGCCCCTTTCAACCGAAACCCCCAAGCCCGAAAAAACGTTCCTCGGCTTGGCGCTCGCCGTCACCCAAAAAGGCCTCTTCCCGTCGACGTCCTAAATCTAAAAACAACCTTGGGAAGCTTTAAACAGAACGCGCTGTATGCCTGAAGTGCAAAAAATCAATCCTGTGACTTCCTCTGAAATGACGCGGAAGTTTGTTCAGTTCATCATGGTTCAGGCGCAGAACATTCTCTATGTCCTGGGACGCATCCCTACGCCCGAAGGCGAGCGCCTTCCCCCTAATCTTCAAGCAGCGAAAATGATGATCGACCACTTGGAGCTCATCAAAGCTAAGACCGAAGGCAATCTGAACGCTCAGGAATCAAAAATCCTGACTGAAGCCCTGCAGCAGGTTCAACTCGCCTTCGTTGAGGCGAGCGGAGGAACTCCCGCCGGAATGATGCCCGACCGTGGCCCTCAGGTGGACATGTCCGCCCTCGAAGAGGAGATGCTTGAGGATGAGCCCACGACTACCCCTACCCAGGCCTCCCAATCCACTCCCCCGTCAGCACCTACCCCCTCCACTCCGGAGGAGGACAAAAAGAAATATTTCAAAAGCTACGGGTAAAATTGCCTTATTTGGGTGCGGGTCCAAAAAGGGATTTTAAAATCTGCCCGGCAGCTCCTGTGGGTGTGTTCGGGTCTGTATTGCCTGTCGCCTTTTGAATGATATCCACTGTGGTTCGAACCGCAGTTCGTGTTAGGGCCTGTTTCAGCTTTGGCTCTAGGTCAT
>Ga0214921_10010646_pt1 | contig 11336 bp, 11 predicted proteins | sample LL1505_MetaG_FD_177992 | JGI IMG/M metagenome (GOLD analysis project Ga0214921, IMG submission 177992) | Freshwater microbial communities from Lake Lanier, Atlanta, Georgia, United States - LL-1505 | ecosystem: Environmental > Aquatic > Freshwater > Lake | place: USA: Georgia | collected...
TTCTGATCAGTGACCCACTTTCAAAGCACCTCCCTGAATTCGCCAACATGAAAGTGCTGGTTGAGAAGAATTCTGCAGACGGAAAGGCTGACTTTGTACTGGAACCAACCCGCCGCGAAATTACCATCCAAGATCTCCTCAGACATACCTCAGGCCTGACCTATGGTCAGTTTGATCGGTCGAAAGTGGATTCCATGTACGTCGAAGCGAACGTCCTGAGTCGTGATCAAACGCTCGCACAACAGGTCAGCAAACTGTCCACGCTGCCACTTAAGCACCAACCGGGAGCAGTTTGGGAGTACAGCCTCTCGGTAGATGTGTTGGGAAGGGTCATTGAAGTGGTGACCGGTAAAACCCTTGATGTGGCTCTAAACGAAATGATTCTGAGCCCGTTGAAGATGAACGACACAGGATTTTGGGTTCCGGCCGAAAAGCTGGGCAGGCTTGCGCAATCTCAGATCAACCCAAAAACCGGGAAACCCTATATCGATCGCCCAGTCGACGCTCCACCTACGCTGCTCAATGGTGGAGGGGGGCTGGTTTCTACATCCGCTGACTACGCCCGTTTTTGTCAGATGATGTTGAACCTAGGGGAGTTGGACGGCGTGCGTATTTTGTCTCGTAAAAGTATTCAGCTCATGACTTCAAACCATCTCCCCCCCAATGTTGGGTTCACAAATACAGTTAACTACGCATGGGGAAATTTGGGGCCAAGGCCCGAGGCTGGCATGGGTTTTGGACTTGGCTTCGCTGTGCGGCTTGAAAATGGCAGGAGCACCTTGCCAGGTTCGACCGGGGAGTTCTGGTGGTCGGGTTCCACAGGGACCAATTTTGTGATTGACCCCAATGAGAACTTAATTCTGATTTTGTTGACCCAACAACCAGACCGATTGCGTGACTATCTTAGTTTGATGCGTCAGATGGGCAACGCGATGCTTAATTGAGATCGGCCTGTAATCCGTCATTCGCCAGCCTCAGCCTGCGGCTACCCCACTACATTGGCCGCCTGCCGAGTAATAAACGCCTCCACGTCGGCCATATTCCAAAGCGTGGCTGCGCCAAGCTTGTAGGGCTTGGGGAATTGCCCCGCGATCACGAGTCTGCGAATCGTCGATTCCGATAGCGGCAGCATCCCGGGCCTGCCAGGGCGGGTGGCTAGGTCTGCGATTTTAAGAACGCGTCGTTGCATGTTCGGTCTCCTGTGATGGTGCGTGGCCGAGCGTGCGCAAGATGCGGCAATGGTCTGGTTCGGTTTGTTGGTTCGATTCAATTCTGGCGTCGTCGCCGCGGACCCGAGGTGGCGCGCCTGGCAGGTGGTAGAACCAGACGGGCTGCGAGATGTTTTTGACCGCACGCTTGCGACCCCGGATATGCCCGCCGCCCATGAGTTTTTCCAGGGGCTTGCGCAATGAGTCATAAGGCAGCTGACATAGGTTGGTCATCTCCATTCGACCCATTTCGCCGCCCGCGGCAAGCACCTCGAGAATCTTTTCCGAGAGTTGGAGTCTCACGGTAACTCGGCCAGTTTCTGCATGTGCGTCGGCCATGGTTCGCGGCTCAAATTGAGTACTTGAGCAGAAAAATAACCCTCGCCTTGGAGATTTGCCAAGCTTGAACTGACAAAAACAGGCAAGTCAAGACAGACTCTCGCGCTTCGTTCTCCCGCCAAATTGAGCGTAAGTACCAAACTTAAGCGACGAAAAATGCATCCCAATGGGTTGACACGCCTTGGGGTTTACCTCCATAGATGCTGTAGACCAGTCGGTCTAAATTCCGTGCATGAGCAATGAAACGCGTCAACGTTTAATTCGCCGGGGCATTGAACTTTTTTCGGAGTTTGGCTCTAGGGGTACAGGGTTAGACGGCCTACTGAGAAGTTCGGGGGTCGCCAAAGGGTCCTTCTACCATTTCTTCGGCAGCAAGCAGGCATTTACCCTAGAGGTAATCGAATCTTATGAGGCGTATTTCGAGGAGCGTTTTTCCCGAATCCTCGAAGACCGAACGTTAGCTCCGCTTGAGCGGTTACGTAACTGGATGGATGAAGCCTGTCGAGGGGTGGCGCGTCATGGGTTTCGCCGCGGTTGCCTGGTGGGGAATTTGAGCCAGGAACTTGGCCCGCATGAGGCACGGATCAGAGTTCGGTTACAGGCGGTGTTCCGGCGCTGGGAGGACTGGATTTTTGGAGTTTTGGAAGAGGCGCGTTCTGTCGGGGATCTTGCATCTGACACTGACTGCCGACACCTCGCGCGCGTCTTTTGGACGGGATGGCAAGGCGCTATTTTGCGTGCAAAGCTCGAGGGAGATACTCGGCCCATGCGCGACTTCGGAACCTTCTTTCTGGATGTGGTCGCCGTAAGGGGGCCGATATGCTTTTTTGGGCCCGTCAATGTCGAACCTTGCTAAATTTCTGTTTCAGCGTGCTCGCGCAAATCCCGACGCCGTGGCACTGATCGACATGACGTTGGGGCGTCATAGCGCGAACCGCCCAGCCTCAATGGCACGGCATGGATACGCGACGCCCGAGTTGCCTTTTGCCTCCTTCGCTCAGCGAATCGCCCGCTTGGCAGGGGGACTGCAATCTCTTGGTGGCATCTCGCACGGAGATCGTATTGTTCTATGTATGGAAAACAGGCCTGAATTTTTGGACTTGCTTTTCGCCTGCTGGACAGCTGGTCTATGCGCGGTTCCAGCCAATGCAAAGCTTCATGCTAAGGAAATTGCTCATATTGTGGGTGACTGCGGTGCTCGCCTAGCGATTGTGAGCGAGAACCTCGCACCGGCAATGGGGGAGGCCTTTGCGCAAGTTCAGCTTGATACATCCGTACTTGTAACAAGTTCGGTGTCGTTCGCGGCTTTGTATGAAGCACCCCCCTTGAATTGTGCTGAGGTGACGCCCGAAGATTTGGCCTGGATCTTTTACACATCTGGCACTACAGGCCGCCCAAAGGGGGCAATGTTGTCGCATCGCAACTTGCTATTCATGTCGATGGCCTACAGCGCAGATATTGAGCAAGTTTTCCCGGGTGACGTAAAGCTACATGCGGCTCCTCTTTCACATGCGTCTGGTCTTTACAGCCTTCCCCACCTCTTCGCAGGAGGTACTCAGGTGGTTATGGATGGGTTTGAGCCCGAGCAGGTTCTCGATGCTTTCGAAACCCACAAAAATGTCACGGTGTTCGCCGCTCCGACGATGGTCACCCGTTTAATAGGCGCTGTTAAACCAGGATCGAGCTACTCCGGCCTTAGAACACTTTATTACGGTGGCGGTCCAATGTATGTCAGTGACCTCATTCGTTCGATCGAATGTTTCGGTCCCCGCCTGTACCAATTGTTTGGTCAGGGTGAGAGTCCCATGACCATTACAGGCTTGCCTAAGATCGAGCACCTGGGTGACGGTGGTGCACGTCACAGAGAACGTCTTGCTTCGTGCGGTCTGCCACGCACCGGGGTCGAGGTGCGGGTCGTCGACGAGCAGGGTATTGATGTTCAAGTGGGTGAGTTGGGCGAGGTGATTACTCGCAGTGATGCGGTCATGCGCGGCTACTGGAACAACCCATCCGCTACTGCGAGCGCCTTGCGTGATGGCTGGCTCTGGACAGGAGACATCGGATGTTTCGATTCACGGGGTTATTTGTCGTTGCGCGATCGCTCCAAGGACCTGATTATCAGCGGCGGCACAAACATTTACCCACGTGAGATTGAAGAAATTCTGCTTCTTCATCCCGGAGTGCTTGAGTGCTCAGTCGTCGGGCGTTCACATCCTGAGTGGGGGGAAGAGGTGGTCGCTTTTATAGTGGCCAGATCTAGCGCTATGCCCACCGCCAATGAATTGGATGCCCTGTGTCTTGGACAGATTGCTCGATTCAAGCGCCCAAAGGAGTATCGGTGGGTCGACTCTTTGCCAAAGAATAATTACGGGAAGGTTCTCAAAACTGCGCTGCGTCAATCACTTCAGCTGGAGGCACAACATGCGTGATGTCTACATCGCAGGCATCGGCTCGACTGCATTCGGAAAGTATGCAGGCGAGTCAATTGAGAGTTTGGCTGTGGGCGCCGCGGTTGACGCACTACTCGAATCTACGATCGATCGGGAGCAAATAGGGGCACTCTATCTGGGCAACTTCATCAGCGGCCCTCTGAATGGCAAAGAGGTTTTGGCCGGTATTGTCGCCGATCGAATCGGGCTGCCAAATATTCCATGTACTAAGGTTGAGGGCGCCTGCGCCTCTGGTGGTATCGCTTTTCGTCATGCTTGCCTAGCGGTTGCTACAGGGCAAGTCGAGGCTGCCATAGCGGTTGGTGTGGAAACGATGACGCACGCGTCAACCAAGCAGACGACGGCGGCACTTAACTGTGCGATGGACAACGAGAACGACGGACCAAGTGGACTTACTTTCCCTGGGCTTTTTGGCCTCGCGTGGCGACTCCACGAACAACGCTACGGGACGTCCCGACAGCAAGTAACCTCAGTCGTTCGTAAAAATAAGCGTAATGGGTTAAGGAATCCCCTGGCTCAAATGGGAGCAGAACTTTCCGAAGACGAAGTGGCCGCTAGCGCTCCGATTTGTGACCCGATACAGCTCTATGATTGTTGCCCAATAAGCGATGGCGCTGCAGCTGTCGTCGTCGTCTCTAAGTCACTCGCTGATCGAATTGCACAACATTTGCCGCACCCACTCATCGAAGTGCTTGCTACGGCACAGACTCGCGGATCACCTCATATCGGGGGGCATGCAGACTTAATCTCTTTCAGTGCGACTGTGGCGGCCGTTCAGCGCGCTTATGAACAAGCGGGTGTCACGGCTCGTGATATTGATCTGGTTGAATTGCACGACTGTTTCTCCATAGCGGAAATCATCGATAGCGAGGATCTGGGTCTTGTGCCGCGGGGACAAGGCGGGTTTTGGGCCCTTGAGGGCCGCACAGCGGTGGACGGCGATATTGCTATCAACGCCAGTGGCGGCCTTCTGGCCAAGGGACATCCCGTTGGAGCAACCGGCATTGGCCAGATATTTGAGGTGACGCGCCAGTTGCGGAACTCACATCCCAATCAGGTGCGCGACGCGCGTATTGGCATGACCCACAACCTTGGCGGGACCGGTGTGGCTTGCACGGTTTCAATTCTTCGCGCGGTGCAGTGATGTCAACCCGTCGATGTATTCGCTGCCATACTGCTCTAACGATTGCCAGCGTCGTTTGCCCATCCTGCCTCTCTCGTGACTTTGAGATTGTTGAAGCACCTAGTCATGGTCGGCTTCTCTCTTGGACCACGATTCGTAGAGCTCCCGCGGGTTACCCCGTTTCTGCACCATATGACGTCGTGGTCGTCGAGTTGGCGCCAGGAGTCCGCGTTACCGGGCGACTGTCAGGAGATAGTCCGCGGCCCATGACGAATGTGCAGGTGAGGCGCGTAGCAGTCGAGGGTGACTGCGCAATATTCGCTGTAGTCGCTGGCTAAAGGCGTCAAGCTTGTCCAGATAACCCCGTTACGCGCGATCAAACCTCCCAAACGAATCACTGAGGAGAAAGGAAGTGGCTGATATCCAGTATGAAAAACACGGAACGGTTGCGCTCATAACAATTGATCGAGCCGCCAAGATGAATTCGTTGGATTTCGCGGCTAATGATGAACTAGTCAGGGTGTGGAAAGCCTTTGCGGCAGACGATGCGATGCGGGTAGCTGTGATTACAGGCTCCGGTGAGCAGGCGTTCTGTGCGGGAGCGGACCTCAAGACATACACAATGTCTTTTGCCCAAACACCTGCCCCTGAGTTTCGCCGCCGATTTACCAATGGCCCCGGTTTCGGGGGCATTACCCGGAATCTCGATATCGATAAGCCCATTGTGGCTGCGATCAATGGATTTGCTATTTCAGGCGGGTTCGAACTCGCATTGGCATGCGACATACGCTTTTGCTCTCCGAACGCACAGTTCGCTCTGCAGGATGCCAAGTGGGGTTTTCATGCCTGCGACGGAGGCCTTATCCGACTGCCGCGTATTGTTGGCATGGGCCATGCGCTGGACATCATTCTCTCAGGCGAGCGTGTCGATGCGGATCACGCGTTGCGCATAGGATTAGTCAACCGTGTTTATCCCAAAGACCAGTTGCTCAGCCGTACGCTCGAGTATGGGCAGATGCTGGCCTCGCGCTCGCCGCTGTCGCATCGCTTCGCCAAAGAAGTGATTCGTCGCGCGGTAGGAATGTCACTCGAGGAAGCGCTGCGCCTTGAATCCAGATCGTTTTATGACCTAGGCCTTACTGAGGATCTTGCAGAGGGTACAACGTCATTTCGCGAGAAGAGAGCCGCCGAATTCATCGGCCGCTGACCCCAACCAAGAGGAAAAAGGAGATAAATGATGAAAATTCGCAGCAAACTAATTTTCGGTACTGCCCTTTTAGCAATCGCTTGCAGCGTTGGAGCTCAGGTCAAGGTTGGCGTGATCCAGGGCCTTAGCGGTCCGCCAGCAATTGTGGACTTCGGCGAGTCGTACTTGCAGGGGATCAGACTGGCTCTCAAGGATCATCAGGCTACCAATCCAAAGGTCAAGATCGACTTACAGGTTTACGACGATGAGGCTAATCCGCAGCGTGCGGTAGCCCTCGCGCAGCGCCTGCTTCAATCGGACAACGTATCTGTCGCGATTGGAACTGTTAGCAGTGGCAACGTGCTTGCTATGGCCCCTATCTTTCAAAAAGCGGGCGTGCCGCTTATGGCCGGTCCTTCGATTGCGACTCAAATAACGTCCCAATTTATAAACGAAAAGCCCAGTCAGATTTTCCGCTGCTCAATGGTCGAAAAATTTCAGATTGATGGCATGCTCGACTGGGGCGTTAAGAAGTTCAAAAAAATCGGTTTGATCCACTCAACCACCGGATACGGTACTTTTGCCGCCAAAGAAATCCAAGATGCGCTCAAGACGCGCGGCGCCACCCTGGTTGCCATTGAGTCGGCTGCGCCCGGAGTAAATGATCTGACGCCCCAAATGGTCAAGATGCGCGATGCGGGTGCGGAATTGATCTTGAACTTTCACGAGTCGTTTGAACTCGTCTACCGTCCAATGGCCCGTCTAAACTATCACCCAGTGGTTGCCGGGAACTGGGGCTTGTCTTCGCTGAAGGTGCTCGAGATCGTCGGTAAAGACGCAATTGAGGGCACCGTAATGGGGCAGGCGCTTGATATTTCTACACCGCGTGCGAAGTCATTCGACGACCGCATGAAGCGCGAGTACGACAGTGCATATCGGTGGCCAGTGCTCGGGGCGCTTGGCTACGATGCGGGGCAGATTGTTTTCAAGGCTGTAGAAAAGGTGGGCAAGGCTGATCCAACTGCGATTCGGGATGCCATCGAGTCGATTGATGGAATTCAAGCGATCTCTGCGACTCCCGTCAAGCCGTTTAGTCCGACGGATCACGAGTGTTTAGACCGAGAAAACGTCTTTCTAGGCGTCTGGAAGAATGGCGCGGTTGTGAAGCTTGCTCAGTGATAACAACCGCGACCCTTCTGCAGTTGATCTTAGGGGGGCTCACCATGGGCGCGATTTACGCGCTCGTTGCATTAGGCCTCTACATCACCCACCTGACCACAAACCGCGTGAACTTTGGCCAGGGTGACTTCATGATGGTCGCGGGCTTTCTGATGCTGGGTTTTCGCGCTCAGAATAGTGGCTTAGTTCTCGCGGTTTTGGGTACGGTCCTTGGACTAGGCGTCATGGGATACCTGCTTGAACGTGTCGCGATTCGACCTCTTGACCGACGGCGAGTGGCGGTCATCGGAGCCTACGGCTGGATCCTTACAACGGCTGGGGTCGCACTGATCTTTCAAAATGCTGTGGAGTTGGTGTGGGGCAAGTCAGCGCAGTATTCGCCTCCGTTATTTTCAAAGCAGCGGGACGATGTTGTAGAAATCTTCGGTGCCCGTTTTTTTATTGAAGAGTTGCTTGTCATCGCATGCGCAATGCTAATGGTGTTTGCGTTCCTTTGGTTCATGCGGCGCTCTCGATGGGGGAAGGCAATCGAAGTGGTGGCCTTCAATACAGACGCCGCAATGCTCCTCGGTATCAACACGCACGTTGTGAAGCTTGCAGTCTTCGTTATCGCGTCTTTGTTAGCTGCTGTCGCTGGCGTTTTGATAGGTCCGATTCTTACTCTGCAGCCTCACATGGGACTGATCTTTACCATCAAAGCTCTGATCGTCGCCTCAGTGGGTGGGTTTTCAAATCCACTGGGAATCCTTCTTGGCGGGTTCCTGTTCGGTGTTGCGGAAAGCTTTTCCAACTATGTTGATTCCCAGTTTGGCGACGTTTATCCCCTCGTGGTGGCACTGACAATCGTCGCGGTTCGCCCGTCAGGATTGTTTGGGGAGAGGTCTGCCGATGTTCGCTGAAGTCGTCGGTTCATCGCAGACGAAGGCTCCGCTCACGTTGTATCTCGCCGGCGCGATCATCGGTCTGGCGTTACCCTGGGTGCCCGTGGGCGGGTTCGTCGTGCACTTGGCTCAGATTTTCTGTTACACCGCGATTGCAGTGATCGGGCTCAACATACTCCTCGGTCTATCGGGACAGATGTCTCTTGGACATGCTGGTTTTTACGCACTCGGCGCATATGGTTCGGCGCTAGCGAGCCTCAAACTGGGACTGCCGATACTTGTCTGTATCCCGTTGGGTGTAGGTGTAAGTCTGTTAGCTGGCGGATTGGTGGGTATTTTCGCGTTGCGTACACGCGGCTTATACCTGGCGATGACCACCTTGGCCTTTGGCTTCCTCGTAGATATTGCCGCGCAGCGCTGGGTTGGTTTGACTGGGGGGACGATGGGTCTGATGGGTATCCCTAGCACCGAGTTTGGGTACCCGAGAAACAGCGCAAAGTGGTTTCTATATCTAGCATTAGGATGCCTCTTAGCAACTCAAATACTCTCGGATTATGTTTCTGCGTCGTCCTTTGGACGCAAACTGCGCGCGATTCGCGAATCGGAGACTTTTGCAGCTAGTGTCGGTATTCAAGTGGCACACTGGCGTGCCTGGGTATTCGCGTTGTGCGCGGCTACCGCTGGGTTGTCTGGCGCGCTCTTTGCGCATCAATCAGGATTTGTTAGCAGCGATGCCTTTACGGTACGACTAAGCATCGCACTACTTATCGCATCAGTGATCGGTGGACTTGGTACGAGATCAGGACCATTACTTGGCACTGCGATTTTATTGCTGATTGTTGAAACGATTGCAGGCGTCGAAAAATATGGCCTCATCATTTATGGAGCCATTCTTTTGTGCGTATTACTCGTTTTTCCGCAAGGTTTGGCTGGACTTTTGTCCTGGTTTCGGCCCAAAAGGAGGGTCGCTAAGGCCTCAGTCGATGATGGCGTCTCGCGAGCGTCCGAGACGCAATCGATTGGTCGGCTGGATGGTGTGTCCCTACTTATAGAGTCCGTGACGAAGCGATACAGAGGCGTTGTTGCCTTGGATAACGTTTCGATTGAGATTCAGTCCGGAACGATCCATGGACTGATAGGTCCCAACGGGGCGGGTAAGTCAACCCTGATCAATGTCGTCGCCGGTTTGTATGCGCCAGACGAGGGGCGCTTGACGCTCGGCAACAGGTTATTGGGCGGAATGTCCACCGCTGCCCGGGCAAAAGTTGGCTTGGCTCGGACTTTTCAGAACCTCCAACTCATTCATGGAATTAGCGCGCTTGAAAATGTCATGCTCGGATTACGAGAGAGGGCAGGGTTGGGGCGTAGCTTTACAGACTGGCTCTTGGGACGAAATTTTGAGTTTGAAGAGCGAAGAGCTGCAATTCAGATTCTTTCTTTTCTTGGAATTCCGTATTTGGCTGAAAAAACTCCAGGTGAGTTGGCATATGGTCACCGCAAACTCGTTGAGTTGGCTCGAGCCATAGCTCAGCGGCCGAAGTTGTTGTTACTCGACGAGCCGATTGCTGGCATAAATTCACAAGAAGCGCGCGAGATTGCGGTTGTGATTCGAAAATTAAAAGGCTTGGGTTGTACGATCGTTCTTGTTGAGCACAACATGGAATTTGTGATGAACCTTTGCGATTCTGTCAGTGTGCTGGATCAAGGCAAACTACTCGCGACTGGCAAACCAAGCGAAATACAAACCAATGCCCAAGTTATCGCTGCCTATCTTGGGCGCGGGGGCGGGTAATGATCCGGCTTGAGAACGTTAGCGCTCAAATTGGCGCAGTCGAAGTACTTCGACAGATCAATCTCACTGTTTCCGCGGGGGAATTGGTTGCCGTAATCGGGGCAAACGGCGCGGGGAAAACCTCCTTGCTTCGCGCGATTAGTGGCTTACTCCCGCTCTCAGCTGGCGATATCTGGTACCACGGAAGATCGATTCGCGGGCATCCTGCCAACTTGCTCGCTCGGTCTGGTTTAGTACATGTTCCTCAAGGGCGCCAGATTGTGCCCGCGCTGTCTGTGCTCGATAACCTAACGATCGGTGCAATCCAATGTGGTGTTGATAAAGACGAGATCGAGACCCGACTAGCGAGGGAGCTTGAGCGATTTCCGGTTTTGGGTGAGCGGCAAAAAATCTCGGGTGCTTCGTTGTCGGGGGGTGAGCAACAGATGCTTGCAGTAGCGCGCGGGCTGATGATGGGGCCGCAGGTTCTACTGCTTGACGAACCCTCGTTAGGACTGGCACCACAAGTAGTCCAACTGATTCTGCGGACGCTGCGCAAGCTAGCTGACGAAGGGCTCGCGGTGTTGCTGGTTGAGCAGGCAGCATTCCTGGCTATAGAGCAGGCTGATCGGGGCGTTGTTCTTCGTAATGGCGAGTCGATTCTCGAAGGCGATGCAGAGCGGTTACGTGCCGACCGCGCTTTGGTGGAGGGTTATCTTAGCTAGTGCTCGACGCGCTACGGAATCAAGGACGCTACTGTTCCCTTTTTTTGGCTATCGTGACCCGAAATCTTCGCCCCGTAAATATTCCTCGATTTTCGATTTAAAAAAGTTTCTTGGAGATTTGCCAAGCTTGAATTGATAAAAATAGGCAGGTCAAGACGGACCCTCGTGCTCCGTTCTCCTGCCAATTTAGCGTAAGTTAGATTTTTGGTTTAAGTTTCGGCTGGCGATAACACATCACCAGCTCGAATCCCCGACGCCACCAAAAACGATGATCCTTGACCTGAGCAAGTCATTTATGCAATCGCTACTGCTCCGCCACGGACCAAGCAATGGCGCGCCTTTCGGCGCGTTTTGTTTTTCCACCCACCAGGCTACCCGCCGAAGAGATCGAGCTTCGGCTACCGGCGCTCCCTGACTGCGGTGAGTAGGTCGATTCCAATTCGACTTAAAAATCGAGGGAAGGAGGGCTTTTCT
>Ga0214921_10010647_pt1 | contig 11334 bp, 15 predicted proteins | sample LL1505_MetaG_FD_177992 | JGI IMG/M metagenome (GOLD analysis project Ga0214921, IMG submission 177992) | Freshwater microbial communities from Lake Lanier, Atlanta, Georgia, United States - LL-1505 | ecosystem: Environmental > Aquatic > Freshwater > Lake | place: USA: Georgia | collected...
AAGCATTTCACGGAATCCGCCACTGGTTTGGGCGGTGTTGATCACCTGTACGCCTAGGTCCCGGGCATCCTCATCAAAATGGCGACTGCCCATTCTTGGCACGGATCGGGCAATGTTCTGGCCAAAAGCCCGTTCGATGATGCGTCGTTGCACATCTTCCCTGCAGCGGCGACCGGCGGTACCCACCCAGTCCTGCTTAACGGTGTCCCCTTCCATACCCTCAAGCAGGGTGGGTAGGCAGGCGATGTGGAGCTTGAGCGGATAGCCACTAGACACCGCATCGCGATTGGGGTTCATCGGCACCCTTTGCTGAATATCGCAGTGGTATGGCACGCTCCAGTCGAGGGCGGCCACCGGAATACCCATCTCGTAGATGGTGCTGGTTTCATCTTGGCCGGTGGGCACCAAATGAATTGTGGTCTTGCGGCTGGGCTTTTTCCAGCTCTGGCTATTGGTGTCGTAAACCTCAGTGCTCAGGCTGGCGCTAATGCGATGGGTAGCGCAGCGATGGGAGATCAAAGCACCATTTACCTCTAGCTCAATGCCATCAGGCACCAAAAAACTAGCGAAATACCGATCGAGCTGATCGCGCAGGTCTGCTGGCCATGGCATCTGCATGCTCACGCGGGTGCCTGCTAGGGGCACAGCCAGGCTGGCTTGCCGGGTGATGCGCTCGTTGTTTTCCCGTAAAAACTCCAGCTGCTGATAGCCGCTCACCACCCGGGCCTGTTCAGCGATGCAGAGCGCCTCCTTGAACCCCCTACCAAAACGACCACGCTTGAGATGGCTGTCGGTTTTATGGGTGAGATACACCACCCTTAGGTCGGCAAGGTTGCTGATGCCAGAACCGTTATCTATGCAGTCCACCTGGAAGCATTCCCCCCAGTGGCCGTAGCTCAGCTGGATTCGCCCAGGCTGGCCTTCGCTGAAGGAGTCAAGGGAGTTCTGCACCAACTCCTTGATGAGATGCTCTGGTGGCCGGGCCGCATTCATCGAAGCAAAGCCTTCTGTGCTGATGGCTAACCAGCCCTGGCTGTTGTGGGTCATGGATCAGTCGGCTGGTTAGGCGGGAAACAGCGATGACTGCAGTCTTTCGCGGGAGGGGAGCGATGTGTGAATGCTTAGTGCTAATGACGGCTCCTACGGCGGCTGTCGCTGTTTTCCTACAAGCGTAGAAATGGGTGAGCTATCGCCTGTCGTCAATACCTTCGCGACAGATTATTCACATAACGCATATCCCAAGGGAAAGGGTCAAATAAACTAAATTTCATCGGGCAGACAACATCCTCCCGCCTAAATCCATGCTACAAACAAAGTTAATCCCGCCAAACTATTTGACATGAGCAAAGATCAATTCATTGCTCGCGTAGAGGCAACAGGTGAGCTTGGCTTTTTCTTTGACCTTCAAGGAGGCATCGAAAAACCTCGGGTTATCTTGCTACAACAGGCATTTACGGCATTTAATTTAGCCAATCAGCCATATGAAGATGAAAAAATTCTCTATTCTATTTGCTATGGATACAGCGGAGGAGGAGCTCAATCCGACTATTTATTCAAGCATAACCATGTAGATGGTGCAATCTACTACTCAGACAGCTCAGGAGACGAATGGAAAGGTGCAAGAGTCTACTCAAAAGAAAGTCCTTTCGAAACTAATGTAGACAAAGACCTCACTTGGATGGACTATGACTCAGAAGCCTATTCACAGTTGATGAGCAATTGGGATAAATACCTAGAGGAGCATGAGAATGGTGACGACATTACGCTTCGAGCCGATTATCTTGCTTTACTAAAGAATGGCCTCGCCCAATCAGATAACTTTGATCATGATTGCTTGTGGAACTTCTCTGGAATCTGGAACTTATTAACGAGTTATCGATAAATTTTCCAAAGCCAGTGATACAGCCACAATAACAAGAAAAAGATTTCTTCGTCTTTTTTGGCGATATAGCACTCGAAGGGGCCAAAGCCCTAAATTATTCGTATTGTGCATAATTTCTAGGGGGGTCAGGCATATTGCGTCGTTAGGCTGCCTGCGCTATAACAACAAAAGCTTATATGCACACCTCAGGCATGCAGAACATTAATATCAAGACTGAGCCTGCCGGATATATATCTTTTGGGCAGCTGACGCAAGAACAGGTTGAGATTTTGTCTCACTCATTAGATGCGCAAGAAATCGCTGATGAGCTGTTGGAGATTCGGTACAATTCGGATGGCTCTCTAGAAGAATGCGAAGGTGTATTCATCAGGGGGGGTCAGGTGGATGCGTCGTTAGGCTGGTTAGCTGAAACTGCTCAACAAGTGCTACAAATAAGGAGTATCTGACGCTCTCCTATGACCGTTGAATTCTGGGAAGATTCCGACCTCTCCCCCCTAGAAGCTCTGCTCACGACTCTCCAGGGCTTGGGCCCAGGAGAGCGAGTTCTGGAGATGAAGGTTGACGAAGATGATGGACTGGTTGAAGGTGATGACGCTTTTACCTGGATTCAATTAAGTTCGGAGAAGCCTGGCCGAATTGCATGGTGCATGAAGGATGATGACGGCGAATTCGAGTTGGATACATACGACACGACGATCGAGGGCGTGGACAGCGCTCTAAGCGAGCATTTCGGCAGGCAAGACCAGTATCCATGGGCTGAGTACGAGGCTTTGATCAAGGAGAAGAAGTTTAAGTAAAGTCATCTTTATCCTGGACGCCTAAGGAATCTCTGGACAAACGTGGTTTTGGCACCGGCAGTGAGCAGGAAGCGTGGTTTTTGCCATTAATTGCAGCTGATGCCATTTTCTGATGATTTTTGCGCTCATCTTCAGCCACTTTGGGCTGGTTTTTAAGGCTGAATTGATGTGTTCAGACACACCAAGCCCCTGCTCAGGCTGTCGCGAGTAACTGCCGTCGGGCCTGGAACAGATTCGACAGTGCCGCCAGTACGTTGATCTTGCAGCGGTTCTTGGCCAGGCCACGCAACGCTGCCCCTGAGTGGCAGGCAAGGAGCCTGGGGAGGCGGAGCAAAGAGTTGGTGATGGCCTGTCCACTCGAGGGGCTGGTTAGGCGTCACTCTCGGAGCCCTGCTCAAACTGCTGAGCTTCCATCTTCCTCCGACGCTCGTCGAGAAGTTCTCCATCAAACATCCAGTATTCGGATCCGCTTGCTGCTGGCGTCTGATAGCCCAGCGAGTGAAGAACCTTCAATGCTGCCGCAGACGGGCTGAGGACCTCGTCCTGATAGATAATCTTTCCACCCTCACAGACAACTGCAGTAATGTTCTCGTCGCGTGAGAAGGTCAGCGTGTCTCCAGGCTTGATTCCCAATGCCTCCAGCTTGATTCTGGGGCGACGCGATTTGATCTTATCCAAGGCGACTTGCTCGTCCTTATCGACCTCAGGGAGGCCAGGCTTGACTTCCTTAAAGTTGCCGATGCTGATGGCAAGGATCACCCGCTCTGGCTCTACCTTGAAGAACTCTCGCTTCGGGTTAATACGGTTTTCCGAAAACAGTTGATGCAGGATTTTCTCAAGCTTCACGCAGTCATCGACTTCCGCTGCGAAGTAACACTCAAAAGGTAGAGGGACACCTGTTGACGAGTTGAGGTTGGAGATCCGCGAGGAAAGATCTTCGGTTCTCCCGACCTTGACAAGGCCAGGCATCGCTTCATTGGTCAGGACATAAACAATCTCGGCCATGGTGAAGAGGTTTAGTATGTGAAGCCTAACGCCAGCGATCACCTGCCCGCAGGAGCTGATGCCAACGCTATTCACTGGGTGCATACCCCTGTAGGAGCGGGTCAGGTGTATTGCGTCGTTAGAGTGGAGCGATGACTAATATCTAGGTCAAATAAGTGGTTTAGCGATTAGACTTTATTCGCTTCTCCCAAACCAGTTGACCATCTATCTTCTTGAATAGATTGAGGTCGCGCATGATTGCATCAACTGCATCTGCTTCCGATCTGCCAAAAGGCTCTGCAAGAGTGATGCTCTTGAAAATATCGTAGCACATCCATGCCTCGCCCGAATATAAGTATGCGTACTCCAGCTTCTCTTTGTGAATATGCATTCCCTTGTCAAAGCCGCAATATCGAAGAAATTCGTCAATTCCTTGATGGGTTATCGGCTTGCAATCGGCAAAACCTTTCTCTGAGTAATACATTGGTCTCCACAGGCGAGATGGTCTCTTCGACTCATCCAGAATCAAGCATCCTTCAAAGTCGGTATCCGAAAAGCAGCATTGCATATCTCCTCCCTCCACCAGATTTCTTGCATCAGCTGGGGAGCGGAAAAATGAGGCTAAAATCGTTCCCAGCCATTGTGGATAGCCATCGTAGTGATGATACGAAGAAATGACAGACCCGTTTTCAAGGGCATAGCCAAGACGAGCCGAGGTCATTGTGTATCAGCAGTATCTCACTCTAACGCCAGCGATCACCTGCCCGCAGGGGCTCTTGCTTGGATTTATTCACTAGCTGCATAGATCTGCAGGGGCGGGGCAGGTGGATTGCGTCGTTAGAAGGGGACGCACACTGCAGACATCTGCTATTCTTCAAGATCTCTGCCGAGCCTACATCCTGATGAGCTTTTCCTTCGATGACGCAGCTACCCCAGTTGAATCTGTCGAAATAAGCCTGGCCTTCAAAGAATACTTCTGGATTTCCACTGGCATCGTCAGAGATGATGATTCAAGGCCACGCTATCTTTCAGATGCCGCAAGCGGAATGACCCTGACGATTGCCAAAGATAGCCAGAGCAGCAACTACTTTCTATCTGTAAGCTTACCTGATGAAAATCGCAATTTCGTCTTTAAGGACTCTAGCCTTCGATCTGTTTTGCTCTTCGCCGCAAACAACTTTCACACTGTTCCTGGAAGCGATTGGAGTGTCTCCGAGGACTTTCGCCTACTGCTTGCAGCTTTTGTAGAGGCCTCAATAACTGATGACGGAACAACGCTTAATTCAGAGATCGAAAAGATCGAATCAAAACATGGGTATGGATCACTCTGTTCCGAGCAATCTTCGATATCCGCCGAGTTCATGTTTAAGTGCTACGCCGATGATGGTATACCTCCATTTGCTTTTTGCTGGGTTCAGAAATACGAATATGTCGACTATGTCGTAGCTTTCGATGGGTTGAACTTTGTGATCGCCAAAGACGGTTCTCCGATCACAGAGGGATATCAATGGGGAGTTGAGCCTGGAGAGCCTGAAGAGTGGTACGGCATACAGCCTGGACTGCAATATATAATCTATAAGCACTAGGGTGATACGATATCTCTTTCCTTCTAACGCCAGCGATTACCTGCCCGCAGGAGCTACGGCTTCATCCTATTCGCAGGTTGCATAGCCCTCCAGGAGCGGAGTAGGTGCATTGCGTCGTTAGCCAGTCTTAAATCACGCCGAGACCTGGAATCCTATTCCCTCGGACAAGTTGTTTTCCGTAGGCTATCACTCAACTACATGATTTAAAGCCTAGAGACTGATGGAAGGAAGCACATAAATACGTTGACATCCGGTAGCTTGAGCAGTACAGTGCGTTTACTGTTGCGACTCTTCGTATTCGTGACTTATTCACTCTTGGTATCAGAGTCAGCTTTTTCCGGTTCAGCGCTTAAGGAAGTCCTGCTTGACAAATTATTTATTTATGTGGCATGGGGTGAGCCTGGCAAAATCTATTCTCAACTCAGCCCAGGCACAAAAGCTTGGGCCATAGGTATATCTGACGATGGCATGCTTTTAAACCCTGTTGGCGAAGTTGATGCTCTCGGGCCATTATTTATGAACCAGGGGCGAGTGCAGGTAAGCCAAAATGCTGGAATTAAATGCGTTAAAGATATTTCTCACGAAGTCAGGAAAGCGATAGCAGCGTCTGGGATCGAAGAGAGTTCTTTCTTTTCGTCTGTTGAGGAAGATGAGTTCGCAGGTATCCTTACCCTAAGAGCCGATTTCGACTTAATTAATAGTGGCGAAGGTGGTGTTAGCTTCAATACTAGTAATTTATACACATATATCTATGATGACGAGTCCGGTGAGCTAAGTACGGTATGCGTTGGAGACGGGAACTCGAGGCTTGCAAGTGTTGCGTTTCAACTTGATGCTGATCTTCTAAGGAAGTCAATGATCTGTTATGTTGCTGATGGCACGCCTGTAACCAAAGGAGATAGCAACCTAGATGATGGCCTATATATTGGCCCAAGAAATTACATAGTTCTTGAGGCCGAGGCTGGTAGCGACTACGTTCATTTCAGGGTAGATCAGGATGGCTTCGAAGATCTTTAAAGATACGGAGTTTGTCATTCTGATAGGCTCGTCGATTTCCTTGAAGGATGTTGACGAGGCCTTCCAGCGGATAAAGCTGAGTGAGCTGAAGGAGGCTTTAGTCGGAGTATCTGCAGTAATACAAAAGCATTTGTCTGAAACGGTCTTCGCTCGCTACATATTGTCAGATGCTTTTGTAAGTGATATCAATAATAATGGTATGATATTGCAGCGCCTTGAGATGGAAAGCATATCCACAGATGGTCTGCATTGCAGCATTGATGGTATTTCCAGTTATCTTGAAAACTTAGTCGAAGGAGTCGATGACCTTGGTAAAGACACATCGCGCCTGGCATGCGACTCTTGCAGAGTTTATGCGTTTGGAGTTATTAATGGATCGAGAATTTGCGGGCTTAATTCTATATGGTATGGTTTAGATGGAGCTGCCAATGGTTCACTAGCAGAGTTTGACTACAAAAGCCTCACTTGTCTCTTAAGTTGCCGCGCGTTGATACCCAAGCTCGAGAAAGCCGGTTGTGATATTGGGTTGGAAGTATACCTCGCCTGTCGTTCTGGTGCGTGTCTATATCTTGGCTATGACGAAGTTTATCAAGAAGGTCTTATAATATGCGAGCACGAAACTGGCTTCAACCCATCTACATCGCACTTTATCGATACTATGCTTATTAACACTTCGGATTAGCGGGTCTGGTTAACGCTCCAGATCAGAAGCGGGTAGACGCTGATGTCGATGAATAGGAAGCTAGCACCCCGCCTTCTGCATCTGGATGTTATACGTTTCAACGCATAAGAAATATTCTCAGACTGACTGCCGCTGGCATCAAATAAGCTTGCAGCTCAGCTTACGCAAAAGTCGGACTTAACTAGACACGCGAAGAGAGTCGAGCTGCTCATGGATGCAATCACAAATCTCCACGCATTACCCTTCTAAAGGCTCGAACTACCAATGCCTTTGCATCAGTCTTCTGGCCTTCGCTTCGCGCAGAGTTGACAAACATACTATCTGCTTCAGCCTCATAGTCTGTTTGCATTGCCAAGGCCCTCTTGCATATCTCAATCTTGTTCAAGTTGGATACAGTGGAAATCCGTGTGACGGCATATAGCTTAGAGCATGACACAAGAAGCTCTTCCTTGCTTGAAGCCTTGAGCCTATCCTTGTAGTCTTTTGAGCCTGCACCATACCCAAGTATTGCACCACCGGCCATCAACGCAAAGTAGCCTCCTGTTATTCCCAGGCCGCCGGCTGCGAGAGATCCACCACCAAGAAATGCTAGGCCTGCAGATGTTGCAGCTGCTCCACCGAGCCCCATCACACCTCCAATCGCGCCGGCAAGATATGGAGCGGTAATCAACAACACTGCAGCCCCAAGACCAATCCATGCCCATGTCCAGTTAGGGCCTGCGATGGACTTTGTAATTTTCTTAGCACAATCGTTAAACTCTGAATAGGCCTTTGGAAAACTGAGTGCGTTGCCAGTTTTACCGGAGCAGAAGCTGAAATAGTTCGACCTGTCCGCATCGTCATATCTGAGGTCTCGCCAGCTTTTGCCATTCGACAAGTCGAAATAGGGCTCAAAAGTTGACAGCTCAACAATCATCGCGTTCCTTTTCGCCTCAGAAAGGGCGAGCTTTTTAAGCGCATCAGAAAGTGCTGTCGCGTCAATGACTCCATTGATCTCAAGTAGTTTACAAGTTAAATCCTTCCACTGCTCCGCCCATTCTCTCTTCTTGGCTCGGTAGGCGCTTTGTTCAACATTGTTATCTACTTCACTTCGAAAGTACTTTCGCAGCCGCGAGAATGATGTGCTCTGCCCGGCTTCGGACAAGATCCCGTGATAGGTAATAGACGTCAGAAGTATAATCTCTTCTTTGCTAAATCCAAAGCTGTCAAGTGAGAGACTGTCACCACTCATGGCAGGAAAGGGCTTTGCGTGACCATGCTAGTACGTATAACGCCAGCGATCACCTTCCCGCAGGAGCCTAAAGCTCAGATTATTCACTAGCTGCATACTTTCCCAGGGGCAGGGCAGGTGTATTACGTCGCTAAACGTTCGCTTGCGATCAAGGAGACCTTCGGCTACGCTCGGGCAACACATACAGACAAACATGCAAACCACTTCCCTTGACTATTCAGATCTCGTTGATTTAGCGGACGCTTTAGCTGTTCCCGTTGTGACCAGCATTACTGAGTCCTCTTATGACGGGATACTAAGTCTGCTCAACATCAAGCTCCCGACTGGGACAACCTGGTGTTTTCAAGACGTTGATGCTGAAAACGAGCAAGAGCAGTTACAGGCTCAGGCATTTGAAGATTGCCAGCAGACTGCCACAGACCTGATCTCAAAGAAGATCCTTGTGTCCATGATTATCAGTGAAGCTGCTGCCAAATCATTCATGGAGAGCTATGGTTGCCTGGAGCACTGGGATATTGTCGCGGAAGCAGAAGATGGTGCTGACATTTCTGAGGTTTGCGAGTCGATCTCAAACGCTTAGGATTCATTGCGCATAGCGCAGAACTTCTTCGGCAGAAGTCTGTTATCGCTATCTTTGCAAGTTCTTCTGCAAAATCTGGCTGCAGTGGAGTCTTCAAAGCGTCGTCAATAACTTCCTGTTCAACGCTGTAAATTAGATTATCCGATCTATCCCCACCCTTCATGGCCATCACTTCGACTCGGGTTGGGCATTCCCAAGTGCAAACAGAATATTCAATACCACAATTAGTAAATCTTCGAACTTCACGCATTGATCTACTCCAAGAGCGGCCGACGTATTTTACCCCGTGTCAACTCTGTACGTCTAACGCTCAAGATCAGCGGCGGGAAGCAGCCCAATGCAATCCTCAGACAATCCTGGCCCGGCCGCTGGATCTTGATGTTAGGCGTTGCTTTTACTCGCCGACTGGCGAGCAGAGTTCAATGAGACATCCATCCGGGGCTCGGACATACGAGACTACCTGACCCCATGGTTTCGTGACAGGTGCACTTAATTCAATGGCGCCTTCCCTCAATGCATGAGCATGGGCAGAAGCGACGTCAGGGGTCACCAGGCCGATTTCCATCCCCAGTGGTGCTTTTGATTCATTGGCGCGAACATGGCCACATGGGAAATTGCCATCGGCAAGTTCGTGCGAAGCAAACGAAAGCGTTGTTTCTCCAGTCTCAAGTTCTCCATAAGTTTCTGATTCATGGAGGAAGCGGCGCTTAAACCCAAATGCCCGCTCGAAAAAACTCAGGGATGAGGCAACATCAGGGACATACAAAATCGTGTATCCGAGCTGCATTGTCAGAATCCAAGAATGGTATTCAACAGATTACCCTAAACACCAGTAGAGGCAAACCGTGGGGTTGTACATACGCCTAACGCCAGCGATCACCTGCCCGCAGGGGCTGCTGCCAGATCTATTCACTGGGTGCATAGCCCTGGGGTGCGGGTCAGGTGTATTGCGTCGTTAGACCCAATCAGCTGGTATTATATAATGAAATTTGAAACCTCCGATGATCTCGCTTAACATCGATTCCGAAGGCTTTATCCTTATACTGAAAAAAGCCGATCTTGAGGGTGCCAATCTTGATCCCTACAGCATAGTTTCAGGCAAAAACAAGTTCTTACACAGCATCACGTCACTTCTACGACCATCGTCTGAGGAGCCTGTCGAGACAATCGAACTTGAATCTCTCGGAGAGTGGACAGAAATTGACTCCTCCGAAAAAGATCAGTTAATTGAAGAAGATGCAGGAATTGACTGCTTTGTTGATGAAGTCTATTGCACGGTTCTGCTTACACCAGATGAAGTTAGCTCAGAGGCATTTATCGCAGCCCTAATTGAAAGATTGCCCAATGGCGATGCGCAAGTCCGTTGGTCATGCGAACTTTCACAGTTAGCCAAGGAGCTATTTGTATATGGATCAGCAAAAGATTCAGATGCCTTAGGCGACAATCTAGTAATAGTTCATGAACACGAAGAAATTAATGTTACTAACGCTTCCATTCCACTTGAGCAGTCAGCCTTTGATCCAGGACAATTAAAAGCCATGTTTATTAGTGAGGTGTCACCTTACATTGACGGAGGCATATCGCTGCCGCAACCGGGTTCGCTGATTGGTTTCAGCTACAACGGATCACGGATCGACATTGAGCAAAACGATGGCGATGGAGCGGAATATTTTGTGTGTAGACAGGAGATTTGTTAACAGTTATAAACTCAATGCTAAACAACTTAGCGATTTGTCAATAAGTTTTGCTTTATGCATTTCCTATCAATAACTAGACAGCGTCAATAACTTGGTTCATTTCGCAAAGACAATCTGCGTACCAGTGCTATTTCTCTGGAGTTAATAGCGCAATCTGTTTCCTCAGACTTGCTCGGCTTGCATGGAGATCGCGCCTTCCAATGTTTATGTGAGCTAGCGTGAATAGCAGTAAATTAATTAGGTACACAAGGTCGCCATGACTCAAGCCTCTTTCATGCTTATTCTTGAGCATCCATAAACGATTATAGACCTTGTCGACAAGTTCAGAAATGGTATTGCAGCCTTCTATTCGATGCCTAAATAGCTTTTGTGAGTACGGCTCATTCTCAAGCCAGTCAGCTCGAACGGGTTCGAATAATATGAAGTCAAGAGGAACGCTTGCTGTTACCAATGAATCGAATGCTTCAGTGCGAAGCATTTCTATGTATTCATTTGATGAGTTGTCAGATAGTTTCCAGAGACATTCAGCGTTCCAATGGAGCTCTCGACTTAGTCGCTCATACGCTAAATGTCGAAGTGTTTTGAATTCGGACTGTTTGGACCATTCATCTTTTGCTACCGATAAGAGCGGGCGCAGAAGTGCTGAAAGAGCTCCTAGCGAAAAGTCCATACACGAGCGTGGAAGCTACGTGTGATTTTACTAGGATGCCTTTAACGCAGCCAGCTTCCAGCTCGATGCGAGCCGTACATGGGTCTAACGCTGGCCATCACCTGACCGCAGAGAGCCGTTGGAGAAAGACGTTTGGAGGGCTCAGTAAATCTTCGGAGGCGGGTCAGGTGCATGGCCGTGTTAGCAGTCAGTCCATGAACTTCTCAAA
>Ga0214921_10010648_pt1 | contig 11333 bp, 11 predicted proteins | sample LL1505_MetaG_FD_177992 | JGI IMG/M metagenome (GOLD analysis project Ga0214921, IMG submission 177992) | Freshwater microbial communities from Lake Lanier, Atlanta, Georgia, United States - LL-1505 | ecosystem: Environmental > Aquatic > Freshwater > Lake | place: USA: Georgia | collected...
CTTGCTCGCCGGTAGAGGCCAGCATATCGAGCTCACGCAAGTAAGCGTCTGTGGTTTTGCTAGGGGCCAGTTCTTTGGCCAATCCGAGCAGGCGGTTGGTTTCTCCGCTCATGGCGGAGGGGACGACCACCAGTTGGTGGCCAGCACGCATCCATTTGGCAACGCGTTTGGCAACATTTCGAATGCGCTCCGTAGAGCCCATTGAGGTGCCGCCGTATTTGTGAACAATCAAGGCCATAGCTTTAGAGCTGAATTGAAGCTCAAAGCCGTTAATTGTACCAACGCAGATGAACGCCTTGGCGCTCTACAAACCCCTCACCCACCTTGATATGCAAGCGGTGTCCTCGTGTGGTGCAGGCGGACACTTGGTCCAGTAGCTCATGCATTTGAGCCGCGCTGGCTTGTGTGCCATGGCACATCACCAGCCAATGCCTCAGCACATTGGTTTGGCGCAGTCTGCTGAGCTCTTGTAAAGCTTGCAGCAAAATAAATGCGTCGCTGGTACTGGGATCAGTGGAACTGGTGAGTCTGGCAAGGTCAGTAGCCGCCAATTCTTGCAACAAGCTTTGCGCCTCTGCTGCATGTGCCGCACTGCGGGCAAAAGTGTCTCTGAACGAAGTAAAGCATGCCTCCAATGCAGGGAGCAAATGAGCGCGTATTCGATTGCGGGTCAACTGCACATCGGTGTTGGTGGGGTCTTCCACCCAAACCTGTTGGTGCTCACGTAAATAGTCTCGCAAAGCCAAGCCACTGACTTGCAGCAAGGGGCGGTAATAGATCAATCCGTCACGATGCCATGTTGCAGGCATGGCACTTAGTCCCGGCAAGCCGGAGCCTCGGCTTAAGGCCAACAACAAGGTTTCGACTTGATCATCCGCATGCTGGGCCAATGCCACTGAATACAACTCAGGCCCATCTGTTGCCAATTGCTTGAATGCGGCATAGCGAGTCCGGCGCGCGGCGTCTTCAGGGCTTTGCCCGCTTAAAGACCTTGCGTCCACATGGGCCACCCGCAATGGAATGTTCAGATGCGCGCACAGCTTGCGGCAATGCGCCTCAAAACCATCAGCGGCCGATTGCAAGCCATGGTGCACATGCAAGGCCACCACTTGTCCGGGCCACTTTGCAGAGGAGGCTAACAACAAAGCCGTGGAATCTGCGCCGCCACTGAACCCCACACCTAAGGGCAGCCGGGGCTTAAAGGCCTCCATGGCCTGATGAAAACTCAGCGCCATAGTTTGTGGATCTGTTGAGCGTTGGGGTTGAAGTGTTTGGATTTACTTGGATGCTGACTTGGCGTCGACTTTGGTATCCGTGAACTTGCCATAACTTTGCAGGCGTTGATAACGGCGGTCCACCAGTTCCGACACCTTCAGGTCCACCACTTGGCGGTAGGCGTCGTTCAAGGCGCGCTTTAAAAAACCCGCCATTTGTTTGAAGTCCCGGTGCGCCCCACCTACTGGTTCGTTCACAATTTTGTCGATGAGTCCCATGGCCTTGAGGCGGTGGGCGGTGATGCCCAAGGCCTCGGCTGCATCTTGGGCTTTGTCTGAGGTTTTCCACAAAATGGACGCGCACCCCTCAGGGCTGATGACGGAATACACCGAGTACTGCAGCATGAGCACTTGATCCGCCACCGAAATGGCCAGCGCGCCGCCAGAGCCGCCTTCGCCAATGATGGTGGTGAGAATGGGCACCTCAAGTTGGGCCATTTCAAAAATGTTGCGGCCAATGGCCTCTGACTGCCCGCGCTCTTCGGCATCTATTCCTGGGTAAGCGCCCGGCGTATCCACAAATGTGAATACGGGCAGCTTGAATTTTTCAGCGGTCTTCATAAGCCGCAAGGCCTTGCGATAACCCTCAGGTTTGCTCATGCCAAAGTTGCGCAGCCCCCGCTCTTTGGTGTCACGGCCTTTTTGCTGACCAATGACCATGCAGGCATTGCCATTAAAGCGGGCCAACCCACCCACCATGCTCAGGTCGTCCGCAAAGTGGCGGTCGCCATGCATCTCTACAAAATCAGTGAACAACTCTTGGATGTAGTCCAAGGTGTAAGGGCGCTCAGGGTGGCGGGCGATTTTGGTGATTTGCCAAGGCGTGAGGTTGCTGTAAACATCTTTGGTCAGCTGCTGGCTTTTTTTGCTGAGCTGGTCAATTTCTTGGCTGATGTCTACCGCAGATTCGTTTTGCACGTAGCGCAACTCTTCAATTTTGTTTTCGAGCTCTGCAATGGGTTGCTCAAAATCTAAAAAAGTTCGTTTGCTCAAGTCCACACTCCCAACATTCAATATGCCACGGGTACAGGATCCAAAGACCGCCATATGTACCAAGTGGCCACGCTGCAAAAAGGCGACCATGCGGCCGCCACTTCGCGTGCATCACTGCGGCTGACGGCCTCGCCTGAAAAATAATTGTGGCTGATGCCGTTGATCAAGCCCACATCGTCCAGCGGCAGCACATTGGGGCGCATGAGATGGAAGATCAAAAACATTTCGGCCGTCCACCTGCCGATGCCGCGAATGGCGGTGAGCTCGGCAATGATGTCGTCGTCTGCCATGTCGGCCCAGGATTTTTCTTGTACCCTGCCTTGACCAAAATGCGTGGCCAAGTCTTGCAAGTACTGAACTTTGCGGGCGCTTAGGCCCGCTGCACGCATGTCTTCGGTTTTAAGCTTAAGCACATGGGTAGGGTTGATTTTTCGGGGGAGCTGAACAAACCGGTCCCAAACAGTTTGAGCGGCTTTGACCGAAATTTGTTGCCCAACAATGCTGCGCGCCAAGGTGGTAAACGCATCGCCCCGGGTTTGTAAACAGGCGTTGCCGTGAATAGGGATCAGGCGCTTCATTACCCGATCTTTTTTCATGAGGTGTTTGCAAGCCTCATCCCAGTAATGTGGCGTGAAAACAGGCAACTCAGAAACAGAAACAGCAGACAACAACAAACTCCAGTGGTAGGTCGCTTAAAGCAGGGATTTTTCAATTTCAGGCTGAGGTCCAGCTGGTGCCGCTGGGAGTGTCTTTTAGTACCACCCCTTGAGCCAGCAAATCTTTGCGAATTTGGTCTGCCGTTGAAAAATCTCTAGACAGCTTAGCCGCAGCGCGTCGATCAATCAAGGTCTGAATCGCAGCCTCGTCTAAAACGCTACGCGCTTTGAGGAAATGGCTGGGGTCTTCTTGAAGCAAACCTAAACATCCCCCCAGCGCCTTCAATACGGCTGACAGTTCTGCCGACTGTGTTTTATTGACCTCGCTGGCCAACTCAAACAGCACTGCCACTGCTTCAGGCGTACCAAAGTCTTCGTCCATCGCCGCTTTAAATCGTGCGGCATACGCTTGGCTCCAATCTATGGTGTTTGAAAAAGTGCCTGGGCCAACTGATGCACTTGTTGGTGAAACATATTGCAACGCGGTGTAAAGACGCCGCAGCGCGTTGCGTGCGTCGTCCAAATGCGCATCGCTGTAATTTAGGGGGCTGCGGTAGTGTGCTCGAATGATGAAAAACCGAATGGTTTCAGCCTCAAAACGCTCCAAAATTTCCCTAATGGTGAAGAAGTTGCCCAAAGACTTGGACATTTTTTCGTTGTCCACCCGCACAAAGCCGTTGTGCATCCACACATTGGCCATGGCTTGCCCATAAGCCCCTTCGCTTTGTGCAATTTCGTTTTCGTGGTGGGGAAACTGCAAGTCTGCACCGCCACCATGAATGTCAAAATGATGCCCGAGTAAATCGCAACTCATGGCAGAACACTCAATATGCCAACCTGGGCGCCCCAATCCATAAGGGCTAGGCCACTGCGCTTCTGGAGGCTCAGAAGCTTTGGCAGACTTCCACAACACAAAGTCGAGCGGGTCTTCTTTGTCGCCCGCCACACTGACCCGCTCGCCCGCGCGCAACTCATCTAAAGATTTGCCGGAAAGCTTGCCGTAGCCTGCAAATTTACGTACTGAAAAATTGACATCACCACCCTGCGCACGGTAAGCCAAACCTTTGGACTCTAGAGATTCAATCATACCCACCATATGCGGCACATAGTCCATGGCACGAGGCTCGTGGGTGGGGCGCTCAATGCCCAAGGCATCAGCATCTTGGTGCAAAGCGTCGATCATGCGTTGCGTGAGCGCCTGAATGGTCTCTCCGTTATCTAAAGCTCGCTTGATGATCTTGTCGTCAATATCGGTGATGTTGCGCACGTAAGTCACCTGCAAACCACTGACCTTGAGCCAGCGTTGAACCACGTCAAAGGCCACCATGGCACGCGCGTGGCCGAGGTGGCACAAGTCGTACACCGTCATGCCGCAGACGTACATGCGCACTTGGCCAGGCTGAATGGGGACGAATGTTTCCAGCTCACGCGTGAGCGTGTTGAAAATTCTCAGGGTCATGGGGTGTGCTGATGCGGTGAGGTATGAAGCAGCAAGGCGTGGGGAGACGACTACAATGAAACTCAGTATATCTGTCCTCACAGACGCTTCGCCCCAACAGCCTAGTCTTGTAGTCACAATTGATCATCTCCAGATTGAACCTCCCCGCTCATTTCAACCAGCTGAACTTATTTGGCTTGGTCAGTACGCTTGGAACAGCGTGTTTCCTGGCTCTTTGCTTGAACATGGGTACCGCATGGGCCCAGGTGGCCAGCTTGGTAGGTCCTGAGAGCGCCAAGGTCAAAATTTTGGACGTGTATGAAACTGTGAATCTGCACATTCAAGACGGCAAGTTGAAAGAGGCTTCTGAGTTGGCCAATACCCATTTGGCAACCCAACCGCGTGACCCCCAAATGCGGTTTTTAAAAGGCGTCATTCAACATAGCCAAGGCCAAATCCAAGACGCCACGGCCACATTTACCCTGCTGACGCAAGACTACCCAGAGCTACCCGAGCCTTACAACAACTTAGGGGTGTTGTGGTCTGCACAAAACCAGCCAGAGAAAGCGCGCGAAGCACTGGAAATGGCCTTGCGTCTCTACCCTGACTACGCCACCGCTCACGAAAATTTGGGTCTCACTTACCTGATGCTGGCCCGCCAGTCTTATGAAAAAGCCCGCAAACTCTTACCCTTATATGCAGCTACATCACTGGGCTTAAAAATTGACCAGCTCACACTGATGCTGAATCAACCCCCGAATAAAACCTCAAATACTAAAACCTCAAACCCAAGTTCAAAGCCAGGTCAAAACCAACCTTAATACGTCAAGTCTCTATCCAATGTTGTCTCTCGTTACCCCAATATTCAAAATCATGATTCACCCAAAACATTGGGCTTTAAGTGCAATGCTTGGCCTATGCCTAGGCTTAACTACAAGTGCATGGGCACAGAATACAGCTGACCTCCAACGTGTGAAGTTGCAAACCAGCTTGGGTGAGTTGGTGTTGGAGCTCAATGCCGCTAAAGCACCCAAGTCGGTGGCCAACTTTGTGCGCTATGTTCAAGACAAGCATTACGACGGTACGGTGTTTCACCGCGTCATTGACGGCTTTATGATCCAAGGTGGCGGCTTTACTGCTGAAATGCAACAAAAACCCGTACGCGACCCCATTGCCCTAGAAGCCCAAAACGGCCTAAAAAACGACCGTGGCACCATTGCCATGGCCCGCACATCCAACCCCAACTCCGCCACCTCGCAGTTTTTTATCAACCTGGTGGACAACCGTGGGCTCAATGCACCTTCGCCTGATGGTCATGGCTACACGGTGTTTGGTAAGGTGGTCAGTGGCATGGACGTAGTGGACAAAATTCGCCTCGTGCCCACCGCAACCAAGGGCATGCATCAAAATGTGCCTGTTACCCCCGTGTTGATTCAAACGGCAACCTTGATCAACTCCCCATCCAACTAACTGAACAATCAATTACCTCCTATGTCGAACCCCCAAGTAGAACTCCACATTGAAGAATTAGGTGTTATCACCCTAGAGCTGGACGCTGACAAAGCACCCAAATCCACCGAAAACTTTTTGGCTTATGTGAACAAGGGTCACTACGACCGCACCCTTTTCCACAGAGTGATTCCAGGCTTCATGGTTCAAGGTGGTGGGTTTGAGCCCGGCATGACCCAAAAAAGCGTGGGAGCCCCCATCAATAACGAAGCCAACAATGGCTTGAAGAACCACAAATACACCGTAGCCATGGCGCGCACCAACGACCCCCACTCCGCCACGGCTCAGTTTTTCATCAATGTGGCTGACAACGGGTTTCTGAACCACACAGCTCCCTCGGTTCAAGGCTGGGGCTATGCCGTGTTTGGCAAAGTGGTGTCCGGTAACGACGTGGTGGACAAAATTGCCGCCGTCAAAACCGGACAGCGAGGCGGCCACGGCGATGTGCCCAAGGATGATGTGATCCTCACCAAAGCCGTTGCAATTTAATTTTTGAACATCCCAGACCATCAAGAACTGGCGGCCCCGGACTCCTGGTGCACGGTGGATGTCGTTTCGGACCTGCACTTGCAAGCAGGTTTGGGCCATGTGGAGGTGTGGGTCAATTACCTCAACACCACCACGGCTGATGCGCTCTTCATTTTGGGCGACTTGTTTGAGGTGTGGGTGGGAGATGACGCCTATCCGAGAAATGTTTCGCCCCAAAACTTTGAGGTCCAGTGCCTAGAGCAACTTAGTGCGATCAGCTTTCGATTGCCTATTTTTGTGATGCATGGCAACCGGGACTTTCTGCTTGGATCTGCCGCCGCTGCTTTGGGCGGATTTAGTTTGCTCACAGACCCCTGCGTGCTGAGTTTTGGTGGGCAGCGCTGGCTGCTCACGCATGGCGACGCCTTATGCACTGGTGATACGGCTTACCAGGCGTTCCGGCATAGAGTGCGCAACTCGGCTTGGCAAATTGAGTTTTTAGCTCAGCCCGCCAGTGTTCGCCGCCAAGCGGCTCAAGAGATGCGCAAACAAAGCCAAGAACAGCAAGCAAAGAATAAAGTCGACTCTTCTAAAACAGACTTAGACGTGAACAACGGCCTTGCCATGGAGTGGTTACAGGCCTTCAAGGCGGACATGATGATTCATGGCCACACCCACCGACCAGCAGACCACCAACTGAGCGCGGGGCATGTCCGCATGGTGCTGAGTGACTGGGACGTGAATATTCAAAACACTGCTGCATCGCCACGTGCACAGGTGTTGCGATTGAGCGCCGCCGCATCTAGCGCGCCAAGCAGTCCGGGCACCGTCCGGGTAAACCGAATCAACCTGCTTACTTCCTCAGCAACACCTTGAGTGCGGCTTGCAGCCTGCGGCCGATGGCCTCGTCCCAAGGACCACTCAACATTCGAGCGACGTCCTGACCCCAAGTTTGAATCGGCGAGGGGTCGTGACGGCGAGTCAACAGTTGCAACTGCAAGGCACGACGCGCATCCAATTCGGAGGCTGGGGTGGGTACTTCGGAAGCCATTTCCAGGCGCAGGATGGCCATATTCAAATCCGTACTACCTGCCGCCAACTTGGGTTCTGCAGCCAAGGCTTGCAGCCACAGGGTGCGCACAGTAGGACTTACCCTTGAACCCAGCTCTTGAACGGAGGGCATCTGCTCTGCACTGCGGTGCTCCCAAGCCCGCAACATCTGAGTCAAAGACTCACCGTGCGCCATAGCTGCCAGCTGACGCAAGGCCGCTTGAGCTTGGTCCAAAGCATCTCGCTGCGCTCTAAAAGCTGCATCTCCCAACCTTGGCAGAGACACCGGCGGTCTGCCGGACTCATGGGCACGGTTCGATCGCTTGGTGCCATGGGCATCGCGGCCATCTCGGGTGTCACGCCCTTTGGCTTGCCGCTCTCTAGGTCGACCGCGCGGCGCTTCAGGCTCGGCCTTTTTCATGCCGGGTCGGTCATCGCCGCGCACCGCCACGACGGGTTTGGACTGGGCAGGTTTGGGTGGAGCGGGTTCAGAAGGCGGTTGGTCAGCAACTTCTAGGCTTGAAGTTTCACTAGAGGACACCTCAGCAACAGGAGTCTCAGAAGCTTTAGCTTGGTCAGTCGGGACAAGCTCAGCACTTACAACTTCTGCGGTGGGCGCTGCCGCTTCGCCGCGCATCACGGCTTCTAGCTGGTTCATGGCCTGCTTGATGGCGCTGACATTGCCACTCTTGTTGGCTGCCTGCAGCGCTTGGGCTGCAGTGACCACCGCTTGGTCATGGGCGCTTAGCTCAGCGGCTGCTTTTTCGCGTTCAGCGGTTTTGCGGTTGAAGGCGTCGTCAATCGGCTTTCTGAAGGCATCCCACAGTTTTTGCTCTTGGCGGCGGTCCATAGGCACGGCATGGGCTTCCGCCTGCCAGCGCTGTTGCAAGCTTTTCACCGCGTCAATTCGCAAGACAGGTGCCTCGCCCAAAGCTTGGGCTTCGGCAATCATGCTTTGGCGCCGCTCTAAGCTGGCGTGCTGCAGCGCTTCTAGGGGCGCAGCGGCCTGGGCCATCAGGCTTTTCCAACGAGGCTGTAGCTCAGCAAAGGCTTTTTCGCTCAAGTGGCCAGCATCGCGCCAACGGTCGGCAAACTGGTACAGATCGCGGTTGAATTGTTTCCAGTCGGTTTGAGGGCCGCCGGGATGCTGTTGCGCCCAAGCCTCCAGCTCGGCCATGAGCGCTTCACGCTGCGCTTTGTGCTCGGCCGCCTCGGACTTGACTTTTTCCAACCAAGCTTCCACCACCTTGTAGGCTTGGTTGCAGGCTTCGTCAAAGCGCTTCCATAAATTGTGGTTGGGCACGCCGCCTTGGTCTAAGTTTTTCCACTGCTCTCGCAACTGACGCAAAGACTCTTGCATCTTGCGTCCGCCCAGTGCTTGACCCTCTGGGCGTTTGAGTAAACCTTCAGCCTGAGTCACCAGCTCTTGGCGCAATTGGTCGGCACGCCAGCGTTGCCAGCCCTCCAGCTCACCCGCAGCAGCCAGGGCCGCCTGCACCTGTTGGTCAAGGGCACCCTTGATATAACGGCCGTGGTCCTTTAGGGCTTGCCTCAATAAAGACGCCGCAGACACACTGGCTTTGCCGTGGCCTTGAGCCATTTCTTGCTCTAAACGGGTCAGGGCTTCTAGCACTGAAGCGATGGCTTGGGCCTGAATTTGAGGATCCACTGCAGGTTTAGCAGACACAGCCCTAGGCGCTCCCGCCTCCACACCGGACTCCAAGCCCGCCGCTAGCCGCTGCTCGCGCAGGGCGTCTGCCCAAACCGGCACGGCAGGCAATTGGAGTCTGGGGTCAGCGGCAGCTGCGGCCGTTTGTGCCAATGCCTCAGAAAAGGCCTCCCAAACCAGCTTCATTTGAGCAGCCGCGTTGTCCAGCTGAGGGGTAAAACGGGGGTCCACGTTGGGCCACTGGGGGTCTGCGCGCAAAGCGTGCGCCTGTTGATCCCAGGCCAACACATCGGCCGCCAAGGTTTCACTGGCGGCTTGGGCCTCTTGCCATGGCTTGGTGGACAACACCTCAATGCGCTGGGCCAACAACACCGCCACCTCTTTTTGAACCTGAATATGGTGTTGAACATCTTCGATAGCCTTGATTCGGTCTGAAAGAGTGGTTTTAAGGGATGCCAAAGGCTCCCGCCCTAATGGCGCACCGGCTTTGGCGGCTTCGCGCTGCCAAGCCATGGCATCTGCCAAATTGAAACGAGGCGCATCCAACAGCGCTTGTGCCTTGGCTGCCCAATCGGCGGCCATTTGCTCTTGGGCGCGAGTGCGACGTACCTCTTCCAGCTTCTCGCGCAACAATCTGGCAGCGCCTTTGTCCTTGACGCTCATTTCTCTATACACAGCTTGAATCAGCTCTGGAGCAGGTTCTGTACTTAAAAAGTCACGCAGTAAAGCAGAGCGTTCCCCAGATGTGGGGGCGGAAAAGGCTCCTGAGGTCAAGGCATCCAGTTGTTGAGCATCTAAATTTTCTGGCACGGTAGAGTTCACGGGTAGGTATAAAGCCCTCTATTGTCGCCGCATCAGCTCACACCATGTCCCTGCACTTGAGATATATGAAACGCCTTTCTTATTGTTGACCGGTAATATAGGGGCACTTAAAATACCAAACATATCGTTTTATCCAACCTGCTGATCATGGCAAGGTCTCCTCATCCGACATGAGGCAGAAAGGAATCTCCCTTGGTTGCTTTTGAAAAAATCGTCAAAAACCTTCAAAACTTGGTTCATCACGTGGTGGAAGCCTGCACGGAGCTCATCCATAACGGCTTTGCCTTGGTAGGCATTGCCGTGCTTTTCAGCGCCATTGCGCTGATAGCCCGCCCAGACTTGCGTGAAACTGCCGAAACTCAGCTAGTGGCTTGGTTGCAGCAGCGGCAGTTTGAGCTCAAGGGTATCCTGCCTGGCGGCGTCGATCCCATGGATCGCGCCACAGCCCGTTCACCCAGTGAACTGTCCAAATCCCAAGCTGCGCTTGCCTTTTGGCTGAGTAAAAAATACCGAGTGGCCAAAGAGCCGCTCAGCGCTCTGGTTACCGAAGCCCACGAGGTGGGCAAAAGAGCTAACCTCGATCCCACCCTGATTCTGGCGGTCATGGCAATTGAATCTGGCTTTAACCCCTTTGCTGAAAGCCCCGTTGGTGCACAAGGTCTGATGCAGGTGGTCACCAAGGTGCACCGCGACAAGTACGAGACCTACGGCGGCCATTTGACAGCCTTTGACCCCGTCACCAATCTGAGAGTGGGCGTGAAGGTGCTGCAAGAGTGCATCAAGCGCGGTGGCTCTCTTGAAATGGGTTTGCGCCTGTATGTAGGTGCCGCCAACCTGTTGGACGACGGAGGATATGTGGCCAAAGTCCTGGCAGAACATGGACGACTGCAACAGGTCGCCAACGGTCAATCGGTCCCCTATTCCTCTCCTAACAGTGCCAACGCCCTTTCTACCAGCGCGCCAAATAACGTTCGCGCTGTCACAACTTTGGCTCAAGATTCTTGAATTCTTTTTAACTTTCTACCTTCTCATGTATTCACGCCAAATCCTGATTGAACAAACCGATCCCGAACTGTTTGCCGCCATTCAGGCAGAAAACGCACGCCAAGAGCACCATATTGAACTGATTGCCAGCGAGAACTATGCATCCCCTGCTGTGATGGCGGCACAAGGCACCCAACTGACCAATAAATACGCTGAGGGTTACCCTGGCAAACGCTACTACGGCGGCTGCGAGCATGTGGACGTGGCCGAGCAGTTGGCTGTTGACCGAGCTAAAACTCTGTTTTGTGCGGATGCCGCCAATGTGCAGCCGCACTGCGGCGCATCTGCCAATGAGGCGGTGTTTTTAGCGTTTTTGAAGCCCGGAGACACCATCATGGGCATGAGTCTGGCTGAGGGAGGCCACCTCACGCACGGCATGCCACTCAATATGTCTGGCAAATGGTTCAACG
>Ga0214921_10010649_pt1 | contig 11331 bp, 3 predicted proteins | sample LL1505_MetaG_FD_177992 | JGI IMG/M metagenome (GOLD analysis project Ga0214921, IMG submission 177992) | Freshwater microbial communities from Lake Lanier, Atlanta, Georgia, United States - LL-1505 | ecosystem: Environmental > Aquatic > Freshwater > Lake | place: USA: Georgia | collected 2015-05-28
CAACCCGTTGGGCCAGCGCCAAAAGGTTGCGGCTCACCGGGTCGACATAGACCACACTGCGCACGGCAGCGACAGAGTTCGGCGCCAGGTTGCGGACGGGTGAAGATTCGGCGAGGGGCTGGCGTGCCGTGGCTTGTTTGGCGCGTTCCAGCGCCAAGTTCCATGCAGCCGCGGACCAGTCGTCAGCCGCCAGCACGTGGCATGCGCCAGCGTGCAGCGCCTGCACCGCGAGTTCGAGTTGCCGACGCTCCGTGCGGCAGACCACGGCGACCGGGCGACCGGCAGACTGCGCGAGCGCCATCGTGTCCTGAAGCAATTCAATATCCGCGCCCATCCCCAAGACCACCACACCCGATTGCGCAGAGGCACTCAGTACGCTTTGTAAGGCATCGAGCGTGGTCAAGGTTTGCACTTCCAGCCCCGCATCCGCCAGCTGGGCGCGGTTCGCCGCCGAGAGCGGGCGAAACGGATCCAGCCAGAGGGCGTTCGAAAGGTGAGAGGGCATGGGCATGGCGGTTTTTAAAGCAAATGAAGGTTCGGACCCATCCATTTGCAAGTCCCGTGCCAAGCAATTCCCGGGTTTTATTGACGGTTGGCCGACAGTTTGGCGTTGGCCATGGCAGCCTTGGCGCGCTTGGGCTCGAACCCCTGGCATGGGCGGCCATCGAGTTGCAAGACTTGCATACATGGCAGATTGCGAGATTTAAAGCCCAAGAGCCTGCAGCTATAGGGCAGGGCGGGGTCCCAGCTCGTGGCAAAGTGGTGGCATTGCCAGCAGTTCACCCCGGAGGCCGCGGGGTTTACGTAGGTAGGAATATTGGGTGGCATGTCTAGGATGTTTTCAAGGGCGACCGTCGCCCGACGACTGGGTGAGCAATAACCAGGCCATTGGCAGTGCAGGGGTAGTGGCGGGACTGGTGCGGCGTTCACCTTACCTATATAGCGCGGATTCGACGGAAATCCGTTGGGAAAGGGTGGCACGTAATGTGCAATGACTGTGCCAGTAGACCGATTAACCCCGGCGAGCCCCCTATTTTGGCCTTTGGCCTGTTTACAACCCGACACCGAAAGAGCATGCAAGACTCTTCTCCCCATACCGGCATCCAATGCCTGACGGCCATTGCGCAGCACCACGGTCTGCACATTAATCCTGAGCGCCTTGTCACCGACTATGCAGTGGGCGCTAAGGAGGCGGGGCCCTTGGTATTGCTGCGCATGGCGGCGGACATCGGTCTCAAGGCCAAGGTGGAGCATCTTTCCTGGAAGGGCTTGATGGCCCAGGGAGGCGTGTTTCCGCTGATGGCATGCATGCGGGACGGCAGTTTCATGATCGTCGTGGGCATGCGCGCGGAGGGCGAGGGAAAGATTGCGCTGCTCGATCCAACGGCCGCGCAAGCGGTGGTAGTGCTAGAAGACGAAGTTTCGTTCTGCGCTCGCTGGGATGGCCAAGTGATCTTGCTTAAGCGCGAGCACAAGCTCACCGACCCCGATCAGCGCTTTGGCTTCGCCTGGTTTATTCCGGAAATCTGGAAGCAACGAGACGCGTTCCGCGATATTTTCATAGCGGCGCTGGCCATGCACTTATTGGGCATGGCTTCACCCGTCTTCTTTCAGCTTGTCATTGACAAGGTGTTGACCCACCAAAGCGAGACCACGCTCTGGGTGCTTGCTATTGGAATCGTGATTGCCCTGGCCTTTGATTCGATTTTTGGCTACCTGCGCCAGATGCTGACGCTGGCGGCCACCAACAAGATCGATATGCACCTGACCCGGCGCACTTTTGGGCATCTGCTGTCCTTGCCGATTGACTACTTTGAGACCACGACCGCCGGAGTGGTCACCCGGCACATGCAGCAGCTGGAAAAAATTCGCAATTTCCTGACCGGACGAATCTTTTTTACCGGCTTGGATACCGTGTCTCTGCTGATCTTCTTGCCGATCTTGTTTGCGTATTCCGCGCAATTGGCCCTGATCGTGCTGCTCTTTACCGGCTTGATTGCCGCGGTCATCGGTGGCATGGTGCCGACCTACCAACGCCGGCTCAACGCTCTGTATTCGGCCGAAGGCCAGCGCCAGGCGATGCTTGTCGAGACCATCCACGGGATGCGCACTGTCAAAGCCTTGGCGATTGAGCCGACCCAGCGCAGGATTTGGGACCAGCGATCCGCCGAGGCCATCACCATGCACTTTCGCTTGGGGCGGGTGTCCATTACCGGCAACGCGATCACCGACTTTTTAGGTAAGCTGCTGCCGGTCGTAATCATTGTGATCGGCGCCCAGCAGGTGTTTGACCAAACGCTGAGCGTGGGTGCATTGATTGCCTTTCAGATGATCTCGGGTCGCGTGACTGCACCGCTGATCGCCATGGTGGGTCTGGTCAATGAATACCAGGAGACCGCGTTGTCGGTCCGGATGCTGGGCGAGGTGATGAACCGTGCGCCCGAAGGCCGTGTCGGCGCTGGCGGTCTGCGTCCCCAGTTGCAGGGCGAAATCACCTTTGACCAGGTGAGCTTCAGTTACCCCGGTGCCACCACACCCGCGCTCAACCGCGCCAGTTTTAAGATAGGTGCAGGTACTGTGGTGGGCATTGTGGGACGCAGCGGCTCGGGGAAAACCACCCTGACCAAGCTGATCCAGGGCCTGTACCCCCTGCAGGCTGGTCTGGTGCGTTTTGATGGTGTGGATGCGCGCGAGATCGATTTGTCTCACCTGCGGCGACAAATTGGCGTGGTGCTTCAAGAAAACTTTTTGTTCCGGGGCACCGTCCGGGAAAATCTGGTGGCCACCAAACCCGATGCTTCGTTTGAAGAAATTGTGGCGGCGGCCCAAGCGGCCGGGGCCGATGAATTTATCGAGCGCATGCCCAAAGGCTACGACACGCTGCTAGAAGAAAATGCCGCCAACTTGTCGGGCGGCCAAAAACAACGCCTGTCCATTGCGCGCTCTCTCCTGGCCAAGCCCAGTATTTTGATTTTGGACGAAGCCGCCAGCGCACTGGACCCGGAGAGCGAGAGCATCTTCATCCGCAACCTGTCGCGGATTGCGGTCGGGCGTACGGTGGTGATGATTTCCCACCGGCTCTCGACCCTGGTGAACGCGGACGCTATTTTGGTCATGCAGAACGGCCAATTGGTCGACAGCGGACGCCACTCCGAACTGCTCACGCGCTGCGAAACCTACCAGACCCTATGGAACCAACAGACCAGTCACATGTAAAGCGCCAGGGTGCGCGGGGCAAAGACGCCACGGCGCTGGACTTTTTGCCCGATGCGGACGCGATCGAGCGCAATCCCCTGCCGCCCTACATTCGCGTCACGGTACACATGCTTGCCTTGGCGCTGCTGCTGTTTGTGGTCTGGGCCAGCTTTTCCGAGGTGGAGCGGATTGTGGTCGCCACAGGGCGCCTGGTAAACCCTTTGCCCAATATCGTGGTGCAGCCTCTGGAGACTTCCATCATCCAAAAAATCGAGGTGCGGGTCGGACAGGTAGTTCGTAAGGGCGAAGTACTGGCGACGCTGGACCCGACCTTTGCCCAAGCCGACGAGGCGCAGCTGCGCTCGCGCCTGCACAGCCTGGACACCCAAACCCGGGGGCTGAACGCCGAGTTGTTGGGCAAAAGCAGCTCGCTCTCGGGTAAGGACGCGGACGCGCTCCTCCAAGCACAGCTCTCCCGTGAACGCCAGGCCAACTACACGGCGCAGCTGGCCAAGCTCGATCAAAACCTAGCCCGTGTGGCTGCCACCATGGAAACCAACCGCCGAGACCAGCAGGTCATGGCGCAGCGCATGAAGTCTCTGAACGAGATGGAAGCGATGCAGGAAACCCTGATGGCGCAAAACTTTGGCGCACGCCTGCAACTGCTGGAAGCCCGCGACCGGCGCCTAGCGGCCGAGCGCGAACTGCAACTTGCCAACAACCGTGAGCATGAACTGCGAAGCGAATTAGCTGCACTTGAGGCAGAAAAGACTGCATTTATAAAAAGTTGGCGACAAAAGACAATGGAAGACCTTTTAAGCACCGCGCGGGACCGGGACGGTATCAACGAGCAGTTGCAAAAGGCGGACAAACGCAAACAACTGGTGTCGCTGGTGTCGCCGGTGGACGCGGTGGTGTTGGACATGGCCAAGCTGTCCCAAGGGTCGGTAGTGCAGGCGGCCGAGCAAATGTTTACCTTGGTGCCCTTGGGGGCGGAACTCGAAGCCGAGGTCAAGATTGATGCGCTGGACATTGGCTACATCAAGTCGGGTGATCTGGTGCACATCAAGATCGATGCCTTCCCGTTTCAGAAGCACGCTAGCCTGGAGGGCCGGGTGCGAACCATCAGCGAGGACTCTTTTCGCCGGGAGAGCGGTGCCCCTGGCGCGCTGGATGCCTATTATTTGAGCCGGGTTGCCTACGGCGACTCCAAACTGAAAAAGATGCCCGACAAGGCGCGTTTGCTGCCGGGAATGACGCTGTCGGCGGAAATTGTCGTCGGCAAGCGGTCGGTGATGTCCTATTTGCTGTGGCCGCTCACCAAGGCGATGGACGAGTCCATTCGAGAGCCCTGACCCGAGGGCTCGCGCTCAATTGATCCGGAAGATTCGCCAGCCGTTGTCCATTTTTCGGATGCCGAACTTCCACCCCAGTTCATGGCGTTTGATGAAATTGATCGCCGACACCCGGGCGCTCTGGGCCAGCCGGAAGTCGTCAATCAGGATGGAGTCGCCCACTCCCATTTGGTCGAAAGGGTAGCGGCGCACTTGTGGCATTTCAAAACCCGTCTCGGGGCTGTCGATTTTGATCATGGTGGTAGGCATGGGGTATTTCTCAATGCGTCTTGGTTTAGTTTTCGGCACGAGCACGCGATTCTTGAGGCATCCGCCGTCAGAAATTGCCGAAATAGCCGCCTGAGTCCGAGGCGTAATGGGTCTTTGTGTTACCCAAATTACAGACGTTTCACGCGTTACACCGAAATCCACGATAAAAATGGAACCGGTCGTTTAAATCGAAGTAAATTGATAAAATTGAATAGGTCTTTTACCACCCAAATCGCTTTGACTGGGCGCTGAATCGCGCCGGGTTGTTGGGCTTAGTAGCTATGAGTACTCGTGTTTTGCTGCTGTCTGCAGTAAAAATTGGTGTGGTTTCTGGCGTGTTTTTTGCTTGTTATGTGGGTGGCGATTTATTGCCACCAACACCGGTGTATTGATGAATGCTTATTTTCATGAATGCACCTAAAGTTTTTTGACGTCCTGCCGAATCAAAAAGGTTGGATTACGCGCGGCGTACGCGATCCGCTGGAGCCAAGTCGACGGGCAACAGCGGTGCACCCGGTGAAATCACCGGATGCAGCGGTTTAGCGGCTTCATATATGCGGGCTTTTGGCCCCGGAAGGTTAGAGAATGACTACATACACAACTGCTGAGGTTGCGGCATTTACTACCGCGGAGATTGCCGCTTTTACGCCAACGCAGGTTGCTAACTTTTTTACGACCGATGACATTGCCGCACTGAGTACGGCGCAAGTAGCCGCCCTCACCACCTACCAGATCGACCAGGGTCTGACCGCAGACCAGGTCGCCGCGCTGACAACGGAGCAGCTGTCACAGGGCTTGTCGGCTGACCAGGTGGTGGCGCTGACCACTGCGCAGGCCGTGGCTTTAAGTGCTACGCAAATTTCGCAGGGATTGACCACCGCTCAATTTGCCGCCTTGGAGACGGTGGATCTGGCTGCGTTGCTTGTCACGCAAATCGATGCCTTGACGACGGACCAAATCGTTGCGCTGACTACCAGCCAAGCCAACGCACTGACCACTTGGCAGATTTTGTATGGCCTGAATACGAGCCAAGTCGCGGCCCTTGAAACGGGTGACTTGGCCGCCTTGAGCACTTCGCAAACCTACCGACTGACCACCAGTCAGCTTGCTGCGTTCAGTACGGCGCAGCTGAACCAAGGCCTGACCACGAGCCAAATTGCTTCGTTGGTTGATACCCAAATCGCTGCGCTATCGACCGCACAGATTTCCCAAGGTTTGAGCACCAAGCAAATTACGGCGCTGTCGACCTACGGCCTGAGCGGACTGACCTCCAGCCAGATCGCCCAAGGCCTGACAACGGCCCAGATTGTTGCGCTCACCACCACGCAGGCAGCCGCACTTTCATCCACTCAAATTGCGCAAGGGCTAACTACCGACCAACTGGCGGCGTTAGAAACGGCCGACATCGCGGCGATCACGGCGACTGGCATTGCCTCACTGACGGCAGCCCAAATTGCTGCTGGCCTCACCACGGCCCAAATCCGAGCCTTGACCACGGCCCAAGTTGCGGCATTGACGGAATCTCAGGTCAGTAGCGGGCTCACTACGCTACAGATTAATCAAGGCCTTTCCACAAGCCAAATTGTCGCCCTGACATCAGCACAAGTGGCTGCGTTTACCACGGCTCAGGTTGCCCAGGGTCTGACAACGAGCCAATTGGTGGCAATGGAAACGCTGGATCTCGCTGCTTTGTCGGCAACGAATGTTGCCGCGCTGACCACGGCGCAGGTCATTAGCCTGACCACCGCTCAGATTGCAGCCCTTTCCGAATCCCAGATTGCTGCATTGACAACCGACCAGTTGTCTCAAGGCTTCACGACCCAGCAACTGGTGGCGATGCAGACCGCCGACGTGGCGACCCTGAGTGCGACACAAATCGTCGGTCTGACCACGGCACAGTTACGCCAAGGTTTCACCACCGCGCAAATCGCAGCCTTGAGCGATAGCGCCGTAGCTGCGTTGACGACAGACCAACTCAGTGTCGCGCTAAGCACTGCTCAAATTGCCGCTTTGGCGGTCTCTGGAATTGCAGGGCTCAGCACCAGCCAGATTAACCTGGGCCTTACAACAGCGCAAATTGCTGCGCTGACCACGGCACAAATCGTTTACCTGAGTGCATCGCAACTGTCACAAGGTCTGGGTACCGACCAGGTCGCGGCATTGTCCACGTCCAATATCGCAAGCCTGATTGCGAGCCAAGTGGTCGCATTGACCACCGACCAAATTGGCCAGGGTTTAACCACGGCTCAAATAGCGTCCCTGAGCCTGACGGGCCTGGTGGCATTGACGACGGAGCAAATTAATCTGGGTCTGACCACCGACCAGATAGTTGCCTTGACCTCGGCGCAGGCGGCGGCTTTGACAACCGCGCAATTGACCCAAGGCTTTAGCACGGCCCAAATTGCCGCCTTGGAAACGCGCGACGTTGCTGCGCTGTCTACCGCGCAGATTGCCTCATTGACCACCGACCAGGTGGGCCAAGGCCTGACGACTGCGCAGATTGCAGCGATCAGCTTAACCGGCATTGCGGCGCTCACAACAGACCAGATCAACTTGGGTCTAACGACCGATCAAATCGTTGCGCTGACGACTGCGCAAACAGCGGCATTTACGACGGCGCAGCTGGTGGCCGCCTTTACAACAGCGCAAGTTTTTGCTCTGGAAACCCGGGATGTTGCCGCTCTCACGACCGCCCAAATTGTTGCATTGACCACGGATCAAATCAGTTTGGGGCTGTCGACCGGCCAAATTGCCGCGATCAGTGTGGCGGATATTGCCGCCCTGACGACTGACCAGATCAACCTTGGTTTGACGACGGATCAAATCATCGCTCTAACCACCGGACAGGTCGCAGCGCTTACGACAGCGCAGCTTTTGTCCGGTTTCAGTACCGCACAAATCGCGGTGTTGGAAACGCGCGACGTGGTAGCGCTGACAACGTCTCAAATTGCGGCGCTGAGCACTGACCAGATTTCCCTGGGCTTGACCACGGACCAAGTGGCCGTGCTGACTGTCGCTGAAGTGGTCGCATTGACCACAGACCAAATTGTTGCGTTGTCCACTGATCAAATCAGTTTGGGTTTGACGACACGCCAAGTCGTTGCGTTGACCACACAGCAAGTTGCAGCACTCACAGCCGATCAGGTCAGCGGTGGCTTTACCACGGCGCAGTTGACGGCGATGGAGACAGCAGACGTTGCTGCATTGACCACCGGCGTGCTGGCTGCGATGACGACCGCCCAATGGGTGGAATCATTCACTGCAAGCCAACTGATTGCCCTCACCACAGACCAGATATCGCTCGGTCTGACGACCGACCAGCTCGCTGCGTTGACGACAGCCCAACTGCAAAATCTGACCACAAGCCAGATTGCGGCCCTCACCACGGATCAGATTGGTTCAGGGCTTACCACTGATCAAATCGTGGCGTTGACGGCCACCCAAGTTGCAGCGCTGACAAGTGCGCAGGTGTCACAGGGATTTTCAACGCTCCAAATTGCAACCCTTGAAGTGAGTGATTTCGCCGTAATGAATACGGCGGCGGTCGCATCGCTAACCACCGACCAGATTCAAAACGGCTTGACGACGGCGCAAGTCTATGCGATGACCACCAAGCAGGTGGCCGCGCTTACTACCGACCAAATCGGCTCGGGCCTGACCACTGCGCAAGTGGTTGCCCTCACGGGGGCCAATGTCGCCGCGTTGACTACTTCCCAAGTTGCACTGGGTCTGACGACTGCCCAGGTGGGCGCGTTGGAAGTGCGCGACATTTCCTACCTGACGACGGCAGGCGTTCGCGCCCTGACGACCGACCAGATCAGCCAGGGCATCACGGCGGGGCAGTTGGTGGCGATGACCACCAATCAAGTTGCCGCATTGAGTACATTGCAGGTCAATCTCGGCCTCACCACGGCCCAGGCGACCTACCTGACCACGTCCCAAATTGCCGCACTAACGACGGCACAAGTGGCGCAGGGTCTAACCACAGCGCAACTGGCGGCCATGTCGGTGCAGCAAGTGGTTGCGCTGACGACCGCGGGCGTCGCTGCACTCTCCACAGATCAGCTTTCGCAGGGCTTGACGGATGCCCAGTTGATTGCGCTAACCACGCAGCAAGTGGCAAGCCTGACGGCTTCACAAATTGCGCAAGGCCTGAGCACCGCTCAAATTGCGGTGTTGGAAACTCGCGACTTTGCGGCCTTAACCACTGCGCAAATCGCAGCTTTGACCACGGCCCAAGTGCAATTGGGCGTCACAGCGGCACAGCTCGCGGTGCTCACGGCCAAGCAGGCTGCCGCCCTGACATCGGCGCAGATTAAGCAAGGTTTGACGACCACCCAAATCGCATCCTTGAGTACGACGGCAGTCGCCGCCCTCACGACAGCGCAAATCAGTTTGGGACTGACGACCGACCAGGTGGTTGCGCTGACCACAGCCCAGATGCGCAGCTTGACCAATCAGCAGGTTGCCTCCGGGTTTTCTACTGCCCAAATCGCGGCAATGGAAACGCAAGATATCGCTGCGTTGACTGCCGCAAACCTTGCTGCATTGACGACAGCGCAAGTCCGGCAAGGTCTGACAACCTCGCAAGCGGCAGCCTTGCTTGCCAGTCAGGTGTACGCCCTGACCACGGCACAAGTGTCCCAAGGTCTCACCACAGCGCAGATCGCAGCATTAGGTACCTCGGCGGTTGCGGCATTGACCGCCGCACAAATCGCTGTTTTGACGACTGCTCAGGTCAAGCAGGGCCTAACCACGTCCCAAATTGCTGCACTGACGGTGGACCAGGTTCCTTCGTTCACTACAGCCCAAATTAACGCCGGACTCACGACGGCACAGGTGGTCGCGATCACGGCGACCGACATCGCATCGCTGACCACAGCGCAAGTCGTCGCGTTGTCGACCGCTCAAGCTGCGGTGCTGACGACCGGCCAAGTCGCGCAGGGCTTCAGCACCGCACAGGTTGCCGCTTTGGAGACCCGCGATATCGCGAGCTTTAGCACCGACGCCATTGCCGCGTTGACCACGTCGCAGGTGCGCCTCGGCCTGAGCTCGGCGCAATTAATCGCGCTGACGACTGGACAAATCGTGGCGTTGGCCACGACTTCAGTTGCTGCCCTAAGCACATCTCAGGTAGCACAGGGCTTGTCGACCGCTCAAGTGGCGGCCCTTACTACCGACGCCGTAGTGGCCCTTACCACAGCACAGATAAGCCAGGGGCTGACTACAGCTCAAGTGGTGGCGCTGACCACGGACCAGGTGGTCGCGCTGACAACAGCGCAGATCGCACAGGGTCTGTTGACATCACAGATTGCGGTGCTCGAGACGCGCGATGTTGCGTCGCTGACTACGGCTCAGATAGCGCAGGGGCTGACGACCGCCCAGGTCGTCTCGCTGACAACGGCCCAAGTCAGCCAAGGCTTGACGACTGGTCAAATCCAACAAGGATTGACGACTGCACAAGTTGCGGCGATGGAAACTCAGGACGTTGCCGCCCTGACGACTGCACAAGTTTCCCAAGGACTGACAACTGCCCAAGTGGCTTTGGGGCTTAGCACCGCGCAAATCGTTGCCTTGACGACGGCACAAGTCAGCCAGGGTCTGACCACCGATCAAATTGCGGCATTCACGACGGCCCAAGTCGCGGCGATGGAAACCCGCGATGTCGCTGTGTTTACCACCGCTCAGGTCACTGCACTGTCTACCAATCAGGTTGCGCTGGGTCTGACCACCGCGCAGGCCTATGCCCTGACAACGGCGCAGCTTGCAGCCCTCACGACAGACCAGATTGCCGCCTTGAGTACGGCCCAGACGGTTGCGCTCACCAGCGCGCAAGTAGCGCTGGGGCTTACCACGGCGCAGGTGGCGGCACTGTCAGTGGCCTCCGTTGGAGTACTGACGACTGCCCAAGTGCTCGCGCTGACTACCGCGCAGGTTGCTCAGGGTCTTAGTGCGTACCAGATTAACAATGCCTTCAGCACCGCTCAGGTGTCGGTTTTGTCCACCGGTGCGATTGCCGCGATGACAACGGCGCAAGTTGCCGTGCTGACCACTTCTCAGATTTCCCAGGGGCTGAGCACGGGTCAAGTCGTGGCTCTGAGCACTGGTGCGGTGGCCGCGCTGTCAAACACCCAACTTAGCGGTGGGTTCACGACGGCCCAGATTGCAGCACTAACAACGGCACAGATCAGCCAGGGATTGTCTTCGGATCAAATTTCTTCAGGTTTGACCACCGCTCAGGTGCTTGCTTTGAGCAGCGCCCAAATCGCTGCATTGACCACGACACAGATCGCCTTGGGTCTTTCAACCGCGCAAATTGCGGCGATGGAAACCCGCGATGTTGCGGCACTGACCACGGCTCAAATTGCCCAAGGACTGACCACGGCGCAGATTGCGCAGGGCTTGACTACATCGCAGATTGCGGCATTGACGACAGCGCAAATCAACCAAGGCCTGAGCACAGACCAGGTCGTGGCGTTGACCACAGCGCAAGTTGCTGCGTTGACGGCCAGCCAAGTCTCTCAAGGCCTGT
>Ga0214921_10010652_pt1 | contig 11328 bp, 7 predicted proteins | sample LL1505_MetaG_FD_177992 | JGI IMG/M metagenome (GOLD analysis project Ga0214921, IMG submission 177992) | Freshwater microbial communities from Lake Lanier, Atlanta, Georgia, United States - LL-1505 | ecosystem: Environmental > Aquatic > Freshwater > Lake | place: USA: Georgia | collected 2015-05-28
AGCAGGTCGGGACCGGCCGACGTGGCCGGCGACGAGCGCGACTTGAAGCAGCTCACCGCCGATGTCCAGACTGCCGTCGTCGAGGACGAACGTCGCCTTTCTCGAAAAGGTGCTCTCTCCGGTTTATGTTCATACTCGGCCGAAAGGCGTCGTCTCCGACCGTGGCCAGTTTCTCGCGAGCGTCAAGCAGGACGAGGCGGAGCCGAATGTCAACGACGACAGACTGAAGTCGACCGACGTCACGGTTCGGCTCTACGGCGATACGGCGGTCCTGACGGGGCGATCCGGCATCGTGTCCGACGATGCGACCGGCTCGCTTGCGGGCGAGACCCGTTGGACGCGGATCTTCCTGCGGCAGGGCGGCATCTGGAAACTGGTCGCGTTTCAGGCGACGCTCGTCGGAAAAAAGTAGCTGGCCGACCTGCCCTTTCGCCGGGGCGCGCGGCCCCTCAGGGCGGTGCGGGTCGTACCGAATGCGCGGGCACCATGCTGGCCGAATCGTCTCGTCGGGCCGGCCGCCCGATGAGGTTTGTGATGGGGGGTCGGGCCTGCACGGATGCAGCGTCGACGCGACGGTTCACCACCGGGAGCGAGTGTTTCATGAGGATGCGCACCACGATTCTGACGGGGATGCTGATGGCCGCCTGGGCAGCCGGCAGCCGCGGGCAGGAACTGTTCACCGACGAAAATCGGTTCTACCTGGCCCCGATCGTCGGTACGTCGTGGGCCACGTTGGTCGACGAAGAGTACCAACCGTTGGTCAACGGCAATCTGTTCACCGCCGGTGGCGCCGGCGGCATGGCGTTTGCCCGAACGAACGGACAGGTTCGACTCGAGTTCGAGGGCCGCTACCGCGACCAGTTCTCGATCGACCGGCAGGGTGCCACCCCGCTGGGCCTCGCGTCGGCCGACCTCCAGGTGACCGACAACTGGTCGGCCATGGTCAACGGCTGGCGGGATTTCTCGATCACCGACAAACTCGGGATCTACGGCGGCGGCGGCATCGGTGCGGGCGGCTATGGGCTGAATTTCAACGCGGGCCTCACCGGCCAGCCGCCACTTCTGTACGCCCGTGACCGACACACCGAGTTTGCCTGGCAGGTGGGCGCGGGCGTGCTCTACGCGTTGCACGAGCGGATCACGCTCGACCTCGGTTACAGGTTCTATCAAGTCGGCCTGGGGAGAACGACGGTAACGGGCCCCTTGGCCGAGTTCGTGAAGCTCGATCCGGTGGACACGGGCCTCGCGTGCAACGAGATGCTCCTGACGCTGCGGATCTACGACCCGTTCCGCCGCTGGTGACCGCTCGAGCGGAACGGCCGGGGCCCGCTTGACCGCTTTCGCGCGGTGCCAGCGGGCGAAGATGCCGCCACGACTCGTCGCCGAGAGGAGGACAGCCTTCAGCCTGTCGTCGGTGGGGCGGGCTCCCGGCCTGCCTTCCGGCGCCACCGCGCTCGCCACACCGCCAGCAGGGCGATGCTGGCGATCACGACCACACCCGGCTCCGGCACCACCGCGATCGAATCCGGCCGCGTGCCGAGCCCGAACACCGCCTTGGGTTGGATGTCTTTCTCCGAGTATTTGCCCACGCCGGTGAAGGTGAACGTGGCGGTGTTCTGCACCAGGTATGTGTTGTCGAGGACGCCGTCGGGGGCGATGTCGCCCTTCTCCGGGTCGTTGAGGCGATAGATCCCGAAGTTGATCAAGTCCTTGCACCCGGGCCCCACGACCGCGGGCGCGAAGCCATTGGGCGACAGGGCATTGTTGGCCACCGTGCCGATCCCAAAGCCGAGATGTGGGGCATACTCGGGATCGATCTGCAAAAACTGCCAGGAGGCATCGCCTTTCTCCATCGCCACCAGGTTGCTCGGTTTGTCGGCGGCGGGCAGGGGGGGCATCGGCGGCGTGTAAGAGACCGGCTCGTCGTCGCCCAGCCCCTTTTTCACCTGATACACGTAGCCGCTCGCCCTCTCGTATGTGAGCTGCGGCCGATCGGTGCCGTTCCAGATGTCGAAGTAGAAGCTGGTCAAAACGCCGGCCGCGTCGGTCGTGTCTTTGGGAGACAGGTTGTCGAGCACGATCTCCAGGTTGTCTCCGTCGATGGCGAGCAGGGCCTGAAACGCCACCGGTGTGCCGAGGCGGGAGGTGCCCGATGCCATGAAGATCACGTCGCCTGCCGCGGGGCGGGGTGCGAAAGCGACGGCCGCCACCGCCAAGGCCGAGGCGGTCGTGGAAAGAAGCAGACTGCGAGGCAGAGACGTGAGGAACCGCATGGAGCTTGCTCCCTGAGGGAGAGACGCAAGACGGCGTCCGCTGCGCCCACCGGCGCGCCAAACTGCGTTTCGGCGCAACAAAAAAGCCGGGTGGGGGAGACGCCCGAAAGCGTTCACCCACTCGGCCTACGCTGCGCCGGGGCTCCGCACAGAAGCGAAGCTGCCAGCAACTCGTCTTCCGAGAAAATCGCCAGGGGCCTTCGGGCGAGCGAAACGCTCTCCCGGCTGCCTCGGCCGCCAACCCTCGCCCGCCGCCCACGGTGAGGCAAGGGGCTGTCGCCGGCCGGCGACGTTTGCCCGGCGATCAAGGCGGAATCGCGGTGTGGACACCGCCGGCCGGTGCTTCCTTCCCCGTCATCACAAGGCTCCGTTTGGGGATCGTGAAGATGAACGCCACCACGGAAGATGCGGTCATCCGGGAGTCGGCGCCGTAGCCGGCGTTGTCGCGATTCGGCTGGTAGTAGAAGCTGCCGTCCGCGCAGTGGGCCATCGTGAACCACCAGCGATTCGCGTCCATGAGTTTGCGAAAGCTGTCGGGATCGAGATGCGCGGCGAGCGCGGCGTAGGCCATCCCCATCGGGGGTGAACCGTGCGTGTCGGGGAAGCTCTGCGGGTGCTGGCCGATCACCTTGGCGTGGGACATCGCACGTTCCCGGTAGGCCGCATCGGGATACGGGCTGAGGAAATTGGCGATGCCGCTGGCGCCGGTTCGGCCCATATCGGCCCAGCTCTCCGGCCCGCCGCCGATTTTGTCCCCGTACCAGACGTAGCCGTTCTTCCCCGTCCCCCGCTTGAGGAAGTCGTACGCCGCGTCGTGATTCCCACGATCGATCCTGATCCCGCAGCGGTGCATCAGCGAATACGCCAGCGCGCCCTGGCCGGTGAGCATGGCGATCGGGCCGTACCCCTCGAAGCCCGGGTTGTGTCCCCAGCCGCCGTGTGAGTCTTTGGGTCCTTTCGGGTAATCATCCGGGTGCGTCTTCTTCGCCATCGGGTCGATCTGCGACACGTGGAGGTACTGGCCCCTCGCCAGGAGGTCGTGGATCTTCTGCAACTCCGGGAGCATCCAGTTTTCTTCGGTCGCGAGATGGTACTCGCTGAGCACGAGCGCGGCGCTGGCGTAGCTCCAGTTGATCAGCGACAAGTCTTTGCTGTGCGTCACACCGCAGTGGTGGCGTATGTTGCGCTCGACCGCCGGCAGGTACTTCGCTTCGCCGCTCGCCAGCAGCGCCAGCGGTGCGAACGTGTTATGGACGGGGTCGCCGAACGAACCATCGTCGGCCTGATGTGCGACGAGATGGTCGAGCAACTCCGCGAGAACCTTGTCCGACTTCGCACAGTTGCCCGGGTAGGTCGGGGAAAACGTTCCGTACTTCTGACCGACGTCGAGTTCGACTTCCACGATCTCCTCGCCGCGCCGGAGGGTGAGGGCGAGCTTCCCTTGGCGGTCACCGCCTTGGCACGCCTCGAGCACCGTGGCCAGTTCCGAGATCGGCCCGTCGGCGCCGAACACCTTCTCACCGTATCCATTGCGGTGCTCCGCTTTGAACATTTCACCGCCGGCACCGACGATCCGGTCGCCGACACTGACGGGACCGTCCGCAGGCGACTCGGGAAAGACGTACTTGACCAGCAGCGCCTTCGGCTCGTCGGTGACCAACTGTGCCCGCAATCCGGTGATGCCGAGGTTGTAGTACCAGCCGGGCACGTTCGCGTCCGGCCCTGATTCCGCGCGCTGATCCCACGGGGCGACGTTGCCGTAATCGACCTGTGCCCACGCCGGCGGCCCGCAGCAAACAAGCGACAGGCTCGCGAGTCCGAGCGAACGGGCGACGGTCGTCATTGGTCGATCCTCGTGGTTGGAGAGCGCGACGCTCCGTGTTCGGTTCTCGAGGCGGCTTCAACCGCACCAACTCCTCGGCGGAGGCCTTGCCGATCGGGGCCGGAATCTCGGCAGCTCCGCTGGAATCGTAACCCCGTTGGAAACGCCGCCCCCGAGGCTGACCTGGCCCCTTGGAATGCGGCGACATTCGGAGCGAGCATCCTCGGAAGCGGCCTCGAGTTCGACGGGGTGGATGACTTCGTCAACGTCCGTCTCCCGGGAAGCGGCGTGACCGACAAGGCGATCACCGTTGAAGCCTGGATGCAGCCAACGGGAAGCAACGTCCATGCAAATCTGGTGGGGGCAGGTCGGCGGAGTCACCGTTCCGGAGTGAGCCGGCCGGGCGTTGCGTGCCGCGGCTGAGGCCACCCCCGCCCGGGTATCGCCAGGCCGACTGGCGTCCCCCCATCGGCGGGCGCCAACCGTCGCGCACGGGTGAACGTGCCAGTCTGGCGGTGCAGTCGACCGTTCTCAGCCTGGACGCATTTCCCGGCGGCCGGCGTGATGAGCGGACCGTCCGCGAGCGGCATTGCCGACCTACCAGGAAAATTTCTTGCTGTGTCGGGCAGCGCCGTGTTAACGTCCCATGTCGGGTTTGGGTCGCCCCACTGAAGCTCCGAGATAGAACCGTTTTGTTCGATGCAAGGCACTCCGATGAAAAAAACACGTCTCTGGACCGTCGCGATCGCCATCGCAATCGCATCGTTGTCCGCGGGGCCGGCGAAGGCGGCAGACCAACTCTGGACCGGCAGTGTCAGCGACAACGTCAACACCGCAGGCAACTGGGTGGGTGGCAGCCCGGATTTGTTCTCGTTTAATCCGATCGTCTTCGGCAGCAACGTCGTGGGTGGCACCATGTCGCTCCAGCCGTGGTCAACGGTCGGGGGACTAACCATGACCAGTGGCTGCACGACACCCATCACGATCAACGGCTCCCATTTCCTCTTTGGCAACGGCGCGCCGATTTCGTTGGCCGCCGCCGGCTCCGACCTCACCGTGAACCCGACCTGGTTGCAGGGGTGGGGTGATATCAATTTCGATGTCGGAGCGGGGCGTACGCTCACGATGAATGGTGCTCTCGGCGAAAATGCGGGAATGATGTGGGCTCATAACGCCGCCCTCGTCAAGAATGGTGCGGGCACGGCGGTGCTCAACGCCGCGCCAATCGCCACCGCACACAGTGAAACCACCAACGGATACTACTCGGGGCCTACCTCCATCAATGCGGGCACCCTGAAAGTGACCTATGACGGCAGCGGCAATGGCGGTGTCGGTACGCTCCCCGTCGGCAGTAGCATCACCGTAGCTTCCGGCGCCACCCTGCTGGCCACCGGAGTGAACGCGCTGGGTTACCAGAGCACGCACGCGGGCGATACGTTGACGGTGAACAAGGGCGGTTCGCTTACCATCGGTGCCGGAGCCGTGGCGTCGATGCCCTACGCGCTCAACGTGGTCGGCGGAACGATCGCCTCAGTGGACGCGGGGTACCCGGGGACGGGAAGCCTCTACTACGGGTCGACGCAGGGCACGTTCACGTCCGCCGGCGACGGAACAGCTGCCACGATCAGTGCCCAAAACTTCAATCTCCAAGGCGCGTCATTCAATGTCACCGACGGAGCCGGTGCGGTGGACCTGAGTGTCACCGGGAATCTGATCGGCGGCGGTCTGACCAAGAACGGCGCCGGCGTCATGCGGCTCTCCGGGAACAACTCCTACACCGGCGCAACGACCGTCAATGGCGGCACGCTGCAAGTTGCTGGAGCGGGAAAACTGGGGTCAGGCACGTACAGCGGAGCCATCTCCATCGGTGCCGGAGCAAGCGCGAAGTTCAGCAGTAGCGCTGAACAGGCCCTTACGGGCACGGTGAGCGGAGCAGGTGCGGTGATCAAGGATACCGGCAACGGTACCCTCTCCCTCACCGGCAGCAACTTTGGCTACACCGGTGCATTCACCGTCAGCGACGGCATTCTCCGGTTTGGCAACGTAGACGCGGTAGGCATGGCCAGCGGGATCACCGTCAATAACGCCGGCAGCGTATTTTTCGACCAGGGAACGGCCGGTGGATCGATCACTGCGCCGATCAGCCTGAGCGGCGACGGCGGCGGGAACGCCGCGCTGAACACCGACACTCCGAACGGCCAGACGACGTTCAGCGGCCCCATCACCATGGCAACCGGGAGTCTGGTGCGTTCGCTCGGCAACAACTCGACCATCAACTTCACCGATGCCATCCACGGGACAGGTGTTCTCGTCTACGCCGGGCTTGCGGGAGCGAACACCAAGACCTTCATGGTTCTTTCCGGCAGCAGCGACTTCACCGGCGCTCTCTCGGTGACCCCCTGGTTTGCCAACACCCAGGTCACGCTGAGCGGCGGAGATGATCGGCTGCCCACCACGGCATTGGTCGCTGTTCACGGCAGCGATGGAATGCGAGGTGCTCTGGATCTGAATGGCAACAATCAGGCGATCGGGGGTCTTACGGACTCCCAGGGGTGGGGTGGTCTGACTCCTGGCACGCGGAGCGTCGTCAATACCAGCGGCACAGCGGTGACCCTGACCCTGAACACCGCCGCCAACCAGTCGTCCGGCGTATCCATTGGCGGGACAGACATCAACGGCACGGTGGGCGATAATCTCTCGCTGGTGAAAACGGGCACCGCCATGCAGACCCTCACTGGTGCGAGCACCTACACCGGCGGTACGACCGTGGCCGCGGGCACCCTCGCGGTGGATGGGTCGCTCGCCAGTTCGTTCGTGACGGTGGCCGCGGGTGCGACGCTCCAGGGCAGCGGCACGCTCGGCGGAGCGGTGAACGTGCAGGGCACGCTTTCCCCGGGCAACAGCCCGGGAGTCATCCAGCTCGGCTCGCTCGTCCTCGGCGCCTCGAGCACGACGCTGATAGAGATCAACGGTCTCACTCGCGGCACGAACTACGACGGCGTGAACATCACGGGCCCGAGCAACTCGCTGACCTATGGTGGCGGCCTGTCGCTGAACTTCGGATCGCCGTCGCCCGACGACACGACCTACCGGCTCTTCGACTTCACCGGCAGCTCCTCGGGTGATTTCGCGAGCGTGGTCTCGGTCGGTTCGTACGCCGGTACGTGGTCAAGCCTCGGTAGTGGCACGTTCCAACTCGTGTCGGGAGGGCAGACGCTGACGTTCTCCGAGTCCACGGGCAATATCCACGTCGTGCCCGAGCCGAGCTCCATGGCCCTGTTCGGCATGGGTGGGGTGGGCCTGCTGGCCGCGCTGTGTCGGCGGCGCACGTAGCCTTCTGTGGCTCGAACTCGTTCTGCACCGTGTGGCGAGCCTCGGCCTCACGCGGGGGCAAAAGCGGTTCGGCTTGAGCGGCGCTTGAGTGAGGTGACCTGCCCCCTTGAGCGAGGCCACATTCCCAGTGAGAACCCAGGTGTCGTCGCGACAGGGACACGACGGTTATCCAAGCTGAGTCGGGGCGACTGGATTCGAACCAGCGACCTCTACGTCCCGAACGTAGCGCTCTAGCCAGGCTGAGCTACGCCCCGAGCGGTGCGACAGGGGCCGGAATGAACCGGCTTCGGGCCGCACACGGGAAGTGAAACCAGAGAATACCCGCCGGAGCGTCGGCGGGCAACGGCAGCGGATTTCACGGCCCCGCAGGGCCGCCTCACTCGACCGTCACGCTCTTGGCCAGATTCCGCGGCTGGTCCACGTCGCAGCCACGGTTCACCGCGATGTGGTAGGCGAGCAGCTGCAGGGGGATCACGGCCAGTAGGGGCGAGAGGGCGTCGAGCGTCTCCGGAATCTCGATCACGAACTCCGCCAGCCGCTTGACCTCGGCCTGGTTCGGCGTCGTGACCGCGATCACGCGTCCCTGCCGGGCCTTCACCTCCTCGATGTTGGCCAGCATCTTGTCGCTCGTGTGGGCCGTGGCCGCGATCACCACGACGGGCATCAGCCGGTCGATGAGCGCGATCGGCCCATGCTTCATCTCTGCGGCCGGGTAGCCCTCGGCATGGATGTAGGAGATTTCCTTGAGCTTGAGCGCGCCCTCGAGGGCCACCGGGAAGTTGAACGAGCGGCCCAGGTAGAGGAAGTTCGGGGCGTAGGTGAACCGGTCGGCCAGCGTCTTGATCGCCCGCTCCTGCGCCAGGATGGCGGTGATCTTGTCGGGGATGGCGGCGAGCTCGTCGGCCAGGGCCGCCGCCCGCTCCCGATCGATCGTGCCCCGCCGATGGGCCAGGGCCAACGCGACGAGCACGAGCGCCGTGACCTGGGCGGTGAAGGCCTTGGTGGAGGCGACGCCGATCTCCGGACCGGCATGCGTGTAGACGCCGGCGTCGGTCTCGCGGGCGAGCGTCGACCCCACCACGTTGCAGATGCCGAGCGCCAGGGCGCCGCGATGCTTTGCCTCCCGCAGGGCGGCGATCGTGTCGGCCGTCTCGCCGCTCTGCGAGATCGCCAGCAGCACGTCGCGATCGTCCAGCAGCGGCTCGCGGTAGCGAAACTCCGAGGCATACTCCACCTCGACCGGCAGCCGGGCCAGGTGTTCGATCAGGTATTCGCCCACGAGGCCCGAATGCCAGCTCGTGCCGCAGGCGGCGATCGTGAGCCTGGGCGCGGCGGCGACGCGGTCGAGCACCTCGGAGAGCCCGCCGAGCTGCACGCCGCCCCCCGGCAGCAGCCGGCCGCGGAGGCAGTCGGCGATCGACCGCGGCTGCTCGTGGATCTCCTTGAGCATGAAGTGGGGATAGCCGCCCTTCTCGATGGCGTCGAGGGAGAGGGCGAGTTCGTGCACCTCCTTCGTGAGCGGCACGTCGTCGATCGTGCGGACATCGCAGCTGCCCGGGCCGACCACGGCCAGTTCGCCGTCGTCGAGGTAGACCACCCGGTTCGTGTACTCCACGATCGGCGTGGCGTCGGAGGCCACGAACGATTCGCCCGCGCCCAGCCCGATTATCAGGGGCGAGCCACGGCGGGCCACGTAGAGCCGGTCGGGCTCGCTGGCGTGCACGATCGCCAGGCCGTAGGTGCCGGCCACCTGCCGGAGGGCCAGCCGGATCGCGGCCTCGAAGGAGAGCGTCGGGTCGGCCTCCAGGATCGCCTCGATCAACTGCACCACCACCTCGGAATCGGTCTGGCTGCGGAACGAGCGGCCCTTGGCGGAAAGTGTCTGCTTGAGCGACGCGTAGTTCTCGATGATCCCGTTGTGGACCAGCGCGATCGCGCCCGACTGGCTGAGGTGGGGATGGGCGTTGACGTCGTCGGGCGGGCCGTGCGTGGCCCAGCGGGTGTGGCCGATCCCGAGCGTGCCCGCCGGCGGGGCGGCGGCGATTCGAGCCTCCAGATCCCGCACCTTGCCGGCGGCCTTCGCGACGTGCAGTCCGCCGTTCAGGACGGCGATGCCGGCCGAGTCGTAGCCCCGGTACTCGAGCCGACCGAGGCCCTTGAGGAGAATCTCCCGGCAGTCACGCGATCCGACGTAGCCGACGATGCCGCACATTCCGTTGCCTTCGTCTCGGGGACGGCCGCCACGATTCCCTTCGCGTCGGCAGACGGTATTCTACCCGCCCGAGCCGAGTGGCCCTCCCGGCGACAGGAAGCCGAGCGCCTTCCGGTGCTGGAACAGCAGACTTTGATGGCAGTGCCACGGGTGATTTTGTTCGAGGATGCGGCGGCCGCCCACCTCCAGCCGCTCACGCTCACGCGGCCGGTCTGCGACCTGCGGGTCGGCCTGCTGACGATCCGCGAGCGGTGGGAGCAGGCTCTCGGCGTGGGCGGCGCGACGGGCCCGCTCCGCTCCCACCTGCACGGGCTGTTTCCCGCACCGGCAAGGCGGATCGGCGCGGCGATCTGGGTGAACGCCCGCTACCTGCCAACGTCGGACCTCGTCGCAAAAATCTGCAAGGGAAGCTTCGGTCACATCCGCTCGGGTGACGACCTCGTGGCGGCCGAGGTCACCGCGACGGAGTCGGCGGCGTGGCTCGCCAAGGGGCGGCCGGAGCCACGGGGGCGGGGGCGGCGAATACCGGGTGAACCCGTGCGGCTCGCGCATCCCTGGGACATCTCCCGGCTCGCAGCCGACACGATCCGCGCGGAGGCGGCGACCGTCGGCTGGCCGCCCGGCCGCGGCGCCGGCTGCAGTTCCGCGGCGCTCGTCGACCGACCCGACGGGCTCTTCATGCACCCCGCGGCCGTGGTCGAGCCCGGCGCGATTCTCCTGGCCGACGAGGGGCCGATCCTGCTCGACGAGGGCGCGCGGGTGATGGCCGGGGCGATGCTCCGCGGGCCGGTGGCGGTGGGCCGCGGGGCGACCGTGCGGATGGGGGCGCGGATCTACGGGGGCACGGTGATCGGGCCGCACTGCAAGGTGGGGGGCGAGGTCGCCGCGACGGTGTTTCACTCCTACTCCAACAAGGCCCACGAGGGCTACGTGGGCAACTCCGTCTTCGGCCAGTGGGTGAACCTCGGCGCCGACACCACCGCCTCGAACCTCAAGATGACCTACGGCACGGTCAAGATGCTCGACTGGCCGACGGGGGTGGAGATCGACACCGGCGAGCAGTTCGTGGGCGCGATCATGGGCGACCACTGCAAGACGGCGATCAACACGATGCTCAACACCGGCACGGTCTGTGGCGTCTCGTCGATCATCCTCGGGGCCGGGTTTCCGGCCCGGGCCCTGCAGTCATTCAAGTGGGTGCAGCCGTGGGCGGTCACCGACTACCGGCTCGACAAGGCCCTCGTCGACATGGAACGGATGATGGCCCGCCGCGGCGTCGCCCTCACGCCCGCCTACCGCCGGATGATGACGGCGATCTACGAGCTGGGGCGGGGCTAGGGAAACAAGGTGGCCCGGAGTTTATCGAGTGACTGCTCGGGGCGAGCCCGTGCCAGTTGAGCGGCGTAGAAAACCGAGCGCAGCCAGGATGGCGAAGCGAGGTTTTCTTCGAGCAAGCGAAGGGCAGGATGCCCGGAGCGAGCGTCCGCGAGACGGCATGGGCTCGCCCTGGGCCCGGCGGATCAGTGGGCTGCGGCCGACACGCAGATGAGTTCGCGGTCGTTGCGGGCGTAGATGCACCGGTTGGCGAAGGCCGGGTGGCTCCAGACCACCTCGCGGCCGAAGCACTCGTTGGTCGGGTCGAGGAGGTGCGTCCGCCCGAGTTCCTCGTACTTCTCGGGTGAGAGCTT
>Ga0214921_10010653_pt1 | contig 11327 bp, 10 predicted proteins | sample LL1505_MetaG_FD_177992 | JGI IMG/M metagenome (GOLD analysis project Ga0214921, IMG submission 177992) | Freshwater microbial communities from Lake Lanier, Atlanta, Georgia, United States - LL-1505 | ecosystem: Environmental > Aquatic > Freshwater > Lake | place: USA: Georgia | collected...
GCTGCTGCTGATCTTCGGCTTCATCGTCGGTGGCCTGAGCGGCTCGATTCCGAAAATCCCGAAGAAGGCGGCCTTGGTCGTCGCGCCCGCGGGTGAAATCGTCGAGCAGCGCTCGGACGACCCCATCGATCTCGCCGTCGCCGAGGCGCGTGGCGAAGGGCAGAACGAAACGCTGCTGCGAGATCTCGTCGAGGCCTTGCATGTGGCCAAGGCCGACGCGCGCATCGCGGCGGTGATGCTCGATCTCGATAGCATGAGCGGTGCGGGCCAGCCGACGCTCGACGAGTTCGCCCGTGCGATCGACGACTTCCGCAAGTCGGGCAAGAAGGTCGTCGCGTTTGCGACCGCGTACAGTCGCGACACGTATTTCGTCGCGGCGCATGCGGACGAAATCCACCTCGAGCCGCTCGGGCTCGTCGCCCTCGAGGGCTACGATCGCTACCGCAACTATTTCAAAGACGCGCTCGACAAGCTCGGCGTCGACATCAACGTGTTTCGCGTCGGCGTGTTCAAGAGCGCGGTCGAACCCTACATCCGCAAGGACATGTCGCCCGAGGACCGCGAAGCGAGCCAGGTGTTCATCAATTCGCTGTGGGATTCCTACGTCAAATCCGTGGCTGCGGCGCGCAAGCTCACGCCCGAGGCGTTGGCCAGTTACGTGGCGACGTTGTCGCCTGCGGTGCAGGCGGCGAAGGGTGACGCGGCCAAAGTCGCGCTCGACGCCAAGCTCGTCACCGCACTCAGTTCCTCGTCCGACGTCGAACGCCGCATGATCGCGCTGGTCGGCGAAGACGAGGAGGGCGATTCCTATGCCGGCGTGACGATCAAAGATTATCTGCGCGTCGCGCACGCCGAAGATCGCCTGAAGAAGGCCAAAGGTCCGCAGGTCGGCATCATCGTCGCCTCGGGCGAGATCGTGGATGGCGAGGGTGCGGCGGGCAGCATCGGCGGCAAGTCGATGGTGAAGATGATCCGCGAGGCGCGTCTCGACGACGACGTGAAGGCGCTCGTGTTGCGCATCGACAGCCCGGGTGGCAGCGTGCTCGCCTCCGAAGAAATCTATCGCGAGTTGCTCGCGTTCAAGGAAACCAAGCGTCCGATCGTCGTATCGATGGGCGATTTGGCGGCCTCGGGCGGTTACTACATCGCGATGCCGGCGGACGAGATCTGGGCGAGTCCGGCGACCATCACCGGCTCCATCGGCATCTTCGGTCTCATCCCGACCATCAATCGCGGTCTCGACAAGATCGGCGTCGGCACCGACGGCGTCGGCACGACGCCGCTGTCTGGGACGCGTCTCGACCGGCCTTTGAGTCCGGCCATCTCGACGCTGATACAGGCAACGGTCGAGCGCGGCTATGAGGAGTTTCTCGCGCATGTGAGCAAGGGTCGCAACAAGACCCGCGACCAGGTGCACGCGATCGCGCAGGGTCGCGTCTGGTCGGGTCGCGATGCGCTGCGGATCGGGCTCGTCGATCAACTGGGCTCGCTCGATCAGGCCGTCGCCGCTGCCGCCAAACGCGCGAAGCTCGTCGAGGGAAAATACACCGTGCGTTATCGCGAACCTGATTTGTCCTGGGCGCAGGAGTTCGCGCAGTCGATCAAGGCGAGCACGATCGCCACGGCGCTGCGCTACGGCGGCATCGGCGATCCGCAGTTGCTGCAGGCGTTGCAGTTCACGCAGCGGCAGCTCGGTCCGGTCGAACGCGAGGTAATGCGTTTCGATCGGCATGCGCTGCCGGGACGGCTCTACGCGCACTGCTTCTGCAGTGCGCACTGAGCAGGCCGGGTCCTCGTCATGCGTACCACCGACTCCAAAGCGAATCGCCTGTTCATCGTGCTGGCGGGTTTTTTCCTCACCAACGCGCTGATCGCCGAGTTCGTCGGCGTGAAGATCTTCTCGCTCGAGGCGACACTCGGCATTGCGCCCTACGAGTGGTCGCTGCTCGGCGTCTCCGGAAATTTGAACTTCACCGCCGGCGTGCTGCTGTGGCCGTTCGTGTTCGTGATGACCGACGTCATCAACGAATACTTCGGCTTGCGCGGCGTTCGGTTGATCTCCTGGGTCGCGGTGGTTTTCATCACTTATGCGTTCGCGGCGGCCTATGCGTCGATCGCCCTCGCGCCGGCGGGGTTTTGGGTCGAAGCGAACCGCGGACTCGGCGTGCCCGACATCCAGAACGCCTACGCGCAGATTTTCGGGCAGGGCTTGTGGACCATCGCCGGTTCGCTGGTCGCGTTTTTGATCGGTCAGTTGGTGGATGTGGTCGTCTTTCATCGCATCCGTCGCGTGACCGGTGACGATCACGTGTGGTTGCGTGCGACGGCCTCGACGGCGGTGTCGCAAATCCTCGACAGCTTCGTGGTGCTCTACATCGCCTTCGTGCTCGGTCCGCAGCAGTGGCCCGTGTCGCAGTTTCTCGCCGTCGGCACGGTCAACTACATCTACAAGATGGCGGCGGCCATCGCGATGATTCCTTTGCTCTACGTCGCGCGGCACTTCATCAAACTGTATCTCGGCGCCGACGAAACCGCGCGCCTGAAGGCGCACGCCGCGGAGTGAAGCGCGCGACGGCCAGTGGCGCGAGCGCTCCCCGCGCAGAGCGCCGGGTGCTCGCGCTCATACCGCCGATGACCCAACTCAATACGCCGTACCCATCGACGGCGTATCTGACCGGGTTTTTGCGCTCGCGCGGTATCGCCGCTCTGCAGGAAGACCTCGCGCTCACGCTAGTGCTCGATTTGCTGACTGCACCGCATCTGGCGACGATCGCCGAGCAGGCCCGCGCGCTGCCGAAGCGTCGGCGCAGCGAATCGGTCGCGGCGTTTCTCGATGCCTTGCCCAAGCATCTGGCGGTCGTGGCGCCGGTGCTGCGGTTTTTGCAGGGCGATGATCCGACGCTCGCGCATCGCATCGCCGCCCGCACATTTCTGCCCGAAGGGCCGCGCTTCGCGGCGCTCGAACGATTCGACGGCAGTGACAGTGGCGGTGATCCGCTCGCCTGGGCGTTCGGCGCGCTCGGCGTGCAGGATCGCGCCCGTCACCTCGCCACGCTCTACCTGAACGATCTGGCCGACGTGATCCGCGATGTCGCCGATCCGCGCTTCGAATTCGTGCGCTATGCGGAATCTTTGGCGGCGAGTCAGTCCTCCTTCGAGCCGCTCGCCGCGGCACTCGCGGCGCCCGAGACGCTGGTCGATGCGACGCTGCGCGCGGCGACGACGGCTGCGCTCGCGCGCCATCGACCGCACGTCGTGCTGCTGTCGGTGCCGTTTCCGGGCACGGTCTACGCGGCATTTCGCATTGCGCAGACCATCAAAAAAATTGCGCCAAAGACCGTCATCGTCCTGGGTGGCGGGTACGTGAACACGGAATTGCGCGAGCTCGCCGAGCCGAGGGTGTTCGATTTCTTCGACTACGTGACGCTCGACGACGGCGAGCGACCGCTGTTGGCGCTGTTCGAACATCTCGATGGCGGGCGTACGCGCGAGCGTCTCGTGCGTACCTTCCATCGTCAGGGCGATGCGGTCGTGTATGCGAACCACGCCGAGCCCGACGTCCCGTTTTCGGAAACCGGCACGCCCACGTGGGACGGGTTGCCGCTCGGGCGCTATCTTTCATTGCTCGATCTTTTGAATCCGATGCATCGTCTCTGGTCGGACGGGCACTGGAACAAGCTCACCGTCGCGCACGGCTGCTATTGGAAAAAATGCAGCTTCTGCGACGTCACGCTCGATTACATCTCGCGCTATGAAGCGGCCTCGGCCGAGTTGCTGGTCGATCGCATCGAGCAGGTGGTCGCCGAAACCGGTCAGACGGGGTTTCATTTCGTCGACGAAGCGGCGCCGCCGAAGGCGCTCAAGGCGCTCGCGCAAGAGCTGCTGCGGCGCGAGACGCGCATTTCCTGGTGGGGCAATCTGCGCTTCGAGAAAACGTATACGCCGGAGCTCTGTCGGCTGCTCGCCGACAGCGGCTGCATCGCGGTGTCGGGCGGCCTCGAGGTCGCCTCCGATCGCCTCCTGGCGCTGATGAAAAAGGGCGTGACCGTGGCGCAAGTGGCGCGCGTCACGCGCGCCTTCAGCGAGGCGGGCGTGCTGGTGCATGCGTATCTGATGTACGGATTTCCGACCCAGAGTCTCGCCGAGACCGTCGATTCGCTCGAATACGTGCGGCAACTCTTCGCCGAAGGTTGCATCCAGTCCGGTTATTTCCATCGCTACACCTGCACGGTGCATTCACCCGTCGGTCGCGCGCCGCAGGACTACGGCGTCACGCTGTTGCCGGCGTCGCATCAGGGGTTTGCGCGCAACGACATCGGCTTCGACGACGGCTTGGGCGTGGATCACGCGGCGCTCGGTCGTGCCTTGTCGGCCGCCGCGTACAACTACATGCACGGCGTCGCACTCGATCGGCCGGTGCACGAGTGGTTCGTCGATGTACTCGAAACTCGCGTGTCGCGCACGCGGGTGCCGCGCGATTACGTCGCGCGTGCGCTCGGCGCTTCCTGACGCAGACTCTCGGCCGCGGCCGAAGGCAGGTCGCGCCAGTGCGGCAGCTCGAAGGCGAGGCTGCAGTAGGCGCCGGTGACCAGAGGATGCGCGCGATGGCCGCCGAACTGTGCGGCGCAAGCCGAAAGTCCCGGGTTGTGACCGACGATCAACAGGTGATGGACCGCGTCGGCAGTCCGTGCCGCGATTTCGGTGATGGTGTCCGATTCGGCGAGGTAGAGGCGCGCTTCGAGGTGCAGGCGCTCGGGCGGCAGTTCGAGGCTTGCGATGATTTCTTTGGCCGTCTGTTCGGTGCGCCGGGCGGGGCTCGCGAGCACGAGCTGCGGCTGCAAGTGCAGGGCGTGCAAGCGCGCGCCACTCGCGTGCGCTTCGGCATGGCCGCGCGGGTCAAGTTTGCGCGCGAAGTCGCCGGCGTCGGTTTCGGGTTCGGCGTGACCGTGACGCAGCAGAGTCAGGCGCCGGATCACGGCGCGCGCACCACGATGCGATCGTCGATGCGTCGCACCTCGAAGATGCGGATGGGTTCGTAGGCGGGCGGAGTCAGTGCCGCCCCCGTGCTCAGGCAGAATCGCGCCCCGTGTCGCGGGCAAATCACCACGCCGCAGGGCGTCGTCGGATCGGAATCGAGTTCGGCGTCGGCGAAGGCTTCGCCATCGTGACTGCAGCGATCTTCGAACGCGTGCAACTCGCCGTCGCGCTCGACCACCATCACGAACCAGCCGTCCACGTCGCCGGTGATGCGGCCGCGGTCGATCAGCTCCGCTGCCGCGCCGAGGTCGATCCAGCGCTCGCTCATCACATCATGCCCGTCTGCAAACGCGCGGCTTCGGACATCATCGATTGCGACCACGGCGGGTCGAACACCAGTTCGACATTGACCTTGTTCACGGTCGGGATCAGCTCGAGTTTCTCGCGCACGTCCTGCACCAGCACGTCACCCATGCCGCAACCGGGGGCGGTGAGCGTCATTTTGACGTCGATCTGGCGCGCGCCGTCGGTGTGCGTGACATCGCAGGTGTAGATGAGACCGAGCTCGACGATATTGATCGGGATCTCGGGATCGTAGCAGCCGCGCATTTGCTGCCAGGCGAGCTGTCGCACGTCCTCTTCGCTCGCATTGGGCGGCAACTCCGGTGCCTTGCTCGCTTCCTTGCCGATCGCGTCGGCGTGTTCCCCGGCGAGTCGGTAGAGATTGCCTTCGATGTACAACGTGAAACTGCCGCCGAGCGCCTGGGTGATGAAACCCGACAAGCCCGCTTTCAACTCGATCTCGTCGCCCGAGGGGACCATCACCGCCTTGACGTCGCGGTTGATCAGGAAGGCTTCGTTTTCGTGACTGCGCATGGCGTATTCCGCGGTGTCATTCGGTGGAAACGGTGGCCGCGCCCGGTGCATCGGCCGCGTGGGCGAGTGCGGCGTCCAGCGTGTGCCAGCAGAGACTCGCACACTTCACGCGCGCCGGATATTCGCGCACGCCCGCGAGCGCCGCGAGCTTGCCGAGATCGGTCGGCGGCAGGGCATCGCCGTGCTCGGTGAGCATGCCGTGCACGCGCGCATGCAGCGCGTGGATCTGTGCGGCGTCGAGTCCTTTGACCGCTTCGGTCATGAGCGAGGCCGATGCCGTGGAGATCGCGCAGCCCTTGCCCTCGAAGCGGATGTCGCTGACGCGTCCGCCGGCGATGCGCAGCGTGACGGTGAGCCGATCGCCGCACAAGGGATTGTTGCCGTCGGCCGAGGTGTCGCAGGGGTCGAGGCGGCCGAAATTGCGCGGCTGCTTGTTGTGATCGAGGATCACGTCGCGATACAAATCTTTGAGATCCATCAGCCGAATACCTCGCGGGCGCGGCCGAGTGCGGCGACCAGTTGGTCGACGTCGGCGTCGTCCGAATAACATCCGAAAGACGCGCGGGCGGTCGCCGGGACATCGAAGAATTCCATCACCGGCATCGCGCAGTGATGGCCGGTGCGGATCGCGACACCCTCGTCATCGAGGATCGTTCCGAGGTCGTGCGGGTGCACGTTTTCGAGCACGAACGAGATCACGCCGGCTTTGTGCGCCGCCTCGCCGATGATGCGCAGGCCCGGGATGGCGCGCAGCGCGCGCGTCGCACGAGCGAGCAGGGCTTGCTCGTGCTGCTGCACGCGCTCGAGTCCGAGTCCGTCGAGGTAGTCCATGGCGGCGGCGAGCCCCACGGCTCCGGCGATATGCGGCGTCCCCGCTTCGAAGCGATAGGGCAGCTCAGCGTAGGTGGTACGCGTGAACGACACGGTGAGGATCATGTCGCCGCCGCCTTGCCACGGCGGCATCTCGCGCAACACCGACTCGCGCGCATACAGCACGCCGAGTCCCGTGGGTCCGTAGAGCTTGTGGCTCGAGAAGGCGTAGAAGTCGCAGTCGAGCGCACGCAGGTCGACGCGCTGATGCGAGACCGCCTGTGCACCGTCGACGAGCGTGAGCGCGCCGACGCGTTTGGCGGCGGCGATCATGCGCTCGAGCGGCAGCACCGTGCCGAGTGCATTCGCGATCTGCGTGCAGGCGACGAGTTTGGTGCGCGGCGAGATGAGGGCCTCGAAGGCCTCGAGATCGAGTTCGCCGCGCAGCGTGATGGGCGCGACTTTGAGCGTCGCGCCGCTGCGCTCGCAGAGCATCTGCCAGGGCACGATGTTCGCGTGATGCTCCATCCACGTGATCAAAATTTCGTCGCCGGGTCCGAGCCTGCGGCCCCAGGACTGGGCGACGAGGTTGATCGACTCGGTCGTGCCGCGCGTGAAGATGATCTCGCGCGTGCTCGAGGCGTTGAGGAAGCGGCGCACGCGTTCGCGTGCGCCCTCGAACGCATCGGTCGCTTTTTGGCTCAGCTGGTAGACGCCGCGGTGCACGTTGGCATGGCTCGTGCGCTCGTAATGATCGACCGCTTCGAGCACGGCGAGCGGGCGTTGCGACGAGGCGGCCGTATCGAGAAATGCGAGCCGCTTGCCGCGTACCTGCGTGGCAAGGATCGGAAAGTCGGCACGGACCCGTGCGACGTCGTACGGCGCGCCGCTCACGATTCGACTCCGAACGGTGGCGCACCCGGCATGCGGCTTGCGACTTCGCGCGCGAGCTGCGTGCGGATTTGCGGCAGCGGGATACGGGCGATGACGTCGGCGATGAACGCCCACTTCAAAAGATTTTCGGCGACCTCCGGGTCGAGGCCGCGCGAGAGCAGATAGAACTTCATGGTGTCATCGAGCTTGCCCACCGTCGCGCCATGACTCGCCTGCACCGCGTCGGTGTGGATTTCGAGTTGCGGGCGTACGTCGGCCTCGGCGTCGTTGCCGGCGAGCAAACATTTGAGCGATTGGTCGGAGTTGCAATCCGTTGCGCCGCGGGCGACTTTCATGTGGCCGTTGAAGGCGACCCGGGCGCGATCGTTCGCGATGCCGCGGAAGAATTGCTCGGTGCGTGCACCGGGCGCGGCGTGATCCACGTGCACGTAGGCATCCTGAACCTGCGTGCCGCGGCCGAGTGCCGCCGACGCCCAGCGCAGGCGCGACTCGCGGCCGCTGTGGCGCACGAATGCGGTGGTTCGCGCGTGGGCCGCGCCGTCGGTGATCTGCACGAGCTCGCAGTGGGTGCCCGACTGCAAATCGATCTGCAGCGTTTCCTGGTGTTGGGCGCGCAGATCGCAGGCTTGCGTGCGCACGATGCGTGCCTGCGCGTCACGCGCGAGCGTCAAGTACAACGCGAGATTGGTGAGCGTCGGCGTGTCCGGTGCGCTCGCGTGACGTTCGACGAGATCAAGTTGCCCGCCCGCACCGACCTCGATGCGCAGCAAGGGGTGAGCGGCTCCATCGGTCTGGGCGCTGACGGTGATGCACCAGATCTCCAACTGCAGGGCTGCCTCTCGGTCTGTGGTGACGTGCAAAGCCTCTCTGGCATGACGGGCGTTCAGGGTCGCGAACAAATGGTCCATGTCGTCCGGTGTTTCGATCCGCGACGGGTTGCTGCGTACCGCGCCACGGGGCAGCGGGTCGGACAAAGACGGTGCGAAGCAGCCGTCGACCAGCACGAGGCGCACGAAGCCGTCCGGGCGGGGCGTCAGCAGCGTGGCGGCGCGGGCGATCGCGCCCTCGTCCGGCGTCGGCAAGGCGTCGAAGCGTGCATTGGAGAGCGCACGCAAACTGGCGTATTTCCAGTTCTCGTCACGATTGGAGGGCAGGGATGACACGCTCTGACTCATGGGCTTAGGGGCTGCAGGCGTCAGGCCGCGCCGAGTAGCCAGTCATACCCGCGCGCTTCGAGTTCGTGCGCGAGTTCCGGGCCGCCGCTTCTGATGATGCGGCCGCGTGCGAGTACGTGCACGCGGTCGGGTGCGACGTGATCGAGCAGACGCTGATAGTGGGTCACGAGCACGATCGAGCGATCGGCCGCGCGCAGCGTGTTGACGCCTTGCGCGACGACTTTGAGCGCATCGATGTCGAGTCCGGAGTCCGTTTCGTCGAGCAAGGCGAGCGACGGCTCGAGTACCAGCATCTGCAAGATCTCGTTGCGCTTCTTCTCGCCGCCCGAAAATCCTTCGTTCACGCCGCGCGACAGGAACGCCTCGTCCATCTGCATGAGCTTCATCTTGTCGCGCACGACGTTCAAAAATTCGAACGCATCGACTTCCGGCAGGCCGCGGTGCTTGCGTGCCGCGTTGAGCGCGGCCTTGAGCAGATAGACGTTGTTCACGCCGGGTATCTCGACCGGGTACTGGAAGCCGAGAAACACCCCGGCGCGGGCGCGCTCTTCCGGGGGCAGCGCGAGCAGATCCACGCCGCGCCAGTGCACGCTGCCGCGGGTCACTTCGTAACCGGGGCGTCCGGCGAGTACATAAGACAATGTGCTCTTGCCCGAACCGTTCGGGCCCATGATCGCGTGCACTTCGCCCGCGGGCACGACGAGGTCGATGCCGTTCAGCACGGTGCGGCCGGCGACGGTGGCGTGCAGATCTTTGATTTCGAGCATGGCGGACTCCCTCGTGCTCAGCCGACCGCGCCTTCGAGGCTGACGGCGAGCAGATTCTGTGCTTCGACGGCGAACTCCATGGGCAATTCCTTGAAGACGCTCTTGCAGAAGCCGTTGACGATCATGTTCACGGCATCTTCTTCGGCGATGCCGCGTTGCAGGCAATAGAACAGTTGGTCTTCGCTGATGCGCGAGGTGGAGGCTTCATGCTCGACGGTTGCCGTCGGGTTTTTCACTTCCACGTACGGAAACGTGTGCGCGCCGCAGAGATCGCCCATCAGCAGCGAGTCGCACTGCGTGTAATTGCGCGCGCCGTGCGCGGAGGGCAGTATTTTGACGAGGCCGCGATACGCGTTCTGGCCGCGTCCGGCGGAGATGCCCTTCGACACGATGGTGCTGCGCGTGTTCGCGCCGATGTGGATCATCTTCGTGCCGGTGTCGGCTTGCTGATAATGGTTGGCGAGCGCCACCGAATAGAACTCGCCCACCGAGTTCTCGCCGCGCAGCACGCAACTCGGATACTTCCAGGTGATCGCCGAGCCGGTCTCGACCTGTGTCCAGGAGATGTGCGCGTTGCGTCCGCGACATTCGCCACGCTTGGTGACGAAGTTGTAGATGCCGCCGACGCCGTTTTCGTCACCCGGGTACCAGTTTTGTACCGTCGAATATTTGATGGTCGCATCGTCTTCGGCGATGAGTTCGACGACGGCCGCATGCAGCTGGTTCTCGTCGCGCATCGGTGCCGTGCAGCCTTCGAGATAGCTCACGTGACTGCCGGCGTCGGCGATGATCAGCGTGCGTTCGAATTGACCGGTCTTGGCGGCGTTGATGCGGAAGTAGGTCGACAGTTCCATCGGACAGCGCACGCCTTTGGGGACGTAGACGAACGAGCCGTCCGAGAACACCGCCGAATTGAGGCAGGCATAGAAGTTGTCGCTGATCGGCACGACGGTGCCGAGATAGCGTTCGATCAGTTCGGGGTGCTTGCGCACCGCGTCCGAGAACGAACAGAAGATCACGCCGGCTTTCTCGAGACGATCTTTGAACGTGGTCGCGACCGACACGCTGTCGAACACGGCATCGACGGCGACGCCCGCGAGTCGCGCCCGCTCGTGCAGCGGCACGCCGAGTTTCTCGTAGGTGGCGAGCAACTTCGGGTCGACTTCGTCGAGACTCTTCGGGCCGTCGGTCTTGGCTTTGGGCGCCGAATAATACGACAGCGCCTGAAAGTCGACCGAGTAGGGGCGGAGATGCGCCCACTGCGGCTCACGCAGCGTGAGCCAGTGCCGAAAGGCCTTCAAACGCCAGTCGGTGAGAAACTGCGGTTCGCCTTTGATGCGCGAGATGGCGCGCACCGTGTCTTCGTCGAGACCTGGTGGCAGGCTCTCCGACTCGATGTCGGTGACGAAGCCGTGCTGATAGCCGCGGCTGACGAGGGCGTCGAGTTGTGCGTCGCTCATGATCTGACCTTCAGCGCCGAATGGCGGCGGCAGCGCGGCCACCGGCCGCAGGCAAAAGTTCACGCTCGAAGGCGCCGAGGCGCAGCGCCGTGGTGTCGATGCCGGCCAGCTGCGCGAGACTCACGTCATAGAGCGAACGCCGGATGGCGAGATTCACACGCTGCCAGGCGCGACCGACGCCGCAGGTGGTTTCGATCTGGCAGTGACCGCTGCCCGCGGAGCAATCGGTGACCGCCACCGGGCCTTCGAGCGCATCGAGGATGGCGGCGGCCGAGATCGCGGCCGCGGGCTTGGCGAGGGCGTAGCCGCCGTGCAAGCCGCGCGTCGAGTGCACGAGACCGCCGCGATGCAAAAGCTTCAGCACCTTG
>Ga0214921_10010656_pt1 | contig 11325 bp, 10 predicted proteins | sample LL1505_MetaG_FD_177992 | JGI IMG/M metagenome (GOLD analysis project Ga0214921, IMG submission 177992) | Freshwater microbial communities from Lake Lanier, Atlanta, Georgia, United States - LL-1505 | ecosystem: Environmental > Aquatic > Freshwater > Lake | place: USA: Georgia | collected...
TTCTTGTTTCTTTGCTTCAATAGCAGCAGTCACTCTATCGTGAATAGAAGCGTAAAGTTCGTTACGAAATTCTACACCATTGCTGTCCATTGCGTAATCGATTAAATTTCTTGTTGCGTCCATTTTTATCTCCTATTAACTTAGTGTTCTTTTGACTACTTCTAAAACCGGTTTATAATCTTCATTTTTTGGATTCTTCTCTTTAGCCTGATTGACCTTTGTATCTAGGCCAGCCTGGTGAGTGTTCTTCTCCATATCTAGTTGTCCTAACATTTGCTGTTGTGCAACATCTGTAGTAACTCCGACTGGCAATCCAAATCCTGCATCTTTTTCTTTTTCCATTTCACCTTGCATGACTTTGATTTCATCGTCATCCAAGCGCAATACGTTTCTTTGAATCCATGCCTGAGAGAAATATCTACCAGTATATGGATCAACTTCACCCAACAATGACAATCTTTCTTTCATCAACTCAGCTTCTTTAAGCTCAGTGAAATTATTGTCTTTAATAAAGTTATAGTGAATGTGTTCTCTAAATGATTTCCATTCATCATCAGTACAGATACCCCTAAGTACACATTGTACTCTTAGACATTGGTCAAACAAATCTGAGAATCTACTTCTCATACGTCCAACAAACTTAGCAAACTTCAACTCGTCACGGGTAATCTCGCCAACACGGCCTAAAGAGAACCCAGATTGATTAGGATCTAACCTGGACACAGGAACATTCAATGACTTATATAGTTTCTTTTCAAAATACTTAACGTCTTCTAACTCACCTAGGTTTTGTCCACCTGGAAGTGTAGTAATCTCTGTACCTTTACCACCTTCTCTACGCGGTAACCAAAAGTCTTCCATCATAGACAAGAATTTGCGGTCATCACGAATCTCACCTGTGTTGGCATCATACACCAACTTGTTCTTATATTTGACCATAATGTCACGCAGATATTGTTCTGCTTTCAATTTAGGTAAATTACCCACATCAATATAAAAAATACGGCGTTCAGGTGCTCTAGAAATACGATAGATAACTGTCGCATCTTCAATCATACGCAACTGATTTAACGGCTTGATTGCTTTGTGTAGATATGATAAGACAACAGCCCTACGAGAATCCATAAGACCAGAAACCACAGAAACCACTGAATCTGTAGTAATTCTTGTACCAACTGGGCCATAGTTTGTAGAACTCCCTGTAGTTACTTTGTCATTGTAAATGTAATACTCATTCACAACATTCATAACATCTACACCGGTACGCTCATCTTTTTGTTTTTTGACTTCACGAATCTTACGCATTTTTCGTGGGTCAATGTATCTTAATTCTCTAATACCTTTTGTTGGTTCTTCACGGTCAACAATGATATGATAGTAGAGTTTTCCGTCAATGTAATATCTACGGAATATGTCTTGTGCCATTTTCGTATAATTCAACATACGCAAAATGGTACCAAATTCGTCTTTGATGGCTTTCTTAATTCTATCAGGTTGTTCTAGGTCATCTAAAATAATCTGAATATTTTTGCCATCATCATCTTGGCATATGGCTTCATTCACAATATCATCAATAGCAGATTCAATTTCTGGTTGCATTGCCATTTCACGATAACGAGAAATTAATTCAACTTCATTCTTTGCAGTACCATCTAAGTCAACATATGTTCCATAATATGCAGCAGATGTAATCGTTAATGCACCGTCATCATTACTCGGTGGTGAGAATGATTGTTGAGAATCTTGTTTGTCTTCATTCTCTTGGCGAGATATTGTGAAGCCAAAAAGTGAAAATTTATTTGCCATTTATTCTATGTCCGTTCAAAAAATCATTAAAAGAGGACCGAAGTCCTCTTTATAAAGTAGACTAAATTAGGTTGTTATACCTGTCATTGCACCATTAGTACCAGTAGTCCAATATTGATATGCAAAGGTAACAGTAAATTCTTCAATCGTATCATTTGTTCCCCAATCCAAATCAATTGGTGACAAATCAACTGGAAACATACCGACAAAATTGTATGATTTTATTGGTGTTTTGTCATTATCTTTTGCATATTGATTAACTTGTGCATCAACTGTATAAGCAATATTACTCGTTGCTGACGGTGTAGATAGTACCTGGCTCATATTTCTAAGATTTTTTTCATGACTGTTAATACCATTCATCCATTTTTCCATAGAATTTCTGATTAAAAAACCCTCATCATTAATGACTGTTATTGTCCAATCTGCGAAAGTTCTATTTCCTGCAAATTTTACTTCACGACCTTGATAGAACAATGGTACTATGCCTAAAGTTGATCCGGGTAGTTGTGCTGATTTAGCAAGAAACGATAAACTTTCACCTACACTATTAGGTATTCCTGCCATTGTAACCTGAAATAAATTAGGACGAGCTCCGTCAAGTTTTAATGCGTCTGTAAATTTTTGAATTTCAAACATTTTTTTCTCCTCTATTTGTTAGTTTATTTATTACGCTGTGGTGTTAGTAATTGTTGTAAAATTAACACCAGTACCAACTGCAACAAAATTCAACTGGATAAAATTAATAGAACGAGCAGGTTGAATGTAAATATCACCAACAAACTGATTATTATTAACAACAGAAGGAGTGTTATTTGTTGAATCGCAAACAACTTGGAACGAATTAATACCTTTTTGTGCTTGAACAGAACGAAGATAAGGTGTCACTAACGAAACAAATTGTGCTTGTGTAAATGCATCATTAAATTCAAATAGTGAGAATCTAGCTGCTCTTGCAATTGCTTGCTCAAGAACTATAAACAATCTGCGAACATTGATACGGTCAAACGCAGAAGGTTGAGTTTGCATGGTTTTATCACCAAACAATACTGTACCTGATCCTGGGAATGAAACGATTGGATTAACAGCAACTTGATATAGATTATCTCTATTAGTTTGTGTTGGATTCCATGCTAGTTTAATAACATTTTTGATAACGCCGCGAGAATAACCAGCAGGTGAGTACCATGGACTTGTTGTTTGGTCTGTGTTTACGCACAATCCCGCAACGTCACCATTCATTGGAACCCAAACATAATTGTTATTGTAACGGTCAAACAAATATTTCCAACCAGAATCCGCAAATCCATAAGAACCATTTGGTCCGCCTGTCAATGAAGAAAGACCTGCCATCCAAGAAAGAACACTTGATTGTTCACTTCCTGAATTATTGACAACTGCTGATATTGGAGGTGAAACAAAAGCAACACAATCTTTACGAGTTGCTGCCAAATTAATAGCTGCTGTCTGAACGGCTACATTTGTGTATGGACCTGTTGTCAACAATGAAATTGATGTTTGTGCGGTATCTGTAAAAAATGCCATAGCAGAAATAACATCCGCATCTGTAACAGCAACATCAACACCACCAGTCATTGGCAATGTATAAGCACCTGATAATGTTGTGAAACTTGTATTTGCTGCCGTTTTACCCCATGTACCATTTGTAGAAGCATAATTTACTGGATCAACTGCATAAATGTATTTTGAGTTATTGAAAACAGCATTTTTGTAATAATTTGATTGACCAAGAGAATCAACTGAATCTACTGCCTTTGATAGATAAGCAAATGTTTCTAAAACTGTACCTTTTGTTCCAGACAACAAACCACCTGTATCAACAACCGCAATGTGAATTTGGTCATTTGCACCACCAACTTGTGTGGTACTATAAGATGTACTTGGTGCACCATTGAAGAAACCTGCAAGAGCTACGTTTGCATAATTTGTTCCCGCAACATTATATAATGCAATGTTCCATGAAGCAAATTGAGTGGTATTAGAACCAGCATCAACTACAGAAACTGTCAATGAATTTCCTAAAGCACCTGGATAACGAGCCATGAATGCACCGTAAGAATTTGATGCGCCAGAATTTAATAATGTGTACTGAAAAGCATCTTTATTCAAAACTTGTGGAGCTGTACCAGTATTAACAGCATTTTTAGTTCCAGAATTAACTGCGCGAACAACTTGAAGATTGTTTCCATATGCCAAAAATGAAGCAGCTGTCCAAAAGGAAGAAGCAGTATTTGAATCTGGTTCATAAAAAATGTCAACAAGAGTTCTTTCGCTGTCAACTGTTGTAATTAATTTGCCTGGACCCCAGTTAAAGGCTCCTGCATAAGCACCGGCTGTAGTTAGAACTGAAGGAACAACTGTTGTTAAGTTGGTTTCGGTTGTAATTACGCCAGGAGATAATTGAGCTATTTGCGCCATTTGTGTCTTCTCCTTAATATTGTTCTGATGTTTGGCAGTTTATACCAATGAATTATTTATGAAACATAATTTTTACATATTTCTGAGCATATCTCGCGTGAAAGAACCGTAGGTATCTCCACCAACAGTAGAGTCCCACAAATCACCACCTATCAATTCAAGTTCCATTTGTCTACCATCATCCACTATCATTTCTGGTAAGCCTTCATCATCAACTTGATTCATTCTTTCCAATTGAATCTGTTTACGAATGTCATGGCTTACAATTTCTTTGAAATAGGTTTGAGTAGTCAACCATGCAAAAATTACCAAAGACATAACTAAATCATCATTTGAACCTTCTTCCGCACAGAAAGAGTTTTTCTCTGCAACAAAAGTGGTCAATTCTGAAATGGTATCAAAATCATTGATTAAAAGTTTGTCACCTTCAATCAACATTTTAAGATTAGAACAACCAATTCGTTTGACTTGAGGTGACATTTTCAGACCCAGCTGAATACCTCTTGCAAAACCTGCCGATAGTTGTTGTGGTTTCTTGTTGCCCGTAAATACTTTCCAAAGATTTTCGTATTCTAAATCATTGTGTAAAGTTTCAGCCACCTGCGGTGTGTTATTTATTTCTACAAGAACATACGCATCATTGTACAATTTTGCAGTATTATAAATTACAGTTGGAAATAACACAGGTGAAATTGATGAACTATGATATGTTGCAACCTGTTTGTATGGTGTATGTGATATGTCCATTACATTAAATGCAGAACAGTCCATGTTACGACCTTCAGAAACGTCTACCGTTATTGCATACAGATGGTCTTTTTGATTATCTCCGTCAGCCTCTTTGATAGGTTGTTCGTAGATTTTAACTTTGTCGTGTTCATAAATGGCATCCATGTATGCCAATTGTTGGAGTTTTTCACCTGAAATCAATGTGTTGGTAGAACCTAAGAACTCACATTCAAACTCTTGTCTAAATTGTTCAAGTGAGGTATTTTTAATTGTTTCTTCTTTCCACTTTTCATCACGGCCTGGCACCATAGACCAATGAATGGAGAAAGTTTTGTATCCATTTTTCTTGGCAATTGCATCCATCCACAGTTTGTAAAACAGGTTCATACCGTTTGGTGTAGATACAATAATAATCTTTGTAGACTTACCTGATGAGATAACAGGATAAACTGAGTTAAAGAATTCGTTTGCAATATTTGCAGGAACGAAAGCAAACTCATCTAAGAATACTACATTGAAAGAACCTCCACGAACTGCGGATGATGAAGTCGATGCGGCAATAATCTTAGAACCATTCTCTAGTTCCACGTTACCTTTATTCCAGGTAATGATACCTTGTTGTAACCACATTGGAAGATTCTCATAAGCCAACTGATACTTAGCCAAAATATCTCTTGCAAGTGATCCTTTGTTTGCCAGGACTGCAATGTTCTGTGAGTCTGTGAACAGTGTTAACCAAAGAAGATAAGCTACCGAGGTTGTTGTCTTACCAACCTGACGAGGACATTTTGTGATTGCAAAACGATTTTCATGGTATAATCGAATCATGTCTTTTTGAAATGGCCACATATTGAATGGTATCAGACCTTGATCCACGTTGACAATCTTGATATAAGTTTCTGCAAAGTATACTGGATCTTTTGCACACTTCATGTATTCTTCCACTTGTTCTTTGGAGAACTTTATTTGCACCCCTGCTTTTTTTAACAGAGGATTATCGCGGTATGAATCTTTATTAATCATTCTTTGCCCTTAATTAATTTATTAAGTTCAGAAGTTGAACCAACAAATATGGCTTTATCTATGTGTGTTGCACCTGATGGTTGGTTTTGTTTATTCATTTCACGCATCTGTTTTTGTACTGCAAGTAGTTCTTTGTTTGCATCTACAACATTTTTGAGTAGAGTTCCGTACACTTCAAATGCTCTTGGATGTTGACCTGCTTTTGCAATCATCAATATTTCTTCCATTGCATCTTTGCCTTGGTCAATCAAGTCTTGAAGATTGGTTTTAGTCTGCTCATATGCATCAGTCAAATCTTCTTCCAAATTTGAATCTAATATCGAAACTGGTGTTTCTGATTTTACAACAACTGGTGTTTCTGGTTTTGGAGCAATATCAAATATTTCTTCCATGTTTTTTTCAAATGTATTCATAATAATATATTTTAATATCCAAATCTTGTTTTATAGGTTGCGTGTAATGATTGAATGTCCGTTAAAGTTAATATACCATCATACACTTTAACAAATGCAATGTTACCTGATTGAACCTCAGTTCCTGCTGCTCGACTGAATAATCTTAACTGATTAAAACCACCGCCGGCCGCGTTAGTTGCTGTGAAAGATACTGCTGCTGGTGCAGTGCTTGTTGAAGCATATAAATTACCTACATTTGTAGAAGTATTCCATGTGGCAAAATCTAAGTGCCAAACTGTGTCTGCACCAGATGATGGTAAATTAACAGCATAATTTGGATAAAAAGTATTTGGGTTACCGTTGTATGCACCCATCAACCAATCTTTAACACCTTCATTTTGAGTATTTAATAGTCTACCAGAAGATGTTGCGGATAATTTGTATGCCATGAATACTGTATAACTTTGGCCAGTGGCATAATTTGGACCACCGTAAATGTAATCTGTACCAGTAGAATTAGATTTAGAAAAATATCCACCGTTAGCACTATTATACGCGATAGAAGAACCAGCATTTGCAACAGTTAATGTAAATCCACTAACTGTTGAACCATTTGTTGGAACCGCAGCATAGTTCGCAGCATCTAAATCATAAATCAAAGTTGCTGAAAATGTTGAAGTTGAAATTTTTTGTTGAACATTACTGGCTGCCATGGCCATCATTCCACTCATTATACTACTCCCGTACCATTAATAAACCATGTATTTGCAGCAACCTTCATTAATGTTGCCATACCATATGTAGTAACATTTCGTGAAGCACTTGTTGTATTACCTGCAAGATACAATGACACGCCAGTATTTGGTGTTATTGTTACATTTGCAGCTGATGTTGTTTGTGATACAATTAATACGGCTGCACCATTTTGAAATGATGCTTGTCCCGCATTGGGAATATACAATGTTGTATTGGATGCTTGAGTGTAGTAAATATGTTTACCTGCATCAGATAATTGTAAAACATAATTTGTTGTTTGTAGATTTTGTGGTATTGTATTTGCTGCGGTATTGGCTGCCGTGAAAGCCGAATTAGCATAGAGTGCTGCAGAATTTGCCACATTGCTTGGTGTATTGGCTGTTAAAAACGCGGCATTAGCATATGTACCAGAGGTTATTGCGTTGGCATTGGCACCATTGGCTGCTGTATATGCCGAATTGGCGTATGTGCCTGTAGTATTCTGTGAACCATATGATGAGTTTGCCTGAGTGAACGCAGCCGTAATGTTGGTGTTTTGTGTTAAATTAATTCCGTTTGAAGAAGAAAAAGCAGAATTAGCATAAACACCGGATGAAATTGCATTTGCGTTGGCACCATTAGCTGCTGTATATGCTGAGTTGGCATAGGTACCAGTTACGTTTTGAGAACTATAAGCCGCATTGGCTTGAGCAAAAGCTAAATTGCCTGTGTTATTTTGAGTAACATCTATACCTAAAATTATTGCAACATTAGAAGCAAGATAGGTTAAATCTGTGTTTGCCTGTGCATATGCTGCATTAGCCTGATTGAATGCTGCCTGTAATGTTATAGCATTTGCAGTATAAAAACCACCAGGTTGACTACCAGTGTGTACTGTAATTGCATTTAATGTTGTATCTATAATTAATTCACCATTTGCTCCAGTTATACTTGAAAGATTTGCTGTTGTATATCTTCTAAATTGTAATGTTTTTGCCATTTTTAAATCCTTGAATTAAGTATTTGGATATTCGGTGATAACAGTATTGTATGTGAAAGGATCAATTGGTCCATTATCACTTGTTACCGTTAGTAAATCTTCTGTTCCGGTTTCGGTCATAATATCTTCTGAACCTGTATCTGCCGCTAAATCATCTTGAGATGGACCATATGCAGGTGTGATAACAATATTTGTATATTTTTCAGTTACGATATTATAAGAATCAAAAGTCCATGTTGCATCTGTTATGGAACCAATTAGTTTTTGACCTGATATAAAATTACCATCTAAATTACTTACTGTTAATTTTAAATTTAAATAGTCCCAATTGACAATCCTTGCACTTGCTGTCGCATAGGCAGGAGAAGCTCCCTGATATACCAATTCACCAATCTGATAATCACCTGTTCCAAGAGGTGTAAGCGAAAATATCACAGTATCTCTGTCGGATATTGTATTGTATATATTAGTAATAGACGTTTTAATTACACCAGCGGTAGATGTTGCACCAAATATAAAACCTTTGACAGTGAAGTTTAATGTCCAAATTACAGACCTCGTATCTGAACTATAATCACCTTCATAATTCACTTCATATTTTGTATCTTTTAAAATAACAGGAACTTCTTTGATAATACCCATCTCAGGAATCATGTTAACTTTAATCGTATAATCTGGTGCAAAAAATGGCAAAATGTGTTCGATGATTTGATTTCCGTCTTCAATGTTTCTTACATACAGATACAAAGAGAAATCAAAGTTATATGGAACAGGAACATATTGAGAAGAAGTTACGGCACCACTTTGATTGAATTGTTTTATGTTTGTCATCTGTTTTCTGGTCGAATCGTATGAAAGACCATTCATCTCATATGACATTCTTGGCAATGTCATCATAACTTTCTTGTCAAGGTTTGGGTCACCTTGTATACGCATCACATATAATTCTTTGGTTGCATAATCAATAGGAACAATAAATCTTTCTTGTTCAGAATCATCAGCATTATAACGAACCATTGTGATGTTTTTAAACAGGTCACCAAAGGCCACAGTTATCTTTCTTATCATCCTATTATAGTAAACATTTGCCATTATAAACCACCAATTGGATTAGTTTCTGTCGTGTTTATATAAGTGTTTCCAGAAGCTCGCAATAGACTATTTGAATACGGCTCAAGATGTGCTGGATCTTCCAAAGGATCATATGTGGTCAATGTAAATCTGGCATTACTTGTTTGTCCAATAATAATCACATTACCAGTAAATTCACCTGCAATATTTGTAACTGAAAGTGTGTTGCTTGTTGGAGTCCAAGCTTGAACAGTGGCTATTGTCGAAGCGTTTGCATATGTTTCATCTGAAGATTGATATACCAATTCTTTGAGTGTATAAGAACCTGTGCCTGCACCAACATCCAAGTGTAATGTATATGCAGAATCTGTAACTGCAATATCTATATCTGCCATACCAGTAGAAATAATTTCTTGTGAATACTTGAATTTTTCCATTTCCAATTCGTAGTAATATGGATTCTTTCTACCTAATGTGAATCCATCTTTGTTTTGGTCAACGTATTTGATTTCATATAATTCACCGCCGCCGTTTAAGAATGGAACGTAAACCAAATCACCTTCAAGTGGTCTCATATAGGTTGTTTGGGGTGTTCTTTGATAGAAAGCTTTGCGTGAAACTAACACATGAACTTGATTACGAATTTCTAAACCAAACTTAGAAAAGAAATCTTTTTGTCCTTCAGTACCCATAACACTAGACAAATACATTTCAACAGGAAATGCTGTGTTGAATTTTTTTACAGGATCTTCACCGTATAATAAATCTCTTGCTACTGAATTATCATTAGGAATATAGTACGCATCAAAGCCCTGAATCTTAATTGATTCAGAAATTAAATCATCAACCAGCCTCTGTTCAGAGTATTTGGCTTTGTAATTATTGAAATATGATGATGTTGCCATTTTAGTTCATCATGAATTCTAGTGGACCACCGTAATTTGTTTCCATTTCTTGATGAAGTTGTGATATTTCTTCAACAGCTTCATCAAATACTTCTTTGCCATTCAATGTTATTCCACCGGGTAATTGGATACCTCCAAATTTCTTCATGTTCTCACCCCAATTTTTCTTAATTAGAGCAGTAGCATAAAGTTTTAGAAATCGGTCCTGCCAAATATTTGGATATGAGGTTGGATTAATACCACCATAAGCTTCAGCAACAACTATTGTTCCGACTGGTGCTTCTTGGTCACCCCAAGCCCAATCAATGTATAGTCTCTGTGTTACTCTATTCCAACGAATAGGAACTTCTCCTGTGAACATTATTTCTAATGAACGAAGATGTTGTTGAGTCAGGACGTAATTGACATAGGATGCTGAGGTAAAGTCATACAATTCATTTAGGCGAAGTTGGTATCTTAGGTCAAACATGTTAACATTTGCCTGAGAATCATTCACTGGAAATATACGAGAAATGCCAACAATTTGTATTGCATTATTGCTTTCATCCAAAACACCAGATGCACTCAAATATCTATTATTAATATCTTGTTGTGTTACTGAATGGATCCAATAAAATTTTTGAGTACCATCAAAATGATAATCTTGCCAATATTGGATTGCGTCATCCACTCTATCTTCAACTTGGTCAGGATCAATGTTAATATCAATAACGGGTGCACCTAATCTACGGAGGCAGTAATCTATAAATTGTTGTCTATTGTTAATGGTCGGCATTGAAAAACTCCTATTATGTCCTATTTATCCGTAACAATAGTCAATGATTATTTAGAATGTTTGTAACTTGAGATAAAAGCTTTCAATTTCATGATTTTATCAAACTTTCAATTTTTGTATCCAACTCTTTGATTGCTTCAATTAATAATGGAATTAACTTTTCATAACGAACTGTCCAATATTTTTCGTCAATAGGCGCGGGAACCACAATTTCCGGCAGAACTGCTTGAACTTGTTGTGCTGATACACCGACTTCGCGGATAACCGCATAACCTAGAGCTTGAGCTGTTTGATTTGGCTCGTAATAGAAACCGCTGAGCGTTTTAATCTTTGCCAGTGCGTCTTGAATTCCGCCAAGTTTGGTCTTGAGGCGGTCATCTGAGTAATACGCAGTAATGTTATTAGTAGCACGAATCTCACCCGCTGTTGCTGATGCAGCCGTACCTA